>Ga0256847_1000085_pt1 | contig 63328 bp, 56 predicted proteins | sample TeddybearmetaG_FD_189099 | JGI IMG/M metagenome (GOLD analysis project Ga0256847, IMG submission 189099) | Hydrothermal vent microbial communities from East Pacific Rise, Pacific Ocean - Teddybear | ecosystem: Environmental > Aquatic > Marine > Hydrothermal vents | place: Pacific Ocean: East... | reverse complement strand
TTTTTTAGTGAATTTTAATTCAATTTTATGAGTAAAATCACAGCGGCAATTACAGCTGTAGGGGGATACGTCCCAGACTATGTTCTCACCAACCAAATTTTGGAAACAATGGTGGATACCAACGACGAATGGATTACATCCCGTACAGGTATTAAAGAACGTAGAATTTTAAAAGAAGCAGGTAAAGGAACGTCTTATTTGGCTATACAAGCCGCTAAGGACCTTCTTAAGAAAAACAATACCGACCCAAAGGATATCGATATGGTGATTATGGCAACTGCCACACCCGATATGCCGGTCGCAGTCACAGGCGTTTACGTAGCTACAGAAATTGGAGCTGTGAACGCTTTTTCTTTTGACTTGATCGCTGCTTGTTCTAGTTTTCTCTTCGGAATATCAACCGCAGCAAAATACATTGAATCGGGACGGTATAAAAAAGTACTGCTCATCGGTGCGGATAAAATGTCGTCTATTATCGATTATGAAGATCGAGCCACTTGTATCATTTTTGGTGATGGAGGAGGAGCGGTTTTGTTTGAACCAAATTTGGAAGGTCTTGGAGTACAGGATGAAATTTTGCATACCGATGGTAGTGGAAGACCCCACTTAAAAATTGACGCTGGAGGATCCATTTTGCCTGCATCGGCAGAGACAGTTGCCAACAAGCAACATTATGTTTTTCAGGATGGAAAGACAGTTTTCAAATTTGCAGTCTCTAATATGGCCGAAGTAAGCGAAAAAATAATGAGTCGTAACGGACTCTCTGGTGATGATGTGAATTGGTTAGTGCCACACCAAGCCAACAAACGTATTATCGATGCAACCTCAAAGCGAATGAATTTGCCAAAGGAGAAAGTAATGATTAACATTCATAAATACGGAAATACAACTTCTGCCACCCTACCATTGTGCTTGCATGATTATGAAAAGCAACTTAAGAAGGGAGATAACATAATTTTTGCCGCTTTTGGCGGAGGATTTACTTGGGGCTCTATTTATTTAAAATGGGCTTATAATTCAAACTAAATTGACCAAACAACAACTATAATATGGATATAAAAGACATTCAAAACCTAATCAAGTTCGTGGCAAAATCTGGAGCCAGTGAAGTGAAACTTGAAATGGAAGATATAAAAATCACCATTCGAACGGGGGAAGTAGGAAGACCAGAAATGACCTATTATCAGCCTATGCCAACTATGCCAATGGAGCAACAGCAACCTAATGCCGTTAACGCACCATTAGAAACCGCTGCTGCGACCACTGCTGTACCAGCAGAGGAAGATTCAAAATATATTACCATAAAATCTCCGATTATTGGAACATTTTACCGCAAATCCTCACCGGATAAGCCTGTTTTTATAGAAGTAGGTGATACCGTTGGAGTAGGTGACGTTCTCTGTGTGATCGAAGCCATGAAGCTCTTTAACGAAATTGAAAGCGAGGTTTCAGGTAAAATTGTTAAAGTACTCGTTGACGACTCATCTCCAGTAGAGTTCGACCAACCACTATTTTTAGTAGACCCTTCTTAATTAGTAATCTCAATTCAAAATTGCCAATATTCCTTTAAGGAGTTGGGAATTTGAATTTTGGAATTTGAAAACATTATGTTTAAAAAGATATTAATTGCCAATAGGGGAGAAATAGCATTGCGCGTTATTCGCACCTGCAAAGAGATGGGAATAAAAACGGTTGCTGTTTATTCTACTGCAGATGCAGAAAGCTTGCATGTTCGCTTTGCAGACGAAGCCGTTTGTATTGGACCTCCACCAAGTGCAGACAGTTATTTAAAAATCTCAAACATTATGGCAGCTGCTGAGATTACCAATGCAGATGCCATTCATCCCGGTTATGGGTTCCTTTCTGAAAACGCAAAATTTTCAAAAATCTGTGAGGAACACAATATAAAATTCATCGGGGCCTCTCCCGATATGATTGCTAGAATGGGAGACAAGGCTATGGCTAAAACGACCATGATAGAGGCCGGAGTACCCTGTGTGCCAGGAAGCGAAGGTGTGATTCCTGATTTTAAGACTTGCGTAAAAGTTGCCAAAGCGACTGGATATCCAGTTATGTTGAAAGCAAGTGCTGGAGGCGGAGGTAAAGGAATGCGCGCCGTATGGAAAGCAGACGAGTTGCAAGATGCTTGGGATTCGGCACGCCATGAAAGTAAAGCTGCTTTTGGGAATGATGATATGTATATGGAAAAGCTTATTGAAGAGCCACGCCATATCGAAATTCAGATTGTAGGAGACAGCAATGGAAAGGCCTGCCATCTAAGTGAAAGAGATTGTTCGATCCAACGAAGACATCAAAAGCTTACGGAGGAAACCCCGAGCCCATTTATGACCGATAAATTGCGGAAAGAGATGGGAGCAGCAGCGGTAAAAGCTGCAGAGTACATTAAGTACGAGGGCGCAGGAACGATTGAATTTTTGGTGGATAAAAACCGAAATTTCTACTTTATGGAAATGAATACTCGAATCCAAGTAGAACATCCTATTACGGAACAAGTGGTGGACCATGACCTTATTAGAGAACAAATTTTGGTTGCCGCGGGTGTTCCAATTTCTGGGAAAAACTACTTTCCTTCGTTGCATTCCATCGAATGCCGTATTAATGCGGAGGATCCTTATAACAACTTCCGACCGTCGCCAGGAAGGATTACTACGCTTCACGCGCCAGGAGGACATGGTGTTCGCTTAGACACGCATGTCTATGCAGGCTATGTAATTCCACCGAATTACGATTCGATGGTCGCAAAACTGATTACAACGGCTCAAACCCGTGAAGAAGCGATTAATAAAATGAAGCGTGCGTTGGATGAATTCGTTATTGAAGGCGTGAATACTACCATACCATTTCATCGCCAGTTAATGGACAATCCAGCTTATGTTGAAGGAAACTATACAACTGCTTTTATGAACGATTGGGAAATGCAAGAGCCAGAAGAAGAATAAAAGTTGTGACAATAATAACTATTAAACACCCAATCGCGAAAAGATTATCTTTTTTGATTGGGTGTTTTTCTTTTAGATTAAGAGGCGTATCTTACTTTGAAAATTAGACGTTTGGACATACTTTTATTAATTTCGAGCACACCTTTATTTTATTAAAGACTTTTGGCTTTACCTTTGCTTTAGGCGCGCCTGTTATCTTATTTGTTATACTATTTATTTCCATCCTTGTAAAAGAGCCATCAAAAGGCCAAAAGTGATATCTTTGAGAGGAAGCGCTTTATAGAAGCAATTCGCAAGTTTATAATTACATTTTTATTTATATGAATTTTAGTTACTGGGAGCATAAAACTTGGCTGTCGAATATAGATTTTGCTATCGTTGGCAGTGGCATCGTTGGCCTTAGTTGTGCTTTATCACTTCGGAAAAAACACCCGCTAAGCAAAATTGTTGTCTTTGAGAAAGGAATTTTACCGAGTGGAGCAAGCACCAAAAATGCGGGGTTTGCCTGTTTTGGAAGCATGTCCGAAATATTGGATGATTTACAGTCTCATTCAGAAAAGGAAGTTGTGCAACTGGTTCGAGATCGAGCCATGGGATTACAATTGTTACGAGAAAACTTAGGAGACGTTACCATCGATTATCAACAAAACGGCGGCTACGAATTATTTACCAAAAAGGATCAAGAATTATTTGAAAACTGCCTACAGCAAACTCCCTATGTCAATGAATTGCTAAAAGAGGTGTTTTCTACCCAAAAAGAGGTTTTTTCGGTTAAAAGCGACCCTTTTTCTTTTGAAAACATCGAAAATCGAGTGATTTTTAATTATTTGGAAGGTCAGATTGATACGGGAAAAATGATGAAGGCACTTATTCAAAAATGCGCTAAAAACGACATTTTTATCCTAAATTGCTGTGAAATCACCTCACTTTCGGGTAAAAATAGCCAAATATGCTTCCTTTTGAACGATTCACTAGAAATTTCGTCTAAGAAGCTTTTTATCGCAACAAATGGATTTGCAAAGCAATTCATTGATCAGGATGTGCAACCAGCACGAGCACAAGTTTTAATTACTAAACCCATTAAGAACTTAGCGATAAAAGGCACTTTTCATTTGGACAGAGGTTACTACTATTTTCGAAACATTAATGATCGAATTCTTTTCGGTGGTGGCCGCCATTTGGACTTTAAAACAGAGGAAACTTCGCAATTGGGCCAAACACAATTGATTCAGAATAAATTGGAAGAGCTACTTCGAACAACAATTTTACCGGAAACAACGTTTGAAATAGAGACCCGATGGAGTGGAATTATGGGGGTTGGCGCTCAGAAAAAACCAATCATAAAGGAACTAATGCCAAATGTCTATTGTGGTGTGCGTTTAGGAGGCATGGGCGTGGCAATTGGGAGTTCCCTGGGCAAGCAGCTAGCAGAACTGGTATAAATGAATCTACCATTTAATTTTCGATTTGAATAAGCAGGAATATTAAGTGGCTATTGCGAATCTAAAAATGCTTAAAAAACTAACCAAATTTATCGTTAAGACCTTTCTATGGTTTGTTGGACTCAGTTTGGCCTGGGTGTTGCTTTATAAGTATGTACCCGTACCATATACCTCTTTAATGGCTATTCGCACACTAGAAGCGGATGATGGTCATGAAACCAAGCATCAATGGGTTCCTATTACTAATATTTCCAAAGAAATTCAATTAGCCGTTATCTGCGCCGAAGATCAACAGTTTTTAAACCATAATGGTTTTGATTACGAGGCTATAGAGAAGGCCTACAAGGGTAATAAAAATGGCCAGAAATTGCGAGGAGGGAGTACAATTTCACAGCAAACAGCAAAGAATGTCTTTTTATGGCCAGGGCGTAGTTGGCTGCGAAAGGGAATGGAAACCTATTTCACTTTTTTAATCGAAACATTTTGGAGTAAGGAACGCATCTTAGAGGTGTACCTTAATAGCATAGAAATGGGCAGCGGGGTTTATGGAATAGAGGCGGCAGCGAATCATTGGTTTGAAACGACGGCTGAAGACCTTTCAAGTCATGAAGCAGCGGCGATTGCTTCTATTTTGCCAAACCCTCGAAAATTTAAGGCTTCGCCTAGAACCAGATATCTAGAAAATAGAAAGCAATGGATCTTGCATCAAATGAACAATTTTGGTAATCTTAATCTCGCAGAAAAATGACCCCGATAGAATTAAAAGAATCACTGCTTCTAATGTGTGTCAAGTACGTTAGAGATCGAAAGGAAAAGATTCTGAAATCTATTTCTAACATAGAAGATTCTCTATTCGACGAAGGGAAAAGCACGGCCGGCGATAAGCATCATACGGGTAGGGCTATGCTTCAAATTGAACGTGAGAATGTAGGAGTGCAGTTAATGGAACTTGAAAAAACAGAAGCAATCTTGCATAAAATATCTATTTATTCAAGCACCGAAGTTATCCGTATGGGAAGCTTAGTTTCGACAAAAAATACCAACTATTTTTTAAGTATTTCGGCGGGAATGCTGACCGTAAATGGTGGAAACTATATTTGTATTTCTATTGGCTCGCCGATTGGTCAATTGCTTTTAGGAAAAAGAAAAGGAGACACTTTTTCATTTAATGCCAATACATTTCAAATTACATCTGTTAACTAATTAAACGACGCAACTGCGAAGGTCTATTTTTTTGATCAGATTAGTCTAATTCAAATGATTGGCTGTATGTGGCAGCTGAGTTTCCTCCTACAAACACATTGAAACCTCCTTTTTCTACCAACCATTCACCGTCGTTGTCATAAAAACCAAGTTCTTTATCGGTAAGTGTGAATGAGACTGTTTTAGATTCTCCTGGCATTAATTCAACCAATTCAAATCCTTTGAGTTCTTTTACTGGGCGCGTAACGCTTGCAAATAAATCTCTCAGGTATAATTGCGCCACCTCTTTTCCTTTTACATCCCCAGTGTTGGTAAGCTTTACGGTCACTTTCACTTCGTTCGAGGCCGCATAATTGTTTTCAACATTCAAGGCTTCATAGGAAAATGAAGTATAACTTAGACCATGTCCGAACGGATATAGCGGTGTATTCTCTTCGTCCATATAGTGGGACCAGAAAACAATACCTGGCGCTGGTAAGATGGGCCGGCCGGTACTTTTATGATTGTAATAAATAGGTACTTGACCAACAGACCTAGGCACTGTCATGGGCATCTTACCACTAGGGTTGTAGTCACCATAAAGCACTTGCGCGATAGCATGGCCACTTTGGCTCCCCAAATGCCAAGCCTCTACAATGGCAGGAATGTTATCGTCTGCCCAAGGCAATGCTAATGGACGTCCATTATTTAGCACTAAAATGATATTTTTATTCACCTTATAAACTGCTTCTAACAACTCCTGTTGAACGCCTGGCAAATCTAGTTTTGTTCTACTTCTAGCTTCTCCAGATTGAAATCCGTGCTCTCCTAATACCATTACCACTTTGTCAACAGTTTTGGCAAGAGCAATGGCTTCAGCGAAGCCACTTTTATCGGTTTTATTGACTTTGAGTTCAAACACAAAATCAACTTTTCCAGTAACTACATCGGCTCCTTTGGCGTAGGTAAGTTGATTGCCATCGTATTTTTGCATTCCTTCCAATACCGAAACCGCCGTGTTATCATCGGCAGCGATTCTCCAACTACCTAGCGGACTGTTCTTGTCCGCGGCTAGGGCTCCAATGAGGCCTAGTTTAAGTCCGTTCTTTTGAAGAGGAAGCATATTGCGATCATTCTTTAGAAGTACGATCGATTTCTTAGCAACCTCTAAAACCGCTTTATGATTTTCTTCGGAATTGATTTCCGCTTTTTCGCGTTCGAAGTCACAATACTTATAGGGATCGTCAAAAAGACCTAATTCGAATTTCGTTTTTAAAATGCGTCGTGCTGCATCGTTAATGTAGTCTTCTGGCACTTTCTTTTCTCTAATGAGGTTGGCTAATTCAGCTACATATTGATAGGATTCCATATCCATATCTGATCCTGCGTTGATTGCCAATTCTGCCGCATGCTTTCCGTTTTTAGCATAACCATGGGCGACCATTTCATTAATAGAACCCCAATCGGAAACTATAAATCCATCAAAGCCCCACTTCTCTTTCAAAATGGTGCGTTGTAGGTATTTATCGCCTGTTGCCGGCACGCCGTTTAGTTCGTTAAATGAGTTCATAAAAGTGCGAACTCCAGCTTCCTTTGCCGCGATGAAGGGAGGAAATATAATATTGTTTAAAGTTGAGGTCCCAACGTCTGCAGGGTTGTAGTCACGGCCCGATTCAGAAAAACCATAACCTGCGAAGTGCTTGGCACAGGCAAGTATCGTATTATGAGTAGATAAATCGTTTCCTTGAAACCCTTTTACTCGAGCGATTGCAATTTTACTTCCTAGAAAAGGGTCTTCGCCAGCACCTTCCATAACGCGACCCCAACGGGCGTCTCTTGAAATGTCGACCATAGGAGCGAATGTCCAGTTAATACCAGATGCAGAAGCTTCTCGAGCCCCCACTTCTGCCGATTCACGAATTGCATCCATATCCCAACTTGCCGATTCGGCCAAAGGGATTGGGCTCATAGTTTTATAACCATGAATAAGATCGAAAGCGATAATTAGTGGAATCCCTAAACGGGTTTCTTCTACGGCTATTTTTTGAACAGCACGTACTTCTTTTACACCGCGAACGTTCAACATTGAACCTACCCATCCTTTTCGCAAGTGGTCGTATTTTTTAGCAGCATCCCCATTCGCAGGTACAGGTCCAGTTACGTTCCAAAAACCGTTGTATTGGTTCATCTGACCAATTTTTTCTTCCAGAGTCATAATGGACAATAAAGAATCTACCATTCTGTCTATCTCGGAAATCTCGCTAACGTTTGAAGCAATGAGTCCGTCTTTTTGAACTTCAGAAGCTGTGAGTAAAGGGGTTCCTGAGCTGTTATCTGAAACCTCACCATTGACTGAAATGGTTTGGGCAAATCCAACGGATAAAAAACAAAATGCGATAAGTAATAAGTAAAGTTGCCTCATGGTGCTTTTCAATTTTAGTAATGTAAAACACTAAGTTATGGAATTGTAAATAACCTACAATGCAGAAAACATACATCACAAAAACTAACATACATCTTTACGAATATATCAGAAAAACCGCTATAAAATTAAGAAATCAGCACCAAAAAAGTTGGAGCGAACTAGTTGGTGCATTCCGAAGTTAAAAATGAATAAAAGTATCCAAATGTTGTACTCAATAATATTCCAAAAACACGCTGTGGCCCTCTTCTATTTTGGAGGAATGATTAAAATAAATCTCCAAATCATTTAGCTTGGCTTGAATTAGGTAATGATTGCCTTTAAAATAGCTTCTTACTACCACTACGGAAAGTGCCGTTTTTTCTTCTGAATATTTTAATTGATGTGGGAGTAGCACTAGTTTACCTGAAGAAAGTGTACCAGCTGGCAATACATTTACCTCACCAAAGAAGCCTGCCTCATACACCGATGAAATGTTATTATAAACTTGCTCAGTAGGACCGAAAGAAGCAATTCCGCCTTCTTTTAATATCAATAGGGAATCTGAAAATGACAGAGCCTCATCACTATCATGAGTAGCTGTAATACAAGCAATACCCTGTTCTTTAAGGTAGGAGAACAGATTTCTACGAAGCTTGTTTTTTCTGAAAGCATCTATGCTACTAAAAGGCTCATCTAATAATAGTAATTCTGGCTCGTTTGCTAGTGCTTTTGCAAGAGCCACTCGCTGTTTCTGACCTCCACTTAGGTTTTTAACTAAAGTTGCTTTGTAGGCCACCATATCAACCACCTTAAGTAGTTGCTCGACACGCTGCTCATCTTTTTTCATATGCATCCGCGATAGATGAGTGGCAATATTTTCAGCTACCGTTGTGAAGGGCATCACATTGTACTCCTGAGTAACCATTTTCATATAAGGTTCTCCGAGAATAAGGTTATGTGTGGGTCCTAGCAATTTTTTACCCTTCCACGTTAACGTTCCTTGTTCCAAATGTAGCAATCCATAAATAATATGAAGTAGCGTAGATTTACCAGAACCACTTTCGCCCAGAATGGTCAAATGTTCTCCCGACTTAATGTCAAAATCGATCCCTTTTAGGATTTCTTTTTCGGTATAGGAAAAGGTGGATATTTGAACGCTTAACATAATCTATTAGATAAAAAACGACCTCCCCGATGAAGGGGAGGTGTTTTCATTTATTCTGAAGCAAATAATTTATTATTGCTTAACGCCTGCGTTTATCTTTTCAGGCAATACTTCGTAACCCATATTGTAGAGCGTAAACCCAAAGATATCGGCGTATTGTTCTATTGTTTTGGTTACCGGTGTACCTGCTCCATGTCCAGCATCGGTTTCAATTCGGATTAAAACAGGATTATTTCCCGTTTGTTTTCCCTGAAGTTCTGCCGCAAATTTGAAACTATGGGCAGGAACCACACGATCATCATGATCACCCGTTGTAATTAAGGTGGCAGGGTAACTGGTTCCAGCCTTTACATTGTGCACTGGTGAATAGCCTTTCAGGTAATCAAACATCTCTTTGCTTTGTTCCGAGGTTCCATAATCATAAGCCCATCCTGCTCCTGCGGTAAAAGTGTGGTAGCGTAACATATCAAGCACTCCAACAGCAGGTAATGCAACTTTCATTAGATCGGGTCGCTGCGTCATGGTAGCACCAACTAATAGACCTCCATTGGACCCTCCGCGTATGGCTAGGTAGTCTTTGGAAGTATATTTTTGTTCGATGAGATATTCGGCAGCTGCAATGAAATCGTCAAAGACATTTTGCTTTTTCATTTGCGTTCCTGCGTTGTGCCATTTCTTCCCATATTCTCCACCACCACGTAAATTTGGTACGGCGTAGACTCCACCTTGTTCCATCCATACCGCATTTGCGATACTAAAACTAGGAGTTAGACTAATATTAAAACCGCCATAACCATATAAAATAGTCGGGTTTTTACCATTAAGCTCCAATCCTTTTTTATGGGTGATAATCATCGGAACCTTGGTACCATCCTTCGAAGCATAGAACACTTGTGTACTTTCGTAATTATCTGGATTAAAGTCTATTTCTGGTTTGCGAAACAATTCACTGGTCCCTTTTTCTACGTTGTATTTGTAAATACTTCCAGGCGTGGTGTAGTTGGTGAAAGAGTAATAGAGTTCCTTTTCTTCTTTTTTCGAGCCAAAACCACCTGCACTTCCTATTCCAGGAAGTGCCACTTCTCGCACCAGTTTTCCGTCATAGTCATATTGTAAAACTTTAGAAACTGCGTCCACCATATATTCAGCAAAGAAATAACCGCCGCCCGTACTTGGACTTAAGACATTTTCTGTTTCAGGAATAAAATCCACCCAGTTTTCAGGTGCAGGGTTGGAAGCATCCACAGTGACTATTTTCTTGTTAGGGGCGTTCATGTTGGTAACGATGAACAATTTGGACCCCGTATTTTCAATGATATATGAATCGGTATCGGTATGATTTAAAATAGGAATAAACTCACTATTGGGTTTTTCAAGGTCCTTTAGGAAGAGCTTATTTCCGGAGGTAGATACGCTTGCAGAAAGCACAAGATATTTGTTGTCTTCAGTTGGACCGCCGTAACAATAGCGGTGTTTTTCAGCTTCAGTTCCTCCAAAGATTAGGGCATCATCTTTTTGAGAGGTGCCAAGTTTATGGTAATATACCTTGTGCTGATCCGTTTTGGCAGAAAGCTCACTCCCTTCTGGTTTGTCATAGCTCGAATAGTAAAAACCTTCATCGGCCAACCAAGAGATTCCACTAAATTTTACATCTTTAATGGTGTCTTCTATAATTTCTTTGGTTTCAGCATTCATGACCAATACCTTTCGCCAATCACTTCCTCCTTCGGAAATTGAATAGGCCGCTAGTTTTCCGGTTTTAGAAAAATTAAGTCCGCCTAATGAAATGGTACCATCATCGGTGAATGTATTGGGGTCTAAAAACACACTAGCCGTACTGGGATCCTCTCCGGTTTTATATCTATAAATTACATACTGGTTTTGCAGGCCATCATTTTTGTAGAAGTAGCTATAGTCTCCTTCTTTAAATGGAGCTCCAATTTTTTCGTAATTCCATAAACTGGTCAAACGCTCTTTCAATTCCTCACGAAAAGGGATGGTATCTAAATACCCATAAGTTACTTCGTTTTGGGCCTTTACCCAATTACCTGTTTCTTCGCTCCTATCGTCTTCAAGCCAACGATAAGGGTCACTTACTTCAGTGCCAAAATAGGTGTCAACGGTATCTGCTTTTTTGGTTTGGTGATAGGTCACAGCAATAGGTTCTTTAGAAGTTTCTGTTTTGCATGCCGCAAGGCTGAGGGCACACAAGGTTGGAATAATAAGTTTCTTCATTTTTAAAAAATTAATTCATGTAAAAGTAATAAAAATGGGGTTGTCAAAATGTTATACAAATGTTAGTGTTTTTAACATTAAGACTGAAACAAAGATTTATAGGCTCGCCAATATTTATAAATCAAAATTATATTCATGGCTACAATGACCATTGCAACCCAAATGTCTGAGACATCTAAAAAGATATGAAACAGTAGCATATTGAACGATATAGGCGCTAATAATATGAGTGCAAAAGGCACCCATTTTTTTAACAAAAGCAGTCCGCCAATGAGAATTTCTATGATGGCAATCACATAGAAAACATAGCCGGTAGCTCTAAGGGATTCCATAAAATTTGCTGCTGCATCGGGCATCTTAAATAGGGGCATAAAATCAATGAACTTGTTCAGCGCAAAAAAGATAAGCCCTAAGGCGAGGATGATTCGCAGGATGGTTGTGAATGTTGATTTCATACGTTGTGATTCATGGTTGTTCTCACAATATAATGAAAATAAAAAACACCGTCCTTTTTAGGCTAGGACGGTGTTTTTAATAGGTAATTTCTGAAGTGAATCAGAAATTTATTTCTTAATGAAACGTTGTGTTTTAATCGTTGAATTATCAAACACACGTAAAATATAATTTCCTTGAGCCAAGTTTGACACATCTAAAGTTGAACCAGTAAGTTTCGCATTCATTACGCGCTTTCCAGAAACATCAAATACCGTGTAAATAGGATTCACAAAATCGGTCGTGTTGCCTAAGTTCAAAATATCCTGAGTTGGGTTCGGATAAAGAATTAAATTATTTACCAAAGTGTCATCCAATCCAAGAATCGTAGAACCTTCCAAAATGTTGATGGTTTGGTTTACATCTACGTCTTCAAGAACATCAATAATTCCAGAAGGCCAGTAAATAGTTATCGATAGAATTTCAGTATCTGTACCTACTCCAAAATGAGTGTTAAGGCTGCTCATTAAAGCAAATCCTTCACCACTCCTTACGTCTCTAATTTGTGTTCCTGAAGCTGTAACCATTTCAACTCTAGCACCAATTCCGTTGATATTACTTTCAACTCCAACGGTATTTAATTTGAGCCAGTTATTGCCATTTGTATTGTTGTAATAAACAGTTCCGTTAGCAAATGAATCTATAAACCCGTCATTGTTCAAGTCTCCTAAAGAACCATTGTTTCCAGGAAGTATGCCAGGCAATACACTAAAGGTCAAGTTACCATTACCAAAAAGGATGTTTCCATTTGAAATAATATCCATATTCCCGTCATTGTCGAAATCTTGAGTTGCATTTTCAATACCTGTAGCATTGAACGTAGTTAAACCAGAGCTAGCGACTACATCAGTAAAAGTTCCGTCTCCGTTATTTTCCATCAATCTATGGAATCCATCACCTAAGCTACTTGCGCCTATCCATGCATCCATATCACCATCATTATCAAAATCTGCCCAAGCAGAAGACCAAGTTTGCATAGGATCTTCAAGACCTGATGCAGCACCTATTTCTGTAAAGGTTCCGTCACCGTTGTTCTCGTGCAACTCGTTGTTTCTTCTTTCAACACCACCTCCACACTTGGCTTGAAACATATCGATATCACGATCATTGTCGTAATCGACCCAAACACTACCGTAGTGTCCACCAGATGGGTAATCACCTATTCCACCTTGGAAAAAGGTTAGGTTTCCACTTCCGTCATTGATATAATAAACGTTCGGTTCTACATCGTGACATACAAATGCATCTAAGTGACCATCATTGTTGATGTCTACAAAGTTGGAGCGTTGAGAGAAAACATATTCAGGACCAGAAACTTCGGTAAATTGAGTTCCGTCGACATTTGCTCTCATAAAAGTGACTCCATTTCCACCACCATAAAGAAGGTCGGTATACCCATTGCGGTCATAATCAGCAGCAGCCAAACTCCAAGATGGAGTATTATCGGCTGGTGTAGTCGTAATATTGACTTCGTCTAATGTACCGTCAGTTTGTTGGTAAAAAATCTGGATGTTTGTTCCTGAAACAGAAACGATATCATCTAAAAAATCACCATTCATATCTACTACAGCTCTATTGGATCCGGAAGTCGATAAATTTGATGTGGTAAATGACACCTGCGCTTGTGCCAACTGTGCACCGGCGATAAGCAATCCAAGTAAAATAATTTTTTTCATAATAGATTCATTTAAATTAGTTTTAGTTTAGTTACAGGTTTGGGTTAATGAATTAATCCATTCCTCTATAAGAGCAACACCTTCTACGTGTTGTAAAGTTCTTCCTAGTAATGGCATTCGGTATTGTTCTTCCACGGAACTTAATCTGAAATGTAAAACAGAATTTTCAGGGTCTCCAGGGGTGACAATATTAGCGCCTTCGAAGCCTGGGATTGGTGTGTCTGACGTAACGCAAACACCCAGATTAGCAGGATCTTCAGTCAGTGCAAAACTGAACCGAGGTGCTCTATAATTACAGTGGCCTTCATCTGAATGACAACTGGTACAATTAATATCAAAATAAGAACGCACTCTTAAATCTAACGATTTAGAAGTATCAGTCCAATCCACAACAGTAACGATGTCGCCGGGAACGTTACTTTCCAAATAACCTTGTTCTATCCATTTGGTGAGTTGATTTTCCGCTCCGTCTGCATAACCATAGTCCGAATTCAAACTCTGTGGTTTCATACCAATTGGCGCGACTTCAAAATTTGATTTATGACAAGTAAAGCACTCCGAGTTAGCAGGAATGCGGTAATTCACATCTTTGGTTACTCCGTTTTCAATGAATTGTAAAGGGACAAAACCACCATTACCTGAGGTATCTAAAAACGCCTCATTTTGTCCTTCATTCCAAACATAGTCGGCAATAGCCCAACCGTCTGTTTTTTTAATCAGCAATCGGGTTTCAATAATTTGAGTCACATTGGCTGGTTGTACATTTTCGTAAAAGAAGGTTTTTATCAAAACACTTCCTATGGGGAAATTCAGTAAGTCGGAATCTCCAACATATTCAGCTTTTACACCGTTAGGCATCCAAACAAATCTCTTTTTATGAGCATAGTCAGAAAACAAAGGAGTAATGGGTTCGTAAGGTAAAACACCGTAAACAGGGTCTTGATTGTCCAAGGCTCCGTCAAAGAAGTTATAGTCGGATAATTTTGGGTAAGGCACTTGCGCAATATCAAATACAACTGGAGAAAAAGGGAGTACCGTTATGGTTACCGTAGCAGTTGAACAGCTACCGCCCGAATCGTCACAAATTGTATATTGGAAAGTGTCATCTCCAGTGAAAGTTGCATTAGGTGTATATCGAACAATGTCATCTAAAACACTGGTTGTACCGTTGTTGATAATGGTAACAGCCCCGGTTTGCGGAGTACTTAAACTTAAAGTACCATCTGAAGGTATATTGGAGTCGTTAGAAAAAATGGAAATATCAATTGTGGCATTTTGAAAAACTTGTCCAGTGTCAGCTGAAGTGCTAATGTTCAAAGCCACATAATCATCACCTCCGTCGTCTTTGTTACAGGATGCAAGTACAACAAGCAGGAAAATTGTACCGATCAATTTTGAGTAGGGCATATTCATTTCAATGTTCTCTTAAAAGCAATTTAAATAAAAAAAGAGATTTCTACCAAAGTAAAAATCCCCTAAATGTAATAAAAACTTTGTATTTGTTGCTCTTTAACCCAATGTTTATGGGATTTTTATGAGAAAATGGAACGGTAACTATCCCAATGTTTATACATTAGGTACCCGTTTGCGACTGCTACGAATAAAGCAGGCCCGATATTAGGTAAATTTACGAATGCGTGAAAAAGCACAATATTTACAGAAATAGGCACTAGCATTACCAAGGCAAATGGGACCCATTTTTTGATGATTAATAACAGCCCTACAATGGCTTCAGTGAGACCTACTAAGCCCATAATATACCCTTTACTAGCCTCAGGATCATCTCCCGAGAATCGCAGTGCATTGAATAAGTGTTCAGCTTCAGGATAGCCAGCAAAGTCAAAATCTGGCATGAACCAAAAGAATTTATTGAGCCCAAAAGTCAAGAGCATAAGCCCTAGAGCAATGCGTAAAATAAGGTGAAAAATTTTCATAAATGCTTTATTTTCTGAATGGTTATGGGCATTTAGACGGCATGCTTGCTCAAGACTTACAAACAGCTTGTTTAAATCAAGCCGTGATTCATTAAATATTCAGCAATTTGAATGGCATTGGTAGCGGCGCCTTTTCTAAGGTTATCACTCACGATCCAAAGGTTTAAAGAATTGGGCTGGGTTTCATCTCTTCGTATACGACCTACAAAAACTTCGTCCTTATTTTGTGCGTAAATAGGCATAGGATAAGTGTTTGTTTCTGGATTATCCTGAATAGTAACACCAGGTGTGCCATGCAATATCTTCCGAATGTCCTTTACGTCAAAATCATGTATGAATTCAACATTTACGGATTCACTATGTCCGCCAGACGTTGGAATACGTACAGCGGTTGCTGAAATGGAGAAAGTGCGATCATCCAATATTTTTTGAGGCTCGCGAGCCAGTTTCATTTCTTCCTTGGTATAGCCATTGTCTTCAAAGACATCGCAATGAGGAAGTGCGTTTCTATGAATTGGATAGGGATAAGCCATTTCTCCTCTTTTACCTGCAATTTCATTTTCCAATTGTTGTACTGCTTTTACACCGGTACCTGAAACAGATTGATAGGTAGAAACTACGACGCGGCGCATTTGATATTTTTTATGCAAGGGAGCCAAAGCCATGACCAGTTGGATGGTAGAACAATTAGGGTTGGCTATAATTTTATCTTCTTTGGTTAAGGTATCTGCATTGATTTCAGGAACGACCAATTTTTTAGTAGGATCCATACGCCATGCAGATGAGTTATCAATCACTGTGGTACCAACCTCAGCAAATTTTGGCGCCCATTCAAGTGAAATACTACCTCCAGCGGAGAAAATTGCAATATCAGGTTTAGCAGCTACTGCTTCTTCCATACCGACGATTTTATGAAGCTTGCCCTTAAATACTAGTTCCCGACCCACAGATCTTTGAGAAGCAACAGGAAGCAATTCCTTTATAGGGAAGTTCCGTTCTTCGAGCAACTTTAGCATTACCGTGCCTACCATTCCGGTGGCACCTACAACGGCTATCTTCATTTTGGGGCGGTTTTCCATCAAATGTATGTGATTAAATAATTGCGCTACAAAATTACAACGAAAAAAAAGACCATCCTGTCGAAAACAGGATGGTTTTGTTTAAATATGAAGTGTAGCGGTCGCTAAGCGATTAGTCTTTCTTTAAAAGATCACGAATTTCACCGAGTAAATCGATATCAGATGGACCTGCAGGTGCAGCTTCTTCGGGTGGTTTTTTAGTTTTATTGTAGGATCTAACGATCATGAATAATACAAATCCAACTACGATCAAGTTGATGATAGAGTTGATCCACTTACCGTATAACATAGCATTCTCAGGGGCGATTACAGCACCATCCGCTCCAACAACGGCTTCGGAGAATACGTGTTTCATATCGGCGAAATTTAGACCATCACCCATTAGACTGCCGATAAATGGCATCATAATGTCGCCCACAAAGCCATTAATAACCAGACCAATGGCCCCGGCTAAAATAACAGCAACGGCAAAATCTATGACATTGCCCGTCATAATAAAATTCTTAAATTCTTTAAGCATAATTGATTGGTTTTACGTATTAATAGGTTCCAAATTACTGAAATAGCACGGGTTTAACAAAACTTTCCAAAGCTACTTAGATGGTTTTCGCTTAATGACTCGTTTGACACGTTGAGAAATGGCGGTCAATAATTCATAGGAAATACTACCCATGGTTTCCGCTAAGGCTACAGCTGATTGATCTGCCCCAATTATGATGACTTCGTCACCTTCCTGGCAGTCTATATTTGTGATATTAACCATGAGCATATCCATGCATACATTTCCAATAATGGGCGCTTTAAGACCCTTGATTATCACATAGCCTTTATCATTTCCTAATTGACGTGAAATTCCGTCGGCGTGACCTATGGGAAGGGTAGCCGTTTTTTCATATCCTTTTGCCTTGTATGCTCTATTATAACCCACCGTTTCCTCCGGTTCTATCTTATGGATTTGGGAAATCACTGTTTTAAGTGTAGCAACAGGGCGTAAGTTTTTATCCTCTTCTTCGGAATTACCATAGCCGTAAAGCCCAATTCCGGTTCTGACTAGGTCAAAATTGGCTTCAGGATAATTCAAAATTGCCGAGGTATTGCTTTGGTGCATAAAAGGATGGTAGCCCAATTTCGCTTTCATTTTCTCTGAAATGACTTGGAAGCTATCAATTTGGCGCAGGGTAAATTCTCGTTCTGAAGGATCTTCACTCGCAGCTAAGTGCGAGAACATGGATTTTATTTTTATGGCCGATGTTTCCTCGAGCCGTTCCAAAATCCAATCCGTATCACTTTTCCAAAACCCTAAACGGTTGAGTCCGGTATTAAACTTAAGATGTACAGGATATTGGGATTGTCCGTGCGCTTCAGCAACACCTACAAACGCTTTAAATATTCGAGTACTATATAAGGCAGGCTCTAAGCATTTTTGAACGAGCGTTTCAAAATTGACAGGCTGTGGGTGCAATACTAGAATGGGCGTTTCAATACCAGCATTTCTAAGGGCTACCCCTTCTTTTACATAGGCAACTGCAAAATAATCGACCCCTAAATTGACCAACTCCTTCGCAACCTCAATGGCATCACTGCCATAGCCAAAAGCTTTGACGACACCCATAACCTTGGTGCCTGGTTTTATTTTCGAAGAAAGGTAGCGGTAATTATGGGTTAATGCGTCTAAGTCAATTTCAAGAACGGTCTCCAAGTTGTTATGCAATGGGGAAGTCATTATTGAGCGCGTTTTTTTGGAGCAATTTGCTCAGGGTCTTTTACCTCCATTTTACGAACTTTTTCACGAAGCATCGCCTTATAAAATGCGGCCCTACTCAGGGGTTCGTATTCGTCGGTTTCACCCAAAAGAACTAAGTCTTCACTTTGTGCTTTGCGGTAACTAAAATGAGCCAAATTACCCGTTCGTGTACAAACGGCGTGCACCTTTGTTACGTATTCGGCGGTAGCCATTAGGGCAGGCATGGGGCCAAAAGGATTCCCTTTATAATCCATATCCAGTCCAGCAACAATTACACGTATGCCTTGGTTTGCTAGGTCATTACACACTTTTACAATTTCGTCATCAAAAAACTGCGCCTCGTCAATGCCGACTACATCACAGCCATCGGCCAAAATAGGAATATTGGCTGCTGCAGGTACTGGTGTGGAGCGAATTTCGTTGCTGTCGTGTGAAATTACCTTGTCATCGTCATAGCGAACATCGACGGTAGGTTTAAAAATTTCCACCTTTTGACGTGCAAATTGGGCGCGCTTTAATCGCCGAATTAGTTCTTCGGTTTTTCCAGAAAACATGGAACCCGAGATTACTTCGATCCACCCAAACTGTTCTTTTTGATTAACGGTATTTTCAAGAAACATAACTTACTTTCAGAATAAAAAGGAATTCTTTGACGTTTACATAAAGGATGCGTAAATTTAACAAAACAAAAAATAGTAAGGCGCTTTAATTTTAAAAGTTATGAAGAAGCAATTGCAGTCTCAAATAAAAAGCCTAGCGGAGCAAATACTTTCTGAAAGTGACAGCAAGAACACCAAAAAAATGAAGGAAACTGCCCGTAGGCTATACGAACAGCTTACAGTGCTTGAATATTTGGAGGTTCAGATTTTGGGCCAAGAAAAGGACGTGAAAAATGAAGGTTCTTTGGACTCAAAAAGTTACCGCGAAAACAACTGGTTTAAAGAACCAGAGCCTGTACCTCAACCTGAAGATCGTGAAGAATTGATTGAACCTGTCATGGAAAAAATCAAAGATATCGTGGCGCAAATGCCAGAGGAATCTCAAAAGGTAGATGCCTTATTGGAAGAAATACTTCCTAGGAAAGAATACCACAAAAATGATCTCGAAGAATTTGCTTCTAACTTTCAAGAAATGCCGGTTTTTGAGCGTAAGGAAGAAACGGCTACTTCAGTAAAAGTAGAAAAAAAGACAGCAGTAGATTTTGACGCCAAGATCGAACCAAAAATGGAGCCTGATGTGCTGGAAAAAAGCACGCATAATGATATCAACAAGCCAAAGTCACTAAATGATACGCTCACTAGAGGTATTCATATTGGACTTAACGACCGTCTCGCATTCATTAAACATCTATTCGACGGAAAAACGGAAGACTATACCCGAGTACTCTCACAAATAAATACCCAACCTACTTTTCAGGAAGCAGAAGATTTTATTAAAGGGAAGGTAAAACCTAGCTATAATTATTGGTTGAATAAAGACGAATATACCAAGCGCTTTATGAAAATTATAGAAAAGAACTACCAATAAAAAACAGTCAAAGAATCTCTGTCTACGCATCATTTGAGGTGTTTTGTAGCATTGAATAATCCCTTGAACCAACCCAAATGAGCACGCGAAAGATAATTTATTGGATTGCTACCTTATTTCTTTGTGGACTCATGCTGTATTCAGCCTCCATGTATTTTTCCAAAACGGAAATGGTGAGGGGCTTTTTTGAGCAATTAAATTACCCGTCCTATATCGTTATTCCGTTGGCCATAGCGAAAGTATTAGGGGTAATTATGATATTGTTCAGAAAGATAAAATGGTTAATGGAATGGGCCTATGCCGGGATGTTTTTTGATATGGTGCTAGCATTTACAGCGCATCAACATGCCGATGATGGTGCTTATATGTTGGCCTTACTTGGAATTTGTTTTCTTTTGGTTTCCTATTTCTTTGGAAAATCGGTACGGCCATAAATTAATTTATCACTTTTAACTACATGGGAAAACTCTATATCGTACCCACACCTATTGGAAATTTAAAGGATATGACCTTTCGAGCCGTTGAGGTGCTTCAAAATGTAGATTTAATACTTGCAGAAGACACAAGGACTAGCGGAAAATTACTGAAGCATTTCGATATTACGACCCATATGCATTCGCATCATATGCATAATGAGCACAAGACAACAGCTACTATTGTGCAACGCATTCAGTCGGGTGAAGACGTAGCCTTGATAAGTGATGCTGGCACTCCTGCCATTAGTGACCCAGGATTTCTTTTGACCCGCGCCTGTGTTGAGGCTAACATTGAAGTGGATTGTTTGCCTGGAGCCACGGCCTTTGTCCCAGCCCTAGTCAACAGCGGGTTGCCCAATGATAAATTTGTGTTTGAAGGGTTTCTTCCGGCAAAAAAGGGCCGCCAAACGCGTTTACAATTGCTGGCCAACGAATCTCGAACCATCATTTTTTACGAATCTCCCCATAAGCTGGTAAAAAGCCTAACGCAGTTTGTAGAATTTTTTGGAGCGGAACGCAAGGTTTCAGTGTCTAGAGAACTTACCAAATTACACGAAGAAACCATTCGCGGAACCCTCTCCGAAGTCTTGCAACATTTTGAAAATAAACCGCCCAAAGGGGAATTGGTGATGGTTTTAGACGGAAACAAATGAAACAACTACTTTCAAAAATAAGAGATTGCGAAATCTGTAAAGAACACTTACCGCTAGGGCCACGACCTGTCGTAAGTGGTCATTGCGACGCAAAAATTGTAATTATTGGACAAGCGCCAGGAACCAAAGTGCATGCCTCCGGGATTCCTTGGGACGACGCTAGTGGGAAGGAGCTTCGGAAATGGCTTGATATTTCTTCGGAAATGTTCTATGACGAAACCAAAATTGCTATTGTTCCCATGGGGTTTTGTTATCCTGGAAAAGGGAAAAGCGGGGATTTGCCACCTCGACCAGAGTGTGCTCCAGAATGGCATGAACTTTTACTCGGAAAAATGCCGAATATAGAGCTGGTCATATTGATAGGAATGTATGCCCAAAAACATTATTTGAGGAAGGAAGCGAAGAAAACGCTTACCGAAACTGTCAAAAATTATCAGGAATACTTACCTAAGTATCTCCCATTACCCCATCCGTCACCGAGAAACCGTTTTTGGTTGACAAAAAACCCTTGGTTCGGCCAAGATGTGGTTCCGGAACTTCAGAAAAAAGTTAAAGAATTATTGTAGGCAATTGGTATAGAAAATAGACGCTTTGTTCTAAAGATGCTTCCCTTTGTTCCAGCCGTGCTTCCCTAAATATTGATCACCGCTATCAACAGCTCCGTCTTCAATGGAAGTCCCCATGGAGTCATTCCAGCGATTTAGGTAACCGAAAAGCGAAATTACACCTAACATTTCTACAATTTCGCCCTCATCCCAATGTTCGTACAGACGTTTTTTGATTGTTACATCAACACCATTCGGAACTTGAGAAGCTAGCAAAGAAAAGTCCAAAGCAGCCCGTTCAGCTTCGCTAAAAGCTGAGTGGGTACGATACTCCCAAATGTTGTCCAATTGTTCTTGTTCTGCTCCGTAACGTTCTGCTGCGCGAATGGCATGTGCTTGGCAATAACGACAACCGGTGGAATTACTACTTACCCATGCAATCATTCTTTTTAATGCTGAAGTGACACGCCCTTCATTAGTCATCACGGCTTTATTCAAATTAATAAAGGCCTTACTAATGGCAGGTCTGCGTTGCATGGTTAAAACACTATTGGGGCAAAAACCGAGTGTTTCATTAAAAAAAGCAGCCAATTCTTTGGTTTCTGAATCGTGTTCCGCAGATAGAGGAGTTACTAAAGGCATATATTTTGAATGTTAAATTTCTGAAAATCGAAAATACGAATAACCAAGTTGATTAAGGGCTTCCACTAAGATATTTTGTATGTTAGCATTGCATATTTTATAAATTTTATCAATGAAAAAGAACTTCAATCACCTTTTCAAATTTGTGCTTATCACTTGTTTTACTGTGATCCTTATATCTTGCTCAAAGCCAGATGATTCTGAAGAGGAAATGACCGTTGAACCGACAGCAACTATTGCCAATATTACCATCGAAGACATGAATGGTTTAACATTTAATGGTAATGTTGAGGTTTTCATTTTCAAAAGCGACACCTGGGAGAACCATCAGAACGAAACTGAATTTGCGGATCAAGTTGCCATTATCAATAACACGGGAACAGGAGAAATAATGATTGATATACCGGGTCTTTTCAGCAATAATAATCAAGAACCATTACGGTTTATGTCTTTTTATACGATCAATGGATCACCAAGATATCGATGGATCCTTCTAAACTTTACAGAAGGAAGTACAAAAAGCGGAACTATTGTACTCGATATTGATTTTACCATTTTTGACGGATAGGATTTTATTCCTTGAGCAAACGAAGGCTTGAGCTTGCCGTATTTAGAAAATACAATCCACTTTGAAAAGAGGAGAAGTCAATCACAGTTCGATTGCCCGAAAGCTTTCCGTCCGCTAGAATTTTACCAGACACATCGCTAATTTGATAAGGCACCTCAGCATTCTGAATCAATTCATAGGCCACAGTCACTTTATTTTGTACCGGATTTGGATAAACCTTTAGGCTCTTTAGTGTTTGATCTTCAACACCAAAAGTAAAGGGGTCATTTAAATAACGGACTAGAAAAAAAGCACTGGCAAATGGGGTAGTACCAATCCATACAATTTTCCCATCTTCCTGAAGGAGAAAATCTGAGGGAGACACCTCAGAGACATTTACGGTGCCTCCGGATCCAAAGGCAGTATCTAAGGTTCCGTTTGTTCTGAAACGCACAACCACGCCATCTACACTATCAATACCATAATACGCACTTCCGAAGACAAGGATTTGTTGATTAGGTTGAATGATAATTCTTAATGGTCTAAAGTTTTCATAATTCAATATCACTTCTCCATTCTCCCCAAAGGTGGTATCAAGACTTCCGTCGGGCAGAAAGCGTTTCAAATAGCCTTCGCTTTCGTCGTTGCCAATATCTCTGTTCAAACCGACGATGATTTTTCCGTCAGCGCTATTGCTGAACGCGCTTCTATAGCTACTAATAGAGCTTGTTATAATAACGCCGTCGCTACCGAAGCTTAGATCTGGATTTCCATCGGCTTCAAACTTGAGTAACTTAGGACTGCCAGCAATCGACCCAGCTACTAAAATTTTATTGTCTTCTAATACCCGAAGCGTCAAAACGGCATTAATTAAGGCAAAATTATCTGTCGCTAGTATTCCATTATCCCCAAATGAAGGGTCCAAGTTACCATCGGGTACTAGTCGAATAAAGGTCAATTTGTTGGATCCATCAACTCTGGTGATGCCTGCCACAAGAATTTTACCATTATCTAGAATTATCATCTCACTAAAACGATCGTCATTACTAAGGTCAAGAACTGTAATTCCATCAATTCCAAAGGAAGGGTCCAAATCACCATTAGGAAAGTAGCGAACGATTATGATGTTCGGATCAGTATTAAGTCCAATTTGGCCCCCAGCAATAATTTTTTGATCTTCCTGAACCAATATGCTGGTATAGCGGGGTATTCCTGTGGTATTAAAATCGGTGACGACAATTCCGTTAATGCCAAAAGAAGCATCCAAACTTCCGTCAGCAAGATATCTTATCAAAGTTGGCGCATTTCTGCCAGGCTCAATTTCGGAAGTCCCAGCGGCCAAAATAGCTCCATTACTTTGTTGGGCCAAGCCAAATCCAAAGTCTAGACCTGAAACGTCTGTTTCGACGAAGCCGCCACTACCAAAGGAAGAATCCAAATCTCCGTCTTGAGAAAACAGGTTGATGGGAGCCATCATTAAGATGATGATCCATAGGGGGTATATTTCTCTCATAGCCTTTGGGTTTTATAATACATAAATGTACGCAATTGGCTAATTCTTTATAAGCTTTAGGGTCGTATTCAATATTTGGACGAAGTAGATACCCTTCGCCATACCAACAAGATTTATTTTCGTCTCGCCTCCTGCGAAATTTCCAGTCTGAATAATTTTCCCAGACGGATCCGATATTTGATAAGAAATAGTATCTAAAAAAGCACCACTTTTAATGATAAAAATGTCTCTAGAAGGGTTTGGGTAAACCGTAAAATTGAGCTGTTCACTATCGGAGGTCCCCAAATTTCCATTTCGAAATCGAACAACGGCAAAATCAACGGGTCCATTATACCAATAAGTATCACCCGTCACCAATATCTTTCCATCACTTTGGAGTGTCATTGCGTGACTTTCAAAACCTAATGTTGTAGTACCGTTGGCACCAAATGTTGTATCCAGAATTCCGTTGGAATCATACCTAGTGATGAAATATGCGCCTATTTCGAATCCAAAATCGTTTCCGCTTATTAAAATATTTTCATCTTGATCGAGCAAGACATTAATTGGGAGTACAATAGGAACGTTAACATTCGCAACTCCATTTGTTCCGAAAGAAGTATCCAAACTGCCATCCGACAAGAATTGCGTTAGAATTACGGTAGAACTGCCTAGTCCCATAAAAGCAACGATAGTTCCATTTTCTTTCATAGCTATGGAACCGTAAAGCACGCTGGATGCTATAGTTGTTTCCACAACCCCATTGGTTCCGAATGTTGGGTCTAACATACCATTGGCCAAGTATCGGTGGAAGGTTAAAAGGCCAGCTGCTCCTCTAAATGCCACTAGAATCTTACTATCATTTTGCACTACGAAGGGAAATACAATGGTGGACGATTCATGTAGATACGTGGCTACGACCCCATCAACCCCGAAGGCGATGTCCAAATCTCCGTTTGGGAGGTATTTTGTTAGTAAAAGATACCTAGAATTGCCAATTTGTGACCATCCTACAGCAAGTATCTTTCCATCTGGAAGTAATGAGATTGCTGATAATTTATCTGCCCCATAATCGGTTAATACGGTGCCATTATTTCCAAAGGATGGGTCCAAGTCGCCGTTCTCTAAATATCTCGCTAAAAAGAAATCTTGATCTCCCCCTAACAAGTTATTCGTAGTCGCTGTGATAAGCTTTTGATCGGTTTGTTGAAGAATAGAACTATAATAGATAAAACTGGGTTCATTGTTGAAATCGTTGGTAACTTTTCCATCAGTTCCAAAGGAGGTGTCAATAGTTCCATCGGGTAGGTAACGCGATAAGGATTGCAATCCCCCATAATCTGAAAAACCAGAGGCGACAATTTTCCCATCGCTTTGTTGAAAAATTGCATAGCTTTCATCCCAACCACTCGAAAAGTCGGTTATTACAATGCCATCACCTCCTCCAAATGAAGGGTCTAAAGTTCCATCTTGAGCAAATAATATCGATTGAGCAATGACAAAAAGGGTCAAAAGGAGGACGTATTTCTTTTCCATTATAGATTTGATTAGTTGGTTGGTATACTATAGGAACAGTTTAGTAACAGCTTACCCCACTATTTCATTTTTCCAAATAAATAAAAAACCTTTGTTTCCGGTAATAGGGAGCAGGTAAATTTTGTATTTTTATACCAACTACTTCCCCTCCTAATTCTCTAGTGAAAATATGCGTTGGACATTACAACCGAAACCGGATGCTAAGCAAATTATTCAGCTATCAGAGGAATTAAGTGTGGACGAAATGATAGCGAGCATGCTATTGCAAAGAGGGGTAAACACCTTCGAAGCAGCCAAGGAATTCTTTCGACCAAGCTTGGACCAATTACACGACCCTTTTTTGATGCGAGACATGGAGCTGGCAATTGCCCGCATTGAAACTGCCATTGCCGCTGAAGAAAACATTTTAGTCTATGGGGATTATGATGTTGATGGAACGACTAGTGTGGCCTTGCTCTCTTCCTATTTAAAAAGCTATTATCCGAATGTGGCTACCTATATTCCGGATCGATATGATGAAGGTTATGGAGTCTCTTATCAAGGAATTGATTTTGCCGAGGACAACGATTTCAGTTTAATCATTGCCTTGGACTGTGGTATAAAAGCCATTGAAAAGGTGGCCTACGCATCTGAAAAAGGGATTGACTTTATTATTTGTGATCACCATCGCCCTGGAGCTGAACTTCCAAAAGCGATTGCGGTCTTGGATCCCAAAAGGGAAGATTGTAACTATCCTTTCAAAGACTTATGTGGCTGTGGTGTTGGGTTTAAATTAATTCAGGGACTGGCTTCAAAAAAAGGACAGAAAATAGAGGATTTATTGCTCTATTTGGATTTGGTTGCTACTGCCATTGGAGCCGATATTGTTCCTATTGTAGGCGAAAACAGGATCCTAGCTCACTACGGATTGAAGGTAATTAATTCGAACCCTCGGATTGGGTTTAAGGCGATTATGGCGCAGGTCAAAAAGAATCGCTTTACTATTACCGATGTCGTGTTTATTATTGCGCCTCGAATTAACGCCGCAGGTAGAATGAAACACGGAAATCATGCGGTTACTTTATTAACGGAAACGAATATGGAAGAAGCAGTGGTTTGGGCTTCAGAAATTGAACAATTTAATACCGATCGACGTGAAGCCGATAAGCGAATAACCAAAGAAGCGCTTCTTCAAATTTCAGAAAATAAAGAAGAAGACCGAAAGACAACGGTAGTTTATAATGAAGATTGGCACAAAGGAGTTATCGGAATTGTAGCCTCAAGACTTACCGAAACCTATTATCGTCCTACCTTAGTTTTTACAAAAAGCGGAGAAAAATTGGCAGCTTCGGCACGTTCCGTTAAAGGGTTTGATGTTTACAACGCCCTGGAAGGTTGTGCGCAGCATATTGAACAATTTGGTGGTCATAAATATGCCGCTGGACTCACCTTGCGCGAGGAAGATTATGAACCTTTTAAAAGTGCGTTTGAAAAGGTAGTTTCTGAAACAATGGACCCAAAGTTACTCCAGCCTGAACTCTCTGTGGACATGGAGATTCCCCTGGCAAAAATAACGCCTAAATTCTATCGCATTCTGAAACTTTTTGCCCCTTTTGGACCCGGAAATATGGCGCCTGTTTTTATGGCCAAAAACCTTAAAGACACTGGAAAGGGAAAACGCGTTGGTAACGACAAGGATCATTTAAGGGTTGTAATTCGACAGGGAGATTCGGCTACGTTTACCGGAATTGGCTTTGGATTGGGGGAGCAACATGCGATTGCCTGTGAAGGAGTTCCTTTTACTGCCGCTTTTGTCATTGACGAAAATGAATGGCAAGGCAATGTGAGCTTACAATTGCGATTGAAAGATATAAAAGTCTAATCGTTCTCTAAGAATTTCAAAATAAGTTGCGCTATTTCAAGAGGTTTTTCTTCCTGAATGAAATGTTTCGCTTCGAGTAGATGAATATTTTCTTCTGAAATACCTAAGTCCTTAACAACCTTTGTTTTTTGTGGCTCCCAGGATAAAAAGTCATCATTTTTACCCCAAATCACCGCTACAGGAATATCTATATTTTTAACGGCTTCGGAAATGTCTGGGAGTAGATTACAGGTCTGCGTGAAGAAATAATACATCGCCTTGGTTTTGCCTTCCAATAGCGGAGTTTTATATCCTTGAGCATCAATTTTGTTTAGGGTATTTTCGGTCATCCCTGCTTTGAATAGCCCTTTTAGCATCGTGTTGGTGCTTATCCCATTGCGATAAGCCCACATAGCCGTTCGCGCGAGAAATCCTTCATCAAATCGAATTGGAGGATCAAAACCTTCTTCATAGATAATCGTGTTTAGCACCACTAACTTGGAAATACGTTCGGGCTGTAGTTTCATGAGCTCCCAAGTCCATAAACCACCGGCATCGTGCATGACATGACTCCATGTTTCTATTTCCAAAGAATCCATGAGTGCTAATAGACGCTTTCCATGGTTTTCTTCAGAATAAATCTCGTAACCATCAGGGGATTCACTGCTTCCAAACCCTAACATATCTGGGGCAATAACTCTATGTGTTTTAGCTAATTCATCGATCATGTGGCGATAGAGCCATCCGGAAGTTGGAACCCCATGAAGGAGCATAATAACGGAACCTTGCCCCTGATCTATGTATTTTATGGTTCCATCAGAAGATTGAAAGGAATTTTGCTGCGCTCTAAAATCTTGATAGGTCATTTGGTTCGGTTTTAAAGTAGTTGAAACATAGGGTTTGCAAGATAAAAATAGAAAACCAGACAGTAATAAAAGCAAAAAAGGGGCGCATCAAGTTTGTTTTGCTAAAGATACATATTAAAAAGAGGCTGCTTAATAGAGCTTATGAAGGCCATATATAAAACTCGAGGCTTTGGTAAGTTTTTTGGCTTTCTAACGTCAAAAGGGCTATAAACTTACCATGCAACTCACCGAATATTTAGGATTATTAGCTTCCGTTCTTGTGGGAAGCGGGGAGTATTTTCTGCATTACAGCGATCAGGTGATTGACCATGCCGCGAATTATGAATTTTCAAAAATTGAAATTACCACAGCGACCAAAAAGCTTACCGAGGTCGTTGTTTCGGGAGAAGGGTTGGCAAGCGATCAAACGGCATTGGCTCACTTCGGTTTAGGGAAGGAAGATAAAATTGAAAAACTAAGAGTTACCTATTCCAATGGAAAGGTGATTATTTTGGAGGATATTATGGCAAACACCCTGGTGGATGTAGCGAAAGAAGAGGCAAAGCAATTGGCTCAAAAAGACAAGGAATCTGAAACACGACGCAATGAGAACTAGAATTGTTAACCTCCTCCTTCTCGTCGTATTTGCTATCGGGCTAATTGGAGCGGGGAGTTTGGTGTGGAATGAAATTACACATTCTAACGTTTGTCCAACCTTGTTGGGAATTCCGGCCTGTTATGTTATTTTTGCCTGTTTCGCCATTCCTTTTGTAATGCATTTACGGAAAAAAGGGATTTTAATCTACTATGTGTTTGCCGGTCTCGCCTTTGTAATTGCCTTGGTGGCCAGTGTCATGCAGTTCACCGGAAACGCGGAATGCCCTAAAACGGAAGGCGGAACACCCATGTGCTATTTTTCGTTTGCACTTTTTTCGTCCATTATTATCTTAAAAGTTATACATCGAAGGTATGCTGCTAAAAATTTGTAGAATTGCTCTTGAAAGGGACATCGTTATTTCTTCGCTATGGGTTGCCTTGGTAGTGGGAAGTATTTTAAACCTCATAAATCAAGGAGAAATATTGCTTTCTTTTCAATTAGGAGAATTAAATTGGTTGAAATTTATTTTGACCTTCGCAGTACCCTATTTGGTTTCCACCTATGCCTCGGTGCGAATTCGATTATTGAAAGACTGAAAAGTAGTGGGCTGAAATCAATCTAAATACTTTCAGAACCAAAAGATTTACTTGTATTCTTTCAATTCAAATTGAGTTCCATTAAAAACCCCGTAGGTATAATGTGAAATCCAATCTCCTAAATTGTAATAGGTTGAATTTTCGCCCACCTGAATGGTCATTGGCAAATGACGGTGACCAAAAACGAAAAAGTCGTAATGTTTGGTTTCCAGTTTACGTTTTGCGTACAGAGCGAGCCACTCATTTTCCTCGCCAAGGAATTTTTTGTCTTCATCTCCAGAAATTATTTTATTCTTTACAGAAAGATATTGTGCTAGACGCATGCCTAATTCCGGATGGAACCAACGAAACAACCAACGAAATATAGGGTTGGTAAAGACCTTTTTCATCCGTTTATAACCCTTGTCGCCCGGGCCTTTTCCGTCACCATGACCCAACAAAAACACTTTGTCGTTGAAGGTAAACTCTTTACAATCTCTATAGGTAGCAATGTGCAGATCCTTTTCGAAATAATCGCGCATCCATAAATCATGATTTCCAACAAAAAAATGGATGGGGATACCGCTATCACTTATTTCTGCTAGCTTTCCAAGGACTCGTACAAACCCTTTTGGAACTACTGTTTTATATTCAAACCAGAAATCGAATAAATCTCCAAGTAAGAAGATGGCCGCTGCGTCGTGCTTTATTTCGTCTAACCAAGCCACAAATTTTTTCTCGCGAGGAAGGCTTTCTTCAGGTGTCGGTGCGCCTAAATGATTGTCGCTCGAAAAGTATATTTTTTTACCGTGCGGGATTTGCATTGTGTAAAGATAGTTAAAAGGCAAGTTAATTGTCACTCGCAAACCACTCTGCGTAACTGGTTGCAGTTTCTTGAAGTTTTAGTGAATGTAACTGGATGGAGTCCGGTATGCGATTTTTAATTTTTTCGGCAAAATCGATAACCATCATTTCGCTTGTAGGCTGGTAATCTACTAAAAGAACATTATGTCCTCGATCCATTAATTCCTTCGCTAGCTCAACGTGAGGTGTATTTTTATTAAAAACCGTTGCATGATCAAATACGTCTACAATTTCTTCTTTGACCACTTTTTTAAGATCTCCAAAATCAATGACCATTCCAAATTTAACGTTGGTTGCCTCCGCAATAGGGACGCCAATTACCGTAACTGATAGGCGATAACTATGCCCATGAACGTTACGACATTTTCCGTCATATCCATATAATGCATGGCCGGTTTCAAAAGAAAATCGCTTAGTGATGCGAATATTGCTCATCGTTTTTTTCTCTTTTTAGTTGCAGATTTAATATGTCGGCGATTTTTCAATTTGGTATATAATACCATCACGGCTACAAAGAGCCCTAAGATCATAAAAAATTTTTGACCGCCTAAGAATTCAAGAATCTCCATGGTTCGTCCATTTTCAATGGTCAAAAATACTATTATTTTGCCAAGGGTAAGTATTTATTGCGGTATTTGATAATGAGCGCCATTGCCCGCCAAATGATCCAAGCAATTAATGCCATCCAAATTCCAATAAGACCCCATTCTAGGTATTTGGTAAAGTATAAAACAGGTAGGAAAGCAAATAGGGTTGCTCCTAAAAGCACATTGCGTAAATAGCCCATTTCACCCAACCCTTTAAAGACGGAGTCAAAGGTAAAAGCCAGTGCGTTAAATGGAAGGCTTATTAAAACCATAAAAAAGATGCCGTTATAAAGTTCTTGCACTTCTAATTCTTTGCTGAAAAGGGCACCAAGAGGTTCATAAAAAAGGAGGCCTGCTCCCATTAAAATGAGGGCAACTCCCAGATTGTATAAGTTTACACGTTTGGTAAGTTTCCATAGGGAGCGATAATCTTTGGCACCCAATAAGCGTCCACCAAGAATATTACCTGCTGCCCCATAACCATCAAGAAAGAAAGCCGTGAACAACCAAATATTACTGGTAATTATATAGGCGGCGAGATGTTCTTTGCTGAGAGCGGTAGCTTCGCGAACGGCTAAAATGAGTGCCGTATTTAAGGCGATGGCCCGCGCAAATAGATTCAAACTCATGGTGACAAGCCTTTTAATTTCCGGGTGTAAGGGTAGTCTCAGACGTAAGGAGAAATGGGTCTTTTTAATCAGAAAAATTAATGCAAGACCGGCCATAACCGCTTGAGAAATTAGACTGGCCCAAGCTGCACCTTCTATATTCATTGCTGGAAAGTAGCCTTCTACTCCGTAAACCATAATAAAATCCAACCCAATATTTAAGCTGGCACCTATTCCAGCAATAATCATGGGCCAGAAGGTATTTTGAAGCCCTCTAAAAATACCAAAAACCGCAAAAGTGAAGAGTGTTAGTGGAAAGCCCCAAACTCGAATGTTGTAATAATCAATACTGAAATCTAGGATCATTCCATCTGCATTCAAGAGCGAAAAGATTTCTTCAACAAAAAAATAAGTGGTTCCTAAAACAACAATACTAAGCGCAATATTGAAATAAATAGCCTGCGCCGGGAAGGTTTTAAGTTCTTCAATTTTGCCTGCCCCTAAGTTTTGAGAAATGATGGCCGTAATAACACTTCGTGACTGTCCTAAAATCCAGATTAAAGCCGACAGAAACGTACCCACAATACCAACCGCGTCCAATGATTCGGTGGCGTGTTGTGCAACATTCCCGACAATCGCAGAATCAGTAATAGACAAAACAGGTTCCGCAATACCGGCAACAATGGCGGGGAGTGCCAATTGTTGAATTCGTTTGGAAGAGATGTCGATAGTTGCAATTTTCATGGAATGAACAAAACTACGGAATCATTCTCAAGCTTCCATAATCAAAGAACGATGATTAAAGGGGAAATTTCAAAGTCAGATTATAAGCTTGAAATTAATCAGAAATGCCCCGTGACTAGATTGAATATCAACAACATAAAATTGAGTATCTTTCGTTTAAAATTGCACAATTTCTTTTAATCTTTTGGATGTTGAATATTTCATGCCTTATGGACGGGCCTTGTGGAAACTAGTTTCAGCAAATAAGGCACTCTAACATGTGGCGATGGATTCTTTATATTAATTGCTTTTTCATAACGTTGGGAAGTTATGGGCAGGATTGTCCGAACCTTTTGGAACCCTTACCCAATGCTATGGATGTTCCTATTGACACCCCAATAAGTTGGGAGGAAGTTGTGGGAATAGCAGGCTATATTATATCGGTTGGAACTACTTCGGGGGGTGGGGAAATTGTAAATGAACAACCCGTAGGAAATGATACAATTTTTACACCGCCACTTGGATTACCAGAGTCGTCATTGGTATATGTGACTATTACTTTGTTCTTTTTTGATCAATCAAATATTGTTTGCGCGAGTCAGTCGTTTACCACCGAGGATGTTGTTGTTGCACCAGGGTGTACGCTATTGAACTCCCCATTGGATGGCGCGATTGATGTGAATGTCGGCACGAACTTAAGTTGGAACTATGCCGCAGGAGCGACGGGTTACCGTATTACCATAGGGACGACTCCTGGAACTGGTGATATCATTAATAATTTGGATGTTGGCAATGCCCTTATCTTTAATCCGCCAACGGATTTTCCGCCAGGGACGAGGATCTATGTACGTGTGGTTCCTTATAACGAAAATGGCAGTGCCTCAGCGTGTCCCGAAGAGAGTTTTATTACCGGTGAATTGGGCCCTCCTCCAGGATGTACTCAGTTAATTACCCCCATAGATGGGGCTATTAACGTAGAATTGTCACCTCTTATTGAATGGGAGACCGTTCCCGATGCGACAGGCTATAAGGTGGATCTTGGAAAGTCACCTTTTATTAATGACGTACTAGATGGAGCTATATTTTTCACCAATTCCACTTTTGTCTTAAACTTCGAACCCAACACCACTTATTTTATACGAATCGTACCATTCAATGACGCTGGAGATGCACAAGACTGTGGACAACAATCATTTTCTACCATCTTAGGATGTGGTCCTTTTATTGATATTACCACGGGAGAACTGGTATTTCTTGGCCCCATTATCAATTTTCCAGATCAGGTGGGAATTTGCGAGAATCTGCTTCCAACACGGGTTACTTCACCCGATCAAGCTGACGGTTTTAGGTGGTATAAAATAGTACCCTCAGGAGAAGAAGTGCTCATTTCCGAAGAACGTTTTGTGGATTTGTCTGAAATAGGCCAGTATCGCTATGAAGCGTATAAAATATTGAATCAGGATGGCGTAATCATTGAATGCGCAGCTGGGAAGGAATTTACCGTGGTATCCTCGTCTATCGCCACCATAGATGATGTTATCATTGAAGAAATTGCACGTTTATTTTATGTGACTGTTATTGTTTCTGGGACAGGGGATTACGAGTTCTCCTTGGAGCGAAATGGTCCGTATAGCGATAATAACACCCTATCAAGATTAACCGAAGGATCCTATACTTTTTATGTCCGAGACAAGAATGGATGCGGGATTGTAGAGCGAACCTTCACAGTGGCTTTTCCCATTCCTGGTTTTCCACTGTATTTTTCACCTAATGAGGATGGGATTAACGATTATTGGCAATACAGAAAGCCCGTCATAAACCCTTTACCGCTCACTACTATTTTTATTTACGATCGCTATGGCAGACTATTGGCCAATTTCAGTCCAAAAAACCGTGGATGGAATGGTCAATATGAAAATAACGCCATGCCTTCTTCCTCCTATTGGTATAAAGCCTTTACGGCAGACAATAGAGTGTTTACTGGGTATTTTTCATTAATTAGGCGGAGGAGATAGTCCAAATTATTTGAATACGAGTTCATAGCAGTAAAAGCAGAGGTCGCTCTGTCTGGGAAAATAAATGTTCCCCAACCGCTCATAACCCCGTTTATCATAGAATCGCTGATTGCGTTTATTTGCGCTGAAAGTATCTAATCTCACCGAAATGGCACCTCGTTTTTTGGCAAGTGACTCGGAGAAATCCATGAGTTGTTTTGCGTAGCCTTTATGCTGAAATGAGGGGTGAATCGCAAGGCGATGGATATAAATTTGAAATGCATCTTCGGTGAGCCAATCTATTTGGTCATATTCAGTATCCTTTTCAGAAGAAATTGTAATACAACCCAATATGGTTTCATGCTCCTCATGATTTGAATCACTATTTACTAAAACATAAAGCTCTTCTCTTTCAACGTCTTTTTGAAATGCCTGATAATTAGGATAATGCTCGTTCCATTGGAATATATTTTCCGATATCATTTTAGCCGCGCAAGCCTTAGTTATTCCAATAATTTCCTCAATTTCTGACAGTTTTGCTAGCCGAATCATATTTTATGAACTAATTTTGCACCGGTCTGCAAAAGGCAGAACAGATTAAAGATACCACTATTTATGAAAAACATACTAGTTCCTGTAGGTACAAAGGATGGAGGATTAAACAATTTGCGTTACGCCATTAATTTTGCGGCAATGAGCGGTGCTCGTGTTTATGTTGTTAATATTTATAAAGAGTTTTCGAAAGTTGCTGGGTTGACCAAGGTAAACCAGTTAATGATTGAGGATAGTGAAGCCATCTTAAATAATTTACTTGATCAAGTGGATACACAGGGAATTGAGGTTATTGCTCGCCCCATCAAAGGAGATCCATTTGAGGCAATCCATCGAGTTTCTAAGCTTTTGGATATCGATTTGATTATCATTTCTCCTCAAAGTGTTGAGATAAAGGATGAAGTTTATTTGGGAAGTGTAACAGGAAAGATTGTAAAGCAAACCGATATTCCTGTCCTAGTGGTGCCTAGAGATTATTTATTCAGAAAAGCCGAATCCATTTTACTTGCTTTTAAACGTGGTTCTTTTGAAAAGGAAAACGTACTCGATCCCCTTAAAGATATCGCAAGTTTGTTCAGTTCAAAAATTCACCTTTTAAATGTAATTACGCCTGATTTTCCAGATGATGGTGCACCTATAGATCCAGAACTAAAAAGTATGCAATCTTCCTACACAAAAACAGAGAATGCTACGATTTTCCAAGGTGTTTTAGAACATTTTCAATCTCATAGCCCAGATATGCTCTGTGTTTTAAGACGAAAAAGAGGCTTCTTTCAAAAACTATGGGAGAAGAATGCTGTTTTAAAGAAAGAATTCCACACAAGCAAACCCTTACTTATTTTAAGAGGCCAGGAGTAACGTACCGCGTACTTGCTTATTCATTAACTCTTGTTTAGAAACAAAAGAGGCGTATTGGACCGATAACTTATTCGTGAGATATCTGATCCAAAAAGGAATCGATCCAAAAAGGACTCTTTGGGTGCAAACATAACGTGCATTTCAACCGGGATAAGCTGTTCAAAGCTTTCAACTGCAAAAGACAACGGAATTCCCTTCATAGTGTACCCTTTATATTCAATATTTTCGAGTACCTCAAAGAGATAGAAGTCATAGCCGTGCTCTGTCTCGTTTCTGTCTTTATGGATATTTAAAATATGAAGTTCCGCTTGATGTAATTTACTTAAGTATTTTAGAATATGAACGGTGTCTTGTTTTAAGTCTTTGCAATTGGTCGTGCTGAAAAGGATGGACGAAAGCGTAGTAAAAGTGTATCCTTCTGGAATCATTAACACAGGGCAATTTACCCCGCGAACTACTTGCAAGGTGTTACTCCCAAACAGCGTTTCTTTGGTTCCGGTCGCTCCGTTAGTTCCCATGATAATTAGGTCAATTTTTTTTGAACTGACTACTTGGTTAACCGCCTCCACAAAACCGTCATAATCGAAAAGTGAATGCCATTGATAGTTACGTTCACGGTATTTCACTTTATAAGTTTCTAAGAGTGTGTTCAGTTGTTTTTTATTGTCATTTATAACGGCATTGTAAATGGAACCATTGGTGTCTGCGGCTAGGAGGTCATCCGTGATATAACCTGAGGATTTCTGCACATTAAGCAGATAAAAATGACAGTCTTCGCCCTTAAATAACTCCATAGCATAGTTCATCGCATTCATTGAATTTTCTGAAAAGTCTGTTGGCAAAAGTATGTGTTTCATACTACAATTATTTGGGTGGAATATAAGATACAACTTTTCGTTAAAGCATGATAAAAGTCATGTTTTAAAGGCGCTTGTATGCCAATATTTGCACTAGGTATAAAAGCAAATTTGAAGGTATATGGAAAACTGTTTCCATTGTGGAGATCCGTGTATTGATGGAGTCATTAAACATCAAGGGGAGTCTTTTTGTTGTCAGGGATGTAAAATGGTTTTCGAAATTTTACACGACCATAATCTCTCTTATTATTATGATTTAGATTCTAGTCCGGGAACGGCACCTTCTGCGGTGGCTGGAAAGTTCGATTATTTAGACGACCAAGCCATTGTTGACCAACTACTATCGTTTAATGAGCAAGGCACTCATGCCGTTTCATTCTTAATTCCGAGTATCCATTGTAGCTCCTGTATTTGGATCCTAGAAAATTTAAACAAACTTAATTCGGCTATAGGTTCATCCACGGTGAATTTTCCAGAAAAGACAGTTCGAATTGTTTTTTCTTCGGAAGCATACGCGCTTAAAGATTTGGTCATTTTATTAAGTCAAATAGGTTATGAACCCAATATTTCCTTAGAGAATCTCGAGTCGAAAAAGAGTAAACCAGATCGGAGTTTGTTTTATAAGTTGGGTGTGGCGGGATTTGCTTTTGGCAATATTATGTTCTTGTCATTCCCGGAGTATTTTGAAGTGAACGAATTTTGGTTGGAGCGTTTCAAATATGTGTTTCGATGGTTGATTTTCGCCTTCAGCCTTCCAGTAGTATTTTATTCGGCGAGGGATTATTTTAGTTCTGCCATAAAAGGGTTACGGCATAAATCACTCACTATTGATGTTCCGATTGCCATCGGGATTGCCACTCTTTTTATCCGTTCATCTATGGATATTATGATGGATTGGGGGACTGGCTTTTTTGATAGTTTATCGGGACTAGTTTTCTTTTTGTTATTGGGCCGATTCTTTCAGCAGAAAACATACAAATACCTGTCCTTTGAACGAGACTATAAGTCGTATTTCCCAATAGCAGTTTCTCGATTGGTGGGGACTAACTCAATTCCGAAGGAAATACAAACTCAGGTACACGAGCTCAAGAAAGGCCACCGTATCATTATAAGAAATCAAGAACTCATTCCGGTGGATGCGGTTCTTATGAAGGGAAATGCACTTATCGATTACAGTTTTGTTTCGGGGGAAGCTGAGCCGGTTTCCAAAATAGCTGGAGACAAACTTTTTGCTGGCGGAAAGCAACAAGGCGGGGTGATTGAAATGGAGGTGTTAAAACCCATGGAACAGAGCTATCTCACACAACTCTGGAGCAACGAAGTATTTGATAAAAATCATGCCAGTGATTTCGAATCCCTTACCGACAGCATTAGCAAACGGTTCACTGCAATCATACTTTTAATTGCATGCCTAGCGACCCTTTTTTGGACTTTCTATCAGCCTTCCGAAGCGGTAAATATATTTACAGCAGTGCTTATAGTTGCTTGCCCTTGTGCTATTGCTTTGGCGGCTCCATTTACGCTTGGAAATCTTTTACGCATTTTTGGGAGACATAAGTTCTATGTTAAAAACAGCTCGATTGTCGAACAATTGGCAACGATTGATGCCGTGGTTTTTGACAAGACAGGAACACTAACCGTACACACGAAAAATGTTATTAGTTATGAGGGAATTACCCTTACTGAAGATGAAAAAACATTATTAAATAGTACGTTACGCGCCTCCAATCACCCATTGAGTAGAGCCTTATATGCGCTACTAGACAGACACCAAATAAAACCCTTGGACCAATTTTATGAAACAGCGGGACAAGGAATTTCGGCAGTACTTGAGAAGGATTATATAAAAATAGGTTCATCTGCCTTTGTAGGAATGCAAAATGCTTCCGACCCATCGCTACGTGTGGAAAGCGGCCCAAAGCGAACCGCGGTACACATAAGCACGCAGAATGGTTATCGGGGTTGTTATGTGTTTTGCAATTCGTACCGTGAAGACATGAAAAAGGTGTTCGATCTTCTGGGCGAACAGGTTGAAATGAGCATTCTTTCCGGAGACAATGATGGGGAAATGCGGTATCTAAAAAACTTACTTCCTAAAGGAGCCGATTTAAAGTTCAATCAAAGCCCACAAGATAAATTAGAGCATATAAAGAAACTTCAGGAGCAAGGAAAGAAAGTGCTTATGGTTGGAGATGGTCTGAATGACGCTGGCGCTTTGGCTCAAAGTAATGTTGGAGTAGTTATTTCAGACAATACCAATGCATTTTCTCCCGCTTCGGATGGTATTTTGGACGCCACTCGTTTTGGAGATATAGCCACATTTATGAAACTGTCAAAACAAGGAGTTCGAGTGATAAAATGGGCATTCCTATTTTCACTTTGCTATAACGTAATTGGATTGGGCTTTGCCGTTACTGGGAATTTAGCGCCTGTTGTGGCTGCTATTTTGATGCCTTTGAGCTCTATTAGTATTGTGATATTCACCACAGTAGCGACCCACTTTTTAGGTAAAAAATTAAAATTAAAACAAGTTTCTGAAAGCTGACAAAAGTCATGTTTTAGGATTATAAACAGCTGTAGTTTTACAGCTTAATTCAGGTAGGTATGAGTATTATTTATATGCTTCTGGCCATAAGTATTGTGGTCGCATTGGTGTTTTTCGTTGCGTTTATTGTATCCGTGAAGAAGGGCCAATACGACGACGTATATACGCCCTCTGTACGAATGCTTTTCGAGGACGAATTAGTGCCTGACGAACCTGATGAAAATTCAAAAGAAGAACTAGATCAATCAACATCAATACGTAATTAAATAGAACTATGGAAGTGGATAAATTTTATTATGACAATAAAATCGTTCGAAAATTCATTGTCGCGACGCTCTTTTGGGGTATCATAGGAATGAGTATAGGCCTGTTACTGGCCTTTATGTTTATGTTCCCAAATCTAACCGATAATATTTCATGGTTAAGCTTTGGAAGATTACGACCGTTGCATACCAATGCCGTAATCTTTGCCTTTGTTGGGAACGCAATTTTCGCGGGAGTTTACTATTCTACCCAACGATTATTGAAGGCCCGAATGTGGAAAGACTGGTTGAGTAAGCTCAACTTTTGGGGTTGGCAATTAATCATTGTTGGTGCGGCTATTACCTTACCATTAGGGTATACGACTTCCAAGGAATATGCCGAATTGGAATGGCCTTTTGATATCGCCATTGCTATTATTTGGGTTGCTTTTGGAGCCAACCTCATTGGTACGATATTGAAACGTAGACAACGCCATTTATATGTGGCTATTTGGTTCTATTTGGCCACTTTCGTTACCGTAGCGGTGTTGCATATTGTAAATAGTATTGAATTGCCTGTAACTGCGTTGAAAAGCTACTCGGTCTACGCCGGTGTTCAAGATGCTTTGGTGCAATGGTGGTATGGACATAACGCGGTTGCCTTTTTCTTAACGACGCCTTTTCTGGGGTTGATGTACTATTTTGTTCCGAAGGCTGCCAATAGGCCTGTTTATTCGTACCGACTTTCCATCGTGCATTTTTGGTCCTTAATATTCATCTATATATGGGCAGGACCTCACCATTTATTGTACTCTACCTTGCCCGATTGGGCTCAAAATTTAGGAGTGGCATTTTCAATCATGCTTATTGCTCCTTCTTGGGGAGGTATGATCAATGGACTCTTGACTTTAAGAGGAGCCTGGGATAAAGTGAGAACCGATCCTGTTCTGAAATTCATGGTCGTTGCAATTACCGGATATGGTATGGCCACATTTGAGGGTCCGATACTTTCATTGAAAAATGTAAACGCGATTGCCCACTTTAGCGATTGGGTTATTGCCCATGTCCATGTAGGCGCATTGGCTTGGAATGGATTCTTCACTTTTGGAATGATCTATTGGCTTATTCCGAGGTTATTTAAAACCAAATTGTGGTCCATAGGATTGGCAAACGCACATTTTTGGATTGGCACATTAGGGATTATTATGTATGCCCTACCCATGTACGTCGCTGGATTTGTTCAGGCTTCTATGTGGAAACAATTTAACCCAGATGGCACTCTAACCTATGGTAACTTTTTGGAAACCGTAAGTGAAATTATGCCGATGTATTGGATGCGTGCCATAGGAGGTAGCCTATTCATCATTGGGGCACTAATTGGTGTTTTTAACGTGATTATGACCGCTTATAAAGGGAAGAAAGTAACGGACGAACTAGCCGAATCCGCTCCTTTGCAAAGAGTTACTAAAAAACGAACAGCTAAAGAAGGGTACCACACTTGGTTAGAAAGAAGACCAGTGAAACTTACCATTTTTGCTACCATTGCCATTTTAATTGGTGGTATGGCGCAAATAATTCCTTCGCTGCTGGTGGATGATTACGTACCTGTAATTTCTAGTGTGAAACCTTATACCCCATTGGAGTTAGAGGGGAGAGATATTTACATACGTGAAGGTTGTGTATCCTGTCATTCGCAAATGGTGCGGCCTTTTAGAAGTGAAGTAGAACGCTATGGAGAGTACTCCAAGGCTGGTGAATATGTATATGATCATCCATTTTTATGGGGAAGTAAACGTACCGGTCCCGATCTCCTACGTGTAGGTGGAAAATATTCAGACAACTGGCACTTGAATCATTTCTATGACCCGCAAAGTACTTCATCCGGTTCTATTATGCCAGCTTACAAATGGCTTATCAGAAACGAATTGGACACTTCCAACACTGTGGCTAAAATGGAAGCGATGGTCACCTTAGGCGTACCGTATACGCAGGAGGAAATAGATCGAGCACAAACCTGGATGAATGAACAGGCTACTCAAATTGAGAAGAACCTTTATAACGATCCAGATTTCGCAAAAACCTATGATGCAGATAAAACCTACGCCCAGGAAAATGGAGAGGAGTTTATAGAAATGCGATATAGAGAGGTGGTTGCCGTGATTGCTTATTTACAGCGATTGGGTACCGATATAAAAGTTAAAAATGAACCTGAAGTTTCCAACTCTAAAACAGAATAGTCATGTTGAAATTTATAAAAGGAAATTTAGAAAACATAGATGGAGTACAAATCTATCCAATGATATCATTGCTGATATTCTTCATCTTTTTTGTAGCCCTATTTTGGTGGGTTTTTACATCAAAAAAAGCCTATATCCAAAAGGCTAGCAACATACCATTGGAAGACGAGTTTAACCCTAACCAAGACCCATCATGAGAACAGTAGCATCTTACATACGCGTCCTTGTTTTTTTAACCATAGCTTGTTTATTTTTAGGATACGTTGCAAATACTGAACTGCCTTTTGAGGCATATTCAGAATGGTGGTTTTGGGGAGTCATTTTCATACTTGGCTTGTTAATGATTGCTGCCGAATTATGTGTGGCAGCCTTACAATCTATTTTATTTAAATCATTAAAACCAGAAGCCCAAGAAAAGTATTTGGAGCATACGACTTTGCAAGAGAGAAATCAATTCTCTTGGTTTAAAGAAAAGTATAAAAATCTGCTGGGGAGTAAACCCATGGAAGCAGAGCAGGAGATTGTTCTGGACCATAATTATGACGGAATTAAAGAGTTGGATAATAATTTACCGCCATGGTGGGTCTATATGTTCTATGCAACCATTGTATTCGCTGTTGTTTATTTAGTGCGCTTTGAAATTATAGGAGACTACAATCAAGATGAAGAATATGAAATTGCCGTGGCAGTGGCACAATTAGAGATTGAAGCCTATAAAAAAACCGCCAAGAATTTGGTGGATGTTAACACCGTTGTCTTATTAACAGAGGCATCCGACCTCAACGCAGGGAAGGCCATATTCGAACTAAACTGTGTGGCTTGTCATAAGGCCGATGGTGGTGGAGGTATTGGACCTAATTTAACAGATGCCAACTGGATATTAGGTGGCGGAATTAAAAATGTTTTTAATACTATTTCTGAAGGGGGGCGTGACGGAAAAGGAATGATTTCTTGGAAATCGGAACTCAAACCAAGCGAAATGGCACAAGTAGGGAGTTATCTACTCACCTTCCAAGGAACTACCCCAGCAGAGCCTAAAGACCCTGAAGGAGACATTTGGACCGATACCGAGGTTCCTATAGATGAATCCAATGTTGAGGTAAAAGTGGAGCAGACCGACACCATAGTGACTATGGAAAACGGGAACCAATAATTCTAAATCAAACAAAGTGCAAACGCCGGACAACGAAACCTTTAGAGACAGTATTGCTACGATAGATGCCGAAGGGAAAAGGTCTTGGATATTTCCGAAGAAACCTTCCGGTAAGTTCTATACGTACCGAAAGTATGTGAGTTATATCTTATTGGCATTTTTGGTTTCTGCACCCTTTATTACGGTAGGAGGGAATCAGTTTTTGATGTTCAATGTGTTGGAGCGTCGTTTTAATATTTTTGGCTTTCCTTTTTGGCCCCAGGATTTACATCTATTCGTGATCATGATGATCATTGGAGTAGTGTTTGTTATATTTTTTACGGTTGCCTTTGGTAGAATATTCTGTGGTTGGATTTGCCCACAAACTATTTTTATGGAAATGGTATTCCGAAGAATCGAATATTGGATTGACGGTGATAGAGGAAAGCAAATTCGATTAAAGAAAATGCCTTGGAATGCCGAAAAGATTAAAAAGCGTGTTCTTAAATGGATCGTGTTTTTCATTATTTCATTTTTGATTGCCAACGTATTTCTTGCGTATTTAATTGGGAGTGATCAGCTCATAAGATATGTCGTGGACGGTCCATTTAACAACAGCAGCACCCTGATTTCACTTTTAATTTTCACAAGTGTATTCTATTTTGTATTCGCCTGGTTTCGAGAACAAGTATGCATTATAGCTTGCCCCTATGGACGTCTTCAGGGCGTACTACTAGACACTAAGTCGATCATCGTGGCTTATGACCATAAACGAGGCGAAAAGGAAGAAGGAAGGGCTAAATTCAGAAAAAATGAAGACCGAGAAGCGAGTGGGAAAGGCGATTGTATTGATTGTTTTCAATGTGTACATGTATGCCCTACTGGAATTGATATTCGGCATGGGACTCAGTTAGAATGTGTTAATTGTACGGCCTGTATTGATGCTTGTGATACGATGATGGAGGCGGTTCATCTGCCTAAAGGGTTGATTCGGTATGCGAGTGAAGAGAACATTGAAAAGAAGGCTACGTTTAAATTTGGCCCTCGCCTGAAAGGATACAGTGTAGTCTTAGGAATATTGATCGCGGTACTTGTCGGAATGTTATTTCTTCGGAATGATATAGAAGCTCGTATTCTTCGTTTACCGGGACAATTGTACGAACACAAAGAGGATAATATGATTAGCAACGTATATACCTTCAAATTGGTGAATAAAACGTCACAGAATATCAATAATGTTCACTTCGAATTATTATCCCATAGAGGGACCATTGAAGTGGTGTCTCATGAACAATTTGATGTGGAAGGACAAGGATTGGCCGAGGGGACGCTATTTATAGAAATAAACGCTAGCGCCTTAAACGGTGACAAGGACAGGTTGGAGATTGGTGTCTATAGCGATTCCACCTTAATAGAAACAACAACGACCGCCTTTTTGGGGCCAAGGAGTTATAAATAATTGGAATTATGAAGATAAACTGGGGAACCGGATTGGTCATAGGAATGCTACTTTTTATGGGTTTCATCCTATATTTCGTGGTCAAAATGAGCACCGATGAGAAGTATAAACACGACTTGGTCACTGAAGAGTATTACAAAAAAGAGATGGCCTATCAAGAAGAGATCGATGCCGAAACGAATTTTCAGGCTTTTGCCTCGAAACTTACGGGACAAAAAACAAAAGAAGGCTGGAGTATTCAGTTCCCAAAAGAAATGAATCCTTCAGATATTAATGGTACGGTGTTCCTATACAGACCGTCCAACAAGCAACTGGATTTCGACTTTCCTATAGTCCTATCTGGATCAAATTTGCTCATACCTGACAAACGCTTGTTGGATGGTCGCTGGAACATCACTATTGAAATGGAATATCAAGGAGAAAAATACCTCTATAAAAAGGCAATCGTTTATTAACTTTCATGCTATACACAGCGCTCATATTTGGACTTTTAGGTAGTTTTCACTGCGTGGGAATGTGCGGCCCTATTGCCTTGTTACTTCCCGTAGACAGAACTAATGGTTATAGAAAGTTAGCGCAGATTTTTCTGTATCACTTCGGAAGAATATTAGCTTATGCCAGCATTGGCCTGTTGTTTGGAGCCATAGGGAAAGGGCTTCATTTGTTTGGAATACAACAACAGCTCTCCATTGCTATTGGGCTTCTCATGATTTTGGTTGTTTTAATTCCTTCTAAGATCTTTAATAAATATAATTTTTCGAAGCCGCTGTTCAGAGCTATTTCAAAAATCAAAAGCTCTTTAGGAGCGGCATTGAGAAAGAAAACTCCGGATGCGTTTCTAACGATCGGATTTTTAAATGGGTTTTTGCCTTGTGGCTTGGTCTACATGGCACTTTTTGGGGCCATTGCGAGTGGCGCGGCACTGGAAGGGAGCTTGTATATGGCTTTCTTTGGATTGGGCACGATCCCCTTGATGACGATGGCAGTGTATGCAGGAAATTTTGTGAGTGGAAAGGTGCGCCAACATATTAGAAGAGCGGTGCCAATATTTGTGGTATTGATGGGGTTTCTCTTTGTCATGAGAGGCATGGGGCTTGGAATTCCTTATCTGTCACCAAAAGCCATGACCGGACAGCTTGAGGAAACCAATTATGAATGTCATCCAACTAGTTTACAAATTCAATCAGAAATTAAGAACTAAAAAGAAAGATTATGATTTCAAATATAATACCCTTAGTGGATTGGGGCATGGGAACCGTTTTAATTGCAGTTTTTGCCGTTGTTTGTGTGGTCCTTGTGCTTGTTATTCTAAGCCTTATGAATAGTGATAAAAAAAAGAACGAAGGAGAAGAGCGCTAGTGTCTGAAGCCTTTATTGGGATATTAGACAGTCATAGAGAACAGTCTGGTTTCTGGTGTTTTGCGCTGCAGTCTCAAATCGAATGGCAGGCAAATATTGCGAACAAAGGGGCGGCCTTTCTCGGTCACAGTGAGTCCGTTTGGTTGTATGTGTATTAAGCCATCTAATTCCAATTCTTTCAGCTTTAAGAGAACCTGTGGTATTTCAGGAAAGAAGTCGGCTGGTTGTTCCCAGGAAGTTTCGAAATGACACATTAAATTTTGAATGTGCTTTCTAATAATGAGATCTTCTTCTGTAAGAATATGACCTCGGGATATAGGTAAAATATCGTTCTCAAGAAGACTTTGGTAGGCCTCAAGGCCTTTTACATTTTGAGCAAAACTATACCAACTGTCGCTAATGGCCGAAACCCCTAAGCCTAGCATCACTTGTGTCTTACTCGAATTATAACCCATAAAGTTTCGGTGAATGCTACCATTCAATTGGGCTTCATATAAGGTGTCTGTTTTTAAGGCGAAGTGATCCATGCCTATTTCAACATAACCTGCATCCAATAGTTGTTTTTTTCCAGTTTTATATTGAATTCTTTTTTCTTCAGCGGTAGGGAGATCTTCATTTTTAAAACCGCGCTGCCCGTTGCCCTTTAACCAAGGCACATGGGCATAGCTATAAAAGGCAATTCGGTCGGGCCGCAACTCCACTGTTTTTGAAATGGTATGCTTTACATGGTCTAATGTTTGAAATGGTAGCCCGAAAATTAGGTCATGACCCACGGAGGAATAGCCTAAATCTCTCGCCATTTGCGTCACTTTCTGGACATTCTCAAAAGGCTGCACGCGATGGATGGCCACTTGCACCACCTTATTATAATCTTGCACGCCATAACAGACTCTACTAAAACTGAAGTCGGCTAAGGTCTCTAAATGCTCTTTGGTGGTATTGTTCGGGTGTCCCTCAAAGCTCAGTTCGCAATGGGAAGCTTTCTTCGCAACCGAGAAAATACCTGACATCAAACGATCCAAATGTTCAGGAGAAAAAAAAGTGGGGGTCCCACCTCCCAAATGCAATTGATTGATAATTGGTTTTTCTTGAAAGAATTCGGCGTAGAGGTGAAGCTCTTTTATAAGTGCCCGGATGTATGGCATTTCAACCTCGTGATTCTTCGTAATTCTTTTGGTGCAACCACAAAAAGTGCACATCGATTCGCAGAAGGGAAGATGAATATAGAGGCTAATGCCTTCTTTTTGGTTACTCTCCTTGAAGCTCTCTTTAAGTGTTTCTTTCCATTGTTTTAATGAGAAAGCCTCCTGATCCCAAAGTGGAACTGTGGGGTAGCTGGTATATCGAGGGCCGGGAACGTTGTATTTGGATACGAGAGAGGAGCACATAGGTCACATTTTCTTGCAAAAATATCGTATTCATGCTGTTTAAAGTATGATATATGTCAGTTGGGGAGGAATAACAAACACCCTAAACTAAAAAACCGCCCCATAAAGGAGCGGCTTAACAACATGGATCACCGGTTAGTTAGTTAAACGCATTGAGGTAATCCAACCATCAACTTCTTGATACGTTTGTGTTCTATTCGTCTAAAACATCTTCAATTTTAGATACCCATCCATGAACAGGCTCGAACAAACGTTTTTTAGTTTTGTTTTCGTCCGTAGCATACTCTAATTGTATAGTTCCCGTAGCAACAGGATCTATGTTTGCACCATCTTTATAAGCCCAAACGGTCACCTTTAAGTCGTAGGTCTGTCCTGAAGTCAGCTTATCCTGTGTAAGACGTAGCAGCTCTAAGAACGCATAGTCTGCCACGTTGTTTGAGGTGTTAATAGTCACTTTTGGATAGAACCAGTAGAACGAATCTTGATCGTCGTCCATTTGTGGAATGTTCTTCGCAAAAACAGAGCTTGATTTACGCAAAGCTTCACGATCTGTTTTCTCACCGGCCATTTCATAAGTAACATTAAACCATGCGCCTGGGTGCGACTGCTCTAATGGCTTGTCGAAATACGGCTTATAAGCAACTGTTTCTCCTAAAATTTGCTTGGTGATGAAGTTGGCTTCCTTTTCGGTTGGCTGATTTGTTTTCTGGTTTCTTAAGTAATTAGTCCCCTTAGCAAATGCAATTTTTCCAACGTGGTTTTTGTATACGTCATACTTCATCAATTGCTTTTTAGCCTTTTCTCCAGCCGCACCTTTTAGGGTTCCGACGATCATATCGACCTTAGCTTGTGCTGTTTCGATATCCCAAGTTTCGAAATCGTCTTTATTTTTAGCTCCTAAATCAACAACCGTTCGAGTTGCATCTAGTGGAATAGGCTGGTCATATTTATTTAAACTTCGATCCCCTGTTACAATCGCCATGACACCTGGTGCCACCTCAATCATTTCAACATAACTACTTGCACTTGCAGACCTCCAATGGAAAAACAGCTTTACTTGGTGTTTTCTGAAGTAGCTTTCTTTCATGGTAAGTTTCATGGTTGGCTCTCCTTTTTTCTCGAAGTAATGCAGCTCGTCTATAATTTTACCCTCTGCTTCTTTAACGAATTTAAGTCCGATGGCGCTTGGGTCTTTATACCCGAAGTACTCACCAGTAATTCCTAGCACGTCAGTTTCATTGTTGAATTCAGAGAATTTGGCTCCTCCTTTAGATTTCGATTTACTTCCTTTTTTGTTCTTGGCTTTTTTACCCAGTCCCAAGGCGGATTTTGCTTTTTTACCGATTTGTGCCTCGGCGGTGTGACTAATTCCTACTATTAAAAATAGACTCAGAATTACGGTTAATACGGTTTGTTTTTTCATGATTATTAAAATTTGATTATTGATAGTTAAAAGTTGAGTGTTACTGATTTGTTTTGAGTGGTGGTGGTTCCTTTGTTTCCAGATTCACCTGTTCCACCCGCTGTTCCGTTGCTATTGTGGCGCTTACCACCTTTACCACCTTTACCGCCGTTATTATTTATGGTTAGGTTTATTTCTGAAACAGACGGGTCTTTGATAATGGTTATATCACCGCCATGACCACCTGCACCTCCGCGATCTCCGTTTGGAAAATTGTTGCTAGTTCCATCACTGCCCCATTGCCCATTTCCACCGTTGGCGTTGATTATTAATTCGGTGCTGGGACTGAGTTTATAATTAGCAACCGTCTTGTTATCGTATGCATCATAGATTTCAATTTTATTCAAAGAAGCACCGGTTTGCTTATGTTTTACTGTTTTTATTTTCACCACAAGCGCATGCCCATTTCCACCTCGCTGACTGGCACCAAAAGTGGACGTATTGGTAGCTCGAGCTCTATCCGAACCATAAAACCCATTTCTACTCACCTGAATGGACACGTTATTGGTTGTCGGAATGGCCTTTTTGGCTTTTAATGCAGGATGAAATACAGAAGTGATTTGAAGCACCACCTCGTCGTTGGGTATTTTTGCGGCATCTTCGTCTACTTTAACGCGTTCCGAAGTACTGCTACAGCCCACGTTTGTTATTTTAAAATCTTCCCAAGGCAGCTTGCCTCCTAGATTGTTCGTTTTTAACTGTGAACCATCCTTTAGCGTAGCTACAATACCATAATCAATCGCTTCACTAAAATGAGCGACCTTGGATGGCGCAGTAATAAGCTCAATCTCAATTTTAGAAACAGCCTTGCCATCCAATGAGTTCGCCTTTTGTTCTGCTTGAGCCAATTCTGCCTTAGCTTCTTTTACATTGGCTCTGGCACCCGATTGATTTTTAAAAGTAGCTGTGGCGTAGTTCGCAATATTCTTGTTGGTGTCTTCCCAGTTTCCAGAAAAGCTACCGCCGGGCTTTACGAGCACATATTTTGTTTTGGCCTGCTGTTTTCCATTCCATTCGTAGTAGACGGCATAGTCTTTCATAAAAGATAGGCGATAGGTTTTATAGGCGAAATATGCGGGATATCCTGGTACGTCTGGGGCAAAGGACTCGTCCAATATCCCTGATCGTTTTACCAATACACTTGCAACGGAATTGCCGTTTTTGGTAATGGCTACTGGCCATGCCTTCTTTACTTTTTCAAATTTCTTTTTATCCGTTACCTTATATACTGAATAGGAGCCCGAATCGAAGTTTTGCAAAATGTCGTTCTGACTTTCTTGCGCACTCCCGGAAAAAATTCCGAAGCAAATAAAAATTAGTAGATAGTTGATGTTGAGTTTCATAGTTGATGCTGCTGGTTAATTACAAGGCAAATATGTGGCGATTTGAGGGGCGAGTAGGGTCAGAATTGCTGAAAAGCGGTTTTCAATTGCTGAAAGGACTTTTTGATAGTTCGAATGCTTTTTTCTGTTTTCAGGGGCCAAGAAGTGTTGAAAATCAGTTTTTTAGACGCAAAAAACCCGAAAGACTTCTCCTCAAAGACCTTTCGGGCACGCCAAAATTAAGCTCAGTTAGTTAGCTATAGATACTCTGACAATTTTATTGTTTTTCCGCACATGTCATCTGTGATTTCGAAAATTACATCACGTTTTTTGCCACTTTCGGCCCAGCGAACTTCCTTTCCTTTGTTGCAAGTAATACTGGTTTTTGAACCTTTATTTAGACTCACAAATCCGCTTCCAGTATGGATGCTTACTTTCTCTTTGGTGTCGTTAACCAAACTGAAACTAGCAAAAGTTGCTGTTTCGAAGGAAGATTGATCGCTTGTTACGTTGGAGTTTTCAATGTTGGTGAATGCCGAGAATAATACGACAATACATGCTAATAATAATGTTTTCATGGTGTTTGTTTTAATTTGATAGGTGCAAAATAAGACCCAATTAAAACGAGATGTCTTGGTAATTTCTGAAATGTCCTTTTCAGCTTCTGAAACGAACTATTTAAATGTTACTTACAATCTCAAGGAATTCATCGCGCTTTTCTTTACTCACAGAAACCGATGTACCGTTGTCCATTAAAAGGTAGCCGCCATCACTCTTTACATATTGTTTTATGAACTTTAAATTCACCAAATAAGAACGGTGTGGCTTATAGAATACTGGAATGTTTTGAAGAAGTTCGACGAAGTGCTTTAAGGGTTTACTAATGAGAATATCATCTTCGTTATCCAGGGAAATTTTGGTGTACATCCCATCGGCCTCCATCATTACAATGCTGTCGAAAGCAACAAACTTGATTCCATCGGCCACAGGAAGACCAATCTTCTTGAAATTGGACGAGCTTAGGCTAGCCTTTAATTCTTCCAATTTGTCGCTTATCTGTGTTTTCCCCAAGAGCGAAATCGCTTTATCCACAGCTTCTTTCACCTGACTAGGGCGGATAGGCTTTAACAAATAATCAATGGCAGATAATTGAAACGCCTGAATGGCATATTCGCTATAGGCCGTCGTGAAGATAATTTCGAAATTAATGACATCTCGCTCGATAAAGTTTAATATTTCCAGGCCAGAATGTTCGGGCATTTCAATATCTAAGAAAACGATATTGGGTTCCTCTTTTTTTATAATCTCAACACCCGAAAGCAAGTCTCCAGCTTCAAAAGTTTCTGTGATCTTCGGACAGTTCTCTTCCAATAAAATACGCAAGAGATTACGTGCTTTTGGTTCGTCATCTATAATAATTGCCTTCATCTTCTAATGCTTAACAGTTGGGATACTTAAAATTACTTTGGTTCCTATGGCCGAATTATTTTCATCATATAAATCCATGATTTCTACTCCAATTTTCTTGTCTTTTCCATAATTTAATAGGTTGAGGCGTTCTTCCGTGGCCTTTGCTGCAAACGACTTGTGTAGCGCGGGTCGTTTCTCTTGATATTCTTTTGCCTTTTTCCGTCCCACCCCATTATCTTCAATGAGACACTGAATATTATTTCCTTCGGAATTGGCAAAACTCACACTAAGTTTACGATTCTCTTTTTTATGAAGTAAACCATGTTTTAAAGCATTTTCGACATAGGGTTGAATTAACATGGTCGGGATATGCGTGGTTTCTTTATTCAATTTATCGGAAAGATGCATCTCATAGGTCAAGGTATCTTCGAAGCGTAAGCTCTCCAAATCCAGATACATGCGCAAGCTTTCAATTTCTTCTTGTACTGAAATAACTCCGGTGTCACTATGGCTTAAATAGGTGCGAATTAAATCGGCAAATTTGCCTAAATAATCACTGGCTTCATTTTTTTTATTCAGAATAATATATTCCTGAATCGAATTGAGTGCATTGAATATAAAGTGCGGATTCATTTGTGATTTCAACGCCTTTAATTCACTTTCTCGGTATTGCTTTTCCAGCGCCAAGCGTTTCTGCGTCTCGCGTAATTCCATGGTAATTAGCTCCGCTTTTTTGCGGGCTCGCATTCTTCCGAAGAAAAACAAAGAAGACAAAAGTATCAAAGCTCCAATTACAATGGCACCGATGAGGTAGTTTTTATTTCGCTTACTTTTTGCCTCAGCGGCTTCTTTAGCAAGTTTCATTTTTTCGGTTTCATACTTGGTTTTCATGTCGGCCGCCATTTGCTTTCGCTCCTTAGATTCCAGCGAATCCATCAGGCTTAGATAAACTGTATTGGCAGCGGTGGCCTTTTCTTGATCTTCTAAAATGCTATAGGCAACAAATAAATCCTGACTCACATTTTTGAGGTATTCTAAATTTCCAACCTCGTCATAAATACGCATTGCGTTTTCGTAATGCGGAATGGATTTTTCATGAAACCCTTGCAGCGAGGCTATATTGGCCAAATGTTGATGGGTAGCGGCTATATTGGTTTTTTGATTATGCTGCTCAAAATAGGGCATAGCCTCATTGAGCATGGCGGTTGCTTCCTCATAACGCTTCATGTTTTTATAGACGGCCGCTAGGGATCCCATCATGATCATCTTTCCTGGCAGAAAATTGGTTTGATCACATATGGAGATGGCTTCTAGGTAATATTGTTCGGCATTTTTATAATCGTCTAGTTTCATATAGCGATTTCCCACATCATAATAAAACCGCCCCTTACTGGGTGTGAGGGGGTCATCTTTTATTAATTCTATGTTTTGCAGGGCTATCTCTAAAGACTTTTGATAATCCTTCGTTGCCTCATAGAAAGTCCCTAGGTCACTATTGGCAATGAGGCGTTGTTCGCGGGGAGCGTCAACGGAATCCAGAAGATGTACCGCTAGGAGTATTTGCTTAAGTCCTTCGGGAAACTGTCCTTTACGCTTGAAATTTTGGGCCAACCACATTCGAGATATACCTTCTTTTTCCTTGTCTTTTATGGAAACCGCAATGTCAAGTGCTTCTTTGATATATATTTCGGCTGTATCGAGTTCGGTCCCGCGGTACATATAAGAAAGGTCTAGTAGCCTAGAAACACGCAGTGAGTCCCGTTTTTGTTCTTTTCCCAACACATTTTTCAAACTATCGATTGCCGTGTTTTGGCCGAAGGCTGCAAAAGCAATGAAAAAAAAGAATAGAATAGGGAATCTACGTTGCATGGATAGTTGGGTTAGCGAAACGAAATTATCATAAAATAACTACATACAAAAATGAGTGAAATTTGGACGGGACAGACGTTTTAATTTCTGAAATGTCGTTTTGGATTGCTGGGGGCGATTTGTTGGTTGTTATGATGTAGGAGTTATAGGCTTGGGTTTCGTGGCGGGAAATTAAATGCTATTCAGCCTAAATATAGTTACTACCTCTATCGCGCGCTAGCAACAGAGTAACTGCCTAAGGAACCTCTTGATAATAAGATTAATAAATTACTTTAGTTTGTTTATATTTGGGGTACCAAATAAATTGATTTCTTATTTTGGTAATCTCCCCACTAGATCATTTTCCAAACTCTGAGCGTTTTTGTGTATGAAATATTACCACAAATGAATTTGGAATTTAATTACTTTAATAAAGGATAACTAAATATTATGAGTACTCCATCCATATTTATAAATAGAACCGATGAATTAAAATATTTAACGGAAGATATAAATAAGGATCGAAATGTTTCTCGGTTTATTTTAATAACGGCTAAAACTGGAATCGGGAAGACCGAATTGGTAAATAAGGCATTTTCCGAGTTTATAAATGGTGAATTCCGAGTGAATATTCCAATAGACACGGCTGTAGAATTAAGTGAAGGACACTTTTTTAAGGAAATCACTAAAATCGTTCATAAAAACGCAAAGAGCTATAAAGAGTATAAGACGATAACTAGTTTTATTCAAACTCATAATTTCTATAAGGGAATAGCCGTAGGCACCACCAAAACTATTTCAAAATATTTGGGAATAAAGTATTTTGAGGAAGGATATCAAAAAGGAGTGGATAAGGCCAAAGTTAAGGAATGGATAAGTGATGATAGCGAGTTACTTGAAATCTGCTTTAGCTATCTATTATACGTACTTAAAAAGCAGAAAGTTTTGATTGCAATTGATAACTTTCAAAAAATTGACAATAAATCCTTGGAACTCATAAAAGAACTGCTCATCTCATCAGGAAATGGCTACTTTGCTGGAGAGTATACTATTGAAAGAGAACACACTGAATCAGATTTGATTTTAAATTTTATTGAAAATGAACGAATCGATTTAAATAGGTTGATGGTGGAAAAAATCCCCAAGAAAGAACTTGTGGACGCAGTTGTCAACGAAAAGGAGATAATCGTTACGATTTTGCAAGACACTTATGATAAATCCGATGGTAACTTACACAAATTCAAATTACTAAAGCAAGTTTCGAGCTCTACTAACCTCAATGTTTCTCTAACAAATTATGAGACTGTAACAACAAGTATTTTAAATAATTTAGGTGTTGATAGTACAATATTATTTGCTCAAATCGAATCTCATTCTGGTAAGGTAGAAAAGAACAAATTTAGAAACTTCTTGAAATTTATTTTCGATGAAGATGAAATTGAAGTTCAAAAGAACGAAGCTATTCTCAAAGATTTAGAAAACATTGGTTTAATAAAAGTAACTGCGGAAAATGTTTTAATTCATCATGATAGTGTTTCTTTGGATTTCAAGAAGATTTCTCAGTTTCGAAAAGTCCATCCAATAGTGGCGAGAAATTGGATACGTTTTTATCAATTTTTAGAAAGACAACCCATTTCTAATGAAGAAGCTTTTGTCGATAACCTTCTATGGCAAGTTCATTTCTTTCTTAAGATAGAGTCATTCGATGAAATCAGCAGTGTTCTACAAAAATTAAGTAAATGTATCGCTGAAGGTCCATATAATAGTATAATTAACTACATGGATATGGTTGTTTCCGCTATTCAGGATGGCAAAAATAGGGGCAGAGATATAATTGACTTAAATATTATGAAATGGATAGTCATAATGTATTATCAATGCGGTTTCTCAAAAAAAATTGTCGATTTTGTTAGCCCTAAAGATATGGAAGACCCTATCGTTCTATTGTGTTATCTGGCATCTTGTTCCACAATGCAAGACAAACATGAGGGTATTATTAATCAAATAGAGAGTGTTAAAAATCATGTTTCTCAGCAGTTAAAACTCGGGCTAATTCTAGTCGAAATAAGAACTTTGAGGTCTTCATATGAATTGGACAAGGCCAAACAATTATGGATGACGCACCATGATAAAGGTACTTTTAAAAATACTTCTTATGAAGCTGGCTTTTTAAAATACGCCTCCGTTGTTTTTCATGATGAGATAGATTTTAGAATAGAGTGTCTTGAATTGTCCGCAGAAATTTATGCGAAGAAACAAGACCATTACGGTATGATTTCCACTTATAACACTTTAGGGAGAGATTCGGCCTACAAGAACAATTTGGATTTAGCAGGCTCATATTTTGACAAAGCAGAGGACATTTCAAGCCGTACCATTTACCCTAAATACCAACTTTATAATAACATAAGTACCTTAGAAATTGTAAATAGGAAGATTAATCAAAGAACCAAGGATAGGCTTAACAATGCTCTCAGAATATGTACCAACGAGGGGGACCAACTTATTATATCTTCCAACTTATTATGTATCTATATATTAAAAAATGATGAATTTTATGGCTATCGGTTGTACAATAATCTAAAGCAAAAAATTCTAGGTTCATTCAACAAACGAAGTCTTATCGGCCAGATATGTCTTTATAATTGTTACAAGTATGCAATTTCGATTGGAAATATGGATGAAGCTCAAAATTTATTGGAAAATTACTTAAAACAAATGGATTTTTATAGACACCCAAAAATGTGGAATTATCTATTGTTTAATAAAGGACAAAAACCAAACCATCCAGTTATTACAGAAGAAATATATCCACATTTCATTATTGATTGGGAAGTTGATTATTATAACGCTCTAAGCAGTTATTAACTAATAATTCCAGACTTGATTTAAAATCCAGCCCTACATATTTTAGCTGTCCAAAAAAAGACCCATTCGGGTGCATGGAAGTGTCATTTGTTAATTCGATACACCAGAATTCTCCGTTCCATATTTTCCCATCTATCCTAATGTATTCCACCTTGTCCAACCAATTAAAAAGCTTAAAAAGCTTATCTAATATTTCCTGAGTTACCATATGACGTGCATCTTTAAGGACGATATTATTATTTAATCTTTTTTCGTCATAACTATAGACGTTTTCATCAAAAAAGTTTTCATCTTCCTCATGACTTCTTTCCGCAGCACTCCAAGTTTTAATATTGTCCTCCCAACCAACAATTGCAATACTAACTTCTTTTCCAGGGATAAACTCTTCCATCAAAACAGGTTGGTTAAAACTATCAATAATTAAAGAAATTTGCCTTTTGGCTCCTTCTAAGTCGTATTGAATGCTGTCTTGACTTATACCCATTGATGACCCTTCATAAATTGGTTTAATAATTACGGGGAAGTTGTACTCCCACTTAATATTTTCCTTAATTGACTGAATCACCTGAAACCTTGGGAATTTAACGCCATTTAATCGGCAAATATCTTTTGACAATACTTTATCACAGCAAATTATGTTTGAGTATGTATCTGCACCAATATAGATTAAGTTCTCAATCTCGCAAATAGAAGGCACCTGTGCTTGCCTATTTCTTGAAGTATGACCATACCAATATGGAAATATAATGTCATTCTTGTGGTTTTTAACTTTTGCTAAAAAAGTCGATTGATTATCATAAACAATTACCTCATCAAAAAGCTGTTCAAAACCCTCCTTGAGTAAGTTGACATTCTTTGATGTTGCCCTATTTATATTTCTCGAAAATATCGCTGGGTTTTCTGTATTAGGATCATAGTTATCAGCTATGATAACTAATCTTTTAAAAGAGTTTAATGTATACACTATAATATTTAGTTATCCTTTATTGAGTATCACGCAGTACTCATATGGACACAAAATTCCGTGGTGATTTTAAGGTTAGAAGTTCCTTTTTCTTTTTCTCATTCACATGGGTATAAATTTGAGTTACATTGATAGAGCTATGGCCCAGAAGATGCTGTATATATCGTATGTCAACATCCTCTTCCAAAAGAAGTGTGGCAAATGAATGACGAAATACATGAGGCGTGATGGTTCGTTCAATTTTAGCTTTTTTAGCATGGGCTTTTACCATAAATCGGGCTGATTGTTCAGACAATCGATTCCCAAACCTATTGATGAACATAAAAGACGTATTGTGGATTTCAGATTTAAAGTGGGCATAATTATCTGCTAATGCCTTTTGTGTTGCTGCATTTGTAATTGGAATGATTCGTTCTTTACTCCCTTTCCCCATTATTTTTACCGATGAAAAATCGGAGGAAACATTACGTAGCTTTAAGGAACACAATTCAGAAACTCTCATGCCAGATGCCAATAGTAATTCCAAGATTGCAATATTTCGGATGATTTCTTTATATACATAAGCGGACGTGTCTATCAGATTGTTTTTAAAATTATAGGCATTCTGAAGAATAGAACTTATTTCAATAAGTGAGAGCGTGTTGGGTAAAATAGTGTCAAGTTTAATTTTAGTCCTAACTTTTCTAAATGGGTTTACCTCAATTTCTTCTTCAAATTCTAGATAGGAAAAGAACGCCTTTAAAGTAGCTATTTTTCGCTTTATGGTTCTGGGGGCATAAGTTGAAAGCTCTAAGAAATAAGCCTTTAGCTCCTCTTTTTTGATTTGCTTAACATCTTTATTATTAACAAATTGATTGAATTGATTTAGATCAGATGTATAGGCTTTGATTGTTTTTTGATTCAATCTTTTTTCAATTTCACAATGAAAAAGAAATAGGGAGATTTCATGGGTCATAAATTAGAGGTTAAAGCATGAATGCTTGATTAGACTATTCGCTAATATCATAGAAATACTATGAAATCGCGAAGTTCATGGTCAAAACCTCAACGCACCTATTTTGAAAAATTACTATTTTATATTTGATTTGCTAAATAGGATTCAAATAAAAAAGCCTCACATTTTTGTGAAGCTTTTTGCTTTTAGTGGAGAAGATGGGAGTCGAACCCACGACCTCTTGACTGCCAGTCAAGCGCTCTAGCCAGCTGAGCTACATCCCCATTGGACTATATGGTTAAAACTGTATAGCATTGGCGAAATTACTAAATTTTTTTGATTGAAGGCATGGTTTTCAACGAATGAAAACTAAATATAATTTATATGAGAATGACTTTATGCTCTGTTGGAAATCATGGCTAACAAGCCAAAGACCAAACATAATAAAAAAGTCCAAATTACTATTGCACCTACGCCCATATCGAAAGATAATAAAATTATTTTAAATGAATAAAATATAGAAGGTTACAACGTGAACTATGAGGCTAAAAAGGAAATGGTAATAGCAACTGCCTTTTTCAAATCATTTGGTAGTTCACTTTCATTCCATGGGTGCTTCGCCCCAAAAACATGATCTCCACCTTCGATGATTTCAAGATGGCTATCCGGGTTCCAACTGTGTATTGCCCTTGCTTCTGCTAAAGTAACAGTAGGGTCCTCACTTCCATGAACAATGAGCTGAGGTTTCTTTAATTGCGAAACCGCACGTTGAATTGTCAGCCGTTCTTCATTCGCTAAAAAGTCCTCAAAAAATTGCCAGTAGTGGGGAAGTTGCTGTTTGGTTCTAGCATTTTCAATATGGGTGACTCCTGTTTTTTTCCATTCAGTAAATGCTTCAGATTCAATTTGAAAACGCGCTTTAAAATCACTAACACCAGCCCAGCTAATTACCTTATTAATTCGAGGGTCTTCTTCCGCTTTAATTAAAACAACACCACCACCTCGGCTATGACCAATAATGGACACTTCTGAAGTATCCAAATAGGCAAGTACGCGATCAATATCATCCAATTCGGTGCTAAAATTGTTATTTGCGAATGCTTCTAAATCGGGAAAATCAATTGGGTTTTCTGGGGTTCCGCCATTGTGAGAAAAATTGAATTTCACAAAACAATAACCAGCCTTAGCGAATATCTTAGCGACCAAATGCCATGCGCCCCAATCTTTAAATCCTTTGTAGCCATGGCAAAAAAGGACGATAGGTTTACCTTTTTTCTCTCCTTCATAGGAGATATCCATTAAAATGGGCTTCTTGTTGGGCGCTGTAAGTAGTTCGGGTTGCTGTATGGTCATTAGGTAATTTCTTTTTCAGTAAAGGGGATGGAAGTGTCGCAAATCTCTACTATGAGTTGTTTAAGCTGAAGCGTAAATTCCTTTAAAATTTCTTCTGAAATTAAAGTATCTTTGACACCGCCTCTTGATTTTTCTCGCTTGGCGAATTTTAAAAACCCACCGTTCAGGTTCTTAAACGAAATAATACCGGCCTCCATAGGATCGTAAGAAAGTTCCCGATACATAATGAGCGCGTAGGCAAGTACTTGAAATGCTTTGCTGTATTTAAAGTCTTTGGTAAGTGACTCCCAGTTAATGATTTCTACATCTCCTTGCTGTACAGCCCCAGTTTTGTAATCTATAATTCGGACTTGGCCATTGTATAAATCTACACGGTCAACTTTACCTCCCAAATAGACGGGAAAGTCGAGTTCGGGTAGCTCAATTTTGGTTTTCAAGTCGGTTTCTAGCTGTAAGATTTTTATGCTATTACCCGCTTTAAGTTCCTTGATGTCTAATTGCACTAGATTGCTCACATAGCGCTTCGCCACTTCAAAAATGATCAGGTTTTTCCCCGTGGTAAAATTGCCATCTTTAAAGTTTTCCTTAAACTGTGCGATTACTTCGGCATCAATTTGCCCCTTCAATATCGACAATTTTTCTAGTTCGAGCTGTGTACCTTCAAAAGGAGCGTATAGATTTTCAAGTGCGTTGTGAACGATGGTTCCAAGGGTATTGTAAGCTACCGTTTCTTCAACCTCCTCCGTTTCGTTTATTTTTAGAATTTTTTGATAGTAGAAGTCAATCGGGTTGCGCACATAATTAGTCAGCGCAGAGGGTGAGAAGTACTTCCCTGCAATTTCTTTAAGGCGCAATAGGATGGTCTCGTTTTTTTCAATTTGCTGGAGCGTTTTTTTCTGAATGGAGACGGAAGCGGCAACGGCTTCAAAAGATAAGGTATGAGCGGGAGGCTTTTCTATTTCAAGCTGTAGTAAATACCTGCTTTTCTCGCCGGAGTTCAACCCTTTGGAAAAACTATTGTAAACCAAGGTTGCGTTCTCAACCCGATGTAATAGCCTATAAAAATGATACGTATAGATGGCATCTTTATCGGTATAAAGTGGCAGGTCAAATTGCTTTTTGAGGTCGTAAGTGATAAATGAGGCATTCGATTTACCCGCTGGTAACGTACCTTCATTTACTGAAAGCATGATGATATTTTCAAAATCTAACCCTCGTGTTTCTAGCACGCCCATAATTTGTAAACCATTATAGGCATCTCCTTCAAAATCTAATGAGATTGAGGGAGCAAGAGCCGTAAAGAGGCTATAAATGGCGCTTAATTCGTTTAAATAGCCGCAGGAGTTGTGAAGAAGAGAGATGCGTTGGAAAAGCTCATCTAATTTAAGCCATACCATTTTTTCTATGGCTTTGGTCTCCGTTTTTTGTTTTAAGTTCCGTAACAGGGATCGGCAGTTTTGAAGTGCCAGTTGGCTTTGGTTGTTCCATGATCCAAAAATAATTTCGATCACTTCTTTATCGGAATCGTGTGCTGTAGCGATCAATTTTTCAAAGGTTGTATAAGCAATGTTTTGCTTAGAAATGGTGGTAACGATTATTTCTGGGTGATTTAAAAGATGGCGAGATAAAGGGTGATGCAGAATGGAGATTACCGTTTTATAATAGAAACTATTGGAGGCATTGAGGTGAACTTTCAGAAGTAATTCAAAAAAAGAAGTGGCAGCAAATGAACCCAAAGTTACCCCCATAGTAACATTGGCTTGTGTAACATTTTGCGGTAATGAAAATAAAACGGGGAGCAATAAGGCCTCGTCTGCCAATACAATGGCAGTATTGTTTAATTTTTCTTCGGAATAAGAAGATAAAAGATGACCCAAGTACTTCGCTTGTGCAATGTTGTTTTGAGCCTCGACGATGGTAATGTTTTTGTCTAATTCATAATGAGGAGACAAGGGTGGTATGGAGTTATTTTGATAGTATTTCCAATCTTTGATGTAGCTTCTTACAAAGGTGGAAGCGCTATGCTGCGCATCGTTATAGAAATAAGGGTCAATGTCCCAATAAACCTCCGTATGGCCGGTTTCCAGTAATTCTTGAATGATTTGTTGTTCCGCCGTATTCAATGCGTTAAAACCTATAAAAATGTGCTCTTGGGTACCGTGTTGAGCGATGTAATGTTCTATATCCTCGGCGGCCTTACGATAGACCATTCCTTGATAGCCTAGTTGTTCATGTGCTAGTAGGTCGTTCAGTTGCGAGTAGAATGGCAGCAGGTTGTTCCAAAACTGAAGATAGTTGGTGATTAATGGAGTTTGCTGCTTGGTAACGCCCCATTTTTCTAAGGTTTTGATGCTAGATAGGTAATCAAAGAATGTTTTTTGGTTCACCAAATACCGATCTATCTCACTGAAATCATTAAGTAAGGCAAGCGCCCATGAGGTGTAGTCCTCGAAACTTTCCTTTTCATCAATAGCTTCGGTGGCACTATAAGCTTGGTAGCTCTTAATAAGGAGTTCTTCAGAACTTATAATCTTCAGTCCAGAGAGTTCTTCAATAAACTCTTCTATACTAATTATTTTGGGAGAGAAAATTGTTTTAGCGGTATGCTTAAGGATATAATTTTTTAAAAACCCACCGGCTCGCTTGCTGGGAAGAATAAGGGTACAGTTTGATATATCCTCATGTTTATTTTGAATGGTCCGAATGGTTTCCTCTAAAAATGCAAGCATACCCAAAAATAAAAAACGTCCCGATTAATCGGGACGTTTTCGTATTTATTTTATGTGTTTAGAAATTACTTCTTCAAAGAAATTTCAACACGTCTGTTTTCTTGTCTACCAGCTTTAGTTTTGTTGCTAGCGATTGGTCTTGCTTCACCGTAACCAATAGAAGATAATCTGCTGTTATCCATTCCGATAGTATTCAAGTAAGTTCTAACAGAAGCCGCTCTTTCATTAGAAAGCTTTTGGTTAGTAGTTTCTCTACCTTGACTATCAGTGTGTCCTTCAATTACGAAAGAAGCTGTTGGGTATTCTTTCATAATATCAACGATATTTTGAAGTACCGCATAAGACTCTTCACGGATTGTAGATCTACCAGTATCAAATAAGATCGTTTTAGAGTACTCATTTAATTTGGTGATAATTTCAATAGTTACCTCAGGACAACCGTTGTTTGCAACAGTACCAGGAACATCAGGACATTGATCGTCTTTGTCTAATACACCGTCACTATCACGATCTTGGTAAGGACAGCCGTTGTTAGCTGCAGGACCTGCTTCGTTTGGACATCCATCATCAGCATCAGTGATACCATCACCATCGCTATCAGGACAACCATTCATAGAAGCTAAACCGGGAACAGTAGGACAAGCATCTTGAGGATCTGCAATACCATCACCATCACTATCAGGACAACCGTTAAATTCAGCTAAACCAGGAGTGTTAGGACATGCATCGTTTCTATCTTCGATACCATCACCGTCACTATCAGGACAACCATTGTATTCTGGAAGACCAGGAGTTTCTGGACATTCGTCGTCTTTGTCAAAAATACCATCACCGTCTGTATCTTTACCTCCAAATTGGAAACCAATACCTACAGAGTGTTGGAAATGCTTAACTCCGAAATCATCTTCGAAAGCATGCTTATAAGTACTTTGGAAATTAATGTTTACATTGTTTCCTAACCAAAAACGAACACTTGCAAGTGCGTTTGCAGTTCCAAAACCAATGTCATCAACCCAAGTGTAACCACCACCAATACCTAGGGAAGGGTCAAACCATCCGCCAGGACCATTGATAAGGTCTCTAAGGCTATATTTAATTTCACCATCAGCAGAGTAATAAGTTACGTCACCTACTTTAAGGTTTCCAACTCTATCAATCTTGTTAATAGACCCTGCAGCAGCAAATGTAAATCCGCTACCAATATATCTACCTACAGAAATTCTAGAAAGAGATGGCAAAATATTCCAGTGATCAGTTGCGTTGAAGTACTCGTCAAATAATTCTCCCTTAATCTGAGTCTCGCCTATCACAGAAGGGAATCTTCCGTCTTCGGTAATTCCTACAGGCCAAGTATCCACAGCGTTGATACCGGCTTCAATAAGCCAAGGGTTGTTTTCCGTTTGTGCATTTGCTACTCCTATCGCGAAAATAAAGAGCGCAGCAG
>Ga0256847_1000084_pt1 | contig 63431 bp, 62 predicted proteins | sample TeddybearmetaG_FD_189099 | JGI IMG/M metagenome (GOLD analysis project Ga0256847, IMG submission 189099) | Hydrothermal vent microbial communities from East Pacific Rise, Pacific Ocean - Teddybear | ecosystem: Environmental > Aquatic > Marine > Hydrothermal vents | place: Pacific Ocean: East... | reverse complement strand
GTGATGCCGATAGCAAAAACACATCTGAGCGTTTAGATGGCACTGGAAATGGAACCGGAACGGGCGATGCTTCTGGCGATATCGATGGCGACTTCAGCTTTGGCTTCAGTGCAAAAGCACGTGGACGTGGCAATGCAAACAGCCAGATGGACAGCAAAACCAACAGCTACAACGGTTATGCACCTTATGGATACGCGCCAGTTGCCCCGGTTGCGCCTGTTGCACCTGCCGTACCGGCTACACCCGCACAACCTGAAGTGGCTAAATAAACCCACTTTGGTTTGATGCACTGCAAGGCCAGCGTTTTGACGCTGGCCTTTTTTTATGTCCGGGAAATACCTAACACACAAGCCCCATTAATCCGGGACAGCCGAAAAAATATGCGGGAATTTCATATTATCTGTTGCTTATATTACCGTTACGTAATATACTTCTCCCACGTTAAAGATATTGATCGAATTCAACACAAACTACAGGATAATATAGCCATGAAATCACTTACAACTGTTTCTGCCATCGCTTTAATGATCGCTTCTACTTCGGCTTCTGCGTTTTTCTGGGACAACGGTTCTAGTAACTACAACGGCAACAACACTGGCAATGGCGATGCTTCTGGCGATGTCGATGGCAACATCGGCTTCAACATGAGTATGAAAAGCCGAGCACAGAGCACGGCTAACAGCACAATGGACACGCGTTACCAAGGTGATGCCGATAGCAAAAACACCTCTGAGCGTTTAGATGGCACTGGAAATGGAACTGGAACGGGCGACACTTCTGGCGATATCGATGGCGACTTCAGCTTTGGCTTCAGTGCAAAAGCACGTGGCCGTGGCAATGCAAACAGCCAGATGGACAGCAAAACCAACAGCTACAACGGTTATGCACCAATCGCACCGGCTACACCCGCACAACCTGAAGTGGCTAAATAAACCCACTTCGGTTTGATGCACGACAAGGCCAGCGTTTGACGCTGGCCTTTTTTATGCCTGACAGAACGGTGGGCTGTTGAGGCGAGTATTAGGTGTAATTTTTTTTCAATTTAAATATAAACAATAAACGCTTAACCAATAATGCCACACCCGGAAAAATCAACAGCATGGTCAGCGCAATAGAGAACGACATATCCGTCACCCAATAATAAGCCAGAACAAAACCGAAGGCCGAGTCTACTTGATCCAATAAAATGAAAAAAAGACGATACTGCGCGGGCGTTTCCCCCGGTGCAATGCCCAAGCGCCGTTTCACAAAAGAATTCGGCAGTTCAAATAAAATATAACCCATCCCCAGTATCCCCCCCAAGACAATGGGCGAATACGGCATCAGCGTCACCCCGATCATCTGCGTAGGGCTGAGCATTTGTTCGACCCCCTGGGCCACAAATACACCGGGAATGGTGACCAAAGGCATGATGATAAAACCATGCCAGGTTTTATTTGCGCCAAACCAACGGGGGTATACCGGGACTTTTAAAACCGCAGCCCAACCATGGGTTAAGACCACCATATGCAGCACGCCCCCAATGACAATCGGCAGCAATAAAAATAAGGCCGTGATCAAATCACTGAGCATATTGCATGACCCCGATGAGCGCAAAAACCCCCACGCCGCCAAGCGTTAAAAACAGGATGTCTCGTAAACGCTGAAATTTATAAAAACGCCCGTTATATAGCATTAAGGCTGCATGGCTTAACAACGTGATGGCCAACAGTGGAAAAACAACCTGCACTGTTAACAGAAAGTGCAGCAGATAAGCCGCCCCTAAGATAAACACACTCCAGAAAACAGGCATGCCCAAATAACTGAGTGTGTCCGCTTTCTCATGGGCGATATTCCCCGTCTGATTAAACACCGACAAGCGAATAATGCCGCACGCGACAAAACACACCAGAACCCCGCCGTACAATAAACCATTAAAACCCCACTGATACAAAAACAAGGCGGGGCTAACCAAATACACCAGCACATCCACAAAACCATCAAGATAACGCCCAAAATCTCGTGTGATTCCCCGTTTGCGTGCCAATATGCCATCTAAGGCATCCACCAATAGGGCCAAAAATAACACACTCAAAGCCAATGCAAATTGTTGTTGAAACACCAGGGCCGAAGCCAAAGCGGTGATCGCGACATTGCTTAAGGTCAACATATCGACGCGATTTAAGCGGATAATAAAGCGCCCGTTTACCCCTTGGCTGGACAGTTGTTGGCACAAGGCCAAACGATCAATTTTACTATTATGCCGACGATCAACGGGTAACGCGGGGTGTTGACGAACCTCAACCGAATCCAACCCCAGTGCATCCAATTGTGTACGCACCGCCGCCAATGGCTGCGCCGCATCCACACCGGGCTCAAGTGCCACAGCCAACACCATCGCACCGTTACAAGGCAATAGCGCTGAACGCATCACCCCCGGAAAAAGGTCAATACAAGCTTCAATCGGATACGGATACTGGGTTTTCCCGGCAATGTTAAGGCTTTCATTCACCCGCCCCACTAACCACAAACAGCCGTCCGCATCCTCATACCCCAGATCACCAGTGCGATGCCACACACGGCCATCGGGCATCGGAATTTTGAGTCTTTTGGTGGCATCGGCATTACCCACATACGCTTTTAACACATGCGCCCCGGTAACCACAATCTCCCCCACGGCATGCGTCTGCACCCGATATTCAGCCAAGGCTGAAGCCGTTTCAACCCGCTCCGGTGCGGCTGGCAGATTCACAATGGCCACCTCTGTTTGCGCCACCGGCTGCCCCACCAAATAACCCTCACCACAGCGCTCAACAACGGCTTGGGCGGTGATGTGACTAATCGGCTCGGCTTCAGTTGAGCCGTACACCACCCGCACCTGGGCATGGGCAGCAAAAACCTGTTGCAAACGCGCACACAATACCGCACTGACAGACGAGCCCCCCACCAAAACCCCGGTGATGCTCGGCAGGTTAATCTCTTGCGCCAAAATGTAATTCAGCATTTTTTGTAGATACGCGGGTGCCCCACTCAAGCGTGTGACTTGAAACGCATGAATTTGCGTGATCACCACCGCCGGGCAAACCGCACCCGGTTGTTTAAAATCAACCGCTGGCAGTAACGTGGTGATGCCACAACACAAATTATGCAGCGTCACCATCGGAAAACACGGCATATCAATATCGCCGGGCTGGTGTGGCCAATGTGACAAAATGGCCAAATGCTGCGAGATAAGGCTAATATGCGTGCGATCCGTGCCTTTCGGTCGGCCACTGGTGCCAGAGGTAAACGTAATAATCCCCTGCTGACTCGGCACACAAGCGTTGACAACCATCTCGGCCTCGGTCGGCTGGCGTAATGCACACAACGGCTGTAACCGATACCCGGAGGAATCCACCGAAAACAAGCTCGCTTTGCATAACGCTGGCAATATAAAGCGGTATTTTAAAAACGCCTGCACACTGATAATGAGCTTAACGTTGGCATCTGAAATCGCGGCCAAGGCTTTTTTAAAACCGGTGCCCATATCCACAAAAACCGGCACCAAGCCCAAACCTAACAGCGCCAGCACAAGCGCATACAGCTCAATGCGCACAGGAAACAGCAACAACACACGATCCCCCGTGTGTAAACCTTGGGCTTGTAAACCCGCCTGATACTCGGCGATACGCTGGCCTAACTCGGCATAACTGACTTCTTCATAACGACTAACGTTGTGTGCATCAAACACGGTGGGGATAATTAAGGCGGGGTGATCGGCTCTATCCAAGATTTGCTGCTGTATCATACGCGCAAAATTATGCTCAACGGCAGCATTCATACCAACGCTTTCTCATACAACCCATAAAAACGCACATGATGCCGATAACGATCCACTAACGCTTGGGATGGATTACCTTCCCGCATTAAACACGCCGCTGTTTGCGCATAATGTTGGGCAACACGCTCAGCCACTTCTGCCGATAAAATTGTATATAGACCCCCGCGCAAGCCTTTATTCCGGTAACGCGGCAAAACCCCCATGGTTTTGCCTAGGGCCAACCGGGGCTCGGGTAGTTGTGCATAATGTTGCGCATACGACATCTCCGATAATGCCATTGGCGCGCTCGCCCCTTGGCAACACAAAGGCGCATAATCGGGAAACACGAGGAAAAACCCGGCAATGCGCTGTTTTTGATCCAGCGCCAAAACGGAGGTCTTCGGGCAAAGGCGCTGCGCAATAGAGGCCCCATAACTGCTCGAAAACACATCATAACTAATCGGTGAGTAAGCAAAATTCTCTGAAAATATGACATCAATCGCGGCATAAAATTCAGCCAAATGTGCCAACCAGAATTCGCCGGTCAACTCGGTAAACGTAAAGTGGCGAGAAAATTTATGTTTGACCAAACGAGCCCCTTGCATCACTTCGGAGGGGATCAAAAAATCGGTTTTGTAGCGGCAGTTTACGCTAAACCCCAACTGGGCCATCAGCTCCACATAATAAGACGGGTTATAAGGCTCGCCAGGAAAACAGCCTTGGTCAAAATCGCTCAAACGAATGCGATAAGCATTAAACGTAGTGAAGTTAATCGGCCCATACAATACATCTGCGCCTTGTTGTTTAGCCCACTGCTCCAGCTCCCGAAACAACGTCTGATTCGGCGCGAGTTCATTTTGCGTTTCCCAAAACCCAAAAAATGCCACCGATTGATCATCAATGCGTTGGTTCGGATCATAAAACCCCGCCAACCGGCTTTGCCCCGGCTGCACAGACAACCACACTTTGCGCTTTTGGCTGGGCTCAAAATACGCATGTTCAGTGCTAAAAGCGGCTTTCAATTGCGCGCCTGACTCCGGCAACCACTTGGGGTCTTGTGCGTACACTTGGCCTGCAAGCTGGTGGAATTCTACCGGTAAATCCTGCTCTGGATGCCATTCCATGCTTACACCTCTTGTCGTTCAACAGTACCTTGAGCCCCATCCATGCGCACACGTTCGCCATCCCGCATGATCTCGGTCAAATTGGGAATGCCCACAATCGCGGGAATGCCCAATTCACGTGCCACCACCGCCGAATGCGACAAAGTCGAGCCGCGTTCGACCAAAATACCACCGGCACTGGGAAATAACGGTGCCCAACCGGGGTCGGTGCGTACCGTGCACAGGATTTGGCCGTTTAAATCCAACTCATCGTCGGGTGAAAAAATTAATTTAATGCGGTTTTCGACCACGCCGGGGTAACACCCGGTGCCGGTCAAATGTTGGCTATCTTCGGTGTTTTTCTGCGCGGGATCTTGCTCATACCGATAGTCATTGTGATGATAAACCGGCCCCACCGTACTAAAATGATGGGGTAATTCTTGCGCTTCATACGCCTCAAATTCGACTTTTCGAGCCGCCACCACGGTTTTCAGATCCGCTTGTACCGAGCGCCCTTGCAGATACCGATCCAGCTCTTGCACCGTCAGATAAAAAATATCTCGGGCTTCCGCTAACACCCCATAAAAAGCACATTGACTGCCTATTTCTCGATAGATATCACGATACAAGCCAAACATACGCGTGCGAGCAAAACGCATATTTTCTCTGTTTTTAATCGCTTGACGTAACTTGCCCAAATGTTTTTTAAAGCGTTGGCAAGCCAGTTTCCCTTGTGTGCGGGTCAACACAGAAAAAGCCTCTTCTTCGGCATCTTGTCGCAGTTTTTGCTCATTCTGGGTCAACGTGGCCAAGGTCAGATCATCCCGCTTTAAAAAATTTTTCAACACGGCAAACATAAACGCGGGATTTTCTCGCAAGCTGATGGTTTCCAGCTTCAGTTCCCCCATGGTGCGGTCACCATACGCTTCAATATAATCAAGGCACTGCTGATGGAAGGACGCATCGGTGGTTTTCAGCGCAACCAATAAATGCGCATTATCCACCCGCGCAAAACACGCTTGTAACGCCTCACTCGCCCGGATTGCTTCACACAGCGTTAATAGAACTTTGGTCGGCTGCGTGCTTTCTATGTCAGTCTCACCGGACAACAGCCGATTTTGTAAACTTTCAGGCTGCTCAATCCCGGCTTTCAACAAACCTCGATGCACCTTGCCATTCATCATCATGACGTAAAAATCATTAATGATGGGTGGCGTCCAGCGCATCAATAACGCCTCATCCAAATGCTGGTTCAATGCCATCAATTCCGCGATTTCCAAGCGGTGCAACTGTTGCCGATCCACCCCTTGATAAATCGACTTAAAATGTGCCCGAAAAGCCGGCACCGTGTTATCCAAGCGTTTAAACTGGATTGACAAACTGGCCAAAGCTTTCAGCATACTGGGTAACTTGCGGCATTTTTCCAGCCAGCTGAGTTGTTTATCTTGAATGAACGCAACCGGGTCTTGCAACCCCATCATGCGCTCCATATCCGACTTATTGGTTTTAAACGCGGGCAGTAAACACAAGCCCCGATACCAATTATTGATGTTGTAATACACGCGGCCATGAATAAGGCCCAGCAAATTGTCTAACACGGATTTGTGCGCGCCAATCACCGCCTCTGACAAACCGGCCACCCGCATCGTTTGTGCATACACCGTCGCATACGCACGGCTGGCAAAAGAAAAGGTTAACGGCGTTGTCACCCCACAATAACTTTCTTGGATATTCGAGTTATCCCAGATTTGCACTTGGCCTTGCGGGTGTTGTGGTGGCGGCAAAGCGGTAATTGGGCGGGTTTGCAACACGTAGATTTGGTCATCCTTCAGCGTCCATTCAATGTCTTGTGGGCACTGCAATTGTTGCGCGATGCGGCTGCCGACTGCGACCAATTGCGCAATCTGTGAGGCCTGCAAACAAGGCTGGTTTTGCTCTGCCGAGGGCACCGCAACACTGGTCACCCCGATGCCCGCCGTTTGATCAAAACACATCTGCACATCTTTGCAATTGAGCTGGGTTTCGATCACATTACCTTGCCCATCACACGTCCATTCATCCGTATTACACACCCCCGAGACAATGCCCTCGCCACAGCCAAAACAAGCGGCAATCAACAGATGTTGGCGGCTACCGGTGACCGGATGCGCGGTAAATAAAACCCCCGAGGTTTCACCCTCGATCATACATTGCACCACCACTGCGGCTTTAATCTGCGTCAGTGTGATTTTTTTCTGTTGTCGATAACGCAAAGCGCGCTCTGAAAACGCACTCGCAAAGACCTTAACAATCGCGCGATAAATCGCCTCTAAACCTTGTTGGAATAAAAAAGAATCCATTTGGCCAGCAAACGACGCTTGTTGCCCGTCTTCATCCGTCACCGAAGAACGCACCGCAAAAAAGGTCGACTCCCACGCCTCAAATTGACCCAAAAACCGCGCCACATCGTCTTGTAATGTGGGGTTTAACGACATGCCTGTGATCTTTTCTTGAATCAACCGGGACACCTCGGATACCTGTTCCGGGTGATCCGGTAATGTGTGTAGTTGGGTTTGCAACCACGCTTGCATAGGCTGCAATTGACAATCAAACGCGGCTGTACTCAGCACAAACCAATCGGGTACCGCAAACCCCTGGGCAGACAACCAACTGAGCTTATCGGCTTTGCCCCCAATTTGCGCAGCCCCCACTAACACAGCGTCATTAGGCTTTAACAGCATGGCCGTCATGCTTGTAAATCCAAGCTTTGTTCAATCGACAACAAATGACGAAAAGTGCTCATAATGCGTTCCATAAAGTCATAATGCCGAAAGGTATGCGCCATCAAATACAATGACAATCGGCTAATCATAAAATCGTCTAAGCAATAACGATAATTTCGCCGCCATTCATGCGCATCAATCGACGTTTGGGTGGCTTTTTCCAGTTGCTGACGATGATATTCAATATAATAATCTACTTCAGATTTTGGTGTCTCAGAATTTAACGTAAAGGTTAAAAATTCCGCTAAATCATATTGTGGTAAATGTAAGGTGGCCAACTCCCAGTCATAAGCACATAACCGCAAACCTTCATCCGTTTGGCGCAGCGCAATGTTGCGTGGATTAAAATCATGGTGAATGAGGGTTTTTTTGGCGCTTTCTAACGGCGTCCACCAATTTTCAATATCATAAACAAAATGGATATAAGCGGTTAAATCATCCTGCGTAAACCATTCAGGGAATTCTTCACTCGCATGCACAGCCAACATTTCCCACAAACGCACCATCTCCAAACGGCTTTCCCGTGTGGGGTACTCACCCAGCCAAGCTTGCTGCTTAAGCTCGTCTTCACGCCCATACCAAATACTGTGCAATTGTGCCAAACCCGATAATGCCGCTTCAATATGCGGTTTTTGCCAAGCAGACACATCACCGGCCGTATCCATCAGCACCATGTCTTGCATATATTCGAGCACGATCACATACGCTTCCCGATCCACTTGCTGATAAGTGTCGTAAACCAGGGGGGCATGCTCGGTAAAACGTGGATCTTGCTGAGACATCACCGCGAGTTCTTTCACATGGCAATTGGCAAACCCGGTTTTGTTTTTAAAGCGGGCATACTCTTGGGCTAAGCGCACATCACACATCGCCGCCATTGAATTCAACATCAGGATGACTTCAGAATCTAACGGTTTCACCTTAACAATCACATCCCGTGTGCCCGAGGTTTGGTTTGCCTCATAGCGTAAACGGAAAGGAAAATGCCCCACCACTTTATTAATTTGATGCCCGGTCAGCTCAGTAATAATGCTGCTGCCACTGAGCTCATCGGGTAAGCGTTCAACCGACGTGATCTTAAGCTTGTCATCGTCTAACACACGCTGCAATCCGGGGGTAAAAAACGCTTGATTTAACTCCCCCAGTTTTAACCAATCAATCGGACGGTTACGCCCCAAACGTTCATGCGAAGCAGCAAATTGCCCACTGGCAATGGCCGCCAATGTGGACAAATCCAAGCTCAAACAAAAACCCGCAATAATTTCAGCAAACTTGCGCGCATTGCCCTGCCCAGAACAGCCTAAAATTTCTAAACATTCTTTTTGTTGGGGCAAATTGGTGCCACCCCCAACGGTGCCCACAATCAGGCTAGGCAAGGTTAAACTCGCGTATATGCCTTTTTTATCCCCCCGCATGCGCTCAAGATTGAGTTGGCCGATAGAACATTCATGCACACAGGCGATGTCCTGCCCTGTGGCGGTGAAAATACCGGCAATCGCATTCGCGATGTTGATGTTGATGCCGATCATACCGGCCGCCACACTGCCGGTCACAAAACCATGATAAGCCTTACACATTTGTTCCGGCGTGACTTTTAACACGCGTTTGACGATGTTATCAGGCAGAAAACATTCGGCCATCACGGCTGTCCCGCGACCCTGCAAAAAAGACTGATACGTTACTTTTTTATCATTGGACAAATTCGCTTCAATTAGAAAGTTCTCAAACGTCATCTTGGGAAAAACTTTCATCTGTTCAATCAGCCACAAACAAGTCTGCCAGGTACACGTGGTGGTCATATTTTGACCCGCCGCATCGCCTGTTTCATAAATAAACCGAAGGTGTACCGACTTCCCTAGCACATGGGGTTCAATCGATTGCAAATCCGCGTAATTAGAATATAACTTTGTTTGTGCTTTAATCTCATCAAAGTGTTCGTCAACCCAGCGCGAAAACAAACACGCCGATTCCATATCATTCAAAATAAACAGCGGAACGCGTAACATACGCTGCCGAATCACATGCGTATTGACCCCACCACTTCTCGATATCGCCGTTGCACCGCGTGTCATAGAAGCCACCAAAGCGCCTTCAGAAGTCGCAATCGGGGTAAAAAACAAGCCCTTAGCATGTTGACCGTTCACCAGTAACGGCCCAGCAATGCCCACTGGAATTTCGACCGTACCAATCAGCGCTTCAACATTACTCATCAATTTTTTCGGGTCATACGACATCTGCGCCACTTGCGTCACCGGTGCCTGTGTCACCTCACGGATAAACGCTAAGCGCTTTTGGCGGGAGGCTTCTGTATATAAGCCTCGATCTGGTATTTTCGGAAAGGAAGGTTTTTTGCCCGATTTTTGACCCATTAGACACCCCAGACGCTAAAATCAACACCACGACCCCATAATATGGCCGCGATAATAAACCCATTTCCGCCCAACATCACAACCCCAACAATGGCTTCGTTAATCGAACGGCCTTTTTTAGAGGGGGCCCGCATAAACACCAGCAGACGCCAAACCCCGACAAGAAACAACACGCTCAAGCTCACAATGCCGAGCCAAAATGGGGTTGTCGTCACACGATCTAAAATCACCAATTGCAGCCCAAACATAAGGGTTAATAGCAATAACACGATCATGCTAGCCCCCATGACCCCAAATTGCTGGGAATACGAATCCACGGTTTCGCGCTCTTCTTCTGGCCCCCGCGTTTTCCGGGTGATTTCGAATGTCAAACCACCACTAAACGCCAACGCAGCGACCCAAACAAACAGACTGCCCAATGGCGCATGCGGTTGCCCCATTTGCATTAACCACCACAAGACTAAAGGCATCACCAACATGTGGGAAAAAGCATATAGGGTTAAACGCTGGGACAACCATTCACCACAGAAAAATTCGACCGTCATCAAAAACGTCCAGGCCATTAAGATCAGCCACGCTTGCGTGACGGATGCAAACCCTTGATCTAAAAACAGTGACCACGCGAGTTGCAATATCACGGCGATGACGCCCAGTATTTTCAAATGCTGAAGCGTGATCAAGCCGCTTTGCAACACCCGCTCTGGGTGATTTTGAACATCCAGGGCATAGTCTTTATGTTCATCCAGAATTCTGAGTAGGAGAAAAAAACTCCACGTCACACCGCATCCCACGACATCCTGCAAACTGATCACAATGGCATCGGGTGTTTGACTAAAGCGGCCGATAAAAGCGGCCAGCAAATATAAGATAAAAAATAACAGGGCGTTAGCCAGCGGAAATCGTTCTTGAATCCAGGCAAACAAACGTTGGTATAAGGGGCTATTGTGGGCAAGCATGATGCAAAATACTTTATTCAGGAGTCCATACGGCTTGAGTATAGACGACCCGCATCAATCTTTTTCTGTTTTACCCCAGAATCGTAATTCGGGTAAAAATAGGATCGGTAATCGGTTTGAGTTTCTTCCGCATTAACGTCCCAATGGCCGAGCTTTTGGCAAACACCGGGCGCAACACTGAAAACCCCAAACACGCAAACACCATCATCGCTTCTAGCCTCGGCCGTAACGCCGGTGCACAGGTGAGCAATGCTTGTAAGGCAGGCTCTGGCTGTTGCAAACGCGCCTCAACAGCGGCGATCACACTGTCGAGATCCGCCTCTTGCTGAGCCGCCCAATCGGCAGGCTGAAAGACAACACAATGATAGCGTATGGTTTCAAACAAATCGGTCACAACATCTTGGTTGATGGGTTTTTTCAAAACCGTTTCACACGACTGCCAATACGTCTGCCCTTGTGCGGAAAAACTGTGCAAACAACACACGGCTAACGCATTATCTTGTTCAATCAAAGGGGCCAATACCGCTTCATAATGCTTATATTGTGCATGCTCGGGTAACACTTCGGGTAAAGCCTTGGGCAATGTTTTTAAAAAACCAACAAGATAACTATTTTTCTTTTTCGCCTTCGCCCAGACTTTCAAAATGGTCGGCGCATCCACCAACCCCGGTTGCAACAACAAACTCACGCTGTCGATCATAATTTGTGGATCATCTTCAAACGCCAAATGTTCCACCAAGTGATCCGCCAAAACCGGCCCCATCTCTCCCTGGATGACCGCAGAGGCGCATAACATACGCCGAGCATTGTCAGACGTGGGGGCAGCCCACCAGGCACGCCGAGCCAATTCATCCGTAATATCGGGCGAACAAACCACCGCAATAATGGCCTCATCGTCTCCCAGCAAGAGTAACTGCTGAAGATTCTCACTGCTGGCTTGGCCCATGCGAGTCCAGCGTTGCAAATACACCGGATAGCCACCGGGTGAGCCCATGGCATGGCCAGACAATAAATCCCGCACCAACGGTAAATACCGATCATCGCGACAGTTCGGATTTAACGGCACTTTGGCCTCACCTTGATCGGTCAAAGCGTGCACCACCATGGTTGACTCATTAATGCGCACAGCTTTGACCACATTCGCCAGCAAGACATTTAATCGAAACGCATCCTCGCTAGACAGCTCCATTATTTTGCCTTTGGTGCCACGTAATTTGGATCATTCGGGTTCAAAAAAATAAAATTGTGTTGGCCACTCATCAACTCGACAAAATCCATGGTGGTGCCACTCAACAACACCTCTTCAGCTTCTGCAATGAGAATGTTGACCCCATTGCTTTCCACTTGTTTATCGGTCTCTTTCGGCTCATCAAACCCCATGATGTAGTCAAACGACCCATCTTCTTTCGTCCGCGCGGAAAGCCGTAACATCATATTATCGTAGTTGGCTTGCTGAATTGACTGTCGAATCTGCTCTGCCGCAGCATCGGATATTGTAATCATACTTTCACTCCCAATATGCACTTTAATAGACTGACCTAACACTTAACGTGCTGATCCACAAAACGTAAAAACCGATCAACCCAAGGGTTCTGTTCAACCTGTCGAAGGTGCGTATAACTGGCCAACACATTGTGCACCATCAAACCATCATGCGTCCCATCTATGCCAGAACCCCGCAACACCTCGTACGCATACTCAACCGGCTCATCTAAACATAATTTAGAATAATGAAACTCATGCGCATACACCACCCCCCCCGGCCCATCCGACGGCCATGGAAAAGCCTCAGATTCTTTTAAGGCCACATAACCTCGCCCTTGCGGTTTCTCACACATCACCGTGGTGCCCGGAATCACCCCCACCATCGCCTGCGTTTGCTCCGCCCAAACAACTTTTTTAGACAAATACATCAAGCCCCCACACTCCGCATATGTCGGCAATCCCTGTTGAATCTGCCGAGCAATATCCTGCCGCAGTGACACGTTCGCGGATAACGCGGCCATTTGCGTTTCCGGGAATCCGCCCCCCACAAACAAACAATCCACCGCCGGTAAATGGGCATCGTGTAACGCATCAAAATATCGGATTGTCACACCGGCAGCATGAAAGGCTTCTAAGTCCCCAGGGTAATAAAATCCGAATGCGGCATCCCGAGGGATCGCAACCGATAAGTGTTGATATTGCGGTGTACTCACATGCAGTGAGACGGGAGCGCCATGGGTATGGGCACATAACGATTTGATCCGTTCACAATCGACTTGTGAACGCACCGCCGTTGCCAATTGCGCAATCATGGCGCTGGACAAGGCGTGTTCATTACTCGGGATTAAGCCTAAGTGGCGTTCATCAATTTCAATCTTGGGGTCATAATGCACTGCGCCCAACACATCAATATCCGTATAGTGTTCGATCACCGCGCGCAATTTAGATTCATGCCGCGCCCCCCCCAGCTTATTTAAAATCACCCCAACAATTTGGATCTCAGGATCAAAGGCTTGATAACCTAAAATCAAAGGCGCGATCCCGCGCGTCATACCGCGCGCATCCAAAACCAAAATCACCGGCATCTTGAGTTGTTTGGCTAACGCTGCGTTACTGTTGCTGCCATTCAGATCCAAACCATCATACAAGCCTTTATTGCCTTCTATAATGGCAACATCACAGGCTTGTGCATGGAGTTGATACTGCATTTGCACTTCGGCGACAGACATGGTGTAAAAATCTAAATTATAACAAGGCCGCCCCGACGCCAACCCTAACCATAATGGGTCAATATAATCGGGGCCTTTTTTGAACGGCTGCACACTCAGCCCATCGGCGCGTAAAGCCGCACACAAACCAATCGAGATACTGGTTTTTCCGGACGATTTATGCGCCGCTGAAATGAAAAAATTCACCACACTTAACCTGCGTATCGTGTTCTATCGCGACTCGCCCACATCTCGTTGGCCAACCGTATTGCCGCAGTATGATCTTCCGCTTTACCCATCAACTTTAATGCAATCGCCGCCGTTCCCGTCACCGCAGCCACCCCATATTCGTGTTCAGTATCACCGACCTCCGCCCCGGCCCACACACGGGCTAACTGCATTGGATCCATGTTTTCATCTTTCACATGGCGGCGTTTGAACATGGCCGGCCATTCTTCATCCACCAATTCACCCGCCAGCACGGATTGCACCAAACAAGGAATATCAGGGTTTCTTTCCACTTCCCCGCCTTCGCCTTTAATCACACTCAAATTATTTTGCCCTAACAATAAGGCCGCTTCTTGATGAATGGGTCGATAACCGGGGTGAAATATCCCCTGCATAATATAAGGTGCATCAAACGGGTTTAACTGGCGGGCAATCGAATGCACCGGAGAGCGCAGCCCCAGTAAAGGGCGGTATTGAATAATCTCTTCAAGTTTCGGGGAGACGTTTTCCAATGGCACAAACGCAAATTGGTCTTGTTTGATCGCGTCTGCCGCCGCTGGCAAGGATGAGCAAGGCTCAATCCCGAGCACAGGCAGCACATCTTCGGTATACAGCCGACCAGCCGTGTGCCCACTGGCACCATGCATAAAAACCGATATACCATGATTCGCTAACAATAACGCCGAAAGCATAAACCAAGGCAGTTGCCGCCGTTTACCCGCATAAGAAGACCAATCAAGATCAACAGACACCCCGTCTGGCCGTGCTATCGCCTCTTTGCAAGCCCGAATAAACCCCGCCATTTCTTCTGGCGTCTCTTCTTTCACGCGTAAAACAATTAAGAAAGCGCCCAATTGCAAGGGATCAACCGCATCGTCCAAAACCATTCTCATGGCCTCGTAGGCTTCATCCACGGTGAGACTTCTGGAACCGTTTTTACCTTTACCGAGAATGCGAATGTATTGTGCGAAAGGATGTTCAGGAGGTGGCGTTTTACTCATAGCGTCTCTACCAACGAGGGTTAAAAGCTATGATCATAAGGAGAACCGCCCTTGCAGACAAGGGCAGGTTTATTGCTGTTATTTATGCTTTATAATGCGGGTCAGCCACATCATCGGCCAAAGACTCTGGTAGAAAACGCAAGATTTTCACTGCAAAAGTCACCAGCAGCATCGCAATGGCGAAACCGCCAAAGCCCAGCAGAACTTCATAAATAGACGTGCTATAAGGATGAACGCTTTGTACACCTTGCACAAACACCCCATCGTTAAAACCACTGCTAATAATTTCATGCTCTGGAAACAACACCAGTGGGAATGCTTGACCACCCACCACAATCACATAGAGCTGCGCCATGCCACCTAAAATGGTTAAGACACATGCTGTCGCAATCATCTGGCGTGAGCCACGTGTTGCCGGGTGATATAAAATCGCCATCGGTGCCAGGCTACCAAAAGCCACTTGCCCCCACCAAAAGAGTGAGGTGTAAATGCCGCCGCCACTCAAGACAAAGGATTCAACGGCGTGATGCTCGGTCGCATATAAATTCGAAATGTGATACACCAGCGTAAAATATAAAACCCCGGCAATGAAAACACCCAGTAGGTTTTTCAAACGATTCACAATCGCATCACCGAGTGGACGCCCTGACCAATTGTATGCCGCAAACAACACCAACAAATAAATGGCCAAGCCAAAAGAAAAGGACATCACCACAAACATCGGAGCCATAATGGCCGCATCATACGCTTGTCTCGCCACCAAAAACCCAAAAATACAGCCCGTACCCGTTGTCAGCATCAAGCGCCAAACAAACGCGGCATACCCTGCAATTTTCGAGTATTTGTTCATCTTACGTTCCATCATCATCCACAAATAGACGCCGACGATGACCATAAAACCGGTATAGAGGAAAATGTTCCACGCAAAAATGGATTTGAAGTTGTATTCTGTCATCGCCACAATCAAACGATCTGGGCGTCCTAAATCTAATAACAGCACACACAAACCACCCACCAACAACGCGATGGCCAATAAACCAGATAAACGCCCTAAGGGTTTATAGATCACTTTACCGAAGACTGAACCAATAGACGCAATATTCAACGCCCCAGACGCAGACACAATTAAGAAAATGGCAAACACATGGGGCATGCCCCACACAATCTGATTGGTCATACCGGTAACGTGATGTCCGTTATGCTCCATATAATAGGCTGAACCCAATGCAATCATGATGACTGCACCTAAACTTGCCAAGAGCCCCCAATACCCTAGGCTTGTTCCCTCTAATTCTTTGTATTGGATTTTACGCATTTTTTTATCCTAGATGATTTATCAGCCTAAATGCCTTGGTATCTCACACCTGGGTTTAACCCCAAATCTTCACGAATGGCTCGGCTTTCACTGTGCTTAAGTTTTTTCGCGATGACGCTCTCTGGATCCTTCAGATTACCAAATATGATCACTTCTTCCTTACACGCTTCAACACAAGCCGGTTGCTTTCCATCATCTACCCGGTTCACACATAAATTGCACGATTCAACCGTTCCCATGCCCCGAGGCGTATCAGGAACTTGGTTTTCAATCTTTTCATGAATAAAAGAACGGGCTTTGTACGGACACGCCATCATGCAATAACGACATCCAATACAAGTATGCTTATCCACCAAGACGATATTATCTTCGCGTTTAAACGACGCACCCGTTGGACAAACATCCACACAGGGCGGGTTTTCGCAGTGCTGGCACATCAATGGCAGTGACGTCACTTTACCCGTATTTTTATTTTTCAGCTCAACCATGCGAATCCATTCCGCATCCGTTGCTGAATTTTCTTGTCCTGCGGTGGGGGTTAAACCATGCTCTTCATCACAAGCGGTCACACACTCACCACAATTGGTGCACTTATTGGTATCAACCAACATGCCCCACCGGGTCGCATCGGTAACGGCCTCTTCTGGTGCTTTAGCTTTAGCGTTAGCCAAACCAACCAAAACCAGGCCGGGTGCTAACGTTGCCGTTGCACCCGCAGCCGCTGCTTGGCCTAAAAAACGCCTTCTTTCAATATCTGGGTTTTCTGCGTTGCTATTCATTAATATCATCCATCTGTGACAACTACGCTGGGTTACTTAACAGGGTGTTTCTCAAGATAACGCTTAAGCCTGACACTGTTTTTCGCTGGAACCGTTGCATGGCATTCAAAACAATCAAGTTTCACGGCTGCATAAGCATGACACCCTGCACAAAATTCACCTGGCGCATTCACTTGAACAGGCTGACCATTTTTAACCGTTGCATGACAATCAATACAGCCTTTGAGGCTGTCTTGATCCGTGCGAACACCGGTATGCATGGTTTTATCTCGCTTCGCCAACAAATATTTCATGTGGTTCTTGCGCATGTCATAGTTTTTTTCATCGTCGGCTGCTTTTGGCCGTATGCAAGACTCCCCTAGCCCAACCCCAATCGAGCGTTCCAAGGCCGTCTTGTCCGACGAATCTTTGGCAAAGGCGTTAAACGCGAGGGTTATACCAATCAAAATTGATATAACACCACCCAGTAATTTCCTATTCAGATTCATTGGAAACTATTCCCCTAACCCCATATTAATATAACCCGTTGGGCAGACTTCCGCGCAAATATGACAGCCAATGCATTTCGAATAATCGGTATACACATAACGTCCAGTCGTTGATTCCGCTTTGGGTGTTCTGCTGACCGCATCCTGAGGACAATAAAGCACACAGTTATCGCACTCAAAACACATACCACAGCTCATACAACGCCCAGCTTCTGCAACTGCCGATTCTTCAGTGTAACCAACCAAACGTTCTTGGAAGTTACCCAGCACTGCCTCGGAAGAAATCTCGATATTTTCTCGCTTATATCGCGCCACTTCTTCAAAGTGTCCTAAGAAGAGATCATCGTGGGGAATGATTTCAGCCGCAGAACGATCATCGTAATTATGCACCGCATAATTCTCTTCTGACGTACCTCGGTCTGTCCCATGTCCATAATCTTCTGGAGATAGATCCCATTCAGTTAATTTATCTAACAAGTCAAAATGGAGCACATCAACTTTTGGCCGTTTTTTCAATTCTGACGTTTTATTTAAATACTGATCAACTGACTGTACCGCAATCGCCGCTTGGCCAATGGCCGTGGTTAACAAGTGAGGGCGTACGATATCACCAGCAAGGAAGTGACCGGGCTTATCTGGCACTTGATAAAATTTATCTGCCCCAATAAAACCATGGCCATTGTCCATTGACTCTAACCCGGTCAAGTCCCCACTTTGGCCAATCGCGGAAACCACGATATCTGCGTCGATGGTGAACTCCGTCCCTTCTATGGCGACAGGGCGGTTACCTTCTATTTTACATTTAGCGCAGCGCAAACCCGTTGCACGGCCTTCACTGTCCAAAAGTACTTCAAGTGGCATGACACTGCCCTTGATGTCCACCCCTTCCCGTAAAGCATCTTCAACTTCATGCTCAGCAGCGGTCATGTTTTCAATCGGGAATAAAGACGTCAGTGTGACTTTAGAGCCTTCTCTGACTACGGTTGAGGCAACATCATGTGCGGTAAAACCCATCACCACATTTTCAGGACGATCTTTATCGTGAATGTCGGTAATATGTCCCAGTCGACGGGCAACAGACACAACATCAATAGACGTATCCCCCCCCCCAACCACAACCACTTTTTTCGAGACCACTTGTAAACGTTTTTCGTTAAACGCTTCCAAGAAACCGACCCCTGACAAACAGTTCGGTGCATCTGAACCTGGGCAAGGTAATGGACGCCCTTTTTTGGCCCCTAACGCCCAGATGATGGCATCAAATTCCTTTTCAACATCGGCCATTGGTATATCTTTACCAACGCGTGTTTTCAGCTTTGTTTCAACGCCCATATCAATGATGCGCTTAATTTCACCATCTAACACATCCCGTGGCGTCCGATAACTGGGAATGCCATAACGCATCATGCCGCCCAATTCTTCATGGTCATCAAATACCGTACAACCATGGCCTAAACGTCGCAGTTGGAAGGCCGCCGCAAGGCCTGCTGGCCCACCACCAATAATGGCTATTTTCTTACCCGTTTCTGCACCCGGCGCACCTAAGGTATAACCTTTTTCTAATGCCGTATCCCCAATATATTGCTCTACCGCATTAATCCCAACATGATCTTCCACTTGGTTACGATTACAGCCATCTTCACACGGTGCAGGACACACACGCCCCATCATAGAAGGAAAAGGATTGGCGCTGACAGCCCGATCAAAAGCGTATTTTTCCCATTCAGCATCCCCTGTTGGTTTTTCAATCCCTCGAACGATTTGTAACCAACCCCGGATATCATGCCCAGAAGGACAGCTACCTTGGCAAGGTGGGGTTTTATTAATGTACGTTGGGCATTTATGTGTCCAACTTGCTTGGAAAATATACTCATCCCACCCGGGATGCTCACTATCCCCATCTTCAAAACGTCTAAAGGTATGTGTCTTTTCACTACTAGGAGTGGCCATGGGTTAATCTCCTGTTATCCAGTAATTTATACGCTATTGATTGAATTGTATTCTTACGCTTCTTGTTTCTCTTCGTTTTCTTTTACTTCAGGTCGATTTTGCAACACTAAGGCATCACCAACGAGCTGATGCACACTGATAATCTGATCCATATTTAAACCATAATATGGCATCATTTTTGTAAACTGACTTTTGCAAATTGCGCAAATGGCCGCCATATGCGTCACACCATCTTCCTCAACCACTTTTTTCAGGGCTGACATTCTTGGCATCGCACCTTTCACTCGAATCTCGATCAAGTCATCGGTCAGAATTCCCCCCCCACCCCCACAGCAAAATGTCGCGTCATGAATGGTATCTTGATCCATATCGACAAAATTGTTGCAGGCCGCTTTAATTACAGCGCGTGGTATCGTAAATTGACCGCCCGGTTTTGGCCCCATTCGGGTTGCACGTGCAACGTTACACGAGTCATGAAAGGTAATGGTTCGATCATCATTTTGTGATTTATCAAATTTCAGCTTATCTTCTTGAATGAGATTATAGGTAAATTCACAAATATGCTGAGGTACGGGATAATTGGGGTCAAGAAAATCAAATGGCCCTGCTAGCGTATTCAAGAAGCTATAAGCCACCCGCCAAGCATGCCCACATTCACCAAAAATAATGCGCTTAACCTTCAGGTCTAAAGCTGCTTTCCGAATACGCAAAGAGACTTCTCGCATATTCTCGTAACTACCAATGAACATCCCAAAGTTAGCTGCTTCTGAGGCATAAGAGCTTAACGTCCAAGACACACCGGATTCATGAAACACTTTCGCATAACCCATCAAACCATCGACATGGGGTTCTGCAAAAAAATCGGCTGAGGGTGTGACCAACAAAATATCTGCACCAACAACATCCAACGGCAAGCGTACGACAACACCTGTCTCTTCTTCGATATCTTCTTCTAAACCTTCTAAGGTGTCAGCCAGCGCACGCTCAGGTAAGCCTAGGTTATTCCCAATTTTTAAACATTTACCAATAATTTCGTTACAGTATTTTTGCCCCATCCCAATACTGTCCATAATCTCCCGGGCTGCCATCGAAATTTCAGCCGTATCGATACCATAAGGACAGAATACAGAGCAACGCCGACACTGCGAGCATTGATGGAAATAGGAATACCAGTCATCCAACACATCTTTGGTTAAATCGACGGCCCCCACCAATTTTGGAAAATAACGCCCGGCTAGGGTAAAATAGCGGCGATACACTTTGCGCAAAAGATCTTGCCGTGCAACCGGCATATTTTTCGGATCTGATGTACCCAAAAAATAATGACACTTGTCGGTGCACGCACCGCATTTTACGCAAGCATCTAAGTAAACTTGAAAAGAACGATATCGACCCAGCAAATCGCCCATTTTGTCTATTGCCAGGTCTTTCCAGTTTTCCGGTAATTCCCCCGGATATCCCAATTCAGTTTGGAATTTATCCGCAGCAATAAACGGCTTACTGTGCGCCATCACACCTTCTTTTAGAGCTGGAATAACGCCTGGTTCTTGACACTCAGGTACTTCAACTTGAATTTTAGCCATGACTTGTTAATCCCCATTCCCAGATTCGAGCTTTTTTGCCCACGGTGCAAGATGTCTTTTCTCTCGCGGGTTATCGACTTGGTTTCTAGACGGACTAAAAAAGATCCCAGGCGCGTGCAGCAATTTACTAAACGGAAAGATCAACATTAACCCTGCTATCATCAGCAAATGCAGATATAAGACAAAATCCGTTGGTAGCGGGTTGAATAAACTCAAGGTCATTAATCCACCAAAGAAGCTTTTCACCGCGACAATATCGGTGTGCACCACGAACTTCATCATTAATCCACTACCCGCAATGGCCAGTAATAAGATTAGCATAAGATAGTCTGATGGACCGGAGATGTACTTAATTCGCTCAACCACTAAACGGCGACCCAACAAACCTAAGAGGCCAAAAACCATTAAGAAACCAGCATAAATCCCAAAAGGCTGAATCAAGGCGACCCAAGACCAATCAACGAAATAGCGTAAATGTCTGGCGAGCACTAAGAACAACCCAACATGGAAGCACCAACCAAAAATCCAAATCCACTTATTTGCGCGGAATAGGCTTTCAAATAAGGTGACTTCTTTAAATAATCGGTAGACAACGCCCATTCGCGTTACGGGCGCAGGGGTTGTCGCAATTTTGAGTGGTGCAGGCGTTTTCCAATATTGGTGGATTTTATAGCCCAACCCACCAATCAAAACAAAAAAAGCCAGATAAAAGAGTATGGTGAAGATAACTGTGAAGAACATGGCTTATCGTTTTCCTCTAACACCCCAGCATGACCTGGGTCAGATAAAAGCCGGCCTAACGACCGGCCTTTTATGCGATAAAACAGACATAGGCTGTGCTAGATACAACCAGTCGGTTTTGGCAGACCGGCAAACCGACAAGCCTGTTTGCCAGGGCCATAAGGAAATAATTCATAAAGATATTTACTATTTCCTTTTTCTTTACCTAGCTTTTTGCCAATCGCTTTGGTTAAAACACGAACCGCAGGGGCAATTTGATACTCTTCATAATATTCACGAAGAAAATCGATCACTTCCCAATGGCTTTCAGTCAAATCTAAACTGTCTTGGTCAGCTAGTACTTTCGCAACGTCTTTATCCCAATCCGCTAGGTTGGTTAAGTAGCCTTCCTCATCCGTTTCAACGGTTTTTCCATTTACGTCAATCGTATTCGCCATAATATTAACTCCTAATCGTAGGTTCCAAACTTATTCTCTTCACATCCAGGATTGGACTGTACCGTTCTTTTCAACCAGCTCAACAAAGCCGTGATAATCTACAACAGTAATGTTCTCAATAAGATCTTCTTCCTTAAACCCTCGTGCATACAAGTCAGGCCCAAGTACATTTACCGAGATTTTTCCCACCGCACCCTTCAGCATCTCTTCAGCATTCGTGCTTTTTTTTGCCGCATAAACACCATCTTCAATTAACAGAATAGCGCTCCCATCCTTTGCAACTGCGATGCATCTTTCCAAAGAATTTTTTTCGAAGGCCGATTTATTAACAATGTGCAACATAATGTGCCTCCACCTAAAAGCTAAGTACGACGTCTTGTTCATCCATAAGGTCTTTCAGTTCTGCATCATCCAGAACTTCAACCTCAACGATTAAATCGTCAATGGTCACCCCTCGAACATCCATAGATTTTTTACAAACATACAGCTTTTCAATGTCATACATTTCAAGCGCACGATACGTCGGCGAGAAATTTTTCATGTCTGCTGCGTCGGTATTTTGGCCTTTTTTAAGCTGAAACACACCATCATCCATAAATACAAGACTCACATCTTGTTCGAATGCTGCTGCAATCAATACGACTTCGAGCGATTCCAAAGCGTAAATTGTGCCGTAGGGCGCCTTTCGATTCACATACATGAATTTTTTGACGACGCCGCCTTCTTCCATTATTTCATCTTCCACCAAGCGCCTCCTGGTTAATCGCCAAACACTAATAAGCGATCACATTGAATACCAGCTTCAATAAGCTGCCCTAATCCGGAAATCCGGAAACCATCTGCTAAGTTAAACGACTCTTTACTTTGCCGCTTTGCTTCACTTTCATCGAGAATACCGCGACGTAAAGCCGCCGCGATACAAACAACCAAGTCAACTTCGTGCTCTTGTGCAAGCTGGCTCCATCTCTGGATGACATTACGATCATCTTGAGGTGGCACGGTTAAGCTTGTCGCATTGTTGACACCATCATGATAGAAAAATACGCGAAAAATCTCATGACCCTTTTCAATCGATGCCTTGGCAAACTGATATGCCGAGTCAGACGCTTGATGCTGGTATGGACCTTCGTTTACAAGAATACCAAACTTCATTCTTTATCCTTACTAAATCAAAAGCGTATATGTGTTGAAGAGTTGAGGCTTTTTCGTGCACCCCTCCAATTATCAACATGATACTTCGTGAAGGGCAACTCGGTTAACTCAAAGAATCTTGGCCAACCAACCCGATCAATCCAGTCGCTCAATCTTTCCCAATCTTTTGCATCTTCTTTATACGTAGAGAGAATTTTCTTAACGATTGCTGCTGCTTCTGGCCAACGAGGTGGGTTGTTTGGGATGCCTGCCGCAACTAACTTCTGGAAACTCGGTTTGCTTCTTGCGTTGGAGTGATTACCACCAACCCAAATTGCTAATTTTGAATGTTCTGCATCATTAATTTGCATCGGTGGGCAAGGTGGGAAACACGCACCACAACAAATACATTTCTTTTCATCCACTTCCAAAGATGGCCGACCATTAACCATAGCAGGTCGAATAGCGGCAACAGGACAACGCGCAACAACCGTAGGTCGTTCACACACGTTAGCCACTTGGTCATGATTAATTTTGGGGGGTTTAGTGTGCTGAATATTAATCGCAATATCCCCTTGGCCACCACAGTTAATCTGGCAGCAAGAGGTGGTCATGTGCACACGGTTTGGCATATCTTCTTTGATGAAATCATCATACAACTCATCCATCAGCGCTTTTACAACACCGGATGCATCAGTACCAGGAATATCGCAATGTAACCATCCTTGCGTATGGGAAATCATTGATACCGAGTTTCCGGTACCGCCCACAGGAAAGCCTTCAGCATTCAATTTTTCAATTAAAGGGTCTACTTTAGACTGATCAGACAACATCATTTCAACGTTACTGCGAATGGTAAATCTAAAATAGCCATCTGCAAATTTATCCGCTATGTTACAAATGGTTCGAATCGTCCCGGTGTCCATTTGTCGTTGCGTACCAAAACGCACCGTCCAGATTTCATCACCACCTTTAGCCACATGGTGCAAAACGCCAGGACGAGGCCGATCATGCCACGACCACTTGCCATAGTTCTCTTTCATTACGGGATGCATAAATTGAAACGGATCAGGTATACCACTTTCAGTTGGCATTCTTGGGGCTGACATGACTACCTCACTTTTTTTAATTTTAGATAGGCGCACCGTTGATCGGTGCGCCAATTTTAAGACTTAACTTGCAGCAGCAGCGGCGGCTTCTGCTTTTCTAGCAACCCATCCCTTGGCTTCATCATCCCAATCATCGGATCTGAAGTAAGAAGATTGTCTTGGCTCGGATACCATATTGGGATCCACATCAACACCAACACCTTCCAAGAAATTAACGATGCCAATACGTTCGATCATTTCGCCAGTTCGCTCATGCTCTAACGCATTTTCAGCAAAGAAATCGATGGTTTCTTCAGCCAGTTCAACCAGCTTCTCGAAGTCTTCATCACTTTCTAGCTTCATGAAAGGAATAATAACTGTGCCCATCAAATCACCAATTTTCAGGGTTCGCTTACCACCCATTAAAATGGTTGCACCTTTATCATCACCAACAGATAGGCTCTTCGTCATGACATTAATACAATGCATGCAACGTACACAGTTACGGTTGTCAATCACGATGGTGTCATCGTCATTTAAACTTAACGCATTCGTTGGGCAGCGTGAAATCACACTGTCTGCCACATACTGACGACCTTTCTCAGCAACAAACTCTTTCACTTTTTCTTGGTCGACTTTGATATCATCACGCCAAGTACCAATCACGGCCATATCAGCACGCTCAATGGCATTCATGCAGTCATTCGGGCAACCAGATACCTTAAATTTGAACTTATAAGGTAATGCAGGGCGATGCATGTCATCTAAGAAGTTGTTGACGAGATCTCTCAGCGTCCGCTGCTCATCAACACAAGATTGTTCACAACGTGCCGCACCCACACAAGACATACCAGTACGAACAGCAGGGCCAGCGCCGCCCATATCAAAACCCATCTCATTGATTTCATCAAAAGAAGGCTGAACGTTATCGGTGGTAACCCCTTGCAGCATAATATCGCCACTTTGGCCATGAAATGCGATTAAACCAGAGCCATATTTGTCCCAGATATCACAAAATTTTCTCATCACGGTTGAGTCATAATGCATGCCAGCGGGTGGCTGAATTCTCAAGGTGTGAAATTCTTTAGACGCAGGAAATGCTTCGCCAACTTCAGAAAAACGGGGAATAACGCCACCACCGTATCCGATAACACCAACGGTTCCGCCTTTCCAGTAACCCTTCCGAGTTTCATAGGAATGCTCAAGCTGACCTAATAGATCAACCATCATGTCATTTTTCTCAGCAAGCCGTTTGATGCCCGTAATAAAGCTCGGCCATGGCCCGCTTTCTAATTGATCTAACATTGGGGTATCATGCATTTTCTTACCCATTTAATTTTACTCCTGCGTAAACTGTAAACCAACAATCTAAAACAACGACCAAGCACTGAATCAACAATACATCTGTCTGCCTACTTTCAAATCACAGTACCCGGCATTATGTAGTAAAGAAATATAACCCAACTATTGTGTTTGAGAAATTCTACTCATGGGAGGCAAACCTACTCCAGAACTACCTCTTTTGGGGTAGCTTGTTAGCCTCACGTATCTGCTTATTTAATTGTAGCTCGTCCATACTGATACGCTAGCTGAATTTATCCTGAACCCAGATGCTGCATTAACCTGATGTCACAGATTAAGGATATTCTAATACCCACATAAAACTGGCTTGTGCGTCCGTAAACGACGACACCATATACGCAAATCCGCTCGAAAGCAATGGTTTTAGTTAACACAGCGCTTACCTACAATATAGCCCACTGATACATTATTCGTGATAATTTATGCACACAAATCGAAAGTCATTGGCGTTTTATTGTGAGGTCACTTTATGAAGATCCCGGTTATTTCTGAACCTATGCACCCAAACCAAAACAGCGCCTCTCCAAAGGCCACGTTGCTCGCACAAGTTGACCACCTCAATACCAAATTGAGCGCGCTACCCAAGCACGAAAAACCTCAACGCGCGACCATACTGCTGAAAATCGCAAAAGCGCAGCTAGATTTAAAACAACCCTTTGATGCCTGGTTAACTGCTAAAGAAGCCTTCCAACTGTTTATCCTCACGGAAAACTGGCATCAAGCGGTCGAAGCCTGCAATACATTATTTGAAACGGAACAAGCAGAATCACTATGTGCCTTAGGCCAAGGCCTATGGCTTGCGGTCACCTTTCCCATCGACATTGATTTAACCGTCACCATGTTAAGCCATATTGTTGATGAAACACCGGACGATTATGATGCTGCCGCAGTTGCCGCTGCCACCGCCGCTTATTTGGTTGACATGCGTGCAGATGAAAGCCGCCATGAAGAGCTGACTTTTTTTACCGGTAACCTGCTCGGCCAAGTGGCCCGGCGTCATTCCAGCATCGAAAGCCAAGACGCCTTTGAATCGTGGGTAAAACGACTGGAACTGGATGACCCCAAAAAATTCTTACCGCGTTTAAAAACAGTCATTGAGGTTCTGATCCGACAAGACGACTGGTGGTTTAACCCCGAAGCATTGCAACAAAAAATTCCTGAGGATTAAGCCATGCTGTGGGAGGAAAAACCAACCGACTTACCCATGACTCAGCGTATCGTCGATTTAAATTTTAAGATTCAATGCCGCATGTTAAGCATTGATCACGCTTATGCGTTATCCCAAAGTATCGCCGAAGCACTGCCTTGGTTTGCGGATAGCGCTTCGGCACTACACCTTATACATGGGGCTGAATCCGGTAATGGCTGGGTACGACAAGAAGCCCATGAGGGCGAGGCATTACCTTGTATGTATTTATCTCATCGGGCAAAACTCACCTTGCGCTTACCCGTAGAGCGGGTAGCCGATGCCCAAATACTCACTGGCAAAACACTGACCATCGGCACACATCCACTGGTAATTGGCAAAAGCACGATCAAAAAATTGACGACCATTCCGATCCTGTTTGCGCGATACATCGTCGCGGATCCAAACCAACCAGAAGAAGACTTTATTACTCAAGTGCACCAAGACCTGAAAGCAACGGGTATTTCATGCTATAAAATGATATGTGGACGCACCCATGACATTCGGTTTCCGGATAAAACCATTTTTACCCGAAGCCTAATGATTGCTGATTTGGCCCCACCCGAGTCTATCCAGCTACAACAGCAAGGATATGGTGAAGGGAATACGTTTGGGTGTGGTATTTTTTTACCACACAAAGATATTAAACCTGTTCAGCAGGCACAAGAGAAACTTTAAACGACAGGAGAAATAAGCATGGCTTACGAAGTAGACGGCAAAACAGTTGAAGTGATTAATAACGGCTATCTCGCCAACCAAGATGATTGGAGCGAAGCAGTTGCCAAACTCATTGCAGCGGATGAAGGCATTGAGTTGACCGATAAACACTGGGATGTCATTAAATATCTGCGTTCCGAATTTTTTGACAATGCGGGTAACTGCCCAAACATGCGCAACATTTCCAAAGACATGAAAAAAGTCTGGGGTAGAAAAATCGAATCCAAAGAACTTTATGAGCTGTTCCCAAAAGATCCGAGCAAACAAGGGGGTAAAATCTCCGGCCTACCAGAAAGTAAACGTAAAGGCGGTTACTGATTTTTTCATCCTCAAGCGAGGCATCTGCTGCCTCGCTTGAGGATGCTATAAGGAAATAGCGTATGCGTGTTAAAAACCGCTGGCAAAAAGGCAAAGGCCCTAAGTCACTGGAAGACCTCGCCAAAGCACTTGGCTTTATTGCTTGGCAAATATCAGCGAATGCTGTACTGAGTCTTGAAAACAACGATTATGAAACAGAATCTAATCCGCAACGGTTAGATATCATTGAAGAGTTTGTGTGTTTTCTCATCCAATGTGCGGATCGGCTCGCACACGATAAATTTTCTGACCAAGACCGACATACCTTAATTACTGCCTTGGCGAATAAAATCATTCAAACTCTGCACGAAAACCGCCTTGAAATTCAAGGCGAAGGCGAGTATCAAGCCCCCTTCATTCATAAATTAAACCAACGTCTGTCCGACTTTTCCGAGTGCCAATTTGAAAATGGTACGCCTGGTTACAGCCTGTATCGGGCCTTTGGCAATTTTGTGCAACCGGTTATGGGGCCGCATAACAACCGTTGGGTGCCCGATCAAATACAAGACATTGAAGGCCCAGAAGCTTTCAAAACCTTCAAAACCAGTATGCAAAATCTCCTTAAAGGGAGTTTATTTTAATGCGTCCAGCACAACTTTTCGCCATCCTTGATTTAGAATTTCTGAGCACCCGAGACGGCCACCATACCCCAGCTATGTTGTGGGGAGCACCCGGCATCGGCAAGTCACAAATCGTCATGCAGGTGGCTGAAAAACACAATATTCCGGTCATCGACATTCGGCTCAGTCAATTAGAACCCAGCGACCTACGCGGCATTCCTTTCCGAGTTGAAGATAGCGTCGAATGGGCCGTACCGGCGATGTTACCCAATGCAGCCAAGGACGGCGAATCCGGGATTTTATTTCTGGATGAAATCACCTCTGCCCCGCCCAGCGTTTCAGCCGCTGCTTATCAATTAATCTTAGATCGCAAACTCGGCGCTTACACGGTGCCACCGGGTTGGGCCATCTTTGCCGCCGGTAACCGACAAGGTGACCGAGGCGTCACCTATAGCATGCCCGCCCCCTTAGCCAACCGTTTTTCACATTATGAAATCGAGACAAATTTAGACGATTGGGTTCTGTGGGCCTATCAACACCACATTGACGAACGCATCATTGCTTTTTTACGGTATCGCCCAGAACTGCTATTTGATTTTGACCCCACACACAACCCAACCGCTTTTCCATCCCCCCGCTCTTGGGAGTTCGCGCACCGTGCGTTGAAAAAATTTGATCAAAAACCCAAGTTACTCCTGGGCACATTACAAGCCTGCGTCGGTCCTGCTGCGGGCATTGAACTCAATGCCTTTATCGATAACTTAGAAAAAATGCCGGATCTGGACGACATTATCGCCGGCAAAGACGTCCCCATCCCAACAGAAGTGGACTTACAATATGCGGTTGCATCCGCCCTCGTTGGCCGTGCCATTCAAGCACACGGGCGAGACGACAAAGGCCAAGCCATCATTGGGCACATTTTAAGTTACGGTCAACGCTTTCGACAAAAAGAAATGGGCGTGATGCTCGTCTCCGATATGCACCGAGCGATTGGTCAAGACTTGTTCACCGTGCCCGAATTTTCACAATGGGCTCAAGCCATTTCTGATGTCATGCTGTTTGAATAAGCCATGAATCAAGACAGTGTTGAACGCAAACTCTCTGCTGCCCGAACCCGATTGGTTTTAGACAAACCCTTTTTAGGGGCACTGGTGTTACGCCTGCCCTTAATTATGGCCAATCCAGAATGGTGCGCCACAACCGCAACCAATGCCAAAAAGCTGTATTACAATGCTGATTACATTGATGCCTTAAACATTGATCAAGTCCAATTTATTCTAGCCCACGAGGCTTTGCATTGCGCCTTATCCCATTTTGCCCGGCGCCAACACCGGAATAAACACCGTTGGGATGTGGCCTGTGATTATGCAATCAACCCCTTACTCCTGCAAGATGGCTTAAAAGCGCCCCCCGGCATGTTAAGCAGTTTAGAATTCAGCGATATGACCGCAGAAGAGATCTATCCCTGTATTGAAGAAAACACCAAAGACCAACCGATGGATCAGCATATTTACGATCAATCCGAGCCTGATGACACCAACCAACCCCCACCAGAGACCGAAGAAAACACCCAAGGTGAACACGACAAACCCCCAGAACCCGATGCAGAACCTGACCCTGACTCCGGCGCATCACAACCACCACCATTAACCGGTGCAGAGCAAGACGCCTTATCCATCCAATGGCAACAACGCCTTGCAGGCGCAGCACAACAAGCCATTCAAGCTGGCAAAATGAATGGTGCCCTGGCACGTTTGGTTGACCATTTATTACAGCCAAAATTGCCGTGGCGCATGTTATTAGCAAAATACATGACCGCAACTGCACGCGACGACTACTCGTATATGCGCCCATCCCGCAGAGCATCCGATGCCATCATGCCAAGCTTAAGGAGCAGCCAAATTAATGTGGTGGTCGCCATCGACACCAGCGGTTCCATTGCACAAACAGAAATGGACGCTTTTTTGGCTGAAATTGATGCCCTGAAGGGCCAGATGCGCGCCCGCCTCACCTTACTTGCCTGTGATGCCACCTTAGCCAAAGGAGCCCCTTGGGTTTTTGAACCTTGGGATACCCTTACCCTGCCTGAAAAATTCAAAGGCGGCGGCGGCACTGATTTTACCCCGGTTTTTGACTGGGCCAATGCCCAAACCATCGCACCGGACATGCTCCTTTATTTCACCGATGCCGAAGGCAAATTCCCGACACAGGAGCCTATCTATCCAACCTTATGGCTCGTCAAAGGCAAACAAAAAGTGCCCTTTGGGCAGCGCATACAATTAAATTAGCACCTACTCAGCCAAATCATCTTATAATAGAGGACAACAATGCATCAGCCTGTAAAACTTTTTTGCCATGGTCTGGTCTACCCCGCATCATTAAAAAATAAGCTTCCATCATGTATAAATGCACACCACTCATAATACTGATTACCGCCACTTGGTTTCAAATCGCCCAAGCGGACTTCCTCAGCGAGGAAATTCAGCTCCCTGAAATTGGGGATCCCTCTGGCAATTTACTCTCACCGGCGCAAGAAAAACGCTTTGGTGATGCTTTCCTGCGTTTCATACAACGTTCAAATAATGTTGTCGATGACCCAGAACTGAACGAATATATCCAACAACTCGGGCAAAAATTAGTCTCTTTCAGTGATGAGCCCGAGCGCAGTTTTCATTTCTTTCTGATCGACAACAAGAACATTAATGCGTTTGCTGGCCCCAATGGCAATATCGGCGTGCATACCGGCCTGCTCTTAACCACACAATCTGAAAGTGAACTCGCCTCTGTCATGGCGCATGAAGTTGCCCACGTCACGCAACACCATTTATTTCGACAGTTCGACGCCGCACAAAAGCTTAGCCTGCCCACCACGGCCGCATTATTGGCCGCCATTATCCTCGGCAGCCAAAACCGTGACTTAGGTGCCGCTGCACTGGCGGGTGTCTCCGCCAGCAGTGCACAACTACAAATTAACTTCACCCGCACGAATGAAAAAGAAGCGGATCGCGTCGGCATCAAAACCCTCGCCAAAAGTGGTTATGACCCACGCAGCATGCCGGCTTTTTTTGAAAAACTTCAGCAAAACAACCGTTATAGTGCTGGCAAAGCCATTCCTGAATTTTTAAGAACGCACCCCATCACCACCAACCGAATTGCCGACACACGTGCCCGCGCAGAGCAATATAGCTACAAACAACATTTAGAGCCGCTGGAGTACTTCCTGATGCGGGTCAAAATCCAAATGGCCGCGTCCGGTAACGCAAAAGAAAGTTTGATACGTTACCAAAAAGCCTTAGAACAAAAACGATATGCGAATAAAACTGCCACACAATACGGCTACGCATTGGCGCTGACACAACTGAAACGATACACCGATGCACGAGAAGTTTTGGGCAAATTACTCAAAGACAACCCCAATCAAAGCCATTTCTGGCTTGCCTTAGGCCATTTAGAAGCCGCCGCCAGTCGGCTACACAAAGCCACGTTAGTCTATCGTAAAGCGTATGAGTTATTCGCCGATAATGGCCCTGTCATCTATCACTATGCGTTTAACTTAGTTGCCACTGGCCAACCGGCCAAAGCAAGACATATTTTGCTGAATTATGTACAATTTAATACCGTGACAGCACAGTTTTACCAATTACTTGGGCGTGCATCCGGTTTGTCTGGACATACCATTGAAGGCCACCAATTTTTTGGCCGGTATTATTTTGATATAGGCGCCACAAAATCCGCCATCAAACAAATTGAAATCGCCCTCAAGGAACCCGATTTGGACTTCTATCAAGCCGCACAATTAGAGTCAACATTGGCGGCCTACAAAGCTGTGTTAAAACAGGAGAAAGAAGATCAAAATCAATAACAAGGAGATCGCATGACCGTTCACCACCACCTCATTGGCTTAGTCGCCATGGGCTTATTCTGCATCAGCAGCACAGTTCAAGCTGCGCCCCCCACAAACCAAACCGGAAAAAATTTGGCCTTTGATAAACGCAAAGGCAACTGCCTGGCCTGTCACCAAATGGCTGGCGGCGACAGTGCGGGGAATATTGGCCCAGCCTTAGTCGCGATGAAAACACGTTACCCAGACCAAGCGCTGTTACGCCAACATATTTGGGATGCCACTGCATTTAACCCAGAAACCCCCATGCCCCCTTTTGGACGACACAAAATTTTGACGGCAAAAGAAATTGATCTCATTGCCGCCTTTATTTGGTCGCTTTGAGTCTCACGTTAACTTGATAAGGCACTCACGATGAGCATAAACCGCAGATTTTTTTTGAAAGCTGGCGCACTCTCAGGCGCATTCATCAGTCTATTGGGCTCCAGTCGCATTTTTGCCAGCTGGCCTAAAGCGGCTTTTACCGCAACCACCGAAGCGGATGCAATACTAGCCGCCTTAGGCACTAACCAACTCATTGACAGCGATAAAATCAACATTAAAGCCCCACCCATTGCTGAAAACGGGCAAACGGTTCCCATTACCATTTCAACCAGTATTGCTGATGCTGAAGTCATCCGTATCTTTGCGGCCAACAATCCCGCACCGCTATCCGCGACCTTCACCCTCTCCAGCAGAACAGAAGCGACGGTATCCACCAAAATCAAATTGGCGAAAACCGGCGACATTATCGCCATCGTTCAATCCAAAGGTCAGTATTATGCCAAACGCCAAGCGATTAAAGTCACCAAAGGTGGCTGTGGCGGCTAATCATTTTTCACAATAGGAATAGAACAATGGCTAAATCAAGCATCAAAATTCGCGGTGTGTTAAAAGATGGCACGGCAAAAATACGCAGCTTAATTGCACATCCCATGGAAACAGGACAAAGAACCAACAAAAGCACCGGTCAATTAATTCCCGCACACTTTATTCAAGAAGTCGTCTGTGAATTAAATGGTGAAGTGGTCTTAACCGCACATTGGGGCCCCAGTGTGTCTAAAAACCCAACCCTTTTTTACACGCTCAAAGCCGTCAAAGTCGGTGATGTCTTAAAGATGTCTTGGCAAGACAACCTGGGTCAATCGGATACCTTAGAAGGTGCCATCCAACCCAATGAAAAAGGGAAATTCAAAGTTAAAAAATAAAAAATAAAAGAACCCTAAAGGATATAGGATCATGAAAAAATATTGTGTACTACTGCTAATGTTCATATTAGCAAGCCCTGCATGGGCATCACCCGAAGCAGACAGCGAACACATCCGACAGTTTTTCAAACAGCGTTTCCCGGATCTGTCTTGGCAAGATTATGCTGATGGCGTTTACGCCATTGACCCCATCTCACGACAAACGTGGGAAGCCATTGAAGAATTCCCACCGTATGAAATCGCCGTTGAAAACGGCGAAACGTTGTTTAACACGGCGTTCGCCAATGGCAAACACTATGCCGATTGTTTGCCGAATAAGGGCATTGGCATCGCTCAACGTTACCCCTACTGGGACAAAAAAGACCAAACCGTCGTCACCTTGCCAGTGGCCATCAATGCCTGTCGCACAAGCCAAGGGGAAAAAGCCCTACCGTATGGAAAAGGGGCAATGGCCGCCATTATGGCTTATCTGTCAGACACCTCTAGAGGGAATACGATTCAGGTCGACATCCCCAAAGACGACCAGGGCGCATTAGCCGCGTATGAAAATGGCAAAGCCTATTATTTCACGCGACGTGGCCAACTGAATTTTTCTTGTGCCCACTGCCACGTGATGCATGCTGGCTCTAAACTACGCTCAGACATGCTGAGCCCAGTACTCGGGCATACCACCGGATGGCCAACATATCGTGCCAAATGGGGTTCCGTTGGGACTTTACATCGTCGCTTTCGGGGCTGTAACAAACAGGTAAGGGCAAAACCACAGAAAGCCCAGAGTGAAGCGTATCGTAATTTAGAATATTACCTCACGCGATTGTCCAATGGGTTAAGCTTAAATGGGCCCAGTTCGCGGCGTTAAAACCGCAACAAACCCTGAGCAGAAGCATTCAATCTACTCAGGGACGAACCGACCGGGACTTAAAGATCGTCGTCGTCGTCGTCATCCTCATCATCGTCATCCAGTCCCGACAACTCATCTGCCAAGTCATCCAGATCATCATCCAAACCATCTAAGTCATCATCATCATCTAAGCCATCTAGCGCATCGGTCAAACCATCCAGGTCACTGAGGTCGGTGTCATCCCCATCGTCATCCTCCAACTCACCCAGGTCAGTATCTTCTTCCTCCTCTTCGTCATCATCCTCTAATTCGACTTCATCGTCCTCGTCCTCATCTTCATCCATTTCCATATCATCGTCGTCTTCATCCTCATCTTCTTCTAGGTCATCCATATCCAAATCATCTAACACCCCACCACTGCTGCCAGTCTCCTCCTCGGCATCCTCTGACCCCTTATTCTGCATTTTGCGATACACCACAAAACCAATACCGGCCAATAATCCATTCAACCCCACAATCATCAGCGTGGCGATTAACCACATCGGCATGCCTTCTTCTTCGGCCGGTTCTGCTGCCTCTTCGTCTAATTCTTCTTCCTCGTCTAATGCCTCTTCCTCTTCGTCCTCTGCTTCTTCTGCGCCTACTTCGGGAAGATCCTCTTCAATTTCAATCGGCCCAGCTTCGACGGGCGGTTTTTTCTCAACCGCTTTTTCGGGCACAGGCTCAGCCACATAACCTTCCGGCGGATCAATCACAATATCCAGTGGTGCCAACGTTAACGTATGGATTTTTTTATGCCGATCCATAATCTTTGATTGCAGTTGAACCACATACGTCCCAGGTTCATCTAAATGACCCAAGGTGCTCACACGCACATGCTCATCGAGTGTTTCAAACTGTAGGACTAGCTGCTTACCATCGGGTAAATTGACAATCCCTTTGACATAAAATTTATTCACATCCATCAACTGAGGATTGCCTTTAACCTCAATCTGATAACCATCATCATCCTGATAAAACTCTCGTGTCACGGGGTTATGCACACTCACCGTTTGCCGATTCTGACGTTTAAATGTCGTCCCATCCGCAATCACAGAAATTTCGTAGCGACCAGACTTTGGTAACGACAACTGGCTGCCAAAAATACCATCCCCACGTTGTTGATCACCGTATTTCGCCCGATCATTCACATTCAAATCGGTTTTTTCATCTCCGAGCAACTGCTCCCCATCAATCTGAATAAAGTCTAAAAATGCCCTTTTTTTGATGTGTTTACCATCTTGCATCAACTTAACATCTAACTGCACGGCATCCCCGACAATGACATGCGCAGGCAAATCAGAGACCGTCATTTTAAGGTCCGTCACCACCAGTGCTCGATTATCTGGATCCACATCGGCTTGTATTTTCCAAATACCTTCTGCGGGTTTTTTCACCGTAATCAAGTCATATGCGGCTTCAGAATGCCATTGCACGTTAGCTGGTTTATCCCCTTTCCCAAAACTATTCCCACTTGGGCTAATCAATTGCGTATCACTCGTGGTGGACTGACGAAACACCAACAACGTCAGATCTTTAATGCTGCTATCCACTTCAAATTGATTCCCAACAATCGGCAAAGTGTCCTGCCTGGCCGCCTTTTCAAACAAATGTAAAAAAATTCTATGCAAGCGATCTGGCGTATCCACTTGCTCATTGGCCCCATCGGTTTCCAGCGCAATCTGTTTCAGCAAGGCATGGTCTGCATTCGCAGACAACGCAATCGTATGCGTGCGAACACCGGCTCTTTTTAAGCGTGGAATCACTTCTGAAATAATGCGTTGACGCGAAGCATCGCTCTCCGCTTGTTTTTTTGACACATCAACGACACCATCGGTCAGTAAAATTAGATGTCGATTGGCATTGGCATCGGGTTCATTCCAATCAGCACTGGCTTTATTCAATGCCTCCTCAATATTCGTGAACAACCCACGAGAATGAATCTTATCCGCCGCTTTTTTGGCCAATTGTTTCCATCGCTCATTCACTTGGCCATGCGGCACTAACGATTTAGTCTTGGCCCCAAACAACCAAACCCCCGCTTGACTATTGTTTGGCAATAACCCAGTCAACAAACGCAACGCCGGTTTGCGCAGATATTTTGGGTCGTTATCTTTCATGCTGCCTGAAATATCAATCAAGACACGCAGATCCGTCACCGGCTCAGCCGCCAATGCACTGAGACACACCATCAACCCCAGTGCATAAACACTGATTTGCGCGCTGAAACGAGGCACCAAAATCATATTAATTACCTGTTTTTCTTATTTGAATTAAACCCAACACGGAATCTACAGTTCAAGTATTGGGTTTTAACCGGAAGCGTTTATAACTCCACTGATATTGCGTTGGGCACTGTTGAATACAGCGCTCCACCCCACGATTCACCGCCGCCACCGATATGGCCATATCCCTATCCGCAATCTCGGCATCACCCGCCATAAAATGCACATGGTAACCCGCACCATTCGGCAAACGCTCAGCAAAACTAAAAATAACCGCCGCCTGCGTTTTCTGCGCCAAACGGGACAACAAAATCATGGTATAGGCCGGCTGATTAAAAAAGGGCGCAAACATGCCGGTGCCCTTCTTGGGTTCTTGGTCTGGCAAAATCGCAATCATTTCGCGTTTTTTCAAGGCCTTTAATAATTTTTTCACGCCATGATTATCCGTCGGCACCAAGGTTGCCCCCCCTCGCTGCCGAGCTTGGCGCACAATCGGATCCAATGCTGCCATGCGGGGTGGGCGATATAAGCTGGTCATCGGATAATGTGCCGAACAATACAAACCAATTAACTCCCAAGCCCCCAAATGCGGTGCCGCCAAAATCACACCACGGCCATCGGCCATGGCACGATCCAACACCGCTTTACCGGACACATTCACCACCAACCCTAACACTCGATCCTGTGGCCACCACCACATCGGCCCCATCTCCGTAATGGTCTTAGCGGTTTCCTGGATAGTCGCTCGCATAAAACGTTGTTGCACCGGGGCCTCTTCTGCGGGGTAACACTGCAACACGTTTTTCACCACCGTTTGATACAAACGCGTGTTCATCTTAGCCATCAACCAACCCAATCCCGCCCCGAGTTTATGGTTCCACGACAATGACAAACGGGCAAAGAAGCCCATGATAAATTTAAATAAAAAGACTCGCATAACACTAGTGTAGACAGCAAAAACGAAGACTGATACGCTTGATCGCCAATACGCGCGCACCCCCTCAATAACTGCATCGTTTGGATGGCATGATCAATTTAACTGATTTCATTTTTTTACTGTTACTCACCTTATCTGCTGTCATGGGCTTTTCGAGGGGCTTAATTCACGAATTATTATCCTTAGCCATCTGGGTGATTGCGGTTTTAATCACACTCAATTACGTGCAAGACCTGAATACCGCGCTGATCCCTTCCATTGTTGACGAAAACACCCGCTTCACCAGTGCGGTTGCGCTCCTCTTTCTGCCCACCCTGATTGTGTTATCCATTATCAAACGACAGATCATCAAATTTTTTCTGCGCGATGGCCCAGACAGCCATGACCACCTATTTGGCCTGTTATTCGGCACCTTACGCGGCACATTGATTATCGTCGTCGTGGTTATCCTGGGTGGCGCCCCCACCAACCTGTATGAACAACAATGGTGGATCGAATCACGCGTGATTAGCTTTACCATTCCTGTACTGAATAGCATTCGCCCTTATGTACCGGATGATATTGGCCAATTTATCGATGCCAACAACCGCCCCATCCTCACCCGCCGCATCAAATTACAAGCCGATGTGAATGGCCACTACATTGTAGAGGGTAAGATTAATGACCTACCGGTGAGTTTCTTGGTCGACACCGGGGCCAGTGTCGTCTCCATTCCGTCCCACATTGCGCATCAAGTGGGCGTTAAACCGAACGGCTCAGAAGACATCATGATGACCGCTGCGGGCAGACAAACCGTCTCTCGCGTGACATTAGAGACGGTTCGTGTTGGCAATATTGTGTTGAAAAACGTCCAAGGGGCGATCTTACCCATGACGGAATCGGACTCTGTGCTATTAGGCATGAGCTTTTTGCGGCGTTTAACCTTTAAACAATCAGAACAGACACTGGAACTTGAACAAAAGGTGCGCTAGTATAGCGCGACATTAGAAATGCAGTGCCGGAGTGGCGGAATTGGTAGACGCGCGCGACTCAAAATCGCGTGTCCTTGTGGCATGAGAGTTCAAGTCTCTCCTCCGGCATTCCCCCCCTATTTTTGTTTATACTTTTTCCACCACACCCGGGCTAAAGTTTGCGCGTGTGCAACTTGTTCATTTGTCATGCGCTGCACCAAACGCTGTTTATGCCCTTGTGCTTCCGCATTCCCTTCTGCGGCCCCCAACGTAAACCACTTATACGCCATCACATAATCTTCTGGCACACCCAAACCTTTTTGATACAACTCGCCTAACCGGATTTGTGCGGGCAAGTAACCTTGATCAGAAGCGCGTTCAAACCAAACCACCGCTTGTTGATAACTGCGTGCGACACCATGCCCTTGTAGATAACAATACCCTAAGTCATATTGCGCTTTATAGTTGTCTTGGTCTGCGGACAACCGATACCACTTAACCGCCTCACGATAGCGCTGCGGCACACCCTGGCCAATATAATACAAAAACCCGAGATTATACTGGGCAATCGCCCCGCCCTTCTCCGCCACTTTGCGGTACCAATGTGCCGCTTGTGTATAATCCTGTGCAACACCCCGCCCGACATAATACATAAAAGCCAAATAATCTTGTGCTTTCACATGCCCTTGCTCTGCCAGTGGCTTCCAGATTTCAACCGCACGGGAGAAATCACGCATATTATAAGCGATCACCCCTTCATCGAATTGCGCCGACTGCGCGGAGAAACCCACAACACACAATAACAAAGCCAAAACACAAGACACACTGCGCATGCTGAATGCTCCCAAAAAGCCAAACCTTTATGACCATTGTAGCTTATTCAGCAGCCGCGCAAGTGTTCACTGAATGACATCTCCCACGGATAACCCACTGAGCACTTGAATCCAGCCCTGGCCAACATCCGAGCCAATCTCAATGGCTTTAACCTCAAGCCCTTGCTCGGTAAGCACATTGACAAACGCCTGACCTTGCTGCCACACCACTCGCGCCTTTGGCACCACCAACCGCACCGTATACGCCGTCACCGCTGGTATCGCTGAAGGTGTAGCCGCCTGTGGCACCGGAATAGACAACGACTGCCCAGAGAAATGGGCCGTCGACTGTGCTTTTTGCCTAGGTTGTGTCGGTATGGCGTCAGATTTCAACAACACCTTTTTCCGGTGCCGTTTCAAATTCAAAATTTCTTGATCAATCTGCGCTTGTGCTTGCACCAACCAGCTAAAATGCTGAGCGGTATTCGACTGCACGGCCTGCGCTTGATCCTTCGGTGTGCCAGTGGGAGAGACCTGGGTTAAACGACGGTGTTGATAGACCACATCGCCTTGATAACGTTTTTTCAACAAGATTTTTTGCTGTTCCAAATATTCAATCTGGATATCAATCTCATCCACATTATCCGGCAACGCCGCGTGAACGCCCACAATTGAAAGCAACCAACAGCAACAACTGAATAACCATTTCATCGATTTTCCTTTGTCTTAATCATAAGACCTCAAATGTAGCGGTATACAAATGAATCACAACTGAATAACGCATACCAATACCGGCGCAAAAAAGGTAGAATCCGGCTCAAATCACACCCTGGATCACGCATGCCAACCAATACCGAAACACCCGCATTAACCACACCCGACTACCAGAACCTCAACCCAGACACGATTTTACACGCGGTTGAATCACTCGGTTATCTGTGCGACGCCAGAACCTTAACGTTAAACAGTTATGAAAACCGCGTCTATCGTGTTGGCATTGAAGGCGAAGACGCCATCATTGCCAAATTTTACCGCCCTAACCGCTGGTCAGACGCCCAAATTCTAGAAGAACACACCCTGACATTAGCACTCGCCGAACAAGAAATCCCGGTGGTCGCTCCCCTGGTCTTGGCAGAACAAACCCTCTTTGAGTTTGAACACTATCGGTTTTCTCTATACCCCTTAGTCGCCGGGCACGCCCCCGAACTCGATAACCCAGAACATTTAGAATGGCTTGGCCGCAGCATTGGCCGCGTACACGCAGTGAGCAGTGAAAGCCCTTATACAACCCGGCCAAGCATCGACCTTGACAGTTATGTGAGCACACCGGTGGACTGGATTCAACGCCATGATTTCATCCCACTCGAATTAAAAACCGCCTATGACGCCATCACCGGTTTTCTGATCCCCAAATTAACCCAAGCTTTTGCCCAATATCCCAGCCGCAACATCCGCTTACATGGTGACTGCCATATCGGGAATATTTTATGGTCACAAGCACTGCCACACTTTGTCGACTTTGACGACAGCCGTATGGGGCCGTCCATCCAAGACTTATGGATGTTTTTATCAGGTGACCGAGCAGAACAAACCCAACAGTTACAAAAAGTCTTAAAGGGTTATACCCAGTTTAATCACTTTAACCCGGCTGAATTGGCGTTAATAGAACCACTCCGAACCCTACGCATTATTCACTACTCTGGCTGGTTAGCCCAACGCTGGTCTGACCCAGCGTTTCCCATCAATTTTCCCTGGTTCAACAGCATCCGTTACTGGGAAGAACACATTCTGCAACTGAAAGAACAAATGGCTTTATTAGATGAGCCAGCCCTCATATGGCAGCCCGAGTATGACTAAACGCACACGTCCACTTGACCAACTGTATGCAAAACCCTTACAAGACATCGTCGACTTTACCTTTGACGAAACCGTCACCCATGTTTTTGCGGATATGATCAACCGATCAGTCCCCGGCTATGCGCACGTAATTAACATGATCGGCATACTTGCCGGGCAATACGCCCAACCCCACAGCCATTTATATGATTTAGGCTGCTCCCTAGGTGCTTGCACATTATCCATGCAACACCATGTGCAGACCGACGCCACACTGATTGCCGTCGACAATGCCCCGGCCATGATTAAACAGTTACAAACACGCCTACCAGACAAAACCAAACCGCACATCCAACTCCGATGCGAGGATATCCAAACAACCGACGTACACAATGCATCCGTCATCATTCTCAACTACACATTACAGTTTATTGACCTAACACGACGCCAAGACATCTTACGCAAGCTGTATCATGGCTTGCTGCCTGGTGGCCTGCTCATTTTATCTGAAAAAATATTGCACCCGGATGCAACCACACAACACACGCTTGAAACTCTGCACCACCAATTCAAAAAAACCAACGGTTACAGTGATTTGGAAATTGCCCAAAAACGCGCCGCATTAGAACAAACACTGCGACCAGAAAGCATGGACACACACCTTAAGCGACTACAAAACGCTGGTTTTGAACACACCACGCCCTGGTTTCAATGCTTAAATTTCGCCTCCATCATGGCCATCAAATAACATGTATACCGAACTGTACCAACACCTCATGCAACACCAATTACAACCTTGGCAGCGGGCACTGGAACCCCTACTCACAGACGCCATGCAAGCTGACACACATGGTGATTTACCCCGTTGGTTTGAGACCTTACAAGAGCTGCCGGATGTTCAACCCGCAAACCAACAGTTCAATCGCGACACCATCACTTTGGGCACACGCGCCGATTTAACCCCGACACAATGGTCCACGCTAAAAACACAGTTAATGACCTTTCACCCCTGGCGCAAAGGCCCCTTTGACCTCTTCGGGCATGTCATCGACACAGAATGGCGTTCTGATTGGAAATGGGCCAGAGTGGCACCCCACCTAGATTTTCACGGCAAGCGCGTATTAGATGTTGGCAGTGGCAATGGTTATTATTGTTTTCGCATGATCGGGGAAGGCGCCGCTTTCGCCCTGGGCATTGACCCAACGTATGTCTTCAACCTGCAGTATTTGGCGCTGAAAAAATACGCCGGTAACGTCCCGGCATATGTCATTCCACTGGGCATCGAACAGTTACCCGCTGAACTGAACGCCTTTGACCTGGTATTTTCAATGGGCGTTTTTTACCACCGCCGTTCTCCTATCGAGCACCTATTCGAGCTCAAACAGCGCCTCACCCCAGGCGGTCAATTAATCTTAGAAACCTTGATCATCGACGGCGGCAAACAAACCGTCCTAGTGCCCGCAGGACGTTATGCAAAAATGCGCAATGTCTGGTTTCTCCCCAGCATAGACACCTTAATCGGCTGGATGAAACGTTGCCAATACCGCAATATTCAGCTACTGGATGTGACCGAAACCACCTCAGACGAACAAAGAACCACCGCATGGATGCATTTTCACTCACTCAAAGATTTTTTAGACCCACAAGACCCCAAGAAAACCGTTGAAGGATACCCCGCACCCAAGCGGGCGATCCTCATGGCCGAGCATCCAGCATAAACACTAGGCCTTGCGGCTCACACGCAAGATGATATAACCGATAATACCGGACAAAAAAGAGCCCAACAGAATGGCCAATTTATCCGTATATTGAAAGAGTTGGTCATCCTCAAAAGCCAACGAACCGATAAATAAACTCATGGTAAAACCGATCCCTGTGAGCACACATACCCCATAAAACTGCATCCAATAGCAGCCTTCAGGCAACACCGCCCACTTCAGCTTAATCGCCAACCAGCTAAAACCAAACACGCCTAATGGCTTACCCACAAACAACCCCAGCATAATTCCCAAGGGCACAGAACCGGACATTTGGCTCATCGAAATTTGTGTCACATTGACCCCGGCATTGACAAACGCAAATAGCGGTAAAATGAAAAATGCGACCCAAAAATGCAAACCATGCTCAACTTCTTTGAGCGGTGAGGTCGGCAGATTATCCTCCCCTTGCGCCTTTAACGGAATCGTCAAAGCTAACGCCACACCCGCTAACGTAGCATGCACGCCCGATTTCAACACACTCACCCATAACACCGTGCCGACAATAAAGTAGGCCGCTTTTTTCGAGACACCCAACACATTCAAACCAATCAAAACCACCAACGACATGCCCGCCACCGCCATCGACAACAACGATAAGTCCGCAGAATAAAAGAAGGCAATAATCACAATCGCGCCCAAATCATCAATAATCGCTAACGCCATTAAAAACAACTTCAGCGACACCGGCACGCGGCTGCCCAACAAAGACAAAATACCCAAAGCAAAAGCAATATCAGTTGCAGTCGGAATGGCCCAGCCATTCACCGCCACCGCATCATTGTGATTAAACATCAGATACACCAGCGCGGGCACCACCATTCCCCCCACCGCCGCAATACCCGGCAAAGCAATTTGGCGCAACGAGGACAATTGCCCCTCTAACACTTCTCGCTTCACCTCCAGCCCAATCAACAAAAAGAAAATCGCCATCAAACCATCATTCACCCAATGGTATAGCGTTTTATCCAAATGCAATGCACCCACCCGTATTTCGACAGGAATATGTAAAAAAGCTTCGTACAGAGCGGACAACCCCGTATTACTCAATAACAATGCCAAAACCGTCGCACCAATCAGTAAAATACCTGCCGATGACTCTTTTTTAATAAACTCTTCAATCATATTATTCATTTAAAATACCCTGATCTGCTTTTATCGCAGGCTTTCCCGCTTCATCATCCGTCGAAAACCGACAAGTTGGAAAACCTGAACACCCCCAAAAAAACCCATTTTTTCCTTTCCGCTTCTTCAATATAGCTTGGCATTGGGGGCAATTAAAGACCGCCGGTTTACCGCGATACACATCTGCCGTATACGCACACTTTGGATACCGCTCACACCCAAAAAATGTATTCTCTTTCGGCCCCCTCAGCACCAATTTCGCCTCACACTGAGGACACGAGAATTTGGTCACTTTGGGCGGTGTTCTGGCTTGTGCTTTGCCTTGCTCATCCGGCAACGTCGCTTTACACTCCGGGTAACCAGAACAGCCCCAAAAATATCCATGACCGCCTTGACGCCGACGCATGGGTTTTTCACACAGCGGGCACGTCTCCGCCTCATCATCGGCTTGCTCTGGCAAATCGGCTGGTGCCTGTTTATCCGCTTTGGGCACGGGTTGATTGTCCACATCATTGAGAATGGTGCGGCATTCAGGGTACCCGGTACAGCCCCAAAAAGGCCCATATTTTCCATCCCGACGCTGTAACGGTTTGCCACAACTGGGGCATTCGTGCTGTTGCTCATCGGCAGTCATCGTGTTCGTCTGTTCGTCTGTCATAACCCTGTTGCCTTTTGGTTGACCTTTTACATCCGCCACCATCTGTTGGATAAGGTGCTTTTGCTCAGTTAAAAATTGCTCTAAAGATAAACGACGTGCCACCACATCATCTAATTTTTGCTCCCAAAATGCCGTGGTTGCTGGGTCTTTGATTTGGTCCGGCAACAACGCAATTAATCGCTGCCCTGCGGGGCTGCTCAGCAAAAACTTTTTGCGTTCAACTTGTACAAAACGCCGCTCAATCAAATGCTTAATAATGGCCGCCCGAGTCGCCTCTGTGCCAATACCCGCATTTTCTCGTAACACTTTTTTCAAGACTGGATCCGCCACAAAACGCGCCACATTTTTCATCGCAGCGATTAATGTGCCTTCTGTATAATGCGCCGGTGGTTTCGTTTTGAGCGCTTGAATGGCGGTTTGTATCACCGCCAACGGTTCGTTCAGCACCAATGACGGTAACACCACCGTGCCTTTTTCTCGTGCGGGAATCACCACTTTCCAGCCCATTTGAATCGTCACCTTACCCACGGTGGTAAACACATGCTCGCCGACCTGAATGCTCAAGCGGGTTTCATCGTATTCGAAATCGGGGTAAAACTGTGCCAAATAACGGTCTCGAATACTCTGATAAAGCTTACGCTCATCTGCGGACATCACTTGTAAACGGCTTTGTGTGGCGGTGGGAATAATGGCGTGATGCGCGGTCACTTTTTTGGTATTAAAGCACCTCGCTTGGCGGTGGGCATCTGCCCCTTGAATCAATCGGTGTAAACTCGGATCTGTCGCCAACATCGCAGCCAACACCGCACTGACATCCGTACGCTGTTCCTCCGGTAGGTATTGGCTGTCCGATCTTGGGTAGGTGGTGGCTTTGTGCTTTTCATACAACGCTTGTGCGATTTTCAAGGTGTGCTCAGCACTAAAATTAAATCGATGGCTGGCGAACTGTTGTAGGCTCGACAAACTAAACAATAACGGCGCATATTCTCGCTGGCGTCGGGTACTTAACGCCGACACCACGCCTGACTGCCCATCAACCGCTTGGCGCACGGCTTTGACTTTGGCCACAGCCAAACAATGCCCGGCATCATCTGCGTCAGCTTTAGGCACCTGCCATTTGGCTTTTATCTCCGCTGCGGCGGCATTCCGAAATAAAGCCCACAATTCAAAATAATCTGTCGATGTAAACTGTGCAATCTCTGCATCACGATCCACAATCAAACGTAACGTGGGGGTTTGCACTCGGCCGACCGTCAACGGCTTATCGGCTCCCGTTGAACAGGTAAACAAACGCGTCAAATTCATGCCAACCAGCCAATCCGCACGCGCACGCCCCAATCCGGCGTGATACAACGATTCCGTTTGCTCGCCTGGCAGCACATTGTTTAACGCTTTCTGAATACTTTTTGCATCTAACGCCGTTAACCAAACGCGGTGAATCTGCCCTTGGAAACGGCACTCGGTTAACACCTCACGCGCCAACAATTCGCCTTCACGGTCACCATCTGTGGCGATATACACCGCCGTTGCCCGCTTTAACAAACGTTTAACCACGTTAAACTGCGCTTTCACTTTGGGTTTAACCGAGAGTTTCCAGACATCCGGCTCAATCGGCAACGATGCCACCGACCAGCGTTTCCATTTTGCCGCATAAGCATCCGGCGGACATTGTTCCAACAAATGCCCAATGCACCAGGTCACCAGGGTTTGTTGCGTCCCAAAGTAACCTTGTTGGCGTTGATTGACACGCAAAACCTGCGCAAGATCTTTCGCTTGCGAGGGTTTTTCACACAAATATAAATCCATAAGGGCGAAACTAGCGAATAGAAAACAAGAAGAGTACCTGAGTTTCTGTGAAAGATCCAGCGTCTCTGTATTGATGCCTGCGCACCCCCTTGTTTCGGAGGCTTAACGCTGTGTTGGTGTGTTTATTCGAGGAAACGGAAAATACCGTAAACAATCCAGAAGAGGGAATGGCTGAGTAACAACGCCGTCATCCCAAGCATCAGCCAACCCTCTCGGGTCGGCCGCATGGCCACAAACCAGATGGGAATTCCGACCATTGCTAACACAATTGGGCCGAAACCGACGACCCCATAAATCGGTAACGTCAACAACAAAAAGAACAGTACCGTACTGAGGTTATGCCATTTGTTAGCCACGCCGAATAGCCCTTAAACCGATTTTTCTTTGGGTTTTTTACGCCCCTTTGCAGTGTCAGAGCGCTCAAATCGACGTTTTTTAACACTCTGTGATTTGTCTTTCCGATGCCATTGTGAGTTTTCGTCTTCACTCCCCCCTTGGTAAGTCTTAATATCCAGCTTCTGCCCACACACATACGCTTTTTTAAGTGCTGATAAGGTTTCTTTGGGCATACCTTCGGGTAAATCAACGGTGGTGTACGCCTCACAAATTTCAATATGGCCGATATAACAACTGTCAATATCCGCTTCATTCGCAATCGCGCCGACAATATTCCCGGGCTTCACTTCATGGTCATGCCCCACCGCAATTTGGTAACGCTCCATGGGCACCTCTGGGTGCGCTTTTAACGACAACGCCTCTAACGTCGGGGCTTGTTTGCGCCTTTTGCCAAAATCCCGCTCTGCACGGACAGTTTTGGGGTTGTCTTTTCTGGGTTTTTCCTTATAGATGCGCTCTTCTAACAATAAAGGCTCTTTGCCTTGTGCCAGTTTGGCCAGTGCTGCGGCAATTTGTAAGGGTTCGGCTTCTTGCTCTGCCTGATACTCGGACACCAATTGAAAAAACAGTTGTAAGTCCTGATCTGCAATGGTTTCTGTGATTTTTTCTTTAAACCGAATAATGCGCTGGCGATTGATGTCGCTGGTTGACGGCATTTTCATGTGTTCAATTTTCTGGTGCGTGGCGCGCTCAATCGCTTTCAGCAAACGCAATTCTCGGGGGGCCACAAACAAAATCGCTTCACCACTACGCCCGGCTCGCCCTGTGCGACCAATCCGATGCACATAAGACTCGGTGTCATGCGGGATGTCGTAGTTAATCACATGGCTAATGCGTTCAACATCTAATCCACGCGCCGCCACATCGGTCGCCACCACAATATCCAAACGACCATTTTTCAAGCGTTCCACGGTATTTTCACGCATGTTTTGCGGAATATCTCCGTTCAACGCGGCACAAGAATACCCCCGTGCACACAATTTTTCAGCCAATTCAACGGTAATCGTTTTGGTGCGCACAAACACCAAAATGGCATCAAACGACTCAATTTCTAAAATCCGTGTGAGTGCATCTAATTTGTGTAAACCACTGACCTGCCAATAACGTTGGTGAATGGTTTTGGCCGTGGTGGTTTTTTCTGCGATTTTAATGTGTTCAGGTGACTGCAAATATTTTTCAGCCACACGTTTGATTTCATTCGGCATGGTCGCAGAAAACAACGCAATTTGTCGCGTATCCGGCGTCCGTTCTAAGATCCATTCGACATCATCAATGAACCCCATGCGCAACATTTCATCGGCTTCATCCAACACCAACGTCGACAACTCATTCAATTTCAGCGTGCCACGACGAAGATGATCCATCACCCGACCAGGGGTGCCAACCACGACCTGCACACCACGCCGTAATTGACGCAATTGTGTGTCGTAACCTTGTCCACCGTAAATTGGCAACACGTGAAAATCTTTGAAATATCGGGCATAACGCTGAAACGCTTCCGCCACTTGAATGGCTAACTCACGGGTGGGTGTTAACACCAACACTTGTGGCAGTTTTTGGGTAAAATTCATCCGGGTTAATAACGGCAGTGCGAAAGCGGCGGTTTTACCTGTCCCCGTTTGCGCTTGCCCAATCAAATCTTTGCCCGCAAGAAAATGCGGGATGCTTTCGGCTTGAATCGGTGAGGGCACCTCATAACCAACATCATTCAAGACTTGCATAATAGGATCAGCCAATCCTAACGATTCAAAAGTGGGGGCATCAGACATGGGAAAGCCTTTTCGTGGTAGAGCTCAATTGCGGGCGGCAATTATACAAAAGTCTCTCTGAATAGACCACAAAAAATTAAACTGTATTCAAATTATAATACCCTGATAATGTAAATTACCTGTTTCCCTGACATCGGTACGCCTCGGCTTACAATTCCCGAATGGCTTTGAATTGGATCTCTGGCCAACGTTCGATGGCCAACGCCATATTGACTCGGCTGGTGGCCAAATACACCAACAATCCAGCCCCATCTTCGGCTAAATTTTCATAATGTTTGCGTTTAAATTCACTCAGCATTTTATCGTCCGCACACTCAATCCAGCGCGCGGTAAACACATTCACCGTGTCAAACGCGCATTCCACCGTGTACTCCCCTTTTAACCGAAAGGCGGCCACATCAAACTGCAAGATACCCACTGCCCCCAGCACAATATCATTATTTTTTAACGGTTTAAAAACCTGCGTCGCGCCCTCTTCACTGAGCTGAACGAGGCCTTTTTGCAATGCTTTCATACGTAAAGGGTCTTTCAAGATAACCCGCCGAAACAGCTCTGGCGCAAAAAAAGGAATGCCCGTGTATTTTAATTTTTCACCTTCGGTAAAGGTATCCCCCACTTGAATCGTGCCGTGATTGTGCAAGCCAATGATATCGCCCGAATAGGCTTCATCAATATTGGTTCGCGTTTCCGCACTAAACGTCATCGCATTCGGCATTTGAATGGTTTTGCCCAAGCGCACATGGTGCAACTTCATGCCTTTTTCAAAACGCCCAGAACAAATGCGCAAGAACGCAATGCGATCTCGGTGTGAGGGATCCATATTCGCCTGGATCTTAAACACAAACCCGGTAAAGGCGTCCTCTTGGCCGCCCACTTCACGGGTTTCCGTTTGCCGAGGCAACGGTGAAGGCGCATATTCCACAAAAGCATCTAACAACTCGGCAACCCCAAAGTTGTTAATCGCCGACCCAAAAAACACCGGGGTTAACTCACCTCGGCAATAAGCATCCCGGTCAAACGCGTGGCTCGCACCTTGCACAAGCTCAATTTCTTCCCGTAATTCATCCGCCATACTGCCCAAAATTTCATCCAAACGGGGGTTATCCAGGCCTTTAATTTCTTCTCCGGTATTAATTTTGCCGCCATGTTGTGCATCATACAAATGCACCGATTCCTTTAATATGTGGTAGACCCCTTTAAACCGTTTGCCCATGCCGATTGGCCAGGTCACCGGCGCGCACTTAATTTTTAATACGTCTTCCACTTCATCTAACAATTCAATCGCATCTCGCCCTTCGCGATCCAACTTATTAATAAAGGTCAAAATCGGCGTGGTACGCAAACGGCATACTTCCATCAACTTAATGGTCCGCGCCTCAACCCCTTTGGCCACATCAATCACCATCAACGCGGAATCCACTGCGGTCATTGTCCGATACGTATCTTCCGAAAAATCCTCATGCCCCGGCGTATCCAACAAATTGACAATTGTCCCCTTATACGGAAATTGCATCACCGACGAGGTGACGGAAATACCCCGTTGTTTTTCCAGCTCCATCCAATCAGACGTTGCGTGCCGCGCCGCCTTTCGCCCCTTCACCGTCCCCGCCATTTGAATGACATTACCAAACAGCAATAATTTTTCCGTTACCGTGGTTTTCCCCGCATCGGGGTGAGAGATGATAGCAAACGTACGTCTACGCTTAATTTCAGTGAGATAATTACTGTCTGACAAACTCTGTACTCCAATCATGTACACAATAATAAATGTAACGCTAAGCCCTAATCTCTCCAGTCGTGCGCACTCAGAAAACCCGAGCTAGAAATAACAGGATATTATATCCTAAGGCCTATACCCTATAAATGACTGCTTAATATCTTTTCCAACGCGCTTAAGTGTTGCTGGTAATCTTCGGGCCGCCTTTTTTTGAACGTAGCCAAATTAGCTAACTTCCATTTGACCGACGGAAAAGCCTGAAAGTCATATATTCCCCAATCTGGCTCCAAGCGGTTAAGACTCATCAGAAAATTCTTATCTACGTCCGTCAGACCCGCGTGTATTTCACCGATGAGTTTCAAACGCGTTGCTTCATATTCTGCATAACTAAATGCTACCGTCGCCATTCCCTCAAATTGATTGACAAAAGCCGCACTCTGGTCGTGCATTCTTGGCTTCAATAATTCGTGGGTCGGTCGATTGCTACTAATCAAAGCAAATATCAAACCTTTTTTTATTGCCTCTGTGAAACCTTCATTTTCAAATAATAGCTTCACGTCGAAAAGGTCTCGTGGATGCTGGCGATCAAGCGCGGCACATATCTTACCGCCATACAATTGCGCCATCGACACTAACGTCATCGAGCAAAAAATATCAAACTGATCCTGAGCAACATGACATAATAACGCTTTATTCGCCGCGCCCAGCAATCCGCGCCCAACCATATTCACTTCAATTTTGATCTGCGTGCCATGATCGGAGATTTGCAACTTACAAACCGTTTCTTTGTGCTGAATGTGAATACCAGGCTTAAGCGCTTCTACCCTTTCTTTTATGCGTCCTAGCGCCGCGTTAATATTAGCCAGGTCTTCAGCGCGTTTACCCATTAACACATAGGTCAAATCGATATCGACCGAAAGCCTTGGCATATCACGAATGAAAAGATTGATTGCGGTGCCGCCATGTAATGCAAAATGTTCTTCCTTGGCAACCTCAGGCAACACATCCAGTAAGAGCTTGATCTGTTGCGTGTAAACTTCATCCATGATCGGCCTCAAGCTCTTTGGGTACGATTATTTGATACTTCGAAACATAAACACCTTTTTTAACCATACTTCTCTTACCTGACCCCAGATCAACCCTCTCCAGCGCGATATAATTAAGCCAGTCATGACCGGCCTTATCAGCCAGGTAGAGAAACAGACGTTTCACTTTTACCGAAGTACAAGCTTCTAACAGGCGTTGCACAGAAGCTGGGCGAAGATTATTGAGCCCTTCCATCAGCGCCAGCACCTCCAAAAGTGACTGCGATTTAGGGGCAAGATACAAGCATTCCATGATGGCGCGAGCAGGGCTTGAAACTTTTACTGAGAATGTTTTACGCTCAATATCCACCAAGCCTAAAGCCGGTGGCAAAAATGCTGTTTTTTGATAGTCTATGGCTAAGCCCCAATCATATTGCTTAAACCAAAGCGGTATATGCTCTTCTTGCGAACCAAATAACTGCACTCTCTTCGTCGAGAGTTCGAGATAATGTGCCTTACCTTGGAGGGAAAGTGCTGTCTTTGCCGCTGGGTGTAAGCAGGAGCCTAACTGAGCTTGAAGTGCATAAACCCCTCCGAGGTAATCGACTTGATCGCCATAACGCACCAAAGCCCCCGTACCGATAGACTCAAACCAGTGGCTCTTTTTATACCGTTTTTGTAAATCCAGGCTGTAGCCCTGCTCAACCAACCAAGAAGATACAAGGACAGTGCCAAGAGACTGCGCACTTAACAAACTGTTTAATTTTGACTTGTTTTCGGTACTCATAGTACCAACATATGATTACTTATAAACTATTGCAAGCGTCAGTTATCAAAACTGTGTGCTAATTAGGCCGAGTATGAACATACAGCACTAATGAGACCCCGTTCAGGTTATGTTAATATGCTACTGCTTAAACTCGCTGTGTTTTTATCTCTACAAACACACACACTTAGACATTAGGAGCATGCATGAAAGACCGCGCAAAATTACTATACAACCTGAATCGCCTTGTTTTATTTCTGTTGGCGTTATCCTTTTTAAGCTTATTCTTACTCAGCGTGGAAGGGTTCGATTTCCTCATCCCCGTTGCTGAAAACATCACCCAATACTTACCGCTGTTACTCATCCCCGTACTCATCACCATGGTTGTGGTGTTATTAATACGTTATCTCACCAAAGGATCCGATGAAGCCATTGGCATCGAAGATTTTCTTGCGGGTATCGCCGCCGTTGCCGCACAAGCCGTGACCATCATCACGTATGGCCTGGTATCTGGCAATGACACGAGCTTCTCGTTAGGCTTACCCGATTTAAGCGCCATCAACCCAACCATAGGGGATGCCATTGAACGCACCGCAGCTGTCGTCAATGACGCCACACAAAAAGCCCAAGCGGCCATTGCGGGTAGCGCAGACAGCGTTTCTGAAAAAGCCGCACAATATGGCTGGTTAGGTGTGGCCGGTTTACAATCGGTTGCTTTTATCGCTTACTGGATTGCTGATCCAGATCCAAAAAACTAAAAAAACCCCTCTAAACCGGACATTGTTCATCATGTCCGGTTTAGACCCACCCGGCCCGGCTGACCATGCTAGGGCAAGCAAATACACGAACGCGTATTTTCAACTATAATTTGCATGAGAACCCTTAGCATTATTCGCGTTGAGAGCACACCATGGCAGATAAAAAATTAAATAAGACCGAACTGATCAAAAGAATCCAAACCCGAACGGCCAGCAAGAACCGGCAAATCGTCGGTGACATCGTCAACAGCTTACTCGAAGAAATCGGTAGCGCGTTGGTGGCCGGTGAACAAGTCGACCTGCCTGGGTTTGGTGCGTTTTCCAGAAAACTGCGGAGCGCTAGAAACGGCCGCAACCCACAAACCGGGGAAACCATCAGCATCCCAGAAAAATGGGTGCCCAACTTTAAAGCTGGCAAGGATTTACGAGACCGCGTCGCGGCCTGCGAAGCTACAGAGGATTAAGCTGATAGACGGTTTTATTCGGCTTTAAACCCGTGAAACCTTTGCTGATGACCACTTCACCCAGCTCAAGCCCAGACAAAATTTCAACCGCGTTGCCCATAAAATCGCCGGCTTTGACGGCACGTTTATGGGCTTTGTTTTCTGAAAAAACATACACATAAGCGCTGTCATGATCCCGCTGTAAAGCCCCAAAGGGAATGCTTAAACGCGCCAATGAAGGGGTCGATAAAGTCACTTGCACCGACTGCCCCATGACCAAAGGCGGCACCAGGCTTGGGATCTCAATCTCAATGCTGCCTTGTTTTGTGAGGGGGTCAATTTGTGGCTGAATTCGGCTTAATTTCCCTTGCACCTGTTGGCGACTACTCATAACTTGAATCTCTGGCGCATCCCCCACTTGAATGGCCGGCAACAAAAATTCAGAAACCGATAACGCCACAAACAAACGCTTAGGGTCAATTAACGTCAGTAGATGGGTATATTTGGGAATGACATTGCCTTGCTCCACCTGTTTTTGCAGCACCATGCCACTAAAGGGCGCACGAATGGTGGCGTTATCCAGGCGTAAGCGCACAATATGTTGTTCTGCGATGGTGACTTTTAACGCCGTTTCGGCTTGCATCCGCTCCACTTCGGAAGCCAATTGCACCTTATGCATCTCCATAATACGCTGTAGATCTGCATCGGCTTTGGCTTGATTGGCTTGGGTTTTTTTGAGTTCGGCTTGAAGTTGTTTTTCATCAATGCGCAAGAGTACTTGGCCACGTTTAACCCGGTCACCGGGTTCTACCGTTAACCAGGCAATCCGGCCTTCTTCTTGGTTATACAGGCGTGTTCTCACTTGTGCCTGAACGGTGCCCATATACCGGTGTTGGGTGCGGCTGGTGTTCAAACTCACCACCTGTGTTTCCACTAAGTGGTGCTTGGTTTGGCGCTTGGGTTTGGATGTGTTTGGGTTAACTCCCGGTGTGTCTGAGTCACAGCCCGATAAAGCCCAGACCAAAACCAACCCTAACCAACGACAGCTAGGCATCACACCGGCTGCTGTGGTAATTATAGTGTTTGATTTTGCGTTTGATGTTGCTTTGCACAATCACCCCCAGAATTTTAAATTGGCCTTTGGTCAATTCGATATCCGGGTAATCGCCATGTAAAGCGAGCATATACATTTTATCGTCTCTCACCACAAACTGGCGAAACCAACGTTCCTCTTCACCGGTTTCGATGAACACATAGTTCCCATGCTCGCAGTAAGGGGTTGGGTCAATAATCACAATCGTGCCTGCTGGAAACTCCGGCTCCATGCTATTCCCAAGTACGTTCAGGGCGTAGGGTTCTCGCCCAGCACAACTACCCAATGTGGAAGTATCAAACACAATGATCCTTTGATTAAACAGTTAACATACGGTGGCAGGATACTAGCACACCCCAGAAAGATGTAACATGGCATGGACACTTGCAGTCCAGATGGAGTTCTGCTTCAATCATTATTGACTGATTTTTTCCCGCCACGCTGAAAAGAGACCACTGTGTTCAAACCTGAGCCGTATACTTTCGACCGCATTATCCGATTATTATTTCACGTGGGTATTATCAGTTTTGCCATCTGGCTGGCCAACTTTCTCAGCGGCGCGATTATCCCGCTGTTTGCCGGGATTTTACTGGCGTATTTACTCAACCCGATGGTCAATTGGGTACAGGCAAAATCGGTGCCCAATCGAACGCTTGCGGTGATCAGCACCTTAAGCGGCATTAGCCTGGCGTTAACCTTGGTGGTGCTCATAATCACCCCAATGATTACGCTAGAAGTTCAGAATATGGAACGCATTGTGCATGAGTTTTCACAAAACAGTGACTGGAAAGCACGCGCCACCAAAATCGTCCCCGAAGAGATGTGGGAAACCATTAAAATCTACGCCACAGAAGACCAAGTGAACGAGCTGACCAAAGCGGATAACTTGATTAAACTCTCTGGCAAAGTGGTCGAGCGTGTATTACCCCAAACGTTGTCCCTGATTAAAGGCACCACGCACTTTATCTTAGGTTTGATTGGGCTCGGCATTGTGTTTATTTATCTGTTTTTTCTACTCATTGATTTTGAAGCATTACGCCGCGTTTGGCACGCTTACCTGCCCGCACCTTACCGCCCAAAAATCATTCAAGTGGTGACTGATTTTGACCGCGCCATGAGCCACTATTTTCGCGCACAAGCCCTGGTTTCTAGCATTATGGGGCTTTTGTTTATGCTCGGTTTCTCCCTCATCGGCCTGCCGTTGGGCCTATTGCTTGGCCTCCTCTTTGGTCTTTTAAGCATGGTGCCTTACCTACAACTACTCGGTTTAATCCCCGCGTTTATCTTGGCTGTGTTCGCGGCGCTGGATTCTGGCAGCAGTTTTGCCACCATGTTAATTTTAACCAGTGCTGTTTTTATCATTATCCAACTCATTCAAGACATGCTCTTAACCCCCAAAATCATGGGGCGCGCATTGGGCATGCCCGCAGCCTTAATTATTTTTTCTTTGTCTGTTTGGGGCCAATTATTGGGTTTTATCGGCCTGATTATCGCGCTGCCGTTAACCCAATTACTGTTAAGTTATTACAAACAATATGTCGCCAGCACCGAAACAAGCCTAGAACCCACACCCACTGCCGCTAACGAACCATAGCGAGACGCACACATGCAAAAAATCGGCGCCCTATCCAATGCACGAGACGCCCACCACGTCTCCCATTTACTCAATCGACAAGGCATTGACCACGATATCCGACATGTTGCGCCCGTTTTTGAAGTCTGGATCAAACACGCGCAACACATTGAATTGGCTCAGCGCGTGTTACACGCAGAATCCGCCCCGACTGACAACAGCGCCGACAATATCGAGCAGCACATTCCCCCCGGTAAACTCACGCTGGCGTTGATGGCCATTTGTATGCTCGCTTATGGGTTATACCACGTTGGCATCGACACCTATGTTTGGTTCATGATGTCCAACACCCCACTCGGTTTGGCAGAGATCCAACAGGGCCAGGTCTGGCGCTTACTGACCCCGATCTTTTTGCACGCCCCAATCTATGATTTTTACACGCAAACGTTTAACCCGATATATTTTGTACATATTTTGTTTAATTTATTATGGTTATTCCAACTCGGTAGTTTGATAGAAACCAATGAATCCTCTCTTCGTCTGCTATTATTAGTCATATGCATTGGGATCATGACAAATGTCACCCAATATTTAGCCAGCGATGCGTTTTTCTTCGGCATGTCTGGCGTGGTATATGGGTTACTCGGTTATCTCTGGATTTTAAGCCATTTTGCGCATCATAAAACGGGTTATTACATCAACCCACGCATCATGCTCTTAATGGTCGCGTGGTTATTATTTTGTTACACCGGTATCATCGGTAGCATTGCAAACGCAGCACATTTATCCGGGTTAATCGTGGGCATGGCACTCGGCTTTTGGGCAAAACAAATATGGCCAGAGAATGCCCCAAAAATTGAACGTAAAATGAGGTTATAATGCTTTACTTTGCTTATGGCTCAAACTTGCCAATAGAAAAGATACAACACAAAGCACCCTCTGCGACTCTGTTATATAAAGGTATTTTAACCCATCACCAACTGCGTTTTCACCGCTTAGGCCGCGACAATTCGGCCAAGTGTGATGCCTTCTGCACCAATGACGCCAAACATTACATTCTGGGCGTGATCTACCAAATTGCCCCCCATGAAAAAGCCAGCTTGGATGAGCTCGAAGGCGTTGGCCGCTGTTGCAAAGACAACATGGTCATCATCCACACTGATCTGGGTGAGGTTAAAGCGTTTACTTATCAAGCCGGGCCTTATTCGATTCAACCGAATATCGTGCCCTACACGTGGTATAAAAAACTGGTGTTACTCGGCGTGCATCAACACCGTTTCCCCCTCAACTACGAACATATGATTGAATGCGTGGACGCCATTGAAGACCCGGATGAAGCACGGGCAAAAGAAAATCAAGCCATTATTGATTCGATTAAAACCGAGTAAAGAGAACCGTGGCATACCGATTATTCCGGCAACATCTCCACCAAAGCCATAAACTCCGCCCAAGCCACATCAAACTGTTGCACCACAGTCACCCTCACCATACCGGCATGTAGATACGCCTCGTTTCCCAGGTGGGCCAAATCACGTAAGACTTGATCCCCTTCTCTGGAGTGCTCGGCCGCTTGCTCAACCAAGGACAAATAACGGGCAATCAAGCGCCGCACTTGGCCGAATTTTTCCAAACGTCGCCGCCTCAACGTCACACGATCCAAACCACATGTATCGATGGTTTGACGCCCAATACGGCTGCCATTTCTTGCACTAATCTGGCCTAAATCACCAAACACGAGATACTCAGACAGTGGATTGGGCTCGAAAGGATGAATCAATAAAGGCGTTTCTTTACCCCCTGGTGTCGGCACACCATGACGGGTTTCTTGAATAGGAAACAGGGCATTTTTGTAGCTTTGATTACATATTTGGCACGCCAGCAGATAATTATCCCAAGCATAGGCCAACCACCAATACCCCGTTTCACACACCGTCGTATATGTGCGCCCTTGAACGGCAGACACGCCGACTTCATGATGCCCCGGTTCGCGCAATGCGCTGACCTGAGATTTGGGTCGATAATGCTCCACATCGCCATATTGTCCAGCCGAGACATCCAATTCACAATAACCACATTTACCAAATTGCGCCACCTCAAAATAACGCTTATAACGACGCCAACGAGGGTCATCAATCTTTGGTTTTTTCCCCTCGGCGATGGCTTGCTGAATTTTTGCTTGTGCAGCCCGTACATCCTCAGCAAAACCATCCGGTTGCGCTGGCCTTTGAAAACATAACATGGTGTTTTATCTCGTGGTTTTTTGCAGCGCGATTAAGCGTTTTTTTAATGCCGACTTAAGTTTCACTCGATCTTCCAGGGTCATTTCACAGTAAGGTTGATGTTGCAGCTCAGCGGCAACGGTTAACGCCAACCGCTCCAAGGACGTATCCGCAAACCCACCCAAACGTGCCCGCAATTCCGCTTCCAATGCCATCCGTGCCGGGTCATCCGCCGCCACCGCTGTGCGTAATATGGCTTGATGTTGTTCAATTTTAGCCGCCGTATCACGGTCCAGAGTTGTCGGTAAACCGAACCATTCCCCGGTCAACACCTGTTCAGCATGCAACCCAAGCGGTATATCCACTTGCTCTATGCCAATCTGTTGGGTCTGCGCATGTGCCCGCAAGACATGAATTTCACCCGCCTCGGCCCCCAGCAAAGTCAAAGGGTTGTGTGTGGTCACCACAAAACTCATTTTAGGAAAGATATTTTTCAAGTCCCCAATCACTTGAACCTGCCACCGGGGATGCAAGTGTAGATCCAATTCATCAATCAACACCAACCCCGTCATGACTTGATTAAACGCTGTATTGACTTGCATATGATGCTCATCCGCAAACCGTAACCAGCGAGCAAAAAGATCGATCATCCAACCAATGGTGGTCAGATAACCATCACTCATACCCGCCAATGGCACCAGGCCGGATACCGTTTGCACCAACACCGCATCGGAAGAAACCTGTATGCCCGTCACATTTGGCAACACAGAACACACCGTCTGCAAAACCGTCTCGTAGCGCTCTGTCGCGGCCCCACCCGCCTCAAACGATTTTAAACGCAACTGTTTTAACCATGTTTCCGCGTGGATTAAGTTGGCAGATTCATCAAACAACGTTCTCACGGCGGCCAGGGGTTTAAAATCCAAGTCCCGATCCGCCCCTCCTAACGCCGAACCGCGACGACAGCCATACGCAAATAACGGCAGTGGATCAAAACATTCGACAGGGCCACCGCCATGCTGAATACTTTCACGCTGACCTTGTGGATACAGATTTTTTTGGGTAAATACCGGTGTATCCTGTATTTGGATTTGAATAGAAATCGAGGCATTGAGTGCTTGCGTTTTAATCAATGCTGCTGTATTCAGCTCCAACAAAGCCCCGGAGAGTTGTCGATTTTTCATGGCCAAAACCATGGCCCGCAGTAACGTGGTTTTCCCCGCGCCATTTTCCCCCAATAACACAACCCACTGGCCTCGACCCGGCTTAGGCGGGTTAAAGGTCGTTTCAAGCAATTCGAAAGCCCGTAAATTTTCACACCGCAATGTCGTCATCACAAAGGGATATTGCTGTATGTCTGCTAACATCGATTGCAATGTGTTGCTGCTCGGTGTGCTCAGAGCGGCCTCATCGGCAGATTGTTTTTGCGCGGTATAAGCCTTGATCCCCGCATTCAACACCGCATTCCCCGGATACAGCATCAGCGCTTGTTGCAGCAGCATAACCAGATCACCGGCAATAATGCCATGTTCAATCTCTGTACAAATCAACCACCAAAAGCTTGAGGCCGTTTCAAACGCCGGTATGGATTCAACCGGGAACGCAATCGCCCGCAAAAGTAACGCCGCTTTCTCCCGCGTGTTGAAAATTTTTGCGATTTCAGCCAGAACACCACTGTCCTGAAATTGTTTAGCGTTCAATGAGATGCGCCCTTTTCATCAGAATACGATAGACAGCATCATAATCTATTCTGCACCTAAATCTAAAGCCCTTTGTGATGGTTAGCGCCGATCAAATAAATGGCCGTATAATGACGAAACACGAACCAACATCCCCCTATTTTAGGGGAAACGTCAATGATTGCGATAGATGGTGATTTGATCCTGATCGACAAATCAAGCCCATATTGTTTGAAGAAAAAATTACCGCTTAATGACGAAGGTATGCTCACAAGAAGCAGATAAAAACAATCGCAAACCTTACAAAACGAAGGCCTGTTTCAAAGATCTTGCCAGTCGAATAAAGAAAGCAGTAAAAGCGCTATTTCAGTCAGACTCGGACGACCAAAAATGAACATAAAATTATATTCTCGAATGAATCCCTGGATACAACCCGCCTTAATCATTTGGTTGGTTTTTTGCATGTCCAGTGATGCGATGAGTGCAAACACACTGTTTGTCGGTATTGTTGTACTCACGTTGATTGCCATTTTCATTTATGTCTTGGGTGTCGTCGATGTTGAGCCATACCCGTGGACATCGGATGATCAATTTATTGATTATATTGCCATCGCAACACCGGCAACAACACTGTTTACTGCACTGAATAAACTTGGCGTCTCTCCTGTAGAGGTGCGCAGCTTATATCTCCACACTTTTTCGCTCTCTAATCACTTTGCTTTTGGTGAAGTCCTGGATGCCTGCAAGCAAATCAATCATAACAACGGTGAAGTTCACATTATTGGCCAAGGCAACAAAACAAGCGCGAAGCATTTAAAAGCAAAGGTTGCGCAAGCGCTAGGCCATAGCAAAAATATTCGAGTAGACCCTGTAGCAGAGCCACTTGTTCAGCACTATAACCTCATTCAAACCAATCATGCGATGTATCTGTGGTATGAGCCAAACCATGAAATAATGGATGGCATTGAGCAACCTCGCGATGGTGCATACCTTGTTGAAATTCATGACACTGAATTAGCAAAACATACGTTTGAGGGGCCGCTAAAAACGACCCCATGAAACAAAAACGATGGTACAGGCAATCATTGGGCACGTACCTTTCTTGAATAACTCAAGGCTGACCTCCCCGGTCAGTCGGCTTGAGTACACTCATCGCTCACCCCACACAAACGTAACGATTGCCCCAACGAATACAAACAAAACCCAACTGAACAAAAACCGAGCTCACCCAGCCAAACCGCCCAACCAAACTCCGCTGCCGCTCATGGCTGGCTGGTTACTCACTGGGGCTTGGACCTCGGGCAAAACGAAACCCCAGGCCGTCGTCGCGATACACCGGCGAGATCCTGCTGCGGCAAGCAGAACGCGCGCGCCGCGCGTCGTCGAACCAGCCACCGCCGCGCACGACGCGTTGGTTACCGTTTTCTGGCCCTACGGGGTCAGTACTCAGGCCTAGCGGGTAATCACCAAACCAGTCTGCGCACCATTCCCACACATTGCCATGCATGTCATACAGCCCCCATGGGTTACATGGAAAGGTTTTCACCGACACCGTACCCGTACTCGAATCCTGGTCATAATGCGCCTGCTGCGGGTTGATTTCATCACCCAACGCATACGCTGTTGTGGTCTTAGCCCGGCAGGCGTATTCCCATTCTGCCTCGGTCGGCAAACGCAAAGCCAAACCTGGCTGATGTGCATTCAAAGTTTGCATAAACTCAACCACTTGTTCCCAACTGACGCGTTCGACCGGCTGGTTACCCCCTCGAAAACGACTGGGGTTATCGCCACTCACTGCAACCCACAAGGCTTGAGTACAAGGTGTGTCCGCCAGCCAAAACCCCTGTGATAACACCACCGGATGTTGCGTTTCAGCAACATCACGACCGGCTTCCGTTGTGGGTGAGCCTTGATCAAAAGCCCCCGGTGGTATCCAACGCAAACACTGGCGTACGTTTTTGTAAGTAAAAGCAACCCATAACCCCTGGTTACCTTGACCCCAATCACTGGCCCAGTCGAAGGGGAAAACGGGTGGGGCTAATTGGTGTCTGTGGTTGTGTCGGGCGTTCATACATTAACCTCTGTTATCACAATCCACCGATAAGCTTTCGGCGCTTGGCCTACTCACATACCGGGGATTAAGGTCTTTTTGCCACCGAGGTGGACGGGATGGGGGTTTGGGCCATATAAGCCCTCTGGCCTGATATCGAGCTCGGGCAAAACGAAACCCCAGGTTGAAAGGCTTCAAGCAGCAAACGCACAAACGCCTCACCATATTTCTCAATGCGTGCCTTGCCAATGCCTTCAATCTCACTCAGGCCAGACCGATGGGTAAGCCTGCGACGCACCATCTCTGCCAGTTCCTCATTGGTAAATAACGCATACGTTGGCACGCCAGCCTGCTCAGATAGGGTTTTGCGTAACTGGCGGCACCATTCGCAACAAACTGTTTTTCTACGCTGGCAACACGATGACTGGCACAAAAACGGTTTAATTCCGTTTGCGCCGCCTCCGGTGCATGCGCAGAAATGCTAAAAAATTGATATTTCATGACAATAGATCCCCCTTGATTCAACTCTACAGCGGCGTTTTACCCGCACGTCCGCCCTGCCAAACTCCGCTCCGACTCCGTTAGGCGGGGCTCCTTCGTCGATCATACTTTCTCACTGGCTGGCTGCCGGATCTTGTGGGCTTGGATCTCGGGCAAAACGAAACCCCAGGGAGTCGTAGCGAAACCCTGGCGAGATCCTGATACGGTAAGCAGAACGCGCGTCGTGCGCGTCGTCGAACCAGCTACCGCCGCGCACGACGCGTGATTTTCCTGTTTCCGACCCCGCAGGATTGCTTTCTGCCCGGCCAGCATACGCACCATACCAATCCGCACACCATTCCATAACATTGCCATGCATTTCATATACCCCCCAAGGATTCACCGGTAACGACTGTACCGCCACCGTTTCCTCACGATAAGCACTCTTTTCTGCCCCGGCATAAGGGTGATTCCCATCAAAATTCACTTGCTCAGAGGTTATCTGCTGGCCCCATGAAAAAGGGGTTAACGTTTCGGCACGGCACGCGTACTCCCATTCAGCTTCACTTGGCAGCCTCAAGGCCAACCCTGGGCAAAGCTGCTCTGTCTTGTCCAAAAAAGTTTGCACGTCTTCCCAACTGACCCGCTCTACCGGATGTTGTTCACCGTTAAATTGGCTCGGGTTCTGGCCCATCACAGCCTGCCACAGCGCTTGTGTGCACTGAGTATCCGCTAACCAATAACCGTGCGTTAACGTCACCGTATGTTGGCGTTCGTGTTCATGTCTATTGGCTTCACTGTCTGG
>Ga0256847_1000083_pt1 | contig 63588 bp, 47 predicted proteins | sample TeddybearmetaG_FD_189099 | JGI IMG/M metagenome (GOLD analysis project Ga0256847, IMG submission 189099) | Hydrothermal vent microbial communities from East Pacific Rise, Pacific Ocean - Teddybear | ecosystem: Environmental > Aquatic > Marine > Hydrothermal vents | place: Pacific Ocean: East... | reverse complement strand
TACCATTCGATAATAATCAGGCGGAAAGAGATTTTAGAATGCTAAAAATCAAAATGAAAATATCCAATCAATTCAAAACCTCCGAATGGTTGCAGGTACATAATGATATTCGATCTTACATCTCAACAGCAATCAAACAAAATAGGAATGTACTTGATTGTATTAGTCAATCTTATATTTCTCCTGATTTTGCAGCTCAACTGGCTGTGTAGTTACTTATAAACATAAGAGATATATCTGTACCTAGGTGTGGGTATTTAGATGTACAAGAAAATATAATAATAATGGAATTTACATCTGTTGCCAAAGAAGTTAAAATGTTAATTCAAAGAAATGATTTGAAAGGCGCATTCCAAAATTTTGCTAAAAATTTATCAGAAATACATACCTCTATTGACTTCACAAAAGAGAGAAATAATTTAATAATATTAAAATCGCAATTGGCAGAAATTGAGGAAAAAGAGATAAAAGGCACCTTGAATCGTGATGAAATCAATAAGGAAAGAAATAAGATTAGAGATTCATTATTAAAGATATTAGATGAAAGAGCTTCCTTTTTTGAAATATTTCAACCTAAAGAGAAAGAGCTTCCAATTGTAAATAAAAAATTGGAAGAAGATGAAATAGAATTAAAGATTAAAGAAGAGTATTTCAGATTTTTCAATTCAAGAAAAAAACAAACCTTTTGCAGCAATTGAATATTTAGCTGATTTAAGTGATAACATCAAGATAACTCAAATAAGGAAAGGAAGCATATTTCTAAAAATCAAAGTTCAAAAGGGAAAAGCAAAACAGATATTAGAATTAATAGAAAAAGGAGAATTATCTCAATTTCGAGTTACAGAAGGAAAAATAATTAAAAAATCTAGTGTTAAAAAAGATTCCTTTGATTCAGATACACTTAAACTTAACAGACAAAATGAAGCAGATTTAGAAGTAATTAAAGATTTGATACATAAGGATAATCTTGAACTTGCCATTAAGAGTATATTCAAATTAACTTCTGCGTTTGACAACTTTCCTAATCAAGCAGCAGTAATTACATTATTTATGAAAGACCCAAATTTTAAAGATTTATTATTAAAAACAAATGATATTTCATTAATAACAGCGTATATTTTAGATAAATTAGGAGGTGGATTTAATAGAATGTTAATAACTTAAATGCTATGCTTAACAAAAGCTAAAACAGCCAAAGCTGGCAATGCAAACCCGCACAGCAAATGCGACCGTCGGCTATATCACCAAGCTACATGTTGTTGTCAATAAAAAAATTAAAAAAAATCAAAGCGAAATGGATGAAGAAGAAATTAAAATGACAAAAGAACTAATAGAAAGTGTTCCAGAAAGTGTTTGGATAAATTTGGTAACCACGGCTACTGATACTTTTAAAAGTATTATTAAACCTATAACTTCTGTAACCAGCGGTGTAGGAAGACTGATTGAAGCAAAATTTGATAGACTTATTGAAGGCGAAAAAATACTAATTGCTGAAAATTTAAGAAAAGCTGATGATAAAGCAAGGCTAAGAATTGACTCCCCTCATCCAAATCCTTCGACGATTATCAGAATAATTGAAGCATCCAAAGATGAAATTGATATTAACTTGAGGGAGATGTGGAGCAATTTAATTGCAAATGAAATGGTTGACAATAGTGTGCATCCAAAGTACATAATCATTCTCTCTCAATCATCAGTAGAGGATGCACTGTTCTTATTAAAAACAGCGGAAAAATCTGAAAAGAAAATGATTCAAATATCTGCAAATGAATTATTAAAAACACTTCCACTATTAAGTATTCTTCCTAGTTTTTATTTTGAAGAGCCTGAAAGTATAAATACTGATATTTTAGAAGGACATGGATTGATAAAAAGATCAAGTGGTGTATGGAAACTTACAAAACTAGGAGAAGGTTTTTTATCTTCAGTTGTTGATCCAAACTCAAAAGTAGAAAAATAAAAATTACTGACCACGACACCATGTATTTCAGCATAGACTAACACCAGCGCAGGATATAATTCAACGTTATTTGCAATTATCGATTAAAAAGGATTTAAAAAATTGGAGTTTCGATCAATTATAACCATAATAAGAATTATCGCTCTTGTTGTAAGTACAATTTGTGGTGGATTCATATTCTACGAATATATTACAATTAACATTGGATTGATGTCATTTATGATCCTTCCAGTATTTGTAATTTCATCAATTATTTCAATAGTAATCCCATCAAATAGTAAATTCAAATATATCTATAAATACTTGTCAAGCTTCATAATTTGGTTTGGAATAATATTACTAACCATAAATATGATATTTGTCTACAATAAATTAAGAAACATATCTCCTATAATTTATTAAGTTGAATTTTATTGGGAGGAAGGGGTATATTTAGACTATAGAAAAACGGTACTTTTAGGGTACATAATGAATACTTACATAGTGACTCAGTCAACTATGGCAAGTACAAAAAATTAGATTCTTTAATAATACTTTTTGATGAAGTGAAATTTGGAATGTCGAAAATGAATGACACTTTAATCATAAAAGAAGATGGAATAGCATTTAAATTAGAATCACCTTGGAGAAGCTTAAGAGAGGCAACAATGAGGTATAAAAGAAAATAAAATAGGATATAACATGTAAAATGTTCATGAAGGCTAGATGCCAACGCATTGTTAACACTCGGCATGTTACACGCAATTATTCAAATAAATACGTTATTTAGTTAATAATAATAATTACCCTTTTTGAATCAAAACACTTAAAACCTTTATCATGAAAAGATCTTTTTTAACACTCCTATTACTGAGTTTTATTTGCTTAGTATCCAACCAAGAAACAATAGCCCAAGACAATGCAAACGCCTGGCAATCTCCAGATGAAGACATTCTCAAAATTCTGCATGCACCCCAATTACCGCGGACCTCAACATCTCCATCTAAAGCGCACATGATGTTGACAGATCCTATTATCTACCCAACTTTGTCTGAATTGGCGGGGCCTATGCTCAAACTGGCAGGGACACGTGTCAATCCTAAAAACAATTATTACCATGGACGACATGGTGGCACTTCGCCGAGAGTGCTCACAATTAAAGATGGAAAAACGGTGCCACTGAATATTCCAGATGATGCAGAAGTTATTTCAACATATTGGACAGCAGATGGTCAAAGATTTGCTCTGTCTGTCGGATTTGAAGATCGGATTGAATTGTGGATGGGCGATATCAGTGGCCATGTAGAAAAGGTGCCTGACATGATTCTAAATCCCATTATGGACCAGGCAGTCAAATGGTTTCCAGACCAAGAAAAAATTCTAGTCAGAAGAATCAATAATCGCGGCGCTACACCTCAAAAACCTGCAATACCCAATGGCCCTAAGATTTTGGAAGATGCTGGTGCATCTGCAAGATCAACATACGAATCAAGAAACCTGCTTGAAACGGCATATGATGACGAATTGTTCAGCTACTACACACAAAGCGAATTGGTCATTTATAATACCAAAACAAAACAAAAACAAGTTGTCGGGCCTTCCGCTTCATATAGATATGGAGGTATATCTCCGGATGGGAATTACTTATTAATAGAGAGATTGAAAAAACCTTGGTCGCATGAAGTTGCATGGTGGCGATTTGCCAATGATATCGAAGTATGGAATCTAGAAGGAAATTTAGTAAAAACTGTTATCAATCAACCTTTGGCCAATGAAGTACCCATACATGGTGTGATGACCGGTCCAAGATCTGTGTCTTGGCAACCTACAGCTCCTCATACTTTGTTTTGGAGAGAAGCATTAGATGGCGGTAATCCAGTGGCAGAAGTAGAATTTAGAGATAGACTTATGAGATGGGAGGCACCATTCAAGACTCAACCAGAAGAAGTCTTCAAAGCAGAGCATCGCATACAAGCAACAATGTGGGGGCAATCTGATGGAATGCTCATGGTATATCAAAGAGAACGCATGAAAAGATGGCGTTATGTCTGGCTCCTGGATGTTGACAAAGGCACATCCAAACAATGGTTTGATTTGGATGAAAATGATCGATACAACGATCCAGGCTACCCGCTTTTTACACAATTGCAAAATGGTAAGTATGTATTCAAAGTGAAGGATGGTTCTATTTATTTCCGTGGACGGGGAGGCACTAAGGGTGGAGATAGACCATTTGTAGATCGACGTAATATTGAATCAGGAGAAATTGAAAGAATATTCCGAAGTGATGCTGATAAATATGAATATTTCGTTGACTTTGCGGAAGATACGAACAGCTTCATAATGAGCTCGGAATCATCTACGGAGGTTCCAAATTTTTACTTGGCAAAACTAGGAAAAACCATTAAAGCGGATGCTGGTGAAAGTACCAGAGCCATCACTAAACGTCCCATTACAAAATTTGAGGATCCAAGTCCTGAATTGCGCCAGATAGAAAATAAGATTGTCCGATACCAAAGGGAAGACAGCATTGAATTAAGTTTTCAATTACTTTTGCCTCCAGGATATAAAGAAGGAACCAAAGTCCCTACCGTGGTGTATGCATATCCTATGGAATACTCTGGCGGTAAGACTGCAGGGCAGGTTAGAGGATCTTCCAATCGATTTATGCGTATTTACGGTCCTTCACATAAATACTTTTTGATGCGAGGTTATGCCGTATTGGATAATACTGCGATGCCAATGGTCGGTGATCCTGAAACGGTTTATGATACATTTGTTCCTCAATTGGTAGCTGATGCCGAAGCCGCTGTCGCGAAAGCTGTAGACATGGGCATTGCTGACCCAGATAGGATTGGTATCATTGGTCATAGTCATGGAGGCTTGATGGTTGCCAATTTACTTGCACACTCCGATTTATTCTGCGCAGGTATTGCTCGAAGTGGTTCTTACAACAAAACAAATCAGCCCTATGGATTCCAGGGTGAACGTCGATCACTTTTCGAAGCAACCAAATCATATATTGAATGCTCCCCTACTTTCTTTGCAGACAAGGTAAATGAACCTATTTTGATTATTCATGGAGATGATGATTCTAACCCAGGTACACTGACTTTTCAGTCTGAGGTTTTTTATGAAGCGGTGAGAGGTTCTGGAGGAACTGCTAGATTGGTATTGTTACCATTTGAAGATCATGGTTACAGAGCAAAGGAATCAATCGAACATGTTTTGTGGGAGCAAATGAATTGGTTTGACAAATATGTTAAAAATCGTAAGGTCCCTGAAGAAACGAAAAAGAAGTTGAAGCCATAAATGGTAAGTACTTTTGTGTGTAAAACAAATTTTGTGCAATTTGTTTTACTTTTTGCGTTGTCATCCCGACCAAAATGGAGGGATCGACTATGTATAAAAGTGAAATAATTTCAACCATCGTGGTCGAAATTAAGAACACCTAGGCAACCTCGTTCTTCGACTTCGCTATCTATGACAATTTCATAATCGGTTGATTATCAAATAAAACTAAATAGCCTATCAGGCTATTATATTCTAGCTAGGGGTGAAATACCCCTAGCTAGAATATTGTCCCAAGCGGTTGGCTGTAAGTCAACTATATATTTTATAACGGTGAACTATCTCCAATTGAAAAGTTATATGGTAGTCCTACAGACTACGGTCAATTTTTTACATTACAGCTTGGGATTTTATCCCAAGTTTTAATGTAATTACCTTATAGGCAATTTTAATAATTCTAATCCCTGTCTGGAATAATTAGATCTTTTTATGGAAACATCTAGGTTAGGAATGATTCAATAATAAAGTAACATTTTCTACTTGTTATATTATCTTTCTACAGCGTTAAAAAGCCTCGCCAATGCCCTGCATTGTCTACGCCTGCCTGATGGTAGGCAGGTTTTTTGCCTTGTTGAAAAATAAAATACCTGCGTATAAAAGCGAACTTTATTAATGTATCATCCCTTATCAAAGTAAAACCTATCTGTCATTACTTTAATTTTAAAACTGCTTGCTGTTTTAATGGGCCCAGAATGACAATTTCATTAGTGAGAAAGGTCTACAAACATTACTTTATATCAGAAAAAAAAGCACAGGACACAAACGAGCCTATGCCTTTTCAAAAAATATTAAAGTCCAAATGGACCAATTAATTCTATACCACTTCCAAAATCGCCCCAGACTACATATTCTCTACCAGATGTATTAAAAATAATGTGAACTCTATTATTTGTAATACCTCCATTTTCAAATCCAATGGCGGCACCAACACCATCTATTTTACCATCTAATCCAAATCCACTATCAGCGTCTTGAACATCTAAAAAGTGATTGCCAAATACGTTTCCATGTTGCCCTGCCTCAGCATAATTTCCTCCTGATATGTCAAACATAAAGTGGGATTCTCCATATGGAAAAAAATTCCCAAAAATAAGATCCCGATATCCTATATAAGTGATCGCTCCAACTCCAGTATTAATAAATGGACATTGCCCATTAAAATAATCTGAAATATCATATACTTGACTCCATTCACCAGCAGGAGAGTAAACAGCATATTTATTTCCTTGACCATTAAAAACAAATATACTTTCACCTGGTCCTTTTATTCTGCAAGTAGCTCCAATACTACTAAATGGAAGACCATTCCATCCATATGGCCCCTCGAGTAATCCATCTCCATTTTCCTGTACCGTGCTTCTCAACCATTTACCTTGTTCGTTCACCAGAATGAAATAATCAGGACCATTGGCATAAGCCGCTGTAATAGCTCCAAAGTCTTTCAATAGAGCATGATTGGTCCAATGGGCAATCGAAGGAAGAGTACCTACAGCTCCAACTTGCTCGCACACTACGACATCATATTTAGTAGCCAGTTGTGTTGCCACAATCTGATTGTCAGATACATTTCTTACAACATACGAAAGTGGTTTTGCTGCACCCAAAGAAGTGCTTTGCTTTAACACATCTTTCAGGGAATTGATATCGTTGACACCTACAGCGTCAAAAGTTGCGGCCGCGTCGCCACCGTAGGCAAATACGCTGTACGTTACTTCTTTCAGATCACTGAAATAGTTGATTTCCAGTGTAGCATCCACATCTACAGTCACTCCAGAAAATGCTCCAACTACTGCAATTTCCAATTCGTGCTGTGTAGAAGTAGATTCCATAAGTAAGTAAAAAATACGCCCATAATTTACGCTCGAAATATAAGTGGCAGGGTTATTCTCACCCACATAATTTGACAATTGCTCGGGTGTAACTGATGGAGCAAATAGTGCATCTAAAGATGTAGGTAAGTCAAAACTCATCGTGTAATAACTTTGATTAAGGGTGACTACAAATGCGCTTTTTTCTGAACTATAAGAATAGTCCAATGAAGATTCAATGTCCAAAAATGCAGTATTAACATCTACACCCAAGGCTAAAGCAAATTCTTCCCTGCTCTGAATGCTATGAACTTTTATATTGAAATTCGCTGGGAGTGTGCCAGTCGCATTGGATATTATAGTATTAATTCCATTCGTAATGGTACTTTTCTTCACTTCATCGACATCAAAACTAGAAACCAGATTGCCGTCCAGAATATCAATAGACAGACTGCCACCTGCTCGATCCACAACGATGGGATTTGGAGTAGCTTTATTTAATGAATTACCTTGCAGCATACTTCCTGGATAAATTACATCGGTCGTAGGATTAAAAAGTGGGAACCCACCACTACCACCCGATGCGGCATTGATGTCATAGGTAATCGTCGTGCAATTAAATGTTCCATCTCCAATGGGTAAATTAGTGCTTACATCAGTCGTATCGACTTCCTCACTTAGTACTGGCTCTCTCACGGACCCACCAGAGTTTATAATTTCTTCAAAGGTCGAATCGGAAGGATTAAGTCCATCATCTTTTCCACAACCTATACATGCAATTATTAAAATCGCCGCAAGGGATATTATCTTGAATGCTAAATTTTTCATGTTATTTGAATTTTAATATTTTTTGAAAATAATAATCTGTATTGCTGGAATTATTCCATTCTGACGCTTAGCTAATTGTCAGGTCAAAAATGAGGGATAACCATGTTATTTTCTAAAATAAAGAGTGGACTAAGGGCGGACAGAGTTTTAAAACGGGGGGACAAAAGGGGGACAATAATTATAGAATATGCTATAATTTATTGAAATTCAATACCTTAAAGCAAATTCCACAAATATAGTATATGGACAAAAGATTTATAAAGAAGACAATCGTTACCAATTACTTTTTTAATTTCAGGTATTAAAAATTCACCCCATGAATAAAGTGTTCTGTATTTTTTGCTTGCTTCTCCTTTTGTGTACCAGTAAATATTCATTTTCTCAATCTTCTGTTACTCAAGCATTATTGGATTCCAGTAATCTGGTAATACACATAAAAACAACGGCCGATTCTTTTGCTATGTTGGCATATCAAAAAGCCGTGGACATGGATGAGTATTGGGGTCAGTTCAATGCACTTCTAAGAAAAGGAAAAATCCATGAGTACCATTATGAGGCAGACAGTGCTCACTTCTATTATAATAAGGCACTGAATATAGCTGAGAAAGAAGACAATCAATCAGATGTAATTTTCATTCTTATTGAAATAGCATTTGTCGAAGAAAGTCAGGGTAAACGTGATGTAGCATTTGAAACATTGGAAAAGAGCCTTGTAATAGCAAAAGAATTAAGTGATTCTTCAAGTATTTGCCAAATATATGGGGCCATTGGGTATTTCCATAGCAATGGAGGCAACCACGAAAAGTCCATTGAGAACTATATGATATCATTGGATATTGCAGAAATGAACCATTATAAGGTAGATGCTGCCAATACGAGTCAAGGCATAGGTATAATCTATAATAAGCAGAAAGATTTTGAAAAAGCAGAGTATTATTTCAAGAAAGCTATGGATGGTTATATAGCATTAAATGATACCAGTAGAATGCTGGGTATTTTCAATGATTTTGGAATATTGAATAAGAATAGAGGAAAATATGCAGCATCAGAAAAGGAATATTTGAAGATGCTGGATATCGCCAAAAATCCCAATTACTACTGGATAAGAAACTTTGCACACAATAACCTAGGCAATCTATATTTTCATATGAAGCGCTATGAAAAAGGAATCGAAAATTCTAAAAAAGGTGCTGAATATTCAAGAGCTGCAGGCGAAATGAGATCTGAAAGTGACGGCTTGAATAATCTAGCCAAAAATCAATTGGCAATCGGATTACATGATCGTGCCATCCAAAACGCTACCAGAAGTTTACAATTAGCTAAAGAAGCAGACGTACTGGAGAAAGCAAGGAATGCAGCTAAAACTTTATCTGAAGCATATGAAAAAGCTGATCAACCAGTTCTTGCCTTACAATATTTTAAAGAACATAAAACATTTTACGATAGCATCTACAATCATGAAAAGACTGAGCAAATTCATGGATTAGAAGTGAAGTACGCCACCGAAAAGAAGGATAAGGAAATCGTCTTGCTTGCTAAAAATGCTGAATTGGAGAAGGTGAAAAACACCAGACTATGGACCGGTTTGAGTGCTTCCATATTGATAGGATCATTATTATTCTGGTTCCAAATGTTGAAACGCAAAAAAGAAAAAGAGGTAGCTGAAGAAAAAAGAAAAGTGCATAAATTGGAAAATGATAGGTTGAATCAGGAATTAGATTTTAAAAAGCAAGAGCTCACTTCAAAGGTATTACAACTATGCCGCAAAAATGAATTTCTCCAGGATCTAGATAAGCAAGTAAAAGAGATGAAAGAGGATCTACAAGGGAGTGACAAAAGACAAGCAGAAAAACTGAGCAGACAAATCAACAAGGATATGGATGCGGATGCTAATTGGGACCAATTTCTAAAATCCTTCGAATCCGTACATCCGGATTTCAATAAAAAAGTAAAACATATCTATCCAAAATTTACGGCAAGTGAAATGCGTATGGCAAGTCTTGCAAAGATGAACCTGGGTACGAAAGAAATTGCCAGTTTATTGAACATCACCTATGAAGGCGTAAAGAAAACAAGATATAGGATGCGAAAAAAAATGAATATCGATCGGAGTGAAAACTTGATTGAGCATTTTTTGAAATTGGACATAACGGTTTAAGTATTAGTTGAGGTAATGGCCTGATGAGAAGTCATTTTAAATACGGGGTTAGATGTTGACTTTTTTTAACCGCAAAGTAGCGAAGGTATGGCAAGGTTCGCGGAGTTAGATGTTGACTTTCACCACGAAGATCGCGGAGGATTACACAAGGTTCACGGAGTTAGATGTTCAATTATACTTGTCCAATATTTTCATAAATAATATCTCCATATGGCTAATTTGCTATTTCCTCAACTTTTGATCGAGCTAATATCCAATAAAAAATTCCTGCTACTCCTACCCAAAATAATTGTCGTGCTCTTCTCATTATAGACACTACCAACCAAACTTCATTGCTAGCAATTCCTACCATTTCCAGCATTATTTTATTTGCATATTCTTCTACACCAACTTGACCTGGAATTATAGCTCCAATCGTTTTGAATAGAATGACACCCATTTCAATTGCGAGTGCATTCAGCAATGAAATCTCAAATCCAAGAGTCTTCAATATCAAGTAAAATTCCGCTGCACCAAGAATCCAATGCACAACAGAAAGTATAAAGGCAAGTGTGAATTTATTTCTATTGTGATTGTAAAATATGTGTGAAGTTCGATTAATATCTTCTACAGAAGCGCAGAGCGAATCTGAAATGTATTTTTTGCCTATTCTGTTTTGTAGCTTTTTCATGGCCTTCGCCAAATATAGCTTAGAATGCAGTAAAAATCTGGCAAGTAAATACCCAAATCCACCTAAAATAATTGCACCCAAAATCACCAAAATTAGATTCTTATCAGCACCAAATGTATTCACTATCAGATAAATTGAAGATAGCAGCATCAGCAAGAAAGCAGAAAGGATAATTAGAATCCTAGACATCAAAATTGAGCTAATACTATTTTGTGTAGAGATCCCTCTTTTATTGAGGTAATGCGCTTTCAATGTTTCTCCGGCAACAACACTGGTCGGATTGAAAACACTCAACATCTCTCCCACATGTCGGATCATAAATAATTGACCAATTCCTGCCTTTGAACTATCCTCCCCTAGGCATAACCTCCATGCAATAGTAGCGCACAGGTAAGCAAAAAAGGACAAACCAAGAACTCCTAAAAATGTAAAAGGCATTTGTTTTAGGTAGCCCCCAATCTCTTGAAAATTTGTGTGCATTATGAATTGGCCTACAAATCCAAGAACCAGCAATAATAATATCACCTTAATTGCCTTCTTATATTTTTGATAAACAGCCATTAACTAGACTGCTACTTTTGAGTCAATTCTTGCCTTGGAAGCAAGATTCTGAACATCTTCAAAATATGTCTTTGCTAAAACATCCCAATCCAATGTCTTAGTATATTCTAGTCCTTTAGATATAAACCTGAATCGAAGCTCATCAGAATTCGTTATTTCTTCTATCCGATCTAAGTAATCATTTGGGTTATTGGGTTCACAAAGAAAACCTGTCTCTCCATGCCTCACCAAACTTTGAGATCCACCACCTTTTGCAATTACACATGGACAACCACTTGCCATAGCTTCTACCACTACATTACCATAAGTCTCAGATACAGACGGAAATAAAAACACATCCGCTGAAGCATAAAGAATTGCCAATTTCTCATGATTAATCTTACCCAATATAAATGCATCTGGCATCTTTTCTTCTAACACTTCTTTGGCCACACCATCTCCAGCAATTATAAAATTGTACTTATCTCCTCTTTTTTTGCTTTCTCTATATACTTTTATCAACGTGCCAAGATTCTTCTCCCATACTAACCTTGATGCAAAAATGATATTAGGTTTATCATTTTTAGTAATGTCTCTGATTACAGAAATGTCTTTCTTTTGAGGGTTGAACAAAGAATGGTTAATTCCTCTTTGCCATATCTTCATCTTTCCAGTATCAAAACCAAATCCTTCCAGTTCTTCGACCATCTGCTGAGTAGGAATGTACATTAAATCAGATTGGTCATAAAACAATCTTTGACCAAAAGCAACAGTATTTTTTGCTGGCTTAACTAAAAATGGAAAGGTCCTCAGATAGTAATCTATATAAGAAAGAAAGTGCGTATGGTAAATTGTTATTACAGGAATATGTCTTCTTCTTTTGAATTGAAAAGCAAAATCTCCTAATGGGGAAGGTGAAGCAATATGGATTACATCTGGTTTGAATGCTTTTAATCTCTTTCTCATTGAAAACCAACTAAACATAGGAATCGCAAGCTTGTATGTAGAGTTAAAAGGAATAGAAATAGTGGGAATTTTCATCACCTCATGACCAATATCATACTCAGGAGGCAGACCACAGAAAAACATGAATTCAAAATCATCGGAAGGAATTCTTTCTATGATTTGAAACATTGTTCTTGATGCACCATCAAAGTTTTTAACTAGGATATCTGCAAAAAATGCGACTCTGGTCTTTCGTTTCATTGAGTACGTGTTAGTGCATTAAATTCTTCAAATTCGTATCAAGGAAGAATCCTTATGATTAACGAATTGAAAATCCAAAATATTTAATAACACTATTACAATCTGTTTTTGAAAAGTTAAATGTTCTAAAACTATGCAAAAAATATTTGCGATAATTCTTAGCGTTCTTCGCGTCTTAGCGGTAAAAAATAAACGTTACGAACTAACTCAAATATTTCCCAACAATCGGCATCCTTCTCCCCATCCCAAATGCCTTAGAAGATACCCTAAGTACTGGAGCAGTTTGATATCTTTTGAATTCATTGATGTTTACTAATCGGAGAATTCGCTTTACCAAAGCTTCATCATATCCCATTTCTATTATATCCTGTGGGTCTTGAGTACATTCAATATATTGATAAAGTATTTCGTCAAGAATATCATAATCTGGAAGACTATCACTGTCTTTTTGATTAGGTCTCAATTCGGCAGAAGGCGGTTTTGTGATGGAATTGATAGGAATAACTTCTTTATCTTTATTGATATATTTTGCTAATCTGAACACATCTGTTTTATATACATCTCCAATAACGGACAATCCACCGCACAGATCTCCATAAAGCGTCCCATATCCCACAGCCATTTCACTTTTATTTGAAGTATTCAATAGTATATTTCCAAATTTATTGGAGAGGGCCATATTTAACAGACCTCTTGATCTAGCTTGAATATTTTCTTCAGTCACATTAAACGGGAGATCACCAAAAAGAGGGCCTACCTGATCCATTACCGCATCATAGATTCCTTTTATGGGTACAATATCATAAGGGCAACCTAAATTTTCTGCTAAAGCTACGGCATCGTTTACACTATGGTCAGATGAATATTGTGATGGCATCAATAAAGCCCTCACATTCTCTGCGCCTAGAGCTCTTGCTGCCAAGGCAATAGTCACAGCAGAATCTATCCCTCCAGATAATCCTAAAATAGCTTTGGTAAAACCTAATTTCCCAAAGTAGTCTTTGATTCCTAAAACGATGGCGTCATGAATTAGAGCTATTTTATCTTTCTTTTGAAGGTTTTCACTCTTAGCATTTATAATATCAGCTAAATCATAAGTTTTGATGCATTCTTCGAAATATGGCATTTCATCATGTATAATACCATCTCCAGAAGCTATCAAAGAACCTCCATCAAAAATCACTTCGGTTTGAGCGCCAACGTGATTGACATATATCATTGGGATCTTGTACCGATCACAATTCGCTTTGACAATATTTATTCTACTTTCCGCGTGATCAGTATCAAAAGGAGAAGCTGATACATTCAAGATAAAGTCTGGACCTAAGCCAATCATATTGTCTATTGGGCAAATCTTGTAAAGAGGATTTTCATTGCCAATATTCCAAATATCTTCACAGATTGTAAGTGCGATTTTCTTGCCTTTGTATTCGACTATTCCCCACTCTGAAGCTGGCTCAAAATATCTGTACTCATCAAAAATATCATAGGTCGGTAGCAATGTTTTATGCTGGACAAAATCAACTTTACCATCCACTAAAAAGTAAACAGAATTGTACAAATATTTACCTTCAGGCAATGGGTTCCGAGATACCGAACCTACAACAATCGCTATTCCCTGTGCAGCTTCTGACAATTTCACAATGCTCTCTTCTCCTAATCGTATAAAGTCATCAAATTCCAAAAAATCTCTCGGAGGATAACCACAAGTTGCCAATTCACTAAAACAAATGATATCCGCTTCATCTTCTTTTGCAACCTGAATAGCTTCAAGCATTTTGGTAGTATTCCCTTCAAAATTTCCAATGTGGTAATTGAGTTGTGCGACTGTTATTTTCATTATCTATCTTTGATTTATGTATCAAAGATATTATCCTTTTTTTTAGTAATTGTGTTTGCTTAAATAAAATAAATGCCTCTAATGACTATTTTATAACCCACACCAAATTTCGATAAATAAAAAAAGTATATTTTTATAGGTCTAAAATGTCCAGTTACAATGAGTTTTAATCATAATTTCATAATCAGTCTATGCTGTTTGCTGCTTGTTTCAATTAGCCATGTGAGCTATGGTCAGCTGTGCGAAGGAAATAGTAGCGAAGTGTTGTTTTTGGAAACATTTGGATCAGGAGACAATTTTGGACCTGAACTTGAAACTGGTGTTACTACATATAATTATGGAAGTATAGGAAATGGCAACTATGTTGTGACCAATACTTCTGGTTTGAATGGTAGTCATTGGCATAATTCTCTAGACCATACACCAGAGGATACAAACGGCTATATGCTTTTATTTGATGCTTCTGTAAGTCCAGGAGTATTCTACCAAAATACATTCGCTGAATTATGTAGCAATACCAATTACGCATTTTCTTGTTTTGTGGCCAATATTGGGACTTTTACAGGATGTAGTGGATCTCCAATAGAGCCCAACTTAAGGTTTCGAATACTTGATCCAACAACCAACCAGGAGTTGGGTTTTGTAGATACTGGGTTGATTCCTACGACAAGTCAAATGATATGGACAGAATATGCCATTTCATTCAAGACTTTGAATAATCAAGATAATATCAAAATTGAAGTTATTAATATAGCCAATGGAGGATGTGGCAATGACTTAGCTATAGATGATTTCAGTCTAAGGCGATGTGATCATATAGAGGAAATAACTGAAGATTTATGTGCCTCAGAAACTGGCATTATTCAAATAGGTTCTTTTACTTTTACAGAACCAGGCTTCTACGTATTTGAGATTGATATAGAAAATAGTTGCAATACAACATTAGTAAATCTTACTATTGAAGGGCAGGAAGTCATTAATGAAAACTTTACAATCAAATTTTGTGCAGGAGACACAATCAATTCTCATGGATTTCAAATCTACCAAGACTCTATAATTATTGATACTTTATCTATTAATGGAGATTGTGTCTCTTTGATTCGGTATGAATACATTTCTAAAGAAACAAGTTTCACAACTCAAACTATTCACCTTTGCAATAACGAAAGTGTTCAAATCGAAAATATCTTGTATTCTGAATCTATCGCACTTACAGACATATTAACATCTCAAATTGGATGTGACAGTATAATAGAAATCGTAATTATAAAATCTGAAATCGAAATAGATAAAACTAACCTTTCATCAATGATTGAGTTGGGAGATGAAATTCAAATTCAAGCCACTACTTCGATTTTAGATCTCAATCAATTGTTTTGGAATCCGAACCAAGACCTCTCTTGCAACCATTGCCTTGATCCGATTTATTCACCTTCTTCAACTGGATCATATACACTATCAATCATTGACTCCATAACTCAATGTATTGACAGCATTCAATTTTTAGTTGAACCATGCGTTTCGACTGTTTTCATTCCCAATGCCTTTAGTCCCAATGATGATCAAATCAATGATAATTTCATTTTATTTTCAAATGATTGTATCAAAGAAATAAATTATGTGAAAATATTTGACAGGTGGGGAGGGCTTATGCATGAAGGCAATAACTTAAAGCCTTCAGATATCCTTTGGGATGGCTATTCTCAAAACAAAATTTCACGAACTGGTGTATACGTTTATCTTGTTGAAGTTGTCCTTCAAGATGGAAACACAAAAACTATAAGTGGAAATATCACATTGGTTATCTAAAAGGAATTTATAGAAAAACAAAAATACTAAAGAGCAATACGAGAATGTATACTCTTTAGTATAGAAGTGGTTTAAAAACTATTGAACTGGTTGATGTCTTATTAGACATTCAACAACATTACCCCAACGAGGCTTGAAGTTCGGTCCAGTTGGTTTTACATTCCAAGATAAAATTGCTCTCACCTTTATAACACTTCCCATTTTCTGTGTTATTGGAGGAATAATATCTCTGTATACGGCATAGCAAATTGGTGTCGGATTATTTACTGGGTCATAAACATTGACATAGCTAGTACAAACTGCTTCACTAAAATCATTGAAGTCTCCGTCTCCATTCCAATTCACATAGAAAGATACATACTCATTTGAACCATTAAAACCCCCAGTAAGCGGTCCGCCATATCCATATCGTCTTCTTAAGGATAAAACTGCCTCTAGTCTTCTTTCTTGTGGATAGTATCCTACGCACTCAAGCTTTTCAAACGAAGTATTTCCAATTTTCTCTAAGGAAAGACCTTTTTCTTTGTCATCTGCCAATCCTTTATGAAATTTGTTTCTAGCATCATTTAACATTTCAAACGATTTTGAAGCATCTACTATTTCAGTTGCAGATTTGACCGTGGATAAATAATCATCTATTAATTTTTGATTCATAACACTTGTTTTTAAGGTTAGTAAAATGTATTCACTATAGAGTGTCATTTATTACCCAAAATGTTACCTTAAAAAGTGAAATTTGAAATACATCTCGGTTAATTATTGGCTCAAAACCTATAAATTATCACTAAATAAAAAAGGGCTGCCTGGTGTTTTACGTGGGGCTCTGAACGATCATCAAAGATGTATTAGCGATAGCTAATAAGTGAAGGAACGCGTAAGCGATGAGTGGCTAAAAGCTGCATACGAGCATAGCCTTTAAAGCACCTAGATTTTTTGGTTACTTTTTTATCAATAAGACTAAGCATTCTTTTATAACATAAAAGTGATAATGAAATTATCAAGCGAGGGAACACGCTAGTGGTGGGCAGAGTAACGCCCGTCTGGCGAAGACAAATAATCATAAAAGAAACTTACTCCATGATTACGTAAGATATTGAATGAACTACCCCGAGGCAGAGCCTAGGGGTATCACTTCCCCCAATGCTATGCTTTTGAATGTTTTCCGACGCAGAGCATCGGGGTATTTTCTATGAATAAATGAGGGTCACACTTCAGAAGTTTTAGAGATTTATATATTGATAATCAACAATATATATATATAATACCTTGAGTAAACTTAATTTGAAAAGTAATGATCTATTATCTTAGTATGTTGAATAAAAAATGAAATAAAAGAAGATTGTAAATTTAAAAAAAAATACTAATTCTCCTCATCAAACTCCTTTTCCTGTTCCTCTTCATCAAATTCTTCCTCAAATTCGTCTTGGTTTACCTTATTAAGCTGGATTTGAGTTTGTTCTTCTTCGGGAGTCAATGACTTGTACTTTTCACAATTTACCAGATTGTAAAAGCCTGGAGGTGGTTTAGGAAAATCAGCCTCAGCATTATATGCTACAAGAGAATCATTCTCAATTTTCCGCATATATTTCTCGAAAATCGGGCGAGCCATTACATAGCCCTGACCCTCATCGAGGGACAAGAATCGAATCCATTTGTCGTCTCCTCCAGTCCATATTCCTGTGACCAATTCTGGTGTAATGCCCATAAACCAACCGTCGGAGTAATCATTTGTGGTACCTGTTTTTCCTCCTACTTTGGATTTTAATCCCATTCCATATCTTCCACCAACATTATTTCTCAACATATCGACCATTATAGAATTGTAGAGAGGATTGATTGCAGTATTTCTATGAGGAATCCCTGTGTAGATAATACGGCCATTCTTATCCTCAATTCTTGTTACAAAAATAGGCTGGGTATATGTCCCATCATTCGCGAATGTGGTATAAGCACCTGCCATATCATACAGGGTCAGATCCACCGCACCTAAACATATACTTGGCAGTTCAGGTACAGCAACTTGTCCATTATTCAATTCTAATTCTGTATCTATTCCTACATTTCTAAGCAATTCTTTTATTACTCTGACATTCCCCATTTCCTTTACCAATCGGACAGTAATGGAATTCTTAGAATATAATAGACCATGATAAAGATTGTATTTATTACCCGTAAATTTTCCAGTTGCATTTGCAGGTGACCATTCATCTAGAAGATTAAAATTTGCATCACCTGGTGCTATTGTATATTGTATATCATCAAATGTCTGACATGGCATAATACCCTGCAATGCTATAGCCGTAGTATAAACAAATGGCTTGATGGTCGAACCAACAGCTCTTCGGCTATTCACGTGATCATATTTAAAATAATTGTGATCAATTCCACCTACCCATGCTTTTATATAACCTGTCGATGGATCCACACTCAATAGACTTCCCTGCAAGTGCATATTGTGATATCGGACACTATCTATTGGTGTCATTAAAGTATCTACATCTCCTTTCTCATAATCAAAGACTTTCATCTGTACAGCCTTATTGAAGTCTATTTTGTATTGATCTACAAGCTTTACCCATTGTGATTTGAGATTTTTCCAATTTGCCGTTTTTATGAAGGATTTGTAGTCACGCTCGTAATTACTTTTGATTTTATTCTCTTTAATCTCTTTAGACCAACTTGATTTTTTCTTCTCTATTCTTAATAATGCTTTTATTGCATTGTCATTGACAGGCATGTCTGCATTTTTCTTCCTGATCTCCTCGATAATCTCACCTAAATATTTATTTCTGAGTGCCAAATATCTTTCAGATGCTTTGACTCTTTTTTCAAATACTTCAGCCCTAATATCCCTTTGATATTTATCAGCATTATAAGTCCACGGATCTCTGTTTTTCCATACTCTCCAAAATCTATCTTGATTCCATTTCATATGCTCCTTTAGAGCTTCTTCTGCATTTCGCTGATAATTGAGGTCTATTGTACTGTAGATTTTTAGCCCATCTGTGTATATATTATATTCTGTTCCATCTGGCTTTTTTATTCCTTCTTTCTTAAATAAGCTTCTCAACCATTTTGTCAATTCACTTCTAAAATATGGTGCTGGGCCTTCACTTTGTGTTTTTCTAGAAAATTGATCCATTGATATGACAATACCAGACAAGCTATCTCTATCCTCCTTGCTAATATGGTCTGACTTATACATCTGGTTCAAAACAGTATTCCTTCTGTCTTGAGATTTTTTTGGAAATCGTCTAGGATTGTATAAACTTGGATTTTTTAGCATTCCAACTAAAACTGCCGCTTCTTCAATATTAAGGTCTTTCTGATTTTTGGTAAAATATGTCTGCGCTGCAGCTTCTATTCCATGCGCACCATTGATAAACTCAAACTTATTGAGGTACATCGTTACGATCTCTTCCTTAGTATATCTTTGTTCAATCTTGACTGCTGTAATCCATTCCTTAAGCTTGGTCGCAATCAGCTTTTGTGTCCTTCTGATTTTACTTAAACCTCTCATATTAGGACGTTCAAATAATAATTTGGCTAATTGCTGAGAGATTGTAGATCCTCCTCCCTGACTTTCTTGCTGCAATAAGACCGTTTTAAATCCAACTCTCAAAAGAGCCATAACATCTACTCCTGAATGATCAAAAAATCGTTCATCTTCAGTTGATACCAAAGCATTCAAAACATTGGGGGAAAGTTCGTTAAACTTTATCGTCTCACGATTTTCGACATAGTACTTGCCGATGGGATCATTATTAGCATCATAAATCACAGACGCCAAGTCGTATTTTGGATTTTCTAGCTGTTCGAATGTAGGCAAATCACCTTCATTAATCGTCCAAAAAAGTAAGAACAATCCTACTACCATAGCTATAGACAATGACCACATTGCAATCTTAGCTATTTTAAGCCAATTAGCATCTTTATTTGGAATCTTTGGTTTTTTTTCCTGATCCATTATTTTTATTCTCCTCTACAGTTGATTAGCTTTTTTCTTGAAAGCGAGTGCTAATGTATTGCTTTTATTTTTTTTGATAAGATATTCCAAAAAATAAATAATTCTTAATCATCCAAACGAAGTGCTTCGCTAAACACAAGATCTAAGATTTCGACGTCAATATTTTCTAAATTCCCCAATGTAATCCCACCTACCATTGTTCGTTTTCTAAACTCTAAATATTGCTTTTTATCAGAATCAAATAGATATCCTTTCAGAAAGTTAAGTTCTACTTTGCCTGATTTGAGAACATTTAAATAGCAAAGAGATTGTCTTCTTTTATAAAAAGGAACCTTCCATTTTAATGAAGCGTTGATATTTGGATCAATAGATTGAATATGGTCATTCAAAAAGTCTAGCACGTCACTTATTCCTTTTGGCTGTGCATAAATATACTGATCGATTGGTGTCATTTGAAGCTCACTTTATCACAATATCTTAAATCAGATGCAATCCCATTGTTTCCCTCCTGTTAAAATATTTGTCAAATTGCACTTTTTTAATGTTTAGTATTGAATTCTTTGAGTGAAATTTAATACTAAGTAATGGGCACAACATCTAGGAAGCTTAGCCTTGGCGGCTGTTGAGGGCTGAGGGAGCAGCTATGTGTGCTGCATTAGAGCCGCCTAGACTTTTTCTTTTACTTTTTTGGCAATAAGAGAGAGCAATCTTTTATAAAATAAAAGTGAAAATGAAATTTTCAAGTGAAGGAACGCGACAGCGATGGGTGGCTAAAATCTCCCTGATAAGGGGAAACTAAATTGAAAATCAATATTTAATTATTAAGGAATGATATTCAGTAATCGAGAATTTATACATTTAATGTGTTGCAAAACTATTTTTTTTAGCAACATGTGATACTTATGCTGTTAAATATACCTTAATAGTATTGAAAATAAATATACATAAACCCCTAGCCTCGTTACACCAATGCTATGATTAAATGTGATTTATACATAGAAAAAAATCATATAGATATCCTTATGGTGAAAAGGCTTCATTTTTAGTCATTTATGCACCTGATAATCAAAAAAATACTAATTTTGCAGCCCTATGAAAAAAAGCGTTTTATTTATATTGGTTACTTTCATGTTAATTGCATGCAAATCTGAGTTCGAAAGAGTCAGAACTAGCAACGATCCTGAATTGCTATATAAGAAGGCATTGGAGTTTTATGATGATGAAGATTGGGTGAAAGCACAAACGCTTTTGGAGCTTTCTATCCCAAATTATCGTGGTAAAGCTGAAGCTGAAGAATTGTTCTTGAAATTTGCTTATACGCATTATTACAATAATGAATTTATCCTATCAGCGCATTACTTCAAAAGTTTTGCTTCAACATTTTACAATAGTGATAAAAAAGAAGAAGCTGAATTCCAGTCTGCCTACTCTAATTACAGATTATCACCCAATCCAAGATTAGATCAAACATATACTGAAAAGGCAATTGAAGGTCTTCAAATTTTTGTAAATACGTTTCCAAGAAGCGAAAGAGTAGATGAGTGCAATCAATTGATTGATGAATTGAGGGTAAAATTAGAGAAGAAGGCACTGCAACAAGGAGAACTTTATTACAATATAGGTCAATATGAAGCTGCTGTAAAATCCTTTTCGAATATGTTGAATGACTTCCCAGATGCTGAGCAAGCAGAAAAGGTAAGGTATTTGATGTTAAAAGCAACATATGAGTTTGCGAAGAAAAGTATCTTCGATAAAAAACTGGAACGATTTGAAGAGGCTGACGTGTTATATAATAAGTTTATAAAGAAACATCCTGCTTCTGAATATAGAAATGAAGTTAAGGATATACATTCAAATACAGTTGAAGAACTAAAAAAACTGAAAGCATGAGCGATATTAAAAGTAAAGTACAATCTATCGATCCCAACGTAGCGGCAAGAGACATAAGAACTATTGCAGCAACAACTGGAAATATATATGAGGTACTTAATGTCATCTCAAAAAGAGCTGGTAGCCTTTCTCAAGATCTAAAAATAGAATTGCATTCAAAATTAGATGAGTTTGCATCTACTACAGATGCAATTGAAGAAGTACATGAGAATAAAGAGCAAATCGAAATATCAAAATTCTACGAGAGACTACCTAATCCAGCAATCATAGCTTTTACAGAGTATATGAATGGTGAATTAACGTATAGAACTAGAGACAGCGACTAGAGAAGAATTAGACGTTCGATCCATATTTTTATTGATATGGATTCTTAATACATCAAAATGAACACTATTTTAGACGGTAAGAAGATTATTCTGTGCATAACGGGTTCTATTGCCGCCTACAAAGCTGCTACTTTAGTCAGACTAATCGTAAAAGCTAATGCCGATGTTAGAGTTATAATGACTCCATCGGCTTGTTCATTTATAACCCCTCTTACACTTTCTACACTTTCTAAACATGAAGTTCATACAGAAGTTTCTGACGGATCAAGTTGGAACAATCATGTCGAACTCGGTTTGTGGGCAGATGCTATGATTGTGGCTCCAACTACAGCAACTACTCTAGGCAAAATGGCAAATGGCATCGCAGATAATATGGTCGTAGCGACTTATCTTTCTGCAAAGTGTCCAGTTTATATTGCTCCAGCTATGGATCTTGATATGTGGAAACATCCTTCTACTAAATCCAACATCCAAAAGCTTGAATCTTATGGAAACAAAATTATTCCCGTTGGCAATGGAGAATTAGCCAGTGGGCTTAGTGGTGAAGGCAGAATGGCTGAGCCAGAAGAAATCTTTGAATTCTTATCCAGTGCATTTTCGAAAGGACTGGACCTGATAGATAAGAAAGTATTGATAACCGCTGGACCAACTTATGAAGCAATCGATCCTGTCAGATTTATTGGCAATCGAAGTTCTGGAAAAATGGGTGTAGCCATAGCAGAAGCTTGTGCAAATAGAGGTGCAAAGGTTGAACTCGTTTTAGGGCCTTCAAAGTTGAAAGTCACACATTCTAATATCAATTGTACCAGAGTGCAATCTGCTGAGGAGATGTACCAATCTGCAATAAAGGTATTTGATTCTTGCAATGCAGCAATAATGGCTGCTGCAGTAGCAGATTATACACCTAAGACTGTTTCTGATATTAAAATAAAAAAGAAAGATGAAGATCTAAATATTCCACTTGAACGAACGAAAGACATCGCTGGATATTTAGGTTCTATCAAAAAAAATCAAGTCCTAATAGGATTCGCACTTGAAACAAATGATGAAATTGCAAATGCAAATCGCAAACTGCAAAAGAAAAACCTTGATTTCATCGTTCTAAATTCATTGAATGATAAAGGAGCAGGATTTCAACATGATACAAACAAGATAAGAATCATTAAAAAATCTGGTGAATCCCTTGAATTCGAATTAAAGCAAAAAACAGAAGTTGCCGAAGACATTGTCAATGAATTGGTCAAATTGATATAGTTATATGGCAAACATAAAAGAAAAGCATTTATGAAATATTACGTACAGACAATCACATTTTTATTGCTCGTTCTATGTTGGGGATCGATGGATGCACAAGAATTTGATCTTTCAATAAAGGTATCTGCACCTGCGCTGAAAACTGCAGACCCCAAAATTATGGAGGCACTCCAGAAAGAAATGGAAAATCTATTCAACAATAATCGCTGGACAGAGGATTCATTTGATGAGCACGAAAGGATCTCTGGATCTATCCAACTGACCATTAAAGAAGATTTATCTGCTACCTCCTTTAAAGGAGAATTGATCATTCAGGTATCAAGACCAGTTTACAATTCTAATTACTCTACTCAAACAATGAGATATTTGGATAGGAATATCTCATTTGCCTATGATGGATTGCGTCCTTTACAAAAAACTGATGACGGCTATATTGATAACTTTTCTTCTATTTTGAGCTTTTATGCATACTACATTCTGGCAGTGGATTATGATTCATTTGCTAACTTGGGTGGAGATCAGTATTACGACCAAGCGTTTTCTATTTACAATAGTTTGCCAAGTTCTACTCAAAGAGGAGATAGCGGATGGACTCAAAATGATAAAAGACAACAAAACAGATATTACCTTCTCGAGAATGCAAGAAGCCCTAGATTTAGAAGATATAGAGAAGCATTTTACTCTTATCATAGATTGGGTTTAGACAAGATGTACGACGATGTAATTACAAGTAGACAAGTATTATTAGAAGCCATTACAGACGTAGGAAGGGTCAATAAAGAAGTCAACAACACCATCCTCCCACGAATGTTTTCTGACACAAAAAGAATAGAAATATTAGAAATATTTGTAGTTGCTGAGCCCGATCAAAAAACAAAGGTCAGAAATATAATGATCAGCATTGACCAAACACAAACTGAGGCATATCGAGACTTGAGGTAGCCATTCAATCGAATACATTTTGAATATAAAACACATCGCCATTTTTGCATCTGGATCCGGGTCAAATGCAAGAGAAATTTTAGAATATTTTGAAGATAGAGTTGATATAGATGTTTCTCTCATCGTGACCAATAAACGAAAAGCTGGCGTCATAACACATGCCATTGAATTTGATGTTCCTACACTTCGAATTGATAGGCCTTTCTTTTATGATTCTAAAGGAATATTGGATGTCCTTAAAAATGAAAAAATTGATTTAATTGTGCTTGCTGGTTTTCTTTGGCTCATTCCAACTTATCTTATTGAGGCATATTCTAATAAGATTGTCAATATTCATCCGGCATTATTGCCTAAATATGGAGGGAAAGGTATGTATGGGCATCATGTGCATGAAGCAGTGAAGGCCAATGGGGACGATGAATCTGGGATGACTATTCATTATGTTAATGAGCAATTTGATGATGGAGGGCATATATTTCAGGCGAAGTGTGCGTTGGAGGAGGCAGATACGGCTGAGGATATAGCTAGGAAGGTGTTGAAGTTGGAGCATTTTAATTATGCTAGAGTGATAGACAGGATTCTTTCTGCATGAATTCGTTTCATTATCATCCCGACCAAGCTGGAGGGATCGATAATCATGGAACGTAATATTATTTCGACCGTAATGTAGAAATCTATGTCATCTTTGGTTATCTAACTTTCTCTAAACTTTTTCCATATTTTCCAATTCCATAATTTTATTGGCTACTATCCTAGCATCAGGATGTAATTTGGCAATATCATTATTCTCTGGATCTTGGAGATACTCCCAGCATTCAATAATTATTGCCATAAATGGATTGTCATTCTCTTCAATCTTCAATTCATCAACCAATGTTTCTAGCATTTCCTTTTTATCTGAAGTATACAAGTGCATCGTCAATGATGTAATGAATCCTACTAACCAATCAGGGTGAGATGTTTGGATGTAGTTTAATGTTTCTTTGAATAGTAGGAATGGCTCAACTTTTTCAAGATTCATGGCTTCTCCCAATGCTCTTCCAATAAAATGTTTTTTTACACCATGGGAATCCAGCTTTTCTCTGAATCCTGAAATTTCTATCCATTTCGACTGAATAATATATAATATAAAAAGACTTTGTACCAAAAACAAGTCATTGGTAGCATTTCCTAACCCTTGCAATAGCCAAAACTCTGATTTCTTCCATTTTTGCTGTTTATAAAACAGAACTCCAACACTATTATATGCATTTGCACTTTTTGGATCGTATTCAATCGCTTTTTTATAATGGTCAATTGCCTTTTGCTCATCTCCTTGTTTATTAAAAGCATCTCCAAGATTATTGTGAGCTTTTCCATATTTAGGATTAATTTCTAATGCTTTTTTTAAATAGTTTGTAGCGTATTGTATATCACCTTTATCAAAAAAGGCAATTCCAAGATTATTATATGCTTCTTCAAAACCTGGATTTAGTTTTATGGTCTTTTTGTAATGCACTATCGCTTTTTCAACATCTCCCTGATTAAAAAACGCAAGTCCTAAATTGTTAATAGTGATATAATCATTGAGGTTAAATTTTAGAGCCTTTTTGTATTGACTAATTGCTTCTTCAATATATCCTTGATTATAAAATACAAGACCAAGGTTAGCATATGATGCTGCATAATTTGGATTAATTACTATAGCTTTTCTAAATAACTCTATTGCTGTTTCCAAATTCTCTTTTTTTGCCATTTCAACGCCTAGATTACAGTAAGCTTCCGCAAGTTCTGGATTAAGATTTATCGCTTTTTCATATTTCGATATTCCACCTTCAATATCCCCTTTTATACACATCGCACTTCCAAGATTGTTATAAGCTTCCGCAAATTTTGAATTGTATTTTATAGCTTCTCCATACTGCGATATTGCACCCTCTATATTTCCTTCTGTATGCATCAATGTTCCAAGACTATAATAGGCTTCCGCAAATTTGGGGTTAAGTTTTATCGCTTTTTTATAACTTAAGGCAGCTTTTTTCAAATCACCATTTTTATGATATTGATATGCTTTACCCATTAATGCTTTGAGAGGCTCATCATTTTCTACCTCTAAATTACTTATATCAATTTTAAGCCCTTTAGAGTATTCACTTTCTATATCACTCAAAATCATAGATTGAATATTTCTATTTTCCGAAGAATCATCTATTCTAATCCCTTTTCTCACTGCATAGCTCAGCATTATAGGTTTACAATAAGGATGAGACAAATCCATAGCCTTTATTTGTTCTTTCCATTCCACAAGACTAAAATACTCCGTCAAAAAATCCACAAACACTCCCACAAAAGAAGTCAGTTGATCTGCAAACACCTGACGCTTCTGATAATAAAGCACAAATAATCTATCCCTCACAAAATAGTTCTTTGTATTCCCTTTTGCTTGTTTTTTATACACCACATAATAGTTATCCAAGAGCCAAGTAAATGACCTAGCTATTGTTCTCTGCTCCAAAGGAGGATCAAAAGATTGGGCCAATTCACTTTGTGTAACATTTTCTCCTATTCGAATCAACATATCAAACAGTGCTTTCGATTTTGTAGGAATGTCCTTTATTAAATCTTGATAATATGCCGTCAAATCATCAATAATATTATCCAACAAAACCGCAGTCTCTACAATCTTCTGATCCATTACCAAGCTACTTAATATAACTGCTAATCTTGGACTACCTCCTGTAAATGCTGCTATAGCTTTTATTTTATTCTCTGAGATATCGAGTTGCTTTTGTTGCTCTTTTTGATTTGGTGAAAGGCTGGCTTTTTTCTGATAGAACTCAATATAATCACTTGCCTTCCATGGCTCAATATCAATTTTCTTAAATACCTGAAATAACTTTTTATTGTAATCATTGTCCAAATCAGGCCTAAGACTTGATCCAATTAAAGTTATTTTATGGAAATCACTTAGGAATTCACGCATCCGTCCATTTTCTACATCATCTAGTTTAGGAATGAAATCCTGCAAATTCTCAATACCAATAAAGACATGTTGTTTCTTTTCGACTTCTATCTTTTTCAATGCAGCAGTCATTCTCTTTTTAGACTCACTCCACATATAATCTGTCATTTCCCATCTTGGTCTTGAGTCTACATATTTTCCACCTTCCAGCTTATTGGAAATTTTATCCATCAGGTCAGCTACATATCTAATGTTGTCTGTTTCTTCCGGCAGTTGAATAAATATAGATTCTGCAAACTCTTCTAATTTATCATGGTGTATATTAAGTAATCTAATAAAAAATGATTTCCCTATCCCCCTTGGTCCAAATAATACATAGTGCTGACTGATTTGAGACTTAACACATGATTTCATCTCCTCTAGCATTGTTGCTAGTATTTTTTCTCTCCCTGTTGCTAAAGCTATCACATCCTCCTTCGACATGTCGATAGGATTAAATTTTTTCAAAGTTCTTCCAGTTGCCATATCTATATCATTTTCTTTTTCCACCACTGCGCTATTACATTTAATGCGAAGCTGTATGTTTGATCATTATTCGGCACTATTAGTTCATGATTCAATAGCTGAAGCAAAACACCGTACGTATTTTCAGCTTTTACTTCTTTCAATATTTCCGATTCCAGAACAGCATCCTTTTTAGAAATCATATTTAAGATTTGTCTTACAATTGGCATTTGATTTATTGGAAATTTACTGAGTCGTTCATTAAACTGGTACTCAAAATCTGTTATGATATATTGGTATACATGTTTCTCATAAAGTTGAGCAAGTGTTTCCCTATTCCCATCCCAATGCATGTTGACGATGAAGAAGAAATACTGAATTACTTGTGGTATGAAGTCAGAGAGAAGATTTAACATTTCTTCTATATCTTCTTCATTTAACTCAACCTTTTTAGATTTAGCAAGTGCTTCAATTAACCCAAAAGCTTCTCCATGAGTAAACCTTGGCAACACTTGCGTATTTACTCCTGCCAACAGTTTTCTTGATATCTCGAGCCTTTCCATTTGCACATGTAAATTCAATGAACCACATATAGCCTGCGCAACTCCTACTTCTCTCCAAGATCTCAAAATGGTCAAGATTGACTCTATCTCTAATACTGTAGTACTTTCATCCTTTTTTGAAATGTGCTCAAATAGAAAAGGCAACTCATCTACAAATAATATAATTTGTTGCTGTTGCTTGGAGAAAAATCTTGTGATCTCTTCAATCAAAGGATTTGAAAAGCTGATGGCATCATTCCTTAATTTGATGGATCCTATATATTCAAAATCAACTTCTTCTATATGATCTGTTATGAAGTCAATCAATCTTGTGGGTATTCGCTTACTTTCTTTTAATGCTTTTCTCATTTGCGCTCTCCATGAAAGCGGTAAGGCAAGGTTTAAGTTTTTATAAAAATCTTCAATGCTCTTGTAGGTTTGACAATTAAGTTCAATTGTTATTACTTTTTCATTTTGCTTTTTGATTTGCTGTATTGCCTCTTTCACTGTCGAACTTTTCCCAATTCTTCTTAGTCCAAGCAGCAAAAAACTATTTCCTGATAAAAGAATTCCTACCAATTGTTTGACAAATTCTTGCCTTCCAAAAAAATTATCTCCAAAGACTGGACTACTTCCATATATATTCTGCATTCTATCTTTTTTTAACTTAAAATACAACTATGCATTTTTGCGTATATGTACAAATATACATAATTAAGTACGAATATGCAATTTTATGCATATTCGTAATAATACATAATCAAACTACATAGTAAATACTTTCCTATTCCAATCTATTAAATACCTTTATCGCATAATTAATGTCAAATTATGCACAGATTTATCACATTCATCTTTTTTACCATTTTCAGTTCGAGCTTTAACTCAGTTAATGCACAATACTTCCAGCAAAAAGTATCCTATGACATAATAGCCAGTCAAGACACAACCAATCATACCATCAATGCAACTTGTGATATATCATATACCAATAATTCACAAGTTACACTAGACACCATTTTCCTCCACCTGTGGGCTAATGCCTTTTCTGACAAGCTATCTGCATATAGCAATCAAGCCATTCGAGCAGGAAAACTTGATTTTTACTTCTCAAACAAAAAAGAAATGGGAGGATATAATGATCTGGAGATAAATGTAAAAGGAAAGCGAATCACCTTATACAGATGGAATAAAAATCCAGATGTCGTCTATTTTTTATTGCCCAAGCCTTTAGCAACAGGAGAGAGTTTGGAGATAAGTACTGCATACAATTTAAAGTTGCCAAGGAAGTTAAGCAGAATGGGATATACCAATTATGATAATTATTTGATGTATTGGTATCCTACTCCAGCGGTATTTGATTCTGAGGGTTGGCATACAATGCCTTATCTGAGTATGGGTGAGATGTACACTGAAGTGGCAGACTACAATATAAAATTCACAAGTCCAAGAGAATCTATTATTGCTTCTGTTCTGGAAAGCAATAATACCAATAAAGATGTACATAAATACAAGGCAAAAGATATTATTGATTTTGCAATTGTCACGAGCAAAAACAAAAAGATATATCCGCATTCTATAACAACCAAAAAAGGAAATGCGATCGATATTTCTATAATGACGAAATATCCAAAAAGAGATTCAAGTGCAATAATATATTTGCAAAAAGCACTTGATTATTATGAACCTTTAATTGGAGATTTTCCATATTCTTATTTATCTGTATTAGACAAAGGAATGAAATCAACTAGTGGGATGGAATACCCAGGATTGATAACAGTAAGTGGGCTTGATGATGAGTCGGGAGATTTTGAATATTATCTGGTTCATGAGGTTTTGCATCAATGGTTTTATAGTGCTTTGGCATTTAATCAGAGAGATTATGCATGGTTAGATGAAGGGCTGACGACTTATTTTCAGCAGAGATATTATAATGAAGTCAAAGGGGTCGATCATTATTCTACAAAAGGAGCTTTTGTGATGTATAAAGGACAGCAACCATTTTTGCAAACTGTTGCCAGAGCTCAAGCATGTCGACATTATCACACTTCATTGAGTACTAATGTCATGGACGTTGACCCAGCTAATTATAGGTTTAATGCATATGAAATACCTGCTCGAATGTATGCCCACTTAGCAGACTACTTGGGGCTATCTATTTTCGATACTGCTATAAAAGAATTTTACAAAATATGGAAAGGCAAACATCCATCCCCAAATGATCTAAGAAATGTTTTGGAAAAAGCCTCTTCCAAAGACCTAACTTGGTTTTTTGAAGACCTGGTACAAAGTGATTGGTCCTATGATTATTCAATCAATAAAATTACAAATGGAATGGTTGAAGTAGAGCACCATTCTGGATCAACACCTCCATTCAAAATAACCTTCAAAACTGAAGATAATCAGACTCAAGATTTATGGTTTGACGGTCATAAAGGCATACACCACCATGAAATTCCGAGTGACAAATATGATAGAGCAATATTAGATGAAGGTGGGTTATCTATGGATATCGATAGAAATAATAATTCTGTTAACATAAATCGACCCATTAAATTTGTTCCTGGAGTAAAACTAGATGATGGAAGATATAGGGAGCTTTATTTCTTACCAACAGTCTCATACAATACCTCTGACGGAGCTCAATTGGGAATGGCTTTCTACAATTCTTCTTTCCCTGGTAAAAAACTAAAATGGGCATTATCTCCTGCTTTTGGATTCGGTTCATCAAGTCCTGTTGGGGAAGGTTGGATTAGCTATGATCATTATATAAAAAGCGAGAAATTCAGAAAAATCCAATACAAGTTAAATGTAAAATCCTATAACTATCAACACAGCGAAACCTTAGATACACCACTTAGGTATATTAGAATAAGCCCTCATGTTTCCCTTCACTTAAATCATAAACCAAGTGAGCATAAATACAGCAAACTCTATTTCAAACCTATTATTATCAATGAAGAAAAATTCATTTTTAATGATGACTTATTCGCCAAACTCAACCAAGTAAGTACGATATTTAGATTAGGTTATGAACATTACAACTTTTGGGAGTTAGGTCCTTCAGAACTTACTGCTCAATTAGAATATCAGCCATACACCAACGATATTGATGAAAAAAATCACTACTTAAAGTTAACGGCGGCATATTCAAAATCATTTTTATATGCCCCAAATCGATCCGTAGATTTTAGATTGTGGGGAACATATTTCATCTCAAATTCACAAAGAGAATCACCTACTTATGATAGAAGTTTTGTTCATGGCTCTTCCGCTCTTATTTATCAAGGATTTAATGATTATGCTTATGATGGATATTTCTTTAACAGAGCAAACCAAAATGTCAGTCTAGACAATCAAATCGGATACCAAGGAGGTGGATTCAAAACTCCATTTGGGAGCCAATATGGAATTGGACAAAGTAATGATTTTGCATTTGCTCTTAACATTAAGTCAAATCTACCTATCAAAACTCCTAAATTTTTTCCGCTAAAATTGTTTCTTGATGTAGGATATTATACTTCAAAAGAGACGGCTGAAGCTCGAATGGAAGGAAAAAGCATATTTAGTGGTGGAGTAATGCTGGAATTTGGAGAAGGTCTTTTTTCCGTTTATCTCCCGTTATTAAATAGCCAAGCATTAAATGACATTTATGAAACAGAAGGAGTAGGACTGTTGGGAAAAGTGAGTTTTAAATTAGATCTCATTCGTTTTAACCCATGGGATATCGCAGAAGACTACAGCTTCTAATTATCACTATAAATCCTGTATTAACACTTTTATTCCTTGTTAGTTGAAATTGCCTTTTTTAATGCATAATGCACGACTATTCAAGTAGAATTAAATTATAGGAATTGGATTCTACATTTAGGAAGTTTAGCCATGGCGGCTATTGTGGGCTGAGGGAGCAGCTATGAGTGCTGCATTAGAGTCGCCTAGCGTTTTTCTTTTACTTTTTTGGCAATAAGACTGAGTGATCTTTTATGTAATAAAAGTGATAATGAAGTTATCAAATGAAGGAACACGTTAGTGATGGGCGGAGTAAAATCCCCCTGATAAGGGAATATTATATTGAAAAACTAAAATATATTATTAAGAATGATAATCAGTAATCATGTAATCATTCATTTAATGAATAATAAGATTTAAATATTACGCAATATGTGTCACACACAATGTGTTCATTCCTACCATTGTGGTTAAAACAATAGTATTACATTTGCACCATTAAAGAAAAAAGGAAATGCAAGAAATACAACAAATCATAGAAACTGCTTGGGAAAACAGAGAATTACTCAAAGAAGAAAATGTAAAATCTTCGATCAGAGAAGTCATAGAATTACTAGACAAAGGCAAGCTAAGAGTGGCAGAACCTATTGGTGATGATTGGAAAGTAAATGATTGGGTAAAAAAAGCTGTAGTGATGTATTTCCCAATTCAAACCATGGAAACTATTGAAGTCGGCCCTTTCGAATTCCACGATAAGATTCCATTAAAAAAAGATTACAAGTCGCAAGGAGTGAGAGTAGTCCCTCATGCAATTGCAAGACATGGATCCTTCTTAGAACCTGGTGTGATAATGATGCCTAGTTATGTCAATATTGGTGCTTGGGTAGGCTCAGGAACAATGGTAGATACATGGGCAACTGTAGGATCTTGCGGTCAGATAGGCAGAAATGTTCATCTTTCTGGAGGAGTAGGAATCGGAGGTGTGCTCGAACCTCTTCAAGCTACTCCAACCATCATTGAGGACAATTGTTTTATTGGATCTCGGTGTATTATTGTGGAAGGTGTAAGAATTCGTAAAGAGGCTGTCATTGGTGCTGGAGTCACTATCACTAAGTCCACACACATCATTGATGTTACTGGTCCTGAGCCTATAAAAATGAAAGGTGAAGTCCCAGAACGTTCAGTGGTAATTCCAGGAAGTTATACTAAAGAATTCCCAGCAGGGAACTACAATGTAAATTGTGCGTTGATAATAGGTAAAAGAAAACCTAGTACAGACAAAAAAGTGAGCCTAAATGACGCACTTAGAGATCACAATGTGGCTGTCTAAATGAAAGAAAATAATGATTTTGGATTTTGAAAAATTACATACTGAATTACAGTTTACTACTTCTCGATCTGGTGGAAGTGGGGGTCAGCATGTAAATAAAGTTGAAACCAAAGTAACATTGAGATTTGATGTTGCAAATTCCACTGTTTTATCCGATGTTGAAAAACAAAAGATTTTGGAGCGTTTAAAAAATCTTATCAATAAAAACAATGAATTAATCCTTCATCAAGAAACTGATAGATCTCAATTAAAAAACAAACAAAAGATTATTAAGAAGTTTGATGCGCTAATAAAAAAAGCGCTGAAAGAAGAGAAGAAAAGAAAGCCTTCTAAAATTTCAAAAGCGGCAAAACGAATAAGAGAAGAAAATAAAAAACGTCGTTCTGATCTAAAATCAAACAGAAAGAAAATCCAACTCTAACAATCCGTCTTTGAAGATTTTGATTTGGACAATCAAAATCAGTGAAAAACCGTTTTTAAATAAATTCAACAATTCATGCGTATTTATTCTCTTACTAAGATTCTTGCATTGCCTGTAGTTCTGATATTCATAACTATAGCTTATCTAGATTATATTGCAAATTACACGACAGGATTTTGGATCATGCTTCCTATTGTTTTAGCAGTCGTACTTATGATATCTCATGGGCATATAGACTACTGGTATCTTAAAAAATATCCTATCAAATTAGATAAAGAAGTACTTACTTTATTAAATCAATATATTCCATTTTATAACGATCTAAACGAAGAAGATAAGGTCAAATACCATCATAGACTCAGTCAATATATTGAAGGTAGAAGTTTCACATCTGTAGGCTCAGAACATAAAGATGTACCTTATGATATAAGAGCGATGATCTCGACAAATGCCATTCAAATAGCCTTCAACCAAAAAGATGTTTTGATAGGTGATTTCGATAGAATATTTGTTTACAAACACCCGTTCGGATCGCCTACACATAATTTTTTGCATACTGTTGAAACAGAGGCTGAGGATGGTGTAATAATTTATTCCTTAGAACAATTAATACCAGGCATTACCAATCCTAAATTATATTATAACATAGGGATGCATGGATATGTGGAAGCATTTATAAAAGCTAATCCTACGGCTCCATTTCCACCAAAGTTAAATGCAGATTGGTTTGATATCCTTGCAATAAGTGGCTTAGGCAAAAAACAAATATTATCGACAATAGGATTTGAAAATGTTGACCTTTTGGTTGTACTGGGAACTTGCTATTTTACCTACCCTTCAGCATTTGAGAAAAGACTGCCCATTTTGAAAAAGGATTTAGATATTCTTTTCAATGAAGTCATTTGAGAATGCGAAGACTATCTTCGACCAAAACATTAAGGACATTGACTTCAATAAAGAAATGGCTTAAGCCTCAGGAAGATTACCATCACTTTTTCTTATCCAAATATCTCTTTGTGGGAAAGGAATACTAATACCATGCTCCCTGAATAACTGATCAATTCGGAATCGAATATCACTATTGATATCTTCGATAATCAGATACCTATTGGTAAAGAAATAAACTTTAAAATCAAGTGAACTATCTCCAAAATTACCAAAACGAACAAATGGGACTGGGTAATCTAGTACTTGATGATGTTCATTTGCTGCAATAAGTAATATTTTTTTTACCAATTTTGTATCACTCCCATAAGCCACTCCAACCGAGACATCGAATCTCACATATTCTACAAAGTGAGTCCAATTTTTGACACTTTCATTTACCAACTTTGAATTAGGCACAATAATCGAGACATTCGATCTTGTTTCAATTATAGAAGAACGCAATCCTATTTTTTTGACAGTTCCAATTTCTCCTCCTACGTTCATAACATCACCTACAGAAACTGATCTTTCAAACAGAAGAACAAGCCCTGAAAAAAAGTCATTAAATGTTTGCTGAAGACCGAGTCCAACACCTACCAATAATGCAGCAGCTCCACCTAAAATCAGGGTCATATCTATGCCCATTCCTTCGATCGCTATAATCGTGGCTATGAAATAAATTAAATATTTAAGCAGTTGATTGATAGCAAATCTGCTTCCCTGATCGATATGTCTTCTTTTGAATAAGCTGAATAGTGCAATTTGTGTAAGTATCCAAGTAATAATCTGAGCTAATAGGAAAATTACAATAACAGTTAAAATTTTAGATGGTGTAAATTGCCAGAAGTTGCCATCTCCAACAGGATATCTGAAAAGTACAAAATTCCAATCTAGCTTTTTGATTACTGCAATAGCTGCTAACACTATCAATATGTATTGGACTAGTTTGTTGATTGTTGACCTTACATTTTCTGGATTCTCATCTGAATCTAAGATCTCTTCCTTTCTATCCTTTTCATATTTATTTATAAGGATATTCGAAAATAACCATTCTGTAAGCCAGGCTCCTACTAAGATGATCAGCCCAATAATAATAATGCTATATCTAAGTATTATCCTCCCATTATCAATATTGAAAAGCTCTGCATCCAGGTTAAATAACTTAACTAGTAAATAAGCTGAAAAAAGAATGATTAGCTTTCGCAGGTAACCTTCAAATCTCCTCCTGTTTGGAGGATCGACATCATTGTTTTGAAAAAAATTAATTCTCCATTTGGCTTTGGTGAGTTTTAAAGCCCCATAAGTGAGTAAAATAATGAATATGAACCCAAAGAGATGGGCAATAGAAAAATCTAAGCTTCCAACACTAAACAATACAATTTCGAAAATCCTATTTAACATTTTACAAATCTAAACATTTCATTTATCTGAAATTATATTATTTCAATTTTTTATCTTTTGTGATCATGATGAATTTTTGATCGGTTAAGAAAATCATAATATAGTAGTCCAATATAACCTAAATGTCCTTTAGGATGTTTAAATCGAAGAATGAATGGCATTTTTACTTTTACTTATATCAAAGAATACGTAAATTTTCCGTTTCATAGCGAAATACTAAACTTAAATCCATTTTATATGAAAGATCAATCACTTTGGTTTTTAGAAAATATAGATGTTACTGGAATTTTTTGTCCCAAAAAAATAGGCGATCATCAGTCACCACAAACTCATAAGAACTTCAAAAAGGGTGACTATATCTACATGCCTGATCAAAGTAGTGATAAGGTTTTTTTCTTGAATGAGGGTCGAGTAAAAATTGGCACTTATGGGGAGAATGGCAAAGAAATCACTAAAGCTATCCTCAACAAAGGTGAAGTTTTCGGTGAATTAGCTATGATTAGTGAAGAGAAGAGACGTGATTTTGCCTATGCCATGGAAGACAGCCAAGCATGTGTCCTTACTACTGACGAAATGAAAACCATGATGAAAGATCATAGTGGCTTGAGTTTGTTCTTCATGAAAGTAATGGGTAGTAGGGTCCTCGAAATGGAGCAGAGATTAGAGTCTTTAGTTTTCAAAGATAGCAGAAGTAGAATCGTAGAATATCTGGTAGACCTGGTCAAGAAAAGTGGTCAGAGAGTTGGCTACGAATGGGTCGTTAGAAAATTTATTACCCACCAAGAAATTGCAAATTTAACTGCCACTTCAAGACAGACAGTAACTACTGTTCTGAATGAATTGAGAGCTAGCAATCTTTTGACCTTTAACCGCAAGAGATTATTGGTAAGGGATTTAGAAAATCTTGAAGCAGAAATAGTTTAGAAAATTACTTTTTGCATAAATATTTCATCAATTCTTTCACCTTCCCACATCATAGCGTTGGGTTCTGTACCATATATCTCAAAGCCAAGTTTTTCATAGAGATAGAGAGCATTTTGTGATATGTGACTAACAGAAAGAAGTATTTTTTGTAATCCAGGTAAATTGGAAGCTCTTTCAATACATTCTTGCATCAATCGATCTCCTATTTTCTTTCCTCGAAATTCTTGATATACAAAGACACCCCAGATGTAACCTTTATGTCTTATTTTCTTGTTGTGGTTCCTTATGAAACCAAGTATCCCGACAAGTTTTTCGTTTTCAAAATAACCAAGAATAAAGTTTTCCTCATCTTTCTTTTTCAAATCCTTAATCGTCTGTTCTCTGTCTATTTTCACATTTGGCATAGCACCAAATGATTTGGGATCTAATTGTAGACTGTCTTTCCTTATTTTGATAAAGTGGTCAACATCGTTTTCATTAAGAATTCTAATCATTCCTAACTATTGTCTTGTCACGATTACCTTTCCAGACAATATAGAATTCTCATTCTGAACAGAATAGATATAAATCCCTGAAGGTATCTCACTAATGGTTAAAGACTTCCGATTCAATGCTGAAGGATAAAATTGAACAATTTGGCCAGAGATATCTCGTATGTATACATCTCCTAAAATTTCATCATTATTTGTAGAAATTAAAAATTCTCCATTGTTTGGATTAGGATAAATCTTTACAAAATTATCGACATCAATATTCTCCACATCACTCACTTCAAGTGCCTTTTTCACAGCGGCCAATATGTCTATTCTGCCATACCCATAATAAAAATTAGGCGATTCCAATGCTGTATTCCCTTCACATTCTGTACTATCAATCAATTGCACAGCTGTAGAACGAAGTAGATCTTTAATTTCGTCCACTTGTCCTGCTAATGAAGGTTTGGCATTAATGAGAAGTGCCACTGCACCGGCGACATGCGGTCCTGCCATACTGGTACCATTAATGGTATTAAAACCATCATTTAACCATATCGATTTTACAGATACTCCTGGAGCTACTACATCTGGCTTCATTCGACCACTACTGTCTATCAAGACCGGACCAATACTACTGAATCCTGCTTTGGTATCATTATCGCGAGTCGCTCCCACAGTAAACGAATTCTCAAAAATCGAAGCGGGATTTCTAATTGTACTACAATTGCTTCCATCATTTCCTGCTGACACCACCACTACTGTACCCGCAGCAGTCAAGTTATTCACTACCGTCTCCATAAACGACCAGCTATCTGGATTACACCCTTCAGAAGGAGGACAACCCCAACTGTTATTTATAACATGAGGTGACATATTAGGATCTGGATTTTGCCCTTCTAAATCTGTAGGTGCCAAAAACCATTCGAAACATTCAGTATAAGTAGATGGTTTGCCCCATCCTCTGTCCATATTCCTACATCCAATCCAAGAAGCCGCAGGTGCTACTCCAATCTCATTTAATGAATCATTGCCTACCATCGTGCCCATTGTATGGCTTCCATGCCCATGGTCATCGCAAGGAATATCAGACAAAAATCCGCATGGGTTGGGATTTACAAAAGGATAAGTTATGGTATCCATATGGAGTGGACTCAAAGTATCTATTACATCATACCAATTATAGTTGTGATCGATTGTCAATGAATCTTCATATCCACGATATTTAGAAAGAATGAGCGCATTATCAAAATCATATCCAGTGTCTTGACCAGCTACTACTACACCTTCCCCTTGATATCCTAATTGCCAAACGCTGTCAGCTTTTATCTTTTGGATGCCCCATTCTGCGTCTACTCTACTGCCACTTGGGTTTAGATTACTTTTTGTTGGCAACATCTGAGTAGGGACATTATAAACGATTTTTTCTACATCAAACTTATCTAATATCTCATTTGCCTGTATCAAAGTGAGCTTTGCTTGAAAACCATTAAATACTATAAAAGCATGACTAGATATTTCCTTTGTGTCCAAATAGCTTTTAATCTGCTTTTGCGACTCTAAAGCGTGTGATTTTAATCTGGAGTAAACATAATTTGCCTTTCGATCTTTGGACCATCCTTTGGTCTTTCCGTAGAGGTCCAATTGATCTTCCATTACGATAATACAATCGACAGTTTCATTCTTTTCGAACTGCTCGATCAGAGATTCAGAAATACTTTGTGCGTTTACAGAGAATGAGCAAATTAAAAAAAGCAGAGAAACCCAAATGCTGTATTTCATTTTTTTATATTTTAGGATTGTAAAGATAGCTGTAAAAATATAAGAATTTAGTAAGGAATTTCACTGATTCATGACTTGTATAGGACAATCTCGTCAAGCTATAATTGAGACGACATTTAAGATAAATAGAAATTAATCGTATAGTCTTCCAAAAGCCAGATCTAAACCAATGCCAATGTTAATCCCATAAAATCTATTACTATTTATTCCAAGGAAACGGTCAAATCCCAGGACAATTCCATTTTGGGGCTTAATAAGGTATCCTTACAGGCTACTAATAATGACATATCTCAGACCAATGCGATGCACTGGTCTGAGATATATCAACCTTTCAGGCTGATTATTAAATACAATTTATTGAAAATCCTTTTAGCCTGCAATAGCCTGTAAGGTTAACATATAGTTCAAGCGCTAAAGTTATTTCTCAGATTGGTGAATTGTAATTTATGTATCCCCAATCACTCATCACCATTCACCATTCGTCATTCACATAATGATTTTCATTTCACAGAAAAAATTTCATTATTCCCCATCACCTCTTTAATCACTTCATATTCATACCCCTTCTGCGTAGCATAAGAAGTCAGCCTTTTCCTTCTATCCCACTTGTCTTTTGGTCTTAAGGTGCGATTTTTTTTCTCGAGTAGAAGATTTAGAGTCTCTAAATAAACATCATAATCAATTTCTTTGAGGGCTTTAGTGATTGAATACGCCGAAATTCTTCGAAATTTCAACTCTTTGATAATCTTCATCTTTCCCCATTTTTTAATGCGAAACTTTCCTCTTACATACGCATTTGCAAATCGTTCTTCATTGATAAAATCATCAGAAATTAAATCAGCTATGATTTGCTCCAATGTATCACCGTACACACTATGTTCTATTAATCTTGTCCTGATTTCGGACTGACAGCGATCTTGATAAGCACAAAATTTTTGCATTAAGGACAATGCATCTTCTTTCGATAATTTCGTACGTTTTTTTCTATCTTCCATTATTGAGAAATCCTCTCAAATCTATCTAGTATTTTTAAATAAAATGTAGGTTTATGATTAATTCTACTTCGAGAGATTAGATATTTTATGCTAGCATATATTTTTTATTGAAAAGATTGTGAATTGGAAAGATTTAAAAGGTTATATTTTTTGAGTAATCTTTCCAATCCCTCCAATCCCTCCAATCTCTTCAATCTCTAATAATAGGTTCATATTTGAGTAATTTGTTCTTATCACTTCTACTTAACAATTTTGAAATGTTGCAAAGTATAATTAATCTATATCGTGAAGGTAGCCAACAAAAATTTCAAATCCAGGCCCGAATTCTTTAACATCAGCACTGATACCAATATTCGCTAATGCTCCAATTCTCAATTTAGCATATTTGTTTCCAAATTCTGGAATAACAACTCCTCCTTGAAAAGAAACTTCATTTGTAGTCGAATATCCTATTCCTCCCCAAAAGGCATCTTCCATTTCAAATCTTAATCCTGCTCTAATATCCACTTGTTCAGGAGATGTATAATTGACTGTGAGACTTGGTTCGATAAAAGAATATCGTTGGTAGACTCTTGTTCCAACATTAAGATGCATGTGTCTTTCTCTCTTCTGATTACTTCCATTGATTAACACATCTGTAGTGAAAGCATTTCGATAAGCCAATCCAGCAAAGAAAACATTCCCATCATATTCTTTTGTATTAGATAAGAAATATATACCTCCTCCTACAGCAGGATAAGCAGTAGATGTACTAGTACCTTGCAATAAAACATCATCGCCATCATTAAAAATCTGGCTTGACGGATCAAACACATATTGCTGAAAACCTGCATTGATTCCTAAAGAAAGTTGACTGTCCTCACCCAAAATATCTTTCAATTTATATGCATAGGTCAATTGAAGTCCTTTTTTGCTTACAGGTCCTGTCTGATCAAAATTGATTATTGCTCCAGCTGACATATTCAGATCGACAAATGGATATTGAAAACTCAAAAAACCAGTCCTAGGTCCTCCTCCAAATCCAAGCCATTGTTGTCTAAAAAACAAACTTGTTCGCATATTATGGTCTATCCCCGTTGTCGCAGGGTTCCAATAATGTTTGGCATCATCCACAAATGAGCTTTGTGCCAATTGTTGACTTTCACCTTTCTGAAAAATTCCAAAAACAAGGAGCAGTAATATGTATGTATAATTTTTCATATTGTCTTTTTTAAGTTTGGGTAATGGGTTATCGCATAATGGTTATAGTACTTTTGTAGGTATTACCATCAAAAGTCAATATGTAGTAGTACGTATCAGCAGCTAGGATATCCCCACCATTCTCTCCATTCCATAATTCGGTGTCCGTCTGATATCGCTTCCTCTCAAATACAGGATATCCCCACCTATTGAATATCGTCAATACATTCTCAGGAAAGGCTTCCAAGCCTTCAAACCTCAATTCGTCATTATCACCATCTCCATTAGGTGTTATTATACTTACTAATTTAAAATTCTCTAATGGGTCATCTAAAATGCACACATTGACAGAGTCTCTAAATACACATCCATTTTCATCAGTAATATCTACAAAATATGTAGCCTCCTCGGTTGGATTCACTATTGGATTGGCAGTATTGCTACCATTGACTATTGTACTATCACTCTGCCATAAGTAAGATACTCCTCCTGTCGCTTTAAGTTCCAGGTCACTACCATTTACAACACAATCATCTTCTCCAGCGTCCACTTCTATACCTGCTTCAAATACTTCAATTTCAATAGTTAAAAAGTCTTCATTTTGAGGACAATCATCACCAATTATCACTTGATAAGTTGTAGTCTCTGTAGGTGAAGCTAATGCTGAAGGTCCTTCAATATTAGATAAAGATCCATTGGGGTCAACCCATTGATAATTAGTACCTCCTGAGGCAGTCAACTGAACCGGAACTCCGTTGCAGACACCCGTTGCAGAAGACATAATTTCGCCATTAATCACTGGAAAAATATCAACTAAAATAGAATCTACATCCGTACATCCTGCTTCATTAGTAACTGTTATGGTGTATAAGTCTTGAGAAGCTACGTCTGGATTTATTGACACAACATTTATTGTAGAGGTTTCTTGTCCATTTGACCACAAGTACATATTGTGATTACCTGCATTCAAAACAAATGATTCCCCTGGACATAAAGAAAAATCTTCACCTAAATCTACAGTTGGAGACTCTACAACATTGACTTGAGTAGATCCTGAAGATGTACATCCATCTTCACTTCTCGCAATCACTTCCACTATACTCTCTGCATTTAAAGTTATCATATTTCCAGTCTCACCGACAAGCTCATCTCCATTTACAAACCATTGGAAAGAATCAGCATCACTAATAGCTACAACATCGACGTTTTCTCCTTCACAGATAGAATAACTTTCTTCTAGTTCTAGAGTAGGCCTAGCATTAGAATTTACTTCAATCTCATCAGAATCACTACAACCAAATTCATTTTCAACTATCAATGTATAAATCCCAGCTTCCGAAACATCAACACTTGGCTGATCAGAAATACTCATTCCATCAAATTGCCAATCGTAAGAAACAGCACCAAAATCTGTCATGAGTGTCACAGATTCTCCATCACAAATGACTTCATCTTCTCCTAAAACTAAATCTGGAACTTCATTTACTATAATAGTTACAAAATCTTCAACTTCACAATTTCCTACTCCTGTAACAATAGCTTGATATTCTCCTTCTTCTGTAACTGTCAATTCAAACCCTGTCTCTCCAGCTATCTCTGTTCCATCCAAAAACCAAGTAATATTATCGCCAGTAGTAGTGGCTGTTATAATATCGCTATCGCCCATGCAAAAAGACTTATCGTCACCTAACTCTAATGTAGGACCAGGCTCAAAAGAAACCATTATTGTATCCCTTCCCGAACATTCAGAAGCAGCTATTACATTTGCGATATATAGACCTTCTTCAGTCACTATGACAGAAGCATTATTAGAAAATGGCAATCCATCTTTTAACCATAATATAAGTCCAACACTATCTACCATTAAGGTGATTTCACTACCAATACATCCAATCCTATCCTCTCCTAAATCTATATTTGGAGGGAATACTTCTGTAACAATAACAGTATCATAAGATTCACATCCAATTTCATTCATTCCTATCAGCACATATTCTCCACCTTCAGTAATTTCTGGTGATTCACTCTGATCAGAATGAAGTGATCCATTAAAATACCACTCATAAGCATCAGCTTCAATAAAAGAAAGTAACTGCCCTGTGGTACCTTGACAAACATTAATATCGTTTCCAGCAAATACTTGACTCAATGTGTAAAATTCTATATTGACCGTATCTTTTGCATCACATCCACCTCCTTTATCTACAATGACGGTGTATTGACCAGATTCGGTAACTTCTAGAGTACTTTCAGTTTCAGATAAAATCACTGAAGTATTTCGTGACCATGTATAAAGTGTACCATCCATTCCAGCATCTAAAGTAAATGGAGGATCTCCTTCACAAAATTCTTGATCATCACCAAGTTCTACTATTGGTCTCTCCACATATTCTATGACAATAGTATCCATGTCCACGCAATCAAAAGAATTAGTACCAACTAAAACATATGTTCCAGCATCAGTCACTAAAAGCGAGGGATCAGTCTCTGACGCTAATTCTACATTATCCTTGAACCAAACCAAATCTGAGGCATTGGTATTAGATTGGATAATATAGATTTCACCTTCACATACAGATATATTTTCTTCTAATTCTACGGTTGGACTAGGATTGATTGTAATATTTACTACTTCAAATTTTGAACAGCCATTTGCGTTTACTACTTCTGCAAGATAATTTCCAGATTCTATTATTATTAGTGTTGACTCTGTAACCATTAGTTCTAAACCATCTTTGAACCAACTATACTCTACTCCATCAGGTCCTGCATCAAGAATTATTTCTTCATTATCGCAGACTATTCTGTCTCCGCCCAGATCTAAATCAATCGGGCAACAATTTTCAGGAGCTGTATACAAATCAGCGACAAATTTTGCACAGGTAGTAATCTCACTAAAAGCGGCAGATACTCCTTTTAGCATTCCATCAGAAATCTGACCTACTAAAGTAATGGTCTGAGGACTTCCTGTTATTGGAAAAGGGGTCCCATTGACCGTAAGATTGCCACTAAGTGGAGGTTCGTCATAAGTCACAATAATTTCTTGTGAATAAGTATTTGTTATCGGATCACAAGCAGATTGCATCCCTTCTTCAATCGTATTTATTCGACAGCTAAACTCGACTAGGATTTGTTTTTTATTAGAACTAAGAAGAATACAATTCATAGCTTGTATCTCAGTCAGAAGGTTACCTACCCAGTCAGCAGGATTTGTATCCTCGGGAGGAGTAACTCCGCCAGACTTATACACTACAGTATATATACAATAAAGACCTCCTGATACTGACTTAAAATCAGATGTAGGGCTTGCTATTTCAATGATTCCAGCATCATTTACAGCGATAAAAGTGTTACTATAATCTGAGGCAATTTCATCAACTTCAATGACCGTCCCTGCTCCTACAATATTAGTAATCTCAGTTGACTTTGGCAAGTCCATTGGATCCGCATTATTAGTAATAACCAATAAGTATTCTTTACATTCATCTAGTGGTACTGTTAAAGCAGATGAAATAGAAAAACCAGTCCCACTGGTCGATGTAGCATTAGAACCTATAAATGATGCACATGGATTATTTACATTGTAGGATGCTGCATCATATATAGTAAATGTCCCAGACCCTCCATCAAAATTAATATCAATAGTAAAATTATAGGATCCCGTCTTTTCAACAGCTATCTTTCTATTCATTGTAAACCAGTTGTATTGAATCACACAATTACCTGACTGATTAAGCATGACAATTGGGGCTGATGTAGCGTTATCCTGTATGATAGTTTGTGATATAGAAGAAATAGCACTACCATCAACATGACTAAGACTCAAATCGAGGGCAGCATCCCCTTGCTCAAACATTTCAAATTCAGTATCACAAAGAATACTACTTCCCGCTAAGCAAGTAGACATTATACTAAAGTCATTATTGGTGATATCAAAAAATGAAAAACATTCTGCATCGGCACAAGTCAGCATGATCCTAGCATTGTCAGTATTTGGAAATGCCGAAGGTATAGTCACCTCAAATGAACCAGAGGAATAGTCTATATCTTCAGCAAGTGGTATGGTATATGTCAAACCTCCATCAATTGAAAGCAGGATATCTGCCAAATCACATAAAGCTTCTGTTCCGTTGACTGTCCAATTGACTGTAAAAGGTACACCCGCATCTACAGACGATATATTTTGTAATGACATCGGACCGCTATTATCTACGATTACAGTCATTTCAGCAGATGCAATTCCACCTCCTACAATGTTGTTATCTCTAGCTGTCAATTGAAAATGTAGCGTTCTTGCTCTATTCGGAAGTACATCAAATACATCACTATTAGCTCCATTAATCAAGGTTCCTAATCGTGGGAAATATCTTGTAAGATCAGAACTAGGAGAAAAACTTCTAAATAAAGGTGCATTACTAGAATTTGCAGCTTGGCTTCCAATAAATCCTTGTGTGGGCGAACCAGTCCCATCTTCATCATATTGTTCCCAAGTATAAGTAAGGTCATCACCGTCTTCATCAGAAGCACTACCTGTAAGTCTAAAAGGAGTATTCTTAGGAATAGTGACTACTCCTGCACAAGGTTGCGCTGTCACTTCTGGGGCAGTATTACTTAATGGTACTTCCGTTGCACAATCGGTTTCAGTATTCAAATAGGTAACCATTTGAAAAAGACTGTGTACATGGAAGTAATTATCAGCTACACCCCCACCTGGTATATTTTGAGCATCGTCACAGATTCCCTGGTATGACATAATGGTAGTACCACTACCAATTTCATAAGCAGTTGTTTCACTTATCGCATTGTCACAGCTGTTGCCACTTCCGTTGAAAGTATGCTTAGCCCCATGCATATGGCCAAATTCATGTGCCACAAGGGAAATCCATCCATTCCCCACATTATTAAATGAACCACTCCATCCCCCAGCTTTTACCGGAGCACCATCTTGATTTTGATTATCACAAATAACTCCCACATAAGCCACTCCGCCAGTAGACCATCCATCTCCTTCTTCATGATTATGAAATACATGACCAAGATCATACGAGCCAGTATTGAAGCTCATATCAATAGCTCTCGATGCTTGTACTGTTCTTGCATCTCCACCCAAATCATTAGGTATAAAAGGGTCTGTTGCAGAATTTGAATACAAAATCGGTTCCAGCGGAATCAATTTTACAGAAAGTTCATTTTCATAAATTACATTCAGTCCATTCACAGTAGCTATAATAGCAGTAGTAACAGGACTATCACTATTCCCGTTGGCTGCGTAAAATTCTCCTGTACACACTATCGCTAAACTAAAATTTCTCCGTGTTCCTCCATTTGAAAAAGCGACTCTGTTATTATCCATCTCTTTCAATTTCTTCTCCCATTCACTGATTCTACCTTCCTTTTCAAAATGGGTACAAGTAGCTCCTTCCTTAGAATGTAACTGAATCCCTTCTTCAAGAAAGTATACTCCATCTTGCGGATAAAATGAAGCTAATCCGCGTGGAGTCATTATCGTTGCCCAAGAAGATTCCGGAGTCAAAAGCATTCTTCCTTTGACAGTTTTATCCTTCGTAGATTGTATGATATATGTCTTTATATCTGGTCTTGCTGCTGCAAAATCCGGAGCTAACATTTCATCCTCTACAACTGTAAATTCACCATACCCCAATTTTTCAAATGGCAACTGCAAAGTCGCAGCTTTTGATTGAGTCACTTTCGTATAAAATGAACCCGGATCCATTTCAATCCTCATTACCTGTTCTTTCTCCTCAATCTCAAAAAAAATGCCTTGAGACATTACGGATAAAGAACAAAAAAGACAGAGCGATATAACTAAATACTTAATTGTCATTGTATAAGGTTTTTTACTTCTGAAATGATATAAACCATATTGTCAATATCACTTCAATATAATAGCACAAATCAACTTTCTAATTCCTAATTTCTAGTCAGAAAGATGAAGATATAAAAATTCGATGGACGTTTTAGGTCGTTTATCAAGACCTTAAAATTATTGCAGTGCAAAGTTAGGATTTTTTAGTAAAGATTTATTGATGCCTAGCAATTTGTGTGTTCAACAAAATGCACTTTCTCAATTAAATATGCTCCTTGTCATCTTGAGCGAAGTTTTTACGAAGTCGATCACTCCTTGTCATTCTGAGCCCTTAAAATCAGCAAGCAGCTTTAAAATTAAAGTAATGACAAGAGTACATTATCAATTAAATTGCCTGAGCCATGTTAATTAAGGCGGGTTTGCCTGTCGCTAAATTGTGGGTGGCGGGAGCTGCACTCGCAGCATAGCCTTTTTAGCGACTTGATTTTTTTTGGTTCTGTTTTTTTATCAAGAAAAAAATAGAACGCCCAGCCGGCGAGGCGAAGCTCAATTGAAAACAAATTATGAATTAAAACTTAAAAATTATTCATATATCATAAATACATTTATTTTAAGTATTGGAATAATATATTTTACAATACTTGTCATAGATAGCGAAGATTCATCGAAATCGAAGAATTAAGGAGAATGGCTCTAATTTAATTTTGAAATCCTATTAGATCAATTTCAACAATTTAGAGAATATCTAATTTTTTATCCATCTAATGACTTTGCCCAATAATCTAAAATCACTTATTTTTAACAATTTTTTTTGTAAATAAAACATTCCCTTCTTTATCCATTCCATTTATCAAATAAATACCTTGAGGGAAGTTATTCGTGAATATTTGGAAATCTGAGCCATTTACCGTCAAGGTCTTTTCAAGAACTTTCTGACCAAAAATGTTATCTATTCTTATTCTAACCAATTCACAATCACAATATATATTTAAGATGTCTTCTACTGGATTGGGATAATATTTGACACTAATTTCTTTTTTCTCCATTGTAGAGATTCCTGTATCAATACCTGCCCAATATAATGCCCATGGACGAGCTTGTTTGATTATCAATTGATTATTTGAAGTGACCTTATATTCAATATCCATGGCAAATGCATCAACTCCAACTGCACTATATAAGATTTGAAACTCATCATGGATAACACTTAAAAAATCCCTCATTTCATCCAAGTGGTACTCTTCCATAACCAGCTCATCACCCACAGTTAGATTTGAATATCGAATGACTATATAATCATCCTCTGTAACCGAAACCCTATCCAGTAGTATTTCTTCAGGCAAGGAAAGGTCATTTGGATTGGTCACCAAATCTTCGCCTACTTGTGTATTAAGGTAAAATGTATTGTCTGTTTGATAGATGGGGTCAAGACTTACCGCAACTCCATTTGCTTTCTCATCCTTATAATTTAGATGGCATAATACGCCCATTGAAGCTATGTACTGATCGACTCGATAAAAGTCTCTTTCATCAAAGGCTCTAAAATTCCACATACTTGCAAACACCTGTTTGATAGATTTAGAAATATGCCCTTCATCTGGTTTTTGTGTTTTGGAACTATACAATCCTGCTCCACTAAAACCAGGCAAGTCCTCATTGTTAGTACTTGAACGACAACGTACAGAAGTGCCCTCAGGAAACGATTCATGCATGTCTTGCAACTCATCTAGCATCCATTGTGGCATATCAGCATCTTCAATATCGGACCTCAAATCTTCGAGCATTTCTATTCGGACTTCAAGATCAGACTGAAAATCAGGATTGGCCAACATTGTCTCTACTTCATCAAAAAAGCCATTATACTTCATAAACTCTTGATAAAAATAAAACGGGATCGCATAACCATCGGGTATTGTCTCATCAGGAAAACCAAAAGTTCTCATTGTCGCTACATTGGTACTTTTAGCTCCAAAACCATCCGCCATACCAAAACTGATATCATCAAGAGGTAAAATTTCAGTATAGGTTAAATTCAATGGCGGAATTTGTACCTCATCAGGACGAATATCATCAAACCATTCATTGACTTCTTCAATCGTAGCTTCTCGTATAAAATATCCATCTTGCTTCACTTCATAGTAGACATATGTGCCTATTAGATTTGCAATTGAATCCACTAATAAAGGATCTCTGATAAAGGCATTTGGAAGATTATCCTGGATCGCTCTTAAATTCACATGTGATAATGGTGTCTGAATAACCGATGTAATAATCCCGCCTACTCGTGGCATTGCATTAGGCAATGATTCATAAATCACCACATCTCTGGAACTGGGCACTTCTTCTAAGCTCATCAATCGCAAGAAACCAAATCCTTCAGCCACATTCAGAGCCAAATAATCAATATCTGCATAAACATCTGCCTCAAATAGTATGGGGATTCTGGAGTTATCATATAGGTCTTTATCTGCCTCATAACCTTCTTCACTATTGGCAGTTACAAAAAAAGCCAAATTGTTTTTTAAAAATGGCATATTGGCTGCTATCAATTCGTGCGTTTTCTGGACAGATACGAATGGTTTACTGAGTCCAACGCTATAATTAAAAGTAAAAGCTCCTAGTGTCCCATTATTGGCCACGGTAGTAGGATGATAGACAACTTCTCCTCGTAATTCATCGACAACATCAATATCAAAACCAACTGCATCCGCGAAATCTTTATGCCGATTATGAGTCACACTATTGATAAAATAAAGCTGTGGATTGTCAGTATGTAGATCTAAAATTATAAATTTCACAAATTCCTTTCCATTCAGAAATGGTGCAAATGGTACATCTTCTCCGGTAATCGATAGTTCTTTGAATGTAGTCAAACTATTAGTACTTACCGTTCCGTCTACAAAATTGATCGGCGCAGCAAAATTGAGGGGCCCGTGTGTAGGTATATCCATAAACTCGGTGATATCATCTACGCCATCACCATCCGTATCGAATGGAGCATCAATGGAATATTCTAACACTTGGTAATGCTCAATGGGATAATTTCCTAATGGCTCTGATATTATGGTAGTTCCTTCTTCGCCTAAGGTCATGGAGGCTGGCTCTTCTAAATCACCCGTAGGAGAATGTCTAATATTTAAGATATAATAATTGTCATCTGTAGAAGCTACTTCCAATTCCACCTGCCCATTTATATTCGTTGAATAATTGAGAATAGGCACTTCCTGCCCAATTAGTGTAGTACTCATTGAAAAAAAAACAGTTATAAGTAATGCTGTAAAAGGCTTCATTAAAGTACTTTTTTTAATTATAATTCCGCTAAGACAACTTGTATGATCTTTAGCCAATGGTCAAAGTTATTCTATAAATTTAAAGATTCTTTCGCATTCATTTAGAAATAAGTGACTGCAACTCCTTAATGGCGACAACTATTAGTGAAAATACACAAGTATAAAGATCCACTTAACTCTAAAAAGTAATTTTTTCCAAATTGCCAAACGGCTAATTACCTCTTTTTCTAATATTTTTTGAGACCTCAGAGAGGTCAAACTAGGCAATTGTTATAGAGAAAGCTGTTAGAAAGTGTTGCAATAATTAAAAAATAGAAATAATAGTTACTTTTTGACTGAACTTGGCTACTTAAATTCGAAACCCGTCGGGTTCAGGGAAGAAGGGAAAATAGGGCGTTCTGCCCTGACTTTTCTGATCACAGCGATAATTCAGAATGAATAGTCTTCCACGATAAACAACGACATGAGCGAAGTAGATAAAGCGCCCTATTCGGTTCTGCTTTAGCCAAACCAAATTGCTATTCATTCCATCACCATTATCGCCCTGGTTTTGCGCCAACTTGGTGTGATAACCTCCAATTGATACATGCCTGCTGCGATTTGGGATGGAAGCTGAATAGTCAACTCTTCCAGTGCTGAACCGGAAAATTCTCTGGTCATAAGAAGGCTGCCACGAAGGTCGTAGAGGTTGAGGGTGATCGGGGTTATGCTTTGCTGTCCAAATTCAAGTTTGATTTCCTGGCCGGGTTGAATTGGATTCGGACTTAGTGCCAGTTCCCAATCCGCTGAGATGTCGATTACATCAATAATAATCTCAAAGGAGACTGTCGGGTCATAACTTTCTGACACGACCTCTCGTACAAAACATCGCTGCACCAGCGTCCCAATGTTGGAAAAAATCGTGTCGCTGAGCTCCTTTATCACCAGATAAACTACATTATCGATCGTTTCGGGTTGTAAGAAAGCATTGAAGGTTCGTGTACCAGTGGCTATATCCTGCCGTAGATCATCCTTCCATGCCAGCCCGTAATTACCCCCTACTTTTGCTACTGAGACCAGATTCACGGAATGTGCCCAACAGAGGTTCTCCACATGCCCCCCTTGTCCATTTGTGTCATAAAAGTATTGGCAGCAATTAAAGTTCATCTCTACATCCTCATCTTCACAAAATTCATTCACAATCCAATCGCGAGAAATACGTTCTTCATTTGTTCCAGTCGTATCTGTTTGATCTTCAGCCACATGGCCATAAAGTGGATTTGGAGAAGCAATGTCCTTTGGGTTTTCTGAATAAACATTTTGAAATTTTACCCGCATCGGGATCTCGTATTTATCAATGAAATCTAACTTGCCTGTAACCATGGGCCCCAGGTGAATACCTTCTCCATCACCTCCCATCAAGTTATCGAACTCTTCCAGCATTTTTCTTGCACCCGCATCATTATTTGGAAAGGGCACTTTCAAAATATCTTCTACTTCTTCATGATTCTTTCGTAACCAACCAAAACTATTTGTGGTAGAGGCCTGCACACAGGCCTTCCAATCGCCACTGTAATCTGCGGTCTTACCATGATTAAGAGAGTCCAGATCGATATTCGGAACATTACATCCACGTGTTTTGATAATCGTTTCTTTCGACGACGGATTCCAATTAATAGCATTAGGAATAGTAAGAGGCCCCGGTCGATGTGTACCTGTAGGCACTGGAAAGTGTCCTAAGGCAACAGTCTTGGAGTCGATCTCGATCACTATGTCTAGTATATCGCACCAGATAGGAGGATTTAGGTTCACAGAACTGGAGAGCCTGGTGTTTGTGTGAATGATAGAAATCGGATCTCCATCGGTGTAAATGTCCAAGGGATCAAGATCGATCCATGTTGTGACTTCCATCGTGTCACTAAATGCAGGTAGTGGATAGTTCTGAATTGCCCAGTCATCCGACCAGGAATCTAAATCGGTCAAGAAGATCATATTAAAAAACAACGGATCAGCTCCTGGTGGATTGTAATAGCGAATAACCGCTTCTCCAAATTCACTGTTTTCCATTTCAAATGGACTGATAAAGTCTAGCTGATTGATTTCAATCAATTCCGCATAAGGAATTTGTGCCATCAAGTACTGAGAAACAGTAAATGAAAAAAGCAGGCTTAGGTAAAGTGCTTTCATAAGCTATGGTTTTGTGGTCCATCGCAGATTCGGACGAATAATATAAGCAAATTCAAGCATTAATGCAACCCCCTACAACTGTGCTTGAGATTGAAGCAGAAATAGGTATAAGTAGAACAACCATATATAAACACCTAGAAGAAATTAAAGGGCTTGAATTTGAAGTTGAATTTGAACAAAAAATAAAAAAACTAAGAAGATCAGCTTTGGAACAACTATATAGTATTGGAGCATCACAAAATAACATCAAGGCTCTTACCGAATTTCTTAAATGGACTGAAAAAAACACAAGACACACCAAAGAATCAGTATCTTCAAATTAAGAACGTGTTCATAGATCAGAGAACAATACAATCACTTTCTGAAGAAAAAAGAAATGAACTTGAATCAATAATATTAAGCGATATAAAGTTTAATAAAGTTGACAAATCTAAAACCTAAAACCTTTAAGGCAATCACTACGCACGTCATAGCCGCAAACATATTTATAATTAAATTTTAGGTTGAGGGGTATAGTTTTTTAACTTTGAGAAGTTAAGATAATGTAGACCATTCCAGTTCGATTGATTTATTCGTTTTTATTCGATTATTATCTGAAATTATACTATATATTTGGATAAGTCTACTCGTTTTCAATATGTTGTAAATCAGTTATTTGTGGTTGTGTGTATACAAAAGTTAGACAGTTTTTTTCTTAAACAAAAGATTATATAAAATAAATACAACATTTAACAAGTTTATTTATATTGTACCTTCATAAGGATTAATCGAATTTTATATTAACTTTTCTTGTTGTAATAATTAAATTACCTATTAATGGCAAATATTAGGATTCCAGAACAAGTAGTTAAGGGTTTTGAATTAGTTTCTAAATTGAATGATGATCAAAGACTTGAAATTCTGAATATTTTGGGAAGAATTCAAATTGGAACTACAAATAAAGTTCTTGTTGATAATTTTATTGAAAAATTATCAATGTCAAAGTACGACTCAAGAGAAATTGTTTCTATGATCCTAAGTATATTAGGTCTTATTGAAAACAGTGAAAATGAAGTTGATGTAATTGCTGATGATTTATTTAAAGCATTAGGTGAAATTGGAAATGAAAATATCACCTTAGATTCAGAGTACAAAACCTTTTTAAATGAGTTACTAAAAAAATCTTTAAACAGTCCATTGAGTGTTACTCAAAAAGCGTTTAGATTAATTCATGAGAGAGATAACTTGCTTATTAAATCTAAAATTATTACAGATGTAAGACCAGTTTTTGGTGGGAATAACAATTCCGAAGTAAAAGCGACATCAATTCTTTTCAATTTAAGACTTTCTTATACTCCTAGTCAGAATTCAGAAAGCGAATCAACTATTACTTTTGCGTTGGATGAAAAAGACTTATTAGAGTTAAAAGATGAAATCTTAAGAGCAGAAGTCAAAGCTAAGTCAATCAAAGAGAGCTTTACAGAATTTACAATGATACAAACAGGATAAAATGGCTACCTTAACAAAAGAACCTAAAATAAGTTCACAACCTATATACTATCGACCAGATCTTCTTGATAGTATCCCGAAATGGTGGAAAAATAATGATGTTACTTATTCTATGTATTATTGGAAGGCTCAATCGAGAATACCAGTATTAAAATACAGTCGATCAAGGTTACTAAAAATAAATCTCGAAAATTTTGAGACTATTTCTTTACCTTTTGAACTTATTGAATTATATAATGCTATTAAGGAATCAAGATACATTCTAGATTTTGAAGATAATTGGGATGATCAAGGAGCTAAGAAATATTTAAGTTCTACATGGGCTAAGTCTATAAACTTTATTACGAATTATGCTAAATGGATATTTGATGAAAGGAAAGTCATAATCCCAATTCCCAAAATATATCATGGGCCACATGGGAGTATCGATATTCAATGGAAGAATGATGATTTTAAATTACTAATAAATATTCCTGAAGAAGATACCAATGCTAGTTTCTATGGAAATTTTGGAGATAATCAAGAAATTGAAGGAAATTTCTCAATCAATAATTATAAACTTCAACTGCTGCCTAGTTTAATATCTATCTAGGATGCATGAAATTGAGGACATACCAGATTCTGATAATCTTTACTATAGAGTCCATAAAAATGACATACGTGAAGAAGAGGTGCTTCCAGGTGCATTTAAAGAAAGAGGTGAAGGTATGTCTACAAATTGGGACAAATATTCATCTCCTGAAGATTTAATTAAAATTGCTACTGTTCCACATGACAATTGTGTAATTGAACTTAATGTTGGTGCTGTAAGAACTATTGAAGATTTAGTTGTTATTCATGCACCCATAGTTGACAATCAGGCACATTCTCATGTGATTGGAATACCTAGAAATAAGTCTCTCAAAACTAAAGTTAGAGCAAAGCTCCAAGAAATATATGAATGGAGAGTTAAGTAGGGAGAATCTTCTTAAACCACTTTATCATTATATAATATGCCTCTACTCTTCCATTGACATTCTTTTTTGGGTTTCTGTATGGAAGTCAAGAAGTTTCTCTTAAGGAATTGAAATATTCGATTAGACTATTTCAGGATATCGTAATATCGAATGTCAATACAATGATAATTTACCACCATCATACATTGTCTTCATCCTTCCTCCCCCAATAAGCGTATAATACTCTAAGGATCTCATCTTCGTTCTTTCTGTAATTCTTATTATGTTTTGTCTTTATTTGAAAATCAGACATCAATAAAAATATTATCCAATGTTGAGTACAAAACACATCATCAAGAGAATATTTAATTGTTACAATTTTTCCTTTTCGTTTTACTCTTATTAATTTAATGTTCATAGATTCAAGTTGTAGAAATGCTTTTAAATTATGTATTGATTATATGGATTAGGCAGCGATTGAAATTAGGCTATCAATTCTGCATGATCTAAATGTATTTTTTTCAATATCCCAATAAGAAAGTATTTGAAGATTCTTAGCCGTAGTACTTCCTTTGCTTTGATAGTTGAAGTTTCCTACTCGAAGTGTACCTATTGCCTTTCTTATAGTCTTACCATCTGACTTTAAGAATGAAAAAAGTATACAATACCTTCCTTGAGTGCCATCTTAAGTTTGAGAGCCTTCCAAGCTGCCTTTAATCCCTCTGAGATATTACTACACGATCCACTCTTAACTAATGACCAAGCGATTGTAGTAAAATAATTGATCTAATGGATAAAGAAAAGTATAATATACTGAGGATTAAAGAAGTAGCGGAAGGGTTGAATATAACAATAAAAGCGGTTGCAAAACGCGCAGGACTTTCTTATACTTATACATCGGAAGTCTCAAGAGGAATCAAATTACCCAAAGTTGAAACACTGGTAAATATTGCAAAAGCACTAAATGTAGATATAAGGGATTTATTTATGTCTACTAAAGAGAATAAAACCAACACCGAACTTATAGAAGATGTTGAAAGTATTATGAATGAATTGAAGACCAGATTATCAGATGAAGTGTAAGAGATACGGAAATCATGAAAGATCAGTAGAAGCATTTTAAATATAAACATGTGCATCTGGAGCTAATCTACCAAAACGGTCATTTTACTAAATAAACGACCGTTATATGATCGCTTAAAAAATAAACCTCTTAACAATCAATGAGATACGGGGTTTTTCGTAACATGCCCGAGGCTAGTTATATTATTGTATATCAAGTATTTACATCAAAATAAGGTCATCTAGCGGTTATTTACATCAATTAGTCTTTATTTGTAGTCATTATTGGCAAAAACCTTTATCCTAGCAATTTTGGTATATATTATATATATTTGTTTTCAAATAACCAAAACTCAAACTCATGTTCAATTCTTTCCTTTTTAATTTCAGCCTGTATTAATTAATAATAGTACCTTTTAAAACTGTAGTACAGTTTTTGTACATATGTTAAAAGAATCTCAATAACACTGCAAAATTAAATCTTTGTGTTTGTTATTGTGTTTTGTAAACAATTAATACAATTAATATGAAACAAGTTTCCATCGCAACAAGTGAACAAATCGGTGTAATAAAAAACTGGAATAGATCTCAAGAAGGTAACTTTACTGAAGATCAAGTTATTGACGCATTTTTATATGGGCGTAAAACTGCTCTTTCTCAAGAGGAAAAACTATTCAAAAATACTTTTAGCGAAAATTTTGAAAAAATCAATCATGTCCTAAGTGAATTTTTTAATGCGATCTTTGAAATTGACAAAAAAGCAAAATTGCATTTAAAAATATCGGACTATTCTAAATTTGAGGCTTCAATAACAGTATCAGAAAAGTACTATTTAGATAATAAAAATGAATTATTTGAAACTGCAACTAAGATTGAGGACAAAGTTAAATCTGAATTTCTTAGTTTTTATATCAACTTTTTACCCTTATTTGATGATGTTGATTATGATATTTTAAAAGCTGATGGGTATCGATTTGAATATAAAAACTAAGACCTAATCATTTGAATATTGAATAATTTTCGTTTAGATCACGCTCACCATAATTACAACACTTGTGAATACCTATTGAATGATGGTAATCATAATGATTGGGTCATTACTGTTGCTTTTTATTCTGCTCATCATTATTTTAGGTATAAAAATTTTCCACTTGAATTTAAAAATGAGGACGATACATTTGTTACTTTTGATAAATTCTGCTCATTTTACGGAATCGAAGGCAAGCATGGTCAACTATCAGAATTAATAAGAGAGTATGTAGATAATAATATCTACCTTATGTTTAGAGAGATTAAAAATGAATGCTGGAATTGCAGGTACACAAATTATAAGGTAAGCAATGACAGAGCTAAAAACGCTTTCGAAGTAATTACAAAAATTAAGGCGTATTGTGAATCTAAGAAAAATAATATTAGAACTTCAGACAGAGACTCTATACCCATGTACTAGATTATAACACTCTAATACCCTAAAATCTTTCTCAGGTTTCTCGAAATAATAAGTTTCCAAGACCAGAAGCACTTTTAAAAATAGTCCATTAGAAGAGCAAAATACCACACCTCTCACCACACCTCATAACAATTAAAAAAATTAAGTCTTGTAAATCAATGATCTACAAGACTTAATTGAGGTCGCGGGCGGATTCGAACCGCCGTAGATGGTTTTGCAGACCACTGCCTAAGCCACTCGGCCACGCGACCATTTTTTTCTAATGGAGTGCAAATATAGAATATATTTTAATAACCTGTAATATTAATAAGACAATCTATTTTACTCTCTTAAAAACTAATTTTGGTAAAAATTGTTTCAAGTAGGATATAATTAATCGCATTTTAAAGAAATTTTAAGGGTAAACCGCTGTATATCTAGCTTTTAATACAAAACTAAATAGTACCTTTGTGCGAAATTTGAAAAAATAAAAACAATGATGGATACTCAATCAAGTACCAAGTATAAGGTAAAAGATATAAGCCTTGCTGCTTGGGGACGTAAAGAAATGGAATTGGCTGAAGCAGAAATGCCAGGACTAATGACTCTTAGAGAAGAGTTCGGTGCATCACAACCACTGAAAGGTGCAAGAATCGCCGGATGTCTTCACATGACCATACAGACTGCTGTATTGATAGAAACGTTGACTGCACTAGGAGCTGAGGTTACTTGGTCTTCTTGTAATATATTCTCTACACAAGATCAAGCTGCAGCAGCTATTGCAGTAACTGGAGTACCAGTTTTCGCTTGGAAAGGTCTGAATGAGGAAGAATTCGATTGGTGTATAGAGCAGACGCTTCACGCATTCGAAGATGGAAAGCCTCTAAACATGATCTTGGATGATGGTGGTGACTTGACTAACATGGTGCTTGATAGATTTCCAGAATTAGTAAAAGATATCAGAGGAATATCTGAGGAGACTACTACAGGTGTACACAGACTGTACGATAGAGTAAAAAAGGGAACACTACCAGTTCCTGCTATCAATATCAATGACTCGGTAACTAAGTCAAAATTTGATAATAAATACGGCTGTAAAGAATCTCTAGTAGATGCAATTAGAAGAGCTACAGATATCATGATCGCTGGTAAAGTAGCTGTAGTAGCTGGATATGGCGATGTAGGAAAAGGTAGTGCCGCATCTCTAAGAGGAGCTGGTGCGAGAGTAATCGTAACTGAGATCGATCCAATCTGCGCGCTTCAAGCTGCTATGGACGGATTCGCAGTAAAGAAAATGGCTACAGCTCTAAAAGAAGCTAACATCGTAGTAACTGCTACAGGTAATAAAGACATCATCACGCCAGAATATTTCAAGCAGATGAATGACAAAACCATTGTATGTAATATCGGTCACTTCGATAATGAGATAGATGTGACATGGTTAAATGATACGCATGGTGATTCTAAAATAGAAATCAAGCCTCAGGTAGATAAGTATACTATTGACGGTAAAGATATCATCCTATTGGCAGAAGGTAGATTGGTCAACTTAGGTTGTGCAACTGGTCACCCTTCATTTGTAATGTCTAATAGTTTCACAAACCAAACTTTGGCACAATTGGAGCTTTGGGAAAGAGGAGACAAGTATGAAAATGATGTTTACATGCTTCCAAAACACTTGGATGAAAAAGTAGCTTTCCTTCACTTGGCTAAAATCGGTGTAGAATTAGAAGTGCTTTCAAAAGATCAAGCTGACTACATTGGTGTGACACCTGAAGGACCGTATAAGCCAGAATACTATAGATATTAATTGATGCTCAATTTATTGAGTTATTGAGTTATTGAGTTATTGAGTTATTGAATTGTTGAGTTGTTGAGTTTTCAATTACTCTTTGAAATAAAAATTTAGAGCGGGGATCATTTCTCGCTCTACTTTTTTCTAAGAATGAATCTTTATTTCTAACATTGTGAACTTTGTGCAACCTTAGCGCCCTTTGCGGTTAAAGAAAAAATTAAGTTGAATGAAAAAAGCTGAATCATACATCATACTACAAACAGAGTTGGAAATCTACAGAAAGTTGATGACTCAGGCTATAATAGTCATATCAGATCAAGATGTCTCTGACTATCCCATCATGGTTGCTCATCAACAAGAATTGGAATTGGGAATGCCAATATTCAAAAGAGAAGATAACAAAGGTTCAAAATGGTCTATTCATGCCTCTACATTAGAAGAGTTTGTATCTAGACAAATCATTTTTCCTGAAAAAGTAGATGAGTTCAAGACCAATTATAAAGATTCAGAATCGAATATTTGCGTGTTTGTGTTGAGTGAATTGGGGGCAGAATTTATTTTTCTGCCTGTGAAAAAATAATGTAGATTATATTAATTACTTTTTCCTTAATTATCCTTATTAATTCTGTAACCCACATCTATTTGATATACTTTATATTGTTTTCCCACAAGTGTGCTACTAGGTCCACCTCCAAAATTGTACAATCTTTTATTGACTGGATTCAAACCATGGAAATAGGAAAACCTCAGCATTAATCTATCAAAGGCATAACTGACAAAAACCATTGCACCATAATCCCAATCACTTCTTTGGAATTCTTTTAAATTTACTGTAAACTTTTCAGAAAAATAGCTATGAGCCCTTATCCCAACATATCCTCCAATTCCAAAATTCAGACCTTTAAATAGGTTTACATCAACTGAAGGGATCAAATCGAAATATAAAGAGCGTTCTTTGTAGTCAATCTCATTTCTCTTTTGACCCTTAAATGAAATTTGACTCTCGACATTAAATGCTAAGTTTCCGGTTAATCTAAACTTACTCTGAATCCCAACAAATGGAAGAATACTGCTTTGGTAGAAGTTGTTGATTTCCGATTTTTCACTTTCCAGAAAACTGTCACCTAGTCTTGGTACTAATGATGTTGAATTGATACCAACAAATACATTGTAATGGGTGCATTTCAAAATGACGTTTTATTAATTCTATTTTAAATTATTCTAATTGACTTTTTCCAGAAGCGCATAATCGCTTTAAGTTTCCATTCACCCCAATCTCTCTCCCAAAATTTCACAGCTTTTTTTTAACCGCAAAGTCTGCAAAGCACAACCTGTCAACATTTAATTTTGAAAAATATCTCTACCATATCTCAAAAAGATGCAAAGCATCAAATATCTCTACTTTATCTTTTTCGCCGAATCGCTGAATCGCAGAACCACTAAATCGCCTTATGGTGTTGACTTTTTAAATTCCCTTTTGTATATCAAATAGTAAAATGCGACAATTTGAAATGCACCCATTGTAATCGACTTGAGCGAAAGAAATATTTATTAATAAAAATAAAACAACGAAAATAGTCCAACACTTTTTCAAATCTATTTATTTTTTAATATCCCAAAATATAACACTGCTCCAAATTAAAAACGATTTACCCCTTATTAGCTAACTGCCCACATGCCGCATCTATATCTTTCCCTCTACTCCTACGAATAGTAGCCATCACTCCATGATCTTTCAGATACTGAGCGAATCGGTCTATTTTATCAGCATCCGCTTTCACAAAATCTACACCATCAATAGGATTATATTCTATGATATTGATTCGTACAGGAAATTGGCTGCATAATTTGACTAAATTCTTAGCATCCTCAATACTATCGTTGAAGTTTTGGAAGGCGATGTATTCGTAGCTGATTCTATTCTTAGTTACCTGATAGTAATAGTTGAGCGAATCCATTATAGCTTCTAGATTATTTTGCTCATTGATGGGCATTATTTCGTTTCGCTTCACATCATCGGCAGCATGGAGAGACAGCGCAAGATTCACCTTACTTGCATCATCAGCCATTTTTTTGATCATTTTAGCAATTCCTGCTGTACTTACGGTAATTCTCCTTGGAGACATATGAAGTCCCTCGGGTGAAGTAATATGGTGAATACTCTGCATCACATTTTTATAGGCCAATAATGGTTCTCCCATTCCCATATAGACTATATTGGTCAGTGGATAACCATACATCTCTTCGCACACTTTGTTGATCATTACCACCTGATCGTAAATTTCTCCAGCATCCAGATTTCTTAATCGCTTCATTTGGCCAGTAGCACAAAACTTACACGTAAGGCTACACCCAACTTGAGAAGAAACGCATACGGTAAACCTATTATCATCCACAACTGGGATTAGTACCGATTCCATAAAATGTCCGTCATGCAATTGGAATCTTGTCTTCACGGTACCATCTGTAGATTTCTGTGTAACATCTTCTTTGATGGCATTGATTACAAATTGTTCGTTTAATGCTTCTCTCAATCCTTTACTCAGATTGGTCATCTCTTCAAATGACTTGGCTGATTTTTGCCAAAGCCAACTATAGATCTGTTTTGCTCTGAAAGCAGACTCTCCCATCTCAATCAAGTAGTTCTTGATTTCTTCTTTGGTAAGATTCCTAATATCTGTTTTGACTAATTCCACATCGCAAAGGTATCGTTAATTTATTTACTAAAAAACAAATAAACGTGTGCTTTTATTTAACACTAAGGGTCACTATGGCACCACAAATGAAAACACTAAGTTAGATATTGACTTGTAAGTATTCCTAGCTTATCAAAATAACTCTTTGCCATAACATCCAAGCACCTATATATGATTTTCCAATATGTATTCTACTATATTATAACTGCATATACATTCAACAATAAAAATATAAAATATTTACATAAATTTCTTATTGTAAATGAGTTACATATTATAAAAATTCGTAATTTTATCTGATTTTAATTGAATTATTGACCATGTTAAATCGTTGGTCATACAAAGAAACTACAATTTTTTAAATTACGTAAACGGACTCAAAATGGGAAGATTTCTTAAAATTGGTGTGTATGTTGCTGTATTGTTCTTAGCATACCTCTGGATTGCAACAGTTGCCAAATCATGTAACAAAAAAGCTACTACAGATGCTAATGATAGCACTGAAATGGTGGATGATATCGTAGGTGTAGACACGGATGAATTTGAAGATGACTTATTCGAAGATGAAGAGGAAAGTGACATAGATGAGACAGCTACAACTGATGGAATGGGTGGTGGCACATTTGAAGAAGATGACAATTCAGAATCTAATGGAATAGATTATACAGAAGTGGATGAAATAATTGAAAAAAGCAATAAGACAAAAACACCTTCTACAAAATTTACAACTAATAACAATAATACTTCTTATTCAGGAAAATATTTGCTTTTGGCAGGTTCATACTTAATTGAAGATAATGCTCAAGTTATGGTGAGAAAGCTAAAAAAACTTGGATATGATAATTCTGAGATAGTTATCTTTGAAATGTCACAATATCATTCTGTATGTGCAGGGAGATATACTAGTCTTTCATCAGCTCAGCAAGAATCTGGCACTTTGAAGAGAAAAGGCATCGACAATTATGTTCATACCAAGCAATAGATTTTTTTCCTATTTATAGTTATATTACTAAAGTTTCGCATTAAAAATACTATTGATATTCAATTCATTACACGTGCATAAAAATGTATAATATTTGATTTTACTCTGAAGATTCAAATGGGTGTAGCCTGCATCTGATGTACCAAAAAAGTTTTTAGGCAGCAACACCATGTCGATCAATTTTATTCCAAAGTTGTTCCCATCTTTCTTTGGTTTTCAAAATGCTTCTTATATGGAGTACT
>Ga0256847_1000082_pt1 | contig 64157 bp, 47 predicted proteins | sample TeddybearmetaG_FD_189099 | JGI IMG/M metagenome (GOLD analysis project Ga0256847, IMG submission 189099) | Hydrothermal vent microbial communities from East Pacific Rise, Pacific Ocean - Teddybear | ecosystem: Environmental > Aquatic > Marine > Hydrothermal vents | place: Pacific Ocean: East... | reverse complement strand
GAAAGAATTCTATAACGCTAAAAGACCACCTGGGAATAAAACACTGATATGGGGTATGGATAAATTTGAGGGTGTTATGGTCGGTTATTCCATATTTAAAAAAATAGATGTGTACTAACGACAGGCCTGCCGGCAGGCAGGTTTGTTTCGTTTTCTGGTCAAGCAGAGGAATGACCGAACATCGCAGATATGACTGAACGATCATCGAAGATATGACTGAACGATCATCGAAGATGTAGCAACGATAGCTGCTAAGTGAAGGAACGCGTAAGCGGTGGGAGGCTCATTATAGCTGATAAGTGAAGGAACGCATTTAGCGGTGTGCTGCCAAGATAGGTGATAAGGGAATGAATGCGATAGCGATGGGATAGCAAAGCCAGTGGCGAGCGACCATATATGTTTGAAAGATTAATCTTCATTTTTCACTTACATTCTATAAATGAAAGAAAAACATAAATTACACATATGAAATAATCATATATTAATATGTTAGGTTGACGCCTATGCATAGTGGAGAAATCTAGCATATTCAATATTGAAGCCTTATTTCATAAAACGACGTTGTGAAATACATCTGAATGCAAAGAGTGGGAGGATGGGAACGTTAAAATATCTCTAATTTCGACTAGTCTAGAGAAATCTGACAAACTCAGTATTCTAAAGTTGAAAGATTTCTCCATGATAGTCGAAATAAGGAAAAATTAATGCTCCTTGATTCTTCGGTTCCGATGAATCTTCACTCAGAATGACAAGGAACATTTCTTTCTTCTTCCATACAAGAATTGTAAATTGGAACAAACTTGTCATAGATAGCGAAGTCGAAGAACTAGAATGCTTTTGTGGACTTAATTTCGACCAAAGTGGAGAAATCTAGCACTTTGTTAACTGCTGTGCTTTAATTATATTTTGCTTATTTGTGCAATTTGTTCTACACAATTGCATGGGGCATATGGATTTATATATAAAAATAACTATTTTGTTTGTCGTAAGATCAGAAGGAGAGTAACTTGAGTACGTTTATTGTTAAAATTAAGATCAAAACATTAGTTTGCTTAAGATTAATGTTATCAAATATATTCTTCTATTCATATCTAGAAAGTCAAGTACTTTATAAATTACAGATAAATGATTAAGAATTACCAATACCTCAGAATTCTAAGTCTAATCACCATATTCAGTCTTTTAATAGTTGGATGCAGTCACGAGAATGAAATTGATCCAGAAGAAGTAGAATCAATACTTCCTTATGATTCTTCTAAACATATCTATGGAGTTTTCGGTGTCAATAATGGTGATAAATGGGAAGTTGTAATTGATCCAGTTACAGGAAAACTTGATAGAATTCCAGAAACAAAAGAAATTTTTGGAGGAGTTTCAGGATACATTGGTTCAAAAGATTTAACATCTTTTGACAGAAATGAAAGAATTTATATTCCTACTGCAGATGATACAAAACTGATCTTACAAAATTTGGATAATTTTGAAATTACGACTATCGATTTGACCGACATGTCTTTGAACAAAACAGTAGTTTTCCCTAAGTTAATAAGATTCGGAAAGGACCAAAATGAAATTTATTTACTTGATACAGATGATTCATTATGGAAGATTGATCTGGACAGTCAAGTTGTGACAAGAGTTCATGATCGTATTCCTGTTTCAGACAATAAGGCTATATTTAATTTCTTCTATATTGAATCAACAGGTAATTTTTTATGCAATATAAAAGGGGATGGTGAAAATGATAAATTAATAATATTCAATCCTCAAGCTCCAAATTCATCAGCGTTTATTACTACAAATTATATTGCCAGCGGTTTTGGATTTGTTCAACACCCAATTGATAGAGACAAGTTCTATTATATTCAACGACTTTCAAATAATAAAGGCTATAGATTAATGTATGTCGAAGTAGTTGAAGATCAAATATTCGTATCTCAAAAATCTGTAGCTGATTTACCTATAGAAAATTTGTCAACTTATTTACAAACTATTCATTCAGCAACTAATACTTATATTTTAAGAGCAGGCTCAAATAACATAGATTCGCCATCAAATAATTTATATTCTATAAACCTAAATACAGGTGTGTTAGTAAATGAAGTTGATCTAAAAGAAGTAGGTTTTATATCGAAGTTGGCAGGTGAATAGTAAAGAGTTTGCTTATTAATATTACACCAAACATAAGAAATGAAAAACCTTGGACTAATTCTCATTCAGTGCTTATTTATATTCCAGAGTTTTGCTCAAAGCAGATATCTCAGCGAAGTATTTCCTGATGTAAAAGTCTCCTCCGATGTTGTTTATGGTAGGAATGCTACGATTTTCACTAAACCATTATTGGGGCATTTAACTCCTGTCGACCTTAAAATGGATGTTTACGAACCCATAGGTGACACACTTCAGGAGAGGCCACTAGTTTTGGTAATTCATGACGGTAATTTTTTTCCACAAGTTCTCAATGGAAGCATTATAGGGTCTAAAACAGATTCTTCAGTCGTGGAGATATGTACCCAACTTGCAAAGAGGGGTTTTACGGCTGCAGCGATCACTTATAGGCAAGGCTGGAATCCACTTGGTGTTTCTCAATTAGATAGAGTGACTACAATGATTCAAGCATTATATAGAGGTGTACAAGATGGACGAACTGCGATTCGTTTTTTTAGGAAAAATTATAATGAAGAAGATAATGAATTCCATATCGACCCAAATAGAATTACAGTTTGGGGCAATGGAACTGGTGCATTTGTAGCTTTGAATATGGTAGCGATTTCACATATTAATGATTTTGCGTTAACCACTAATGGTCCTGGAAAATTTTTATTTGACTCAGATAACGATGGTGTTCCTGACACCCCAATGGTGTTAGAAGAAATTCATGGAGATATAGAGGGCAAAAATTTGACAATTGCTCCTTATGACTTTTTGGGGATCACAGAAGGAGATACAACAAACTATGCAAATCATTTAAACTATAGTTCTGAATTTCATCTTTCAGTAAATATAAGTGGATCAGTGGCTGACATTGGATGGATGAATGATAACTCAATTCCGACCATTTCTATTCAGTCAATTTTTGATTTGTACTACCCATACAATGAATTTAGCTTTGTAGTACATCCTGGGACATTATATTTTCAAACTCAAGGCTCTGAATTAATTGGAGAATTACAAGAAAATCTTGGAAATAATCAAGCTTGGAAAGATGGCATCAAAGAAGATGAAATTTATACAAAAGAGGCAAATTGGCATTCTGCTATAGCTGGGCATCCCTATTATGAAGGAGTCTATCCAGTGATCAATTCAGCCAATTCGAATGGTATTCACGAAGGAGTTGTCATTGATTGGTGGGATCCCAACTCTCCTTCACCTATAGATGGTCCTGGTTTGGGCCTCCCATGGAATGAAGTCCCTTCTAGTTCTGGGCTAAGTATGCATGACCTTGAATTAATAAGAAATGAAAATATGTCTGCCGAAAAAGCAAGAGCTAATATCGATACCATTATGAATTATTTTGCTCCTCGTGCATGTATAACTTTAGAGCTTTCGGATTGTCATAGTGATATTTTTACATCATCAGCTGAAGAGCAATTGGATGATAGTTCGATTAAGATCTTTCCAAATCCATCAAATGGTTTACTAACAATAAATGCTTCAGAAAAAACACTAGAATTAATTCAAGTTTTTGATTTAGATGGAAGACTAGTTAAATCACTTTCGCAAATACATGGAACTGAAAAAGAAATAGATCTAAGTGATTTAGTAAAAGGAATTTACTTGATTAAAATTCAATTGAATGATGCAATCGTTGTTAGAAAAATCATGTTGAATTGATAATGAGATTATTTTTTTCACCAAAACATAAGAAAATGAAAATCATTGGATTAATTCTTCTTCAGTGTTTATTTATATGCCAGAGTTTTGCACAAAGCAGATATCTAAATGAAGTGTTTCCTGACGTAAAAGTCTCCTCCGACATTGTCTACGGTAGAAATGCTACGATTTACACCGACCCATTTTTGGGGCATTTAGTTCCTGTCGACCTTAAAATGGATATTTATGAACCCATAGGTGACTCACTTCAAGAGAGGCCACTAGTTTTGGTAATTCATGACGGTAATTTTTTACCACAAGTTCTCAATGGAAGAATTATAGGATCTAAAACAGATTCTTCAGTCGTGGAGATTTGCACCCAACTTGCAAAAAGGGGTTTTACTGCTGCATCAATAACCTATAGACAAGGGTGGAATCCAATTGCAAGTAGCCAAGTAGAATTAACGTTTAGCTTGGTTCAGGCATTATATAAAGGAGTACAAGATGGACGCACTGCGATTCGTTTTTTTAGGAAAAATTATACTGAAGAAGATAATGAATTCCATATCGACCCAAATAGAATTACAGTTTGGGGCAATGGAACGGGTGCATTTGTAGCTTTGAATATGGTAGCGATTTCACATATTAATGATTTTGCGTTGACCACTAATGAGCCTGGAAAATTCTTATATGACTCAGATAACGATGGTGTTCCTGACACCCCAATGGTGTTAGAAGAAATCCATGGAGATATTGAGGGCAAAAATTTGATAATTGCTCCTTATGACTTTTCGTGGATTACAGAAGGAGATACAATAAACTATGCAAATCATTTAAACTATAGTTCTGAATTTCATCTTTCGGTAAATGTGGGTGGTTCAGTAGCTGATATAAGCTGGTTGAATGATAATTCCATTCCAACTATTTCTATACAGGCAATTTTTGATTGCTATTATCCATATAATGATTATAGCTTTGTTGTGCATCCTGGCACATTATATTTTCAAACCCAAGGCTCTGAATTAATTGGAGAACTACAAGAAAATCTTGGAAATAATCAAGCTTGGAAAGATGGTATCAAAGCTGATGAAACTTATACAAAAGAGGCAAATTTGCATTCTGATATAGTAGGGCATCCTTATTATGAAGGAGTCTATCCAGTGATTAATTCAGTCAATTCGAAAGGTTATCACGAAGGAGTAGTCATTGATTGGTGGAACCCCAATGCACCTTCTCCTGTGGATGGTCCTGGAATGGGATTGCCTTGGAATGAAGTCCCATTTGGTTCATGGCCAAGTTTGCATGACCTTGAATTAGTGAAAAATGAAAATATGTCTGCCGAAAAAGCAAGAGCAAATATTGATACTATTATGAATTATTTTGCTCCTCGTGCATGTATCACTTTAGAGCTTTCGGATTGTCAAAGCGATATTTTTACATCATCAACGGAAGAGTTATTTGATGCCAATTCGATTAAGGTTTATCCAAATCCATCAAGTGGTTTACTTACAATAGATGCTTCAGAAAAAACACTAGAATCAATTCAGGTTTTTGATTTAGATGGAAGACTAGTTAAATCACTTTCGCAAATACATGGAACTGAAAAAGAAATAAATCTTGGTGATTTAGCCAAAGGAATTTACTTGATTAAAATTCAATTGAATGATATGATTGTTGTTAGAAAAATCATTTTGAATTGAAAGTGTGTCGAGAAAAATGATATTAACTTGAAGCAAAATTGTAACGTAATATTGTAATATAGTCAACTGGCTTATTTCTATTTTCTACTGAGAATCAAATGAATAAAAATTGAGATTAAACTAAAAAATCCGATGAATAAATCCATCGGATAACTTAACCCAAATATTGATGTCTATTTGGTGCTTTGTCAAGCCCAAATTGATGGGTTCATTTGTCGACTTTTGAGCCATTGCTGCGTTAAAAATACTCGCCATAGCTACGGCTATGTCTGTGTTTTTTGCCTTGCACTGATTCAAAATTCACTCAAATGCTACCCCTCATTCAAGCATTGACAAAGCACTAGACAATTTCAATTTCTTTACGACTTGTTTCAAAACCCTCCAATTTACTTAGGCTGATAATCAAAACACCATTTTCATACTTTGCTGTAATAGCAGTCTTGTCAACCTTTTCATTCAACTCAAACTGGCGCACAAACCCTTTGGAAATATGTTCTAGTCTTTTCCAATTTCCTTGATCTTCTGTCTTTTCTTTAACTGTAATACTTAATGTTTGATCCATGATGGCAATTATGAAATCACTCTTTTCGAAACCTGGGGCAAATAAATGAAGCTCATACTTATCATCCAATTCTCTGACATTTGCAGGTGGAGAATTAAAGGATGTATCAAATTTTTCTTTCCATGCTTTCTTCCTGCTATGCCCATTACAACTTGTAAAATTATCTGATCTATGTTGATTCATTTGTCTAAAAAATGCTCTTTTATTATACATACTTTTTTGTTTTTAAATTTTATAATTATTGGTTGATAATACAATCAATTCGTTAGTGCTATTTAGATAGCATCAATAAATTGAATGTTTTTTATTGTTCTTGGTTGTCTTGAAATAGGCTCGTTAAAAAGTGGTTCTACTCCATTGTTCCTATGATGACTTATCCTTGCAGTTTTATATTCTGGAATGTAATATTCTCCATATCTGTCGTAGGTAATAAAGTCTTTTACTCTTCTAAAGACAGCATAAGTGATACTCATAATTGCAGCTATAACAAATGCAAAGATTGCTACACGAGCTACAAAAAGAAGGAGAATTGCTCCTATTGCTATTCCAAAAAACATCTTAAATGGTCTCATTATTTTATATTTTAGTGGTGAATTAATTTCGCAGCTTTAGTTTTTAAGTATTTCTAAAATGCGTACTTATTAAGGAAGACGAAGCAAGGATATTATTACTTTAAATAAAGTGATATTTATTTATTTATTTTTAAAGTAAATCTATTTATTTAAAGATCAATTACTTAGGTGCATTCAGAAGTAAGCTAAACAAGTAAACTATAGGAGTAAAAATTAGTAGTAATTACCAAATAAAAGAAGGGTTGCTTGGCGCTTTACGTGGGAAGCGGGTGCTGCATTCGCAGCATAGCCTTTAAAGCGCCTAGATTTTTTGTTTCGTTTTTTAGCAATGAAAAAATGAAAGCCTGTCTGGCGAAGACAAGTAACCATAAAAGAGGTTACCTTATTTTTTCGTAGAAGATTGATTAAAAAAGGTTATTTTTCAGAAATAAATTAATCTAATATATTGAAAGAATATAATGTAAGTATACTCAAAAAGCACCTATTTAAATAGAATAAAAAAAATCCCACAAAAAATTAATCTTGTGGAATTTTATACTCTAGATAATTGGGTATGTTTTACTAATTGTGCTATTCTTTAGGTTCGGATTTATTTCTTTTTGTACAGTGTTCTTTCCATCGTGATTTTGCTTCTTTCCTTTCCTCATGACTCATATTCATCCATTTATTTCTCCACTGTCTTTTCTTAACATATTTCTTACTCCCTATTAATTTTCCAATTCCGCCAAAGAGAATTTTTGCCAATAAAAGCAAACCCATTGCCTTCCAAAATGTTAATGGCTTAACTCCAATGACATCTGGCAGAATTGCATTCCACAAATACATTACCAAAGCTGATAAAGCTATGGCTATTGCTGTAAACACCAAAATAATGGATAATACCTTTAAGGGTTTAAACCTACCTGATGAATCCTTATCTTTTTTAAACATAATTCTCTATTTTCTAAAGTACTCTAATTCTTATCAAAAAATTCTTGATATAATTCTTCTAATCTTTTTCTTAAATGTTGCACAGCATATCGTTTTCTTGAAATCAATGTTTTGATATTCTCTCCTGTGCGATCTGCAATTTCTTGAAAAGTCTCATCCTCTAATTCATTCCAAACAAATACATTTTTTTGGTTTTCTGGCAGTTCATCCAAAGCTCTGAATAATTCCTCCCAAAATATCTCTTTAAGATTCTCATCTTCGGGGGAGACAGAATCAGCCATTAATATCTCCTTGAAATTGAAACTTTCATCATCATTTTCAATATTTTTATCAAGGAGAAGGTCTGGAGTTTTTTTGCGGTAACTATCAGTAATACGATTTCGAGCAACTTTAAATAGCCAGCCGCTAATTTGTTCTATTGCATCCAATTCCACAACCTTGCTCAATTGATACCAAACTTCTTGAGTGATGTCCTCAGCATCCACATTAGAAGGCACTCTTCCCTGTACAAAACGAAATAGGCGATTCCCATATTCGTTGATTACATTGCTGATCTTTCGTTCTCTGTTTTGTGCCATTTTATCGGACATGTTGATCGTCATATTATATGTAGACGTATCAAATGACAAATTACTTTAAATCTTTTTAATAAAATTTGAATTTATTCATGAACCCCAAATTATTTAGATTCAAACTGTGCATATTATTTTATTTTCTCCAATAACTTACCCTTGCTCAAAACAATAGAGTCTAGAATTTGGTGTGTAAAATATATTGCATTCTTTCAATAAAAAGGTCAACAATTAAGAAGGATAGCCAAGGCGGCTATTGTGGGCTGAGGGAAGGACTGACCGAACATCGAAGATGTAGCAGCGATAGCTGCTAAGTGAAGGAACACGTAAGTGATGGGTGGCTATGAGTGCTGCATTAGAGCCGCCTAGCGTTTTTGGTTTACTTTTTTGGCAATAAGACTGAGTGATCTTTTATGAAATAAAAGTGAAAATGAAATTTTCAAGAGAAGGAACGCGTTAGCGATGGGTGGTTAAAATCCCGCTGATAAGCGAATATCAATTGAAATACTAATCATCATAAATTTCCAAAATAAGATTAATAGTTCAAAAAGCTAGTATTCTAAAATAAAGTAAAACAAATTTTGTGCAATTTTACACACCTAGAATTACATTCTTCATTAAGATGAAATTTTGCCTTATCTTTGAAAAACAAACGTAGATATGATTAATTATAAAGACCATATAGTTATTGATCCAAGTATAAGATTTGGTAAACCTATTATTAAAGAGACCAGAATCAGTGTCTACGATGTACTTAATTGGTTAGCCAATGAAATGACTATTCAAGATATCTTAGATGACTTTCCAGAGTTAGAAAAGTCATCAATTCAAGCATGTTTGCTATATGCAGCTGACAAAGAACACAAAATCAAGATAGCATCGTGAAACTGGTTTTAGCTATTTTATCAACTCCAAAAAATCATCCTCACTCATTATCTGCACCGTCCCCAATGCCGTTGCCTTCTTCAACTTTGACCCTGCCTTCTCTCCCGCAACCAAAATATCGAGATTACTACTCACTGCAGAGATATTCTTAGCCCCATTTTTTACAGCCAATTCCTGTGCTTCTTTTCTACCCATCTTTTGTAATGAACCAGTAAATAGAATAGTCTTTCCTGCAAAAGGAGCATCATCAGCTACTTCGACAGGCCTATCTGCCTCAGTTTGACTCATATTCACTCCATAGCTTTCCATCTTTTCCAACATTTCAATATTGGATGGGATAGCAAAATATTCTATTACATTTTTGGCGACTACAGGACCAATATCTTTAATATTCGTAAAGTCTTCTTCAGTCCAAGTTCTTAAGTCTAAAACATGATTAATTTCTTGAGCGATCAATTTGGATGCCTTTTTACCCAAATGATGAATACTTAAAGAGTGTAGTAATTTATGAATAGGATTTTTCTTAGCTTTTTCGATTGCAGCCTCAAGTTTAGTAGCACTCCTTTCTCCAAATCCTTCAAGCACTGCGATTTTTTCATATTCCAGATTGTATACATCAGAAATGTCTTGCAACCAACCTTCTTCATGAAAATGCTCCACGTAAGACTTTCCAAATCCATCAATATCCATGGCTACTTTGGACACATGGAAAATGATTTTTTGCAAATCTTGAGCACCACAAACACAATTTGGACAACGCCATGCTGCCTCAGATTCTTCTTTAAGTAATGCTACCTTGTTTTCTGTATGATTGATAGGGCAAAATTCTGGAAATTGCACAGGCTTCTCAGATCCATCTCTTAGATCAGCTAGTGATTTCACTATGTAAGGAATGACATCTCCTGCTCTCTCTACCACGACAGTATCACCAATTCTCAAATCTTTTGAGGTGATGAATTCTTCATTGTGAAGCGATACGGAAGAGACAGTCACACCTGCAATATGTACAGGATCTAGCTTTGCAACAGGCGTTATAGAACCCACTTTACCGACTTGATATTCTATATTTATCATTTTGGTAGTGGCTTGTTTTGCTTTGAATTTATAAGCAATCGCCCATCTAGGATGATGAGCAGTAAAACCAGTCCGTTCTTGCAATTCCAAACTATTGACCTTGACCACCATACCGTCTATTTCATATTCGTAGTCGTCACGTTTGGCTTCCCATTCCGCACAGAAATCAATAGCTCCTTTGATGCTTTTCACTACCGTCCGCTGTGAAATTGGGATTTTGAAGCCTAGTTCTCCCATTGTCTCTATTCCCTTGTCGTGCGTTTTTAAGGTAGGAAGCATGTCGACACCATTGGCATCTACAGCATATCCCAATTGGAAAATAAAAGCTTCTAAACCTCTTTTTCTGGTTTCATTTGGGTCCTTCATTCGAAGGCCACCGGTGGCAGCATTCCGTGGATTGGCAAATAGATTTTCTCCATTCTTTGCCCGCTCTTTATTGATTTTTTCAAAGTTGTCTTTGCGGATCAGTGCTTCGCCTCTAAGTTCAGCTTTCACTATTCCCAATTTTGAGAATTCTGCCTTAAGTGGAATAGATGGCATGGCCTTAGCATTGGGTGTCATTTCTTCTCCCATTGTTCCATTACCTCGTGTAGCTCCTCTTACAAGAAAATCATTTTCATAAACAAGAGCGATACTGCCGCCATCAAATTTTGGCTCTATACAGTATTCAATTTCTAAGTCGGGATCAAGATTCGTAAGTTTTTTGATTTGTTTGTCAAAATCATAAAGATCTTCGGCATTATAACTGTTCCCTAAAGATAACATAGGTACCGTATGAGCAACAGGTGCAAAATCTTCGTTCAAGTCACTGGCTACTCGCTGGGTTGGAGAATCAGGAGTGATTAGATTTGGATTGTCTTGCTCTATTTGTTCAAGCTTTTTATACAAATGATCATATTCGAAATCGGACAAGACAGGATCATTTTGAACATAATATTTCCACTCATGAAATTTCAATAAATCACGCAACGATTCAATATCAAGTGGCGAAATCGATTCTGTTTTTAAAATCGATTTTGAGAGCTCGTATTTTTGCTTTTGTTCTTTTGCTGAAAACATGGGTTACTATAATATTGTTTGTTCTGAAAAATCACTTGTCACCCCGACCGAAGCGGAGGGATTTAAAGTGCCTGATCAAATTTAATTTCGACCTTGTGGAGAAATCTAGCTCATTCAATTTCACAATGTTTTCGAGAAAATCGACATGATGATTGCTCTATCATTTAAAAGAATTGCGATTTATAAGGATACCTCACATTATAAGCACTACTCACCATCTCCTTCAATATTAACCTCAAGTCACTAATATTTTCTTTCTTAACGGCAGAAATAAAAATATTGTCATGTTCGTAATTGTTTTTTAGATTCTGCTTCAATTCTGATAGGATTTCAACTTTTACCTCATCATCCAATAGATCGTCAAAATACCTTTCTCTGTACAAGTCAAGCTTATTAAAAACCATTAGAGTAGGTTTGTTTTCCACACCTAATTCTAGAAGGGTAGTATTTACTGTTTTGATATGATCCTCGAATTGCGGATGTGCTAGGTCTACGACATGAATCAGAATATCACTCTCTCTTACTTCATCCAAAGTAGATTTAAAACTTTCAATCAGGTGGTGGGGCAATTTTCGAATGAATCCTACCGTATCAGACATTAGAAATGGCATACGATCAAGAACTACTTTCCGAACAGTGGTATCAAGCGTTGCAAAAAGTTTGTTTTCTGCAAAAACGTCAGATTTACTCAAGATATTCATCAATGTAGATTTGCCCACATTCGTATATCCTACTAACGAGACCCGAATCAAATCACCTCTACCTTTTCGCTGAGTAGAAGCTTGTCGATCTATCTTCTCAAGTTTGCCTTTCAACAATGATATCTTGTCATTTACAATCCTTCTATCAGTCTCGATCTCCATCTCTCCCGGACCTCTCATACCGATACCACCACGTTGTCTTTCTAGGTGAGTCCACAATCCTCTAAGTCTCGGTAAGAGATATTGCATTTGAGCCAATTCGACTTGTGTTCGTGCTTGTGCCGTTTGCGCTCGACTGGCAAAAATATCAAGGATCAAAGAACTCCGATCTATAATCTTGACTTTCAATTCTTCTTCGAGTATACCTGCTTGTTTACCCGTAAGGTCATCGTCAAAAATGACCATTACGATATCCTCATTATTTTCAATATAGACCGCTATTTCTTCTAATTTTCCAGATCCTACAAAAGTTCTTACATTCGGATGTTTTAGTTTTTGAACAAATGTTTTTACAGTTTTAGCTCCAGCAGTCTCAGCTAGAAATTCCAATTCTGCCAAATATTCTTTGACTTGTTCATCAGTTTGCCGATCTGTCACAACTCCAACAAGAATCGCCTTCTCAATCCCCTTTCTTACTCCTTTGGTCTGTTTTTTACCAACTTGCCATTTATCGCTCATATATACCTATTAGGTTATCAATCAGGTTTTATAAAAATCAAAGATAGAAATTATGAGTGATGACAGATTGCTAAATTGAAATGAGGTATAATTTTTTTAATAATCAAGCATTTAAATTGAAAATTACGAATTACTAATTTCAAATTGTTAAATCTCACCAATCTCAAAATATTGCAAAATCGCTAGAATCGCTGAATCGCATTAAAATCTCCCAAATAGTCAACATCTAGCCATGCAAACCCTAAACCTTATACCTCAAACCTATTTCCAATCTTTGACAATCTCTCCAATTTTCCCAATTTTTCCAATCTTTAATCGTTCAAAAAATGTTACTAATCTATTAATATTATAATTTTTATGCACTTATTTGCTTCAATTACGTATTATAATAGATAGTTTGTATTTTTGGAGAGTTCTTAGTCGAGGACTGTTTATTAATGGGTTATTCGCTCAAATACTTGAAATGTTGGAACTATACATTGCTAGAGTATTGTTTTATTTGAGATTAATACATTGTTTATGAGAAGTTTATTAATTATAATTATCAGTTTTTGTGCCATGGGGATGAATGCACAAACAGAGACGATATCTTTACGAAACCCGTCTTTTGAGGACAAGCCTAGGCAAGGAAATTCATATGAAACTTCAGCACTTGCGCAGCAAAACAATATCAAAAATTGGTTTGATTGTGGCATATTACATTTTGAAGGAGAAACTGCTCCTGATATTCATCCAAAAGATTATTGGGGAAATAGAAAACAACCTTCTGATGGCAGGACTTATCTAGGAATGGTAACAAGAGATAACGATTCATATGAATCAGTTTCTCAAGAATTGCCTACTCCTTTGAAAGCTGGAAAATGTTATTCTTTTAGTGTGGAATTATCAAAATCGGAGAATTATTTAAGTCCATCAAGAATGTCAGGCAACAATCTTAAGCAAAATTATACTACCCCTGCTGTTTTTAGACTGTGGGGTGGATATGGATATTGCGGTACTGCGGAATTATTGGCTGAATCTGTTCCTGTTAAAAATTCAGTATGGAAGACATACACATTTAAATTGTCACCAAAAGCCAATTACCGGTACTTAAAATTGGAAGCTTATTACAAGGTGCCTGCACTTATTCCTTACAACGGTCATATTTTAGTTGATAATTGTTCGGATTTAGTGGAGATCAATTGTGAAGAAGAAGTTATTGCAGTAGCGGATTTTAAGAAAACTAACCTACCACCTCATAAAAGAGTAAAGAAGAAACCTAAAGCTCAGATAATCACTCCTCCCAAGAAAAAAGCGGATGAGGCTGTTGTGTATTCAAAACCAGCAAAGAAGATATTGAATCTAGATCGAAATACAATCAGAAAAGGTCAAACTATTGAAATTCAGAATTTATACTTCACGGCTGATGTCGCAACTATAAATAGAGATTCATATGAAGTGCTGGATGAAGTATACGATTTTTTGAGGTCCAATACTGATATTTCTATTGAAATAGGCGGGCATACCAATGGAAATTGTTCACACGATTATTGTGAGGAACTATCAACTAATAGAGCTAAAATAGTTGCAGAGTATCTAGTCGAAAAAGGAATCCAGTCAGTTAGATTGACTTATAAAGGGTATGGAAAGCGTAAATGGATCGCTTCTAACCTGACAAAAGAAGGAAGAAAGAAAAACCAAAGAGTAGAAATTAAAATTCTTAGCATAGGATAATTGGGGATATTTGATTAGTGAAGGTTTATAGATGAAAAAGGTACTTAAAATTGGGAGTTTCATTATAGTTGGTATCTTTTTCATACTCGCGGTTTTTGCATTTTTAGTTCCAAAGCATTTTTCTGTAAACGATTGTACCAAGGAGAATACTAGTTTTATCGACGGGGAAGAGTTGGTTTACAAAGCATATTATAATTGGAAAATTGTTTGGATTCCCGCTGGCGAAGTCAGATTCAAAGTTTCTGAAAGTGAAGATGAATATAAAATGGAAGTAGTAGGCAAGAGTTATACTTCCTATGATAATATTTTTCGAGTTAGAGATTTTTATTCTACGACGGTTGATAAAGAGACACTTCAACCAAAAACGTTTGTGAGATATATTGAAGAGGGTAAATACAAGAAGTTTGATAGTTTGTATTTTGATCAAAAAAATGGGGTAGTGCATTCATTTAACGGGAAAACAAAGGAGACCGCTCGAAATATACAATTTGATATTGATGCTTGCACTTTAGACTTGCTTTCAGTAATGTATTCACTTAGAAACACCACTGTTGAAGATTATTCACCTGGTGAATTTCTGGACATCTCCATGTTTATTGATGAAGAGACTTATCAAATTCATGTAGTTTATGACAAGAAGGAAAAGAAAAAAATAAAAGGTTTGGGAAAATTTCCTGCTTTGAAAGTAAATCCTGAACTGGTCGTCGGCAATGTATTTAAAAAAGGTGATGTAATGAATATTTGGGTTTCTGACGACAAGAATAAAATACCATTATTGATAGAATCTCCGATAAGCATTGGATCTGTAAAAGCAGTATTAAAATCGTATTCGGGCTTAAGGCATTCAACTGTATTAGAGGAGTCTGCAAAATAAAATTTCTTGCGTAATCATTAAGTTGGGCAATGAAAAAGTGAGATTATTAGTACACAAACAATGGAATGTCGACTCAATATGTACCTTGTCACTAGACAGCGAAGTTTTTACGAAGTCGAAAGATCAAGTAGTATGGTCTTTCTTTAAGGTCGAATTTCCTTAGTGTGTAAAGGGATTCCCAAGCTTGCAGAGATTGGTTAGGCCGACTTCATGAATGTCTACCTGTCTTTTGAACTTGATGATAAAACGAGCTTACCAATCCTACGGGCTTGGGAATCTCTACTTCGGTTGAAATTCGAGATATGAAAATATGCTTTTCTTTCGACTCATTGCATTAGGTCAGGATGACAATTCATAAAATACGGTTTAGTATAGTTGATATTCTTGTCATCACTTTAACTTTATAGGAGCAAGGTGCTTTTTGTGGCTCAGAATGACATTGCTTTTACAGTCCGAATGTTTAGTGCAATTTGTTTTACACAAAGTAAAAAACCACACAACTAATAACTATGAAGAGTGCTAAGAATATCCTTTTAATAGTATTGACACTAGTTTTGATTGCTGTGGCTTGGTATGCAGGATCCAAGTACAGCTGGGTCAATAAGAAACAAGAGACATCTGTAAATGTAGTACTTGAAAAAATTGAAAAAGTTTTCAAATTGGTGACAGTAGAAGGCCATCTTTCTGAGATTTATAATCATAAAGATTATTATAATTGGGATATTTCTATCTTTAGGAAAAAGGCTCTGGTAAGGGTAAATGCTAAAGTATTAGTTGGGTACGATTTTGAAAAAGTAAAACTCACAGTTGATGAAAAATCAAAAACAATATACATAGATGATTTTCCTGAAGCGGAGATATTATCGATGGAGCATGATTTGGATTATTATGATATTTCTCAAGGGTCATTCAATAAGTTTAGCTCGAAAGACTATAATGAGATCAATAAGAATGTGAAAGAATATGCTAGAGCAAAAGCAATAGACAGCAAATTAATAGAATCAGCAGAAGAGCAAAAAGAAGAGATTCTAGAAATGTTGAAGATTATCATTCAAGCGACAGGGTGGGAAGTGGTAGTAAAACAGAAGACTAATATATTTATTGATTGATAACATCAAAGAGAAAACAAAACAGCCATCTTTACAGTTGTATTAATTAAAGGTTTATTTAGTCATTTATAAAGCAAAAATTAAATTTTACATGGTTAAAATTGTTGATTTTTATCAAGATGAAATATCTTGTGCTAAATAAAAGACTAAAAAGTCTGAAAATAAGACATTAGCAAATGGAACATACAAAGTTGAACAAGGAGATTGTAGAATCTCTAAAGCATTGGAAGGAAATTGTTAGGAAATATCAAATGCCGAGTACTAAAAAAGCTATTGGACAAATACTTAGTTCATTCGTACCATTCATTGGGCTTTGGGTATTGATGTATTTTAGTTTAAGATGGTCAATTTTTATTACTATTGGATTAGGTATCATCAACGCATTTTTTCTTGTAAGAATTTTTATAATTCAACACGATTGCGGGCATCAGTCATTTATGAAATCCAAGAGATGGAATAATATTGTTGGATATACATGTAGTGTTTTTAGTGCCTTGCCATACAAATATTGGGCACGGGTACACAATTTTCATCATGCACATTCAGGAGTATTAGAGACAATTGATATTGGAGATATACCGACTTTGACCGTCAATGAATATAGAGATTTATCTAAATGGGGTAAGATTAAATATAGAATTTGGAGAAATCCGATTATTACATTTGTAATAGCTCCAATGTACTATATTGGTTTATCTAACAGATGGCCCCTTTTAAAATTTAAAAACGTCAAAAAAGAAGCTTTCAACCAAATAAAAAATAACATTCTGATTATAGGTGTATATGCTTTAGTGGCATTTCTTATAGGATGGAAACAATTTCTCTTTGTACAGCTGTTTTTAGTGTCTGTATTTGGAATTATAGCCTTTTGGTTTTTCTATATCCAGCACCAACATGAGCATTCTTACAAACAATGGAAAGACAATTGGAATTATGTAATTTCTGCAGTCAGAGGAAGTACATATTATAAATTGCCAAAGGTAATTCAATGGATGACTGGCAATATTGGTATTCACCATATCCACCACCTGAGCAGCCTCATACCAAATTATAACTTGGAGAAGTGCATGAAAGAAAATACCATTTTAAACAAATATGTTACTGTGGTAACCTTCTGGCAAAGCCTTAAAATGATATCACATAAACTCTGGGATGAAGAACGCCAAAGAATGATATCGTTTGCAGAATATTATAAAATAGAAAAAATGAGAATGGCTTAATTAAGGTAGGCTATATTCTTTGTCATTTGCAGAATAAAATCTCATTGATCGCCAAATACTTAAACAATAGAAATAAAAAAATCCGGTTGATCAGACCGGATTCTAGTGAGTGTCCATGAAAAATTTAAGTTCTTGTTAATTGTACCTTTTTGACTGCAATTTCAGAATAAAGTCACATTTTAATTACATAAACTAATAAGATGAATGCAGTAGTTACAGGAAGCACAAAAGGTATAGGTAGAGCAATCGTAGAACTTTTAGCTTCCAAAGGAATCAATGTGGCTATTTGCTCAAGAAATGAATCTGAGATAGATGCATTTATTAAGTCTTTGAAGACATCATTCCCCAACGTAAGGGCGATTGGTTTGAAGACAGATATGAGTGATAAATCGGAAGTATTGAAGTTTTCTAAGTTTGTTTTGGAAGAATTCGAAACTGTTGATATATTAGTCAACAATGCTGGTTTATTTATCCCTGGAGAATTGACTCAAGAAGAAGATGGCGCATTAGAGAAAATGATTGAAACCAATTTATATAGTGCTTATCATCTGACTAGAGCGCTTGTTCCGAATATGATAAAGCATAACAGTGGACATATCTTCAATATGTGCTCGGTTGCAAGTAAGATTGCCTACCCAAATGGAGGATCATATAGCATTTCCAAATTTGCTTTGCTTGGGTTTTCAAAGGTTTTAAGAGAAGAGCTTAAGACTAAAAACATCAAAGTGACTTCGATTTTACCAGGTGCGACATGGTCAGCAAGTTGGGAAGGTGTCGATTTACCAAAATCAAGGTTGATGCAAGCAGATGATATTGCAAAAATAGTGTGGAGTGCTTTAGAAATGAGCCCTTCAGCAGTTATCGAAGATATTGTTATTCGCCCACAACTTGGAGACCTATAGTCGTCATGCAAGTTTCGTTTAAGCCAATATTAGAAGAAGACATTGATCATTTGCGAGATATTGCAGTGAAGACTTTTATACATTCTTATGAACATCTAAACACCCTTTCAAATTTTAACTGGTATATTCAAAAAGCGTTTACAGTAGAGAAATTGTTATCTGAGATTCGGAACGATGAGAGCTACTACTATTTTGTCCATTTTGGAAAAGACATTGTTGGTTATTTAAAGTTGAATATAGGTAAGAGTCAAACAGAAAATCATAATGATGAATATTTAGAAATCGAGCGAATCTATCTCAACAGTAACTACCAGAAGAAAGGGATTGGAAGGAGGATTATGACGTTTGTTTTTGAGCAAGCTAGAACATTATCAAAGTCTAAAGTTTGGCTTGGGGTATGGGATCAAAATCCAAGGGCTATACTTTTCTATGAGCATATTGGTTTTCAAAGAAATGGTAGTCATGTTTTTAAATTTGGAGATGAAGATCAGGTTGATCATATAATGGAGATCGATGTTGCTCACTTCAATGAAAATTATTGATAACAATTTAAGGACAAGACATAATAACTGTAAGAAAATCCTTAATTAGCATGACAGAGCACTGGAATATCTTAGCAAAAAATGAAGGTATATTTAATATTATTCTCGCTGTTATTGACTTTCTCACTTCTGGGGCAGAAGCAAATCGATAAGTCAATCAATGTTTCATATACCAATAAAACACTAACTGAAATATTCTATGATATTGAAAATTCGCAAGGTGTAAAAATCTATTTTGATATCACATCCGCACCCACTTATTGAGTTACTAGAGATTACACAGACAAACAGATATGGTCAATCATAGCAGATTTATTGAATGGCACTAGGTTAAAGTCTGTTTCCTATGATGTTAATTCTATTGTAGTTATTGATTTGCGAAAAGTAAATCGAGAAGAGATTGAAGCACTCGTAAGTTTGTGGAAAAATGGTGAAATGGACTATCCCAAAAAAGAGGCCATTCAAGAATTATCAAAAATTTATGGGACTCAAGCGTCAAAAGAAACGGAGATTCTATATTCAATCAAGCTGCGTGATAAAATGTTGAAAGAGGATTTGGTAGGAGCACTTATCTATACAGATGACTTCGAACTGAATGATGTCACGGATGAAATTGGAATTTGCAAACTTAAATTATCACCTGGATTACATATCTTAAATATTACTTACACCTCATTCCAACCCATCAGACTATCTGTTGAAATCTATGAGTCGGCTAGTGAAACTCTGGAATTGAATCCCTCAACTTATATTCTAGATGAGATAGAAATTATAGCTAATAATGCAAGAGCAAAAATTGAAGATTCCAAAACTGGGGTGGAGCATATAGATATGGCGAAAGTGGAAATTATACCCCAAGCTTTAGGAGAATCAGATTTGATAAAATCGTTAGAAATCCTACCTGGGGTGACAAGCGCTGGAGAAATATCTAGTGGGTTCAATGTAAGAGGAGGGAAATTGGATGCTAGTTTAGTATTATTAGATGACGCCATCATTTTCAATCCTACACATGTTGTCGGTTTTATTTCTGCATTCAATTCAGATATGATCAAAAGCGCAACCCTATATAAAGGTTTTGTAGAACCAGAGTTTGGGAATAGATCTTCTGCAGTTTTAAACATAGTAGGCAATAAAGGAGGTCAAAAATGGAAAGCAAGAGGAGGACTTGGAACGAGTATGCTCAAACTTATGGTAGAAGGCCCGATTACCAATAAAACAACATTCGCGGCTTCTGCCAGAGGAAGCTTTAGTGATTACTTATTGAATTTGATCGCCAATAATGAGGTGCAAAATAGCTCGGCTAATTTTTATGATTTGAATATATCACTTCAACACAAATTTTCAGAAAAGACATCTTTAGCATTTAGCTTATATTGTTCAGATGATTATTTTTTATACAATCAAGATTTTGGATTTGAATGGCAAAATAAATTTGCTTCCCTTGTGGCAAAGCATGATTGGAATAATAGATTTTCATCCAAACTTTCAGTAAGCACCGGAGCTTATACTACGAATCAATTTACAATTAATGCTTCTGACGCTTTCACGTACACAAATGGTATTTCGTACTTCAAGATAGTGCAGAACGATACTTATATTTTCGGAGAGAATAATTTCTTAAGCGGAGGAATCGAATACATAAAGTACGGTCTTGACCCTGAACACCTTTCCCCAAATGAAGAAGTGTCTGTCATTCAAGATGTTTCAGTTCAGAGAATGGGATCTGTTTCTATAGCTCCATTTGTTGGTGGTAAGATTAATATTACAAAGAAGATAGCTATGGAAGTTGGCTTGCGATATACCACTTATGGAGCTATTGGCCCTGGAAATTTTTATTCATATGAGAATGACATTGTAACGTCAAATACAATATCGAGTAATTCAATTATTTCATCAGGCGAACGTTTAAATACTTTTTCATTGATAGAACCACGGGCTTCGTTTAATTACCTTTTCAATTTGCAATGGTCATTAAAAGGAAGTTTCAATAAGATCAGCCAAAATGCTCAATTGGTTAGCATTACCAATACCAGTATTCCTACAGATCTTTGGATATTTTCAAATGAATATTTAGAGCCAAGAATTGTAGATCAGGTTTCATTGGGAATTTTTCATAATGCATCAAATGGTAGTTATTCGTTTTCAATTGAAGGTTTTAATAAATCAACTAAGAATGATTTTGTATTAAAGGACTTTCCAAATATAATCTCTAATGATCATCTTGAAACGGAAGTTAGTAAAGCGATAGGGAAGAGTTATGGTATTGAATTTTTGGTTGAGAAATCTTTTGGAAAACTGACAGGTTCTCTTGCATATACTTTCTCAAGCACTAAATTTAGAACTACTTCGGATCTATATGCTGTGAACTTTGGCGATTGGACATCATCTGATATTGACATACCACATCAAGTCAATTTGGTGTTTGCATATAGGATGACACCTACTTTTATTTTTAGTGGAGGATATACATATAAATCTGGAAGACCATTTACAGTGCCAGAAGGAACAGCGATAATTGATGGATTCGTAGTGCCATTATATTCACTGCGAAATGTGAGAAGATTGCCAAGTTATAAACGACTTGATTTGGCGGTTACTTTGGATTTGCGAAAGAATACTCAGAGTGGATTTAGAAGTTCTTTTACATTTGGGTTGTACAATTTATTGGGTAATAACAATGTAAACAATGTTTACTTCCGAAAAAGTGTAGGAGGAAATATTCAAGGATTTCAATTATCTATTATAGGGTCAGTAGTACCTTCATTATCATGGAATTTTGTATTTGATTAAACGCATTAGATGAACATGAAATATACAATACTCTATCTTTTACCATTGCTAATATTCGGATGCATTGAACCTTACGATTTTGATGCTAATGATGTAGATAAGACCATAGTTGTAGATGCAGAATTGTCTGATAGTCTTCACAACCAATCAATAAAACTTTCATATCAAAACAGAGTGGAAAATCAACAGTATAATGGTGTGAGTAATGCATCCGTAATTATTGAAGACGACTTGGGAAGTGAATCTGTATTTTTTGAATCTTCTCCAGGGGTTTATGAATCATTTTTTGGTGCTGATCGTGAGAGAACTTATAGATTAAAAATAGATGTTGAAAATGGTGGTAGGATTACCTCAGATTTTGAAAAGATTCCTCCTCCAACAAAAATTGATTCTATCGTTTTTGAAGAATTGCAAGAGTCATTTGTAAATGAAGATGGCAAAAACAAAACTATTAGTGTAGTAAAGGCCTATGGTCAAGCAACTTTCTCAGATAATGAAGAAGACTTGTTTGTGCGTTTTGGAAATATTGAGACTGTTTTTTTATTTGAAGAACGTAAAACAGTAACCTTTCCTCCTCCAAAGAATTGTTTCATTTACAATAAAGATTTGGTTACAGAAATTGGTGTTTTTGAAATCAATGCGAATAGTAAGAATGCAGAAGTTAAATCATTGCTCTTTACAAAACCGATTAATTGGCAATTTGGATCTGTCTTTAGTGTCAAAGCAGATCTCATTTCGATGACTAGACCTCATTACGAATATTGGAAAGAAATTGAGCAAGTCTATAGCCAAGACGGGAATATAAATAACCCACCACCAGCGCGAATAAGAACAAACTTATCTGTTGAAAATAGACCTCCTGTCATCGGTTTTTTTGCTATGATTAGCACGAGTTCAGATGTAGTCTTTATTCGAAAATCAGACTTGACTACATCAATTATCGCGATATGCGGTAATCCAGGTGGTCCATTTCCATTTCCTTATCCTGAGGAGTGTAATCAATGTTTACTTATAGAAGGCTCAAGTGTCGATCGACCAGATTATTGGTGATGAAATAGTCATTAAGGAATGTAACTTCTCGATTATTTTAACAGCAAAGATTTCGAAGTATTGCGAAAGGGTCGCAAAGTAATGTTATGAAAGATTAATTATGATATTTTTAGGCTTCACCATATGGGATTTCTGAGAGAACATACCTCAATTCATAATTCAAAAAATAGCAATAAAAAAAGGCAACTCTAATAAAAGAGCTGCCTCAAAATGTATTTTCAATTTACATGTTGTAAATTACTTCACAGCATCATATTTCGCCTCCACTACATTCCAATTTACCACTTTAAAAAATGCATCGATGTAGTCAGGTCTTCTGTTTTGGTAATTCAAATAGTATGCATGTTCCCACACGTCAAGTGCCATAATAGGATAACCTCCACATCCAACTCCAGGCATATAAGGATTGTCTTGATTTGGTGTAGAGCAAATTTCAACCTTTCCTCCAGGATATGCACATAACCAAGCCCATCCTGAACCAAATCTAGATGCTGCAGCTTTTGAAAATTCCTCAACCATAGCTTCTTTTGATCCGAAAGCTTCATTGACAGCATCAAGCAATGCTCCAGATAATCTGCCTCTATCATTCGGATTTAATATCTCCCAAAATAATCTATGATTATAAAATCCACCGCCATTATTTCTAACGGCCGCATTATCCATATCAAGGTGATGTAAAATATGCTCGATGGATTGACCATCTAAGTCTGTCCCATCAATTGCTGCATTTAATTTACTTGTATAGCCATTGTGATGTTTGCTATGATGAATTTCCATAGTTCTTGCATCAATATGAGGCTCAAGAGCATCATACGCGTAGCCTAATTCAGGTAGTGTAAAAGCCATCTAATTTTATTTATATAGTTTAAAAAATATTTGTATCTAGTTGATTCCAAAGATATACTATTAGAACAATAAAAACTCTTGAATGTTTGATTTTTCTATAAATCTACTCTTTCAATCTTTGCTCCCAATGCATTTAGACGAGTATCAATATTCTGATACCCTCGATCTATCTGATTAATATTATGAATTAGACTTTCCCCTTTTGCAGACATCGCAGCAATCAATAATGACACACCAGCTCTAATATCTGGAGAACTCATCTCTATCGATTTAAGTTGAAATTTCCGCTCTAATCCAATCACTGTGGCTCTATGCGGATCACAAAGTATGATTTGCGCTCCCATGTCAATAAGTTTATCCACAAAGAAAAGCCTGCTTTCAAACATCTTTTGGTGGACAAGCAAACTTCCTCTTGCCTGTGTCGCAGTCACTAATATAATACTCATCAAATCAGGAGTGAACCCTGGCCAAGGTGCATCATAAATTGTCATTATTGACCCATCAATAAAACTCTGAATTTCGTATGTGTCTTGACTTGGTATATGAATTTGATTATCTGATAAGTTCAGCTTTACACCTAATTTCTGGAATGTAGCAGGGATATTTCCCAGATCAGAAAGTGATATATCAGTAATGGTAAGGTCAGATTGTGTCATAGCTGCCATTCCGATAAAACTTCCAATTTCTATCATGTCAGGCAATACCCTATGTTCTGTACCACTTAACGATTTCACACCTTCTATCGACAATAGATTTGAACCGATTCCTGATATCTTAGCACCCATTCTTACAAGCATCTTGCATAGTTGCTGAAGATATGGTTCGCAAGCAGCATTGTAGATAGTTGTCAATCCTTCTGCAAGTACAGCTGCCATTACGATGTTTGCTGTTCCAGTGACAGAGATTTCTTCCATCAAGATATGTTTACCGATAAGCTTGTCCGCATGAAGATAAAATTGGTTTCCAGTATCATCATATCTGAATTTTGCTCCCAATTCTTTGAACCCTAAAAAATGGGTGTCTAATCTTCTTCTGCCGATCTTGTCTCCTCCAGGTTTAGGAAGATAAGCTTTTTTGAATCGAGCCAATAATGGCCCCATTAGCATAACAGAACCTCTAATTCTTTTCGCATGTTCAAGATATTCCTCAGACGCAAAATATTCTAAATCTATATCATCGGCTTGAAAGGTATATTCTTGGGGTGAATGTTTTTCAATTTTTACTCCCAGACCTCTCAATAAATCTATTAATTTCCTTACATCGACGATATCTGGAACATTGGTGACTTTTATTTTATCTTTTGAGAGTAATACTGCGGATAGTATTTGAAGTGCTTCGTTTTTGGCTCCTTGAGGTGTTATTTTTCCTGATAAGCTATGCCCACCAGTTACTCGAAATGCTTGAGTTGACATTCTGTAATATTTGTTTTAATAAAAAAAAGGGTCTAATACTTTGTATTAGACCCTCAAATATATTAATATTATTTATAATATGACTATTAGTTTATACAATGTGTTTATCATAAATTGTATCTAATTTACATAATGCCTCTTACTACTATGATTTACTTTCTGTGGTTAGTTTGATTAAAATTCTTGTGTTTTAATGTACTTTGTCTTACCAGACGGGTTTTCTTTTTTTCAGCAAAAAAAGGAAGAAAAATGCCCGATATCTAAAGGAAATTTTGCTCCGCTAAAGCTTCACAAACCATGATTTCCGTTGAATTACACGCTTAATCCCGCTAATGCGGGACGCGATTCCATTCACTCCAATCATTATTTCTTTTAGATTCCGAAAAAGGGTTCAGTTAGAAATATAAAGTATCTATATTGTTTAATTTGTACAATATGTGACAATCGTTCGTTTCACATATTGCACATTGCTTTAAATCTGAAAAAGGGATTTTCCATCTTGGCAGTTTAGCCTTGGCGGCTATTGTGGGCTGAGCGAGCTGCTATGTGTGCTGCATTAGAGCCGCCTAGCGTTTTTCTTTTACTTTTTTGGCAATGCAAAAAGTAAAATCTGCCTGATAAGGTAAGCTTAATTAAAAAACTATTCTACGAAAATTGAAAAATAAGATTTCATAATAGAGTATTTGTTCTTATTCGATTGAAAAATGTTTTACACAATTTACAATTTTATAAAATTACTTCCTCTTTCTATTCCGATTATTATTATTGTTTCGATTGTTATTATTGTTACTATTTCTATTATTAGTTTTTCTACCTTTAGTATGTCTTGGATTCAATGCCCTTACCGGAGGACGTTTGTGAGGAGTAACGTTACCTATGCTGTAACCATCATCTAGTTTAAGTGCACCTTTAGAAAGTTTTACAAGATCACCTTTTATGATTTCATCATTGACGTAATGTTCTCTATTCCAAGTTCTGTAGGCTAATTTCATATATGATGCAATCACACCAGTGAATGCTTTCTTCATATCTTCATCCTCCATCTCTATAGCCTTTCCGATCATCAATTGGATAGTATGGCCATAATGTCTATATCTGAATTCAGACTGCGGATATTTCATCCTTACCTTTTCAACTTCTACCTCAGATTTTGAGGTAGAAACCTCTTCAGGTGCAGTCACATCTATATCATAATCAGCAATTCTGAACAAATGTTTCCAAAGCCTAAGCCTGTATCCAACAACATTCTTGTTTTGAGGATTCATTTGATGCATGAGATCAATAACAGATTCCACGAAGGCTTGACGTTCTTCTTTATCTTCCATTGTTTTAGCATGTTTGATAAGCTTTTGGACATGCCTTCCGTATTCTGATATGGTTAAATTTTCTCTTGATGAGTTATATTCTAAGCCGTTTGCTGTTGAAACCATTTATTTAGTTTTGTATTTTTTTAATATTATTCAACTGTAACTGATTTAGCCAAATTTCTTGGTTGATCGACATCGCAGCCTCTCATTACGGCGATATGATATGATAACAGTTGTAGTGGAATAGCAGAAAGTAGAGGAGACAAAGGTTCTTCAACCTCTGGAATCTCAATCGCATAATCTGCCATTTCTTTTAATTTTTCATCACCCTCTAAAATTACAGCAATTACAATTCCTTTTCTTGCTTTAACTTCCTGGATGTTACTTTCTATTTTTTCTCTTGCACTTTCATTTGTAGCTATTACGATTACGGGCATATGCTCGTCAATAAGTGCAATAGGACCGTGCTTCATTTCTGCAGCTGGATATCCCTCAGCGTGAATATATGAAATTTCTTTAAGCTTTAATGCACCTTCTAGTGCAGCAGGGAAATTATAACCCCTTCCCAAATAAAGCGCGTGTTGACTATTCTTAATTTCAGAGGAAATATACTTAATTTTTTCATTAAGTTTTAAGATACGTTCTACCTTCGAAGGAAGAGACTCTAATGCGATTAACATTTTTCTGAAATCACCTTCATTTATTGTACCCTTTCTATGCCCCAAATTCAATGCCATCAAGCTGAGAATCACGAGTTGGCTTGTGAATGCTTTAGTCGAAGCTACTCCAATCTCAGGACCTGCGTGGATATAGGATCCACAATCAGTAAGCCGAGCTATTGATGATCCGATCACATTGACTATTCCATATGTAAGCGCACCTTTCTCCTTAGCCAATCTCAAAGCGGCCAATGTATCCGCTGTTTCGCCAGATTGTGAGAGTGCGATAACTACATCATTTTCTGTGATTATTGGATTTCTATATCTGAATTCAGAAGCATATTCTACTTCCACAGGTACTCTAGCAATATCTTCGAATAGATATTCAGCTATCAAAGCAGAATGCCAAGAAGTCCCACAAGCTACAAATATAAGTCTGTTTGCATTCTCAAACCTCTTCATGTTGTCTTGCATTCCTCCCACTGAAACCCAACCTTCTTCAGCATTGATTCTTCCTCTCATGCTTTCGAAAATAGTAACGGGTTGTTGGAAGATCTCTTTCAACATGAAGTGATCAAACCCACCTTTTTCCAACTCTTCCAACTTCAGATCAATCTCTTTGATTTGAGGTTCTTGTATCTGATTTTTGATATTTCTAACTTCAAAATCAGCATTTCTACGTACAGCGACAATTTCCTCATCTTTAAGATAGACCACTTTATTGGTGAATTTTATGATTGGACTTGCATCAGATGCTAAGAAATATTCATTGTCTCCGATACCTATTACGAGTGGGCTTGATTTTCTAGCGCCCACTAGTAGATTAGGGTCATTCTTGTCGATCACTACTATGGCATAAGCACCTACTACTCTTGTCAATGCTTCTCTGACTGCATCCTCCAGGGCTAATTCTTTTTGAATCTGTAATTCTTCAATTAGGTTGACCAAAACTTCTGTGTCAGTTTCACTTTTGAATTCGTACCCTAAATCGAGAAGTGCTGTCTTTAGAGTAGAATAGTTTTCTATAATTCCATTATGAATTAAAGTCAATCTACCACTATTGGATACATGAGGGTGTGCATTGATGTCATCAGGTTTTCCGTGAGTTGCCCATCTCGTATGGCCAATTCCAATGGTACCGGTCATTTTGACACCTTTGGTCGCTTTTTCTAATTCTGAAACTTTACCTTTTTTCTTTACAGTTGTAAGATCTCCATTGAGAATAGAAATACCTGCACTATCATAACCTCGATACTCGAGTCTTTTAAGTCCTTCTAGGATAATTGGAAAAGCCTGTTTGTCTCCTATGTAAGCAACAATACCACACATAGTTAGTTGTTTTTTAAGCCAGAAAATTAAATTTTAGTATATGCTATTCTCAACTTGGCAGGATAATCTGGATGATTTAGACCGTAAAATACAGTTCTTCTCGGAGATTCTGATCTTCCAATGGGTGATATTGTAATTTTAGATGAAGAAATGTCGTCTTTTAGTAAGTTTTGCACGTAGGTGGTAATGTTAAATTTGACTGTTTTTATGTCATTTCCATTATCATCTGTTGTTTCTCTGACAACTCCATCAAGAATTAGTATTCCTGTGGAAATGTCTATTCCATCTTTTATGACATCATCAATAAGCACTCTTCCTATACCATTTTCATTGTCTTTACTTAACAAGAACTGTTGACTGTGAGGATACAAATCGGTTTCAAATTCGCTGTTATCTTCATTTACTGTCAATATCAATTGAGCAGAATTTATGATTATTGTATCAGCATTCTTATTGTCTAGAACATTCAAATCTGGAAATACTATTTCTGCATTTACACCAGCCATATTTTGACAAAACAAAAATTCATCTCCTTTGACTGTATCATTAAGAGAAGACTCTACTATTGACCCAGAGTAATCATGTATAAACATAGAGCTTGTTTGGGCTCTCATTAAGTAACTGTATTCTTCAAGCGTTTCCTCTCCATTAGCATCAGTCTTAGTATAATACAAATGCAATCTGGCAATTCCATCGTTGAAATCTGGATTTTCATTGAAATTTAAACCAATCATACTGCTCCCATCTGTAGTGGATTTGATGTACAAACCTTTAAAAAGATCTTCCAAATCCTCTATTGAACCTTGAGAAAGTGTATCTTCTATAAGTTCCTCTCCTAATGCATCATCAAGTCTAATTCGAAGTCTAGGACTGAGTACGAGTATGCTATCACTATCAATTTCTCTATAATTGACTAAAATGTCTTGAGTTGTGCTAGGTACTAAAGACACTTCACCAAGAGTTGTCATTTCAGTAGCAAATGACTGATTCGAAAAAATAGTATCAAACTCAAGGATATCTTCAGTCACTCTATATACTTGGATATTATGAACGACACTTTGATCACCATAAAAGCCCAGTGTATCATATTCAAGATCCAATACAATACTATCCAAAACTGAATTTTCAAAATTTGGAAATGGTCCTGTATTGAAAGTAATACCTGTATATATGTCAGATGAGTATTTACCAAAAATTGGTTCATCCACTTGCCCCAACATATATGTTTGGTTTATGTTAGTGATAGTATAAGTAGCTATACTGTCGCCAAGCACAGTCTGTCCAGACAACTCAAAATTATCATCATATAGTAGCGATAATTCTTCGTCACCTAATAGGTCACTACCTATTATTGATCCATCAGTACAAGCTGTTATCATTAATGCACTAACAAAAAGTGCATAAGCCAAGAACTTTTTCATCCAGTAGATTGAAATATTTTGTAATTTTAGGCTTCTTCCTCCTCTTCTTCTCCTATTAAACTATTGTAGAAATCTATAGTAGTTTGAAGTTGTTCTTCAACATCCATAAATTCTTGAGTTTCTAATCCAGAAGCATTTACCTTATCCATAACGTCAGAAGATAGCTCACTGCTTCCAAGCACTAATGCATCAGCATAAGAAATACCACCATAATTCAATTTGATGTCCTCTCCTTCATGATATGCCGCTATATCAGCTTCTTCAAGATCATTAATAGTTGCAATGTCTAAGAAACGCTTATTAAACGTTGATTCAAGGTCATTATTATATACAGAGAAGACAACTTTAGCATCTTCAAAAATAGGGTCGTTGTGGTAAACTTTCTTTTGAAAGAGAGGTACCAAACCCGTCATTGGTCCATGACAGTGAATGATGTCGGGAGCCCATCCAAATTTCTTGACAGTTTCCATCACACCTTTGCAGAAGAATACCATTCTATCTTGATTGTCTTCAAATGGCTTACCTTCTTCATCTTCGAATACAAATTTTCTTTTGAAGAATTCTTCGTTATCTAAGAAGTATACTTGTATTCTAGCACCTGGCAAAGAAGCAACTTTTATAATTAAAGGATAATCTTCATCATCTACGATGATGTTCATTCCAGATAATCTTACAACTTCATGTAATCTATGCCTTCTCTCATTGATGGTACCGAATCTCGGCATCAATACTCTGATTTCAAAACCTTTTTCTTGTGCAAATTGAGGGAGTTTTCTCACCAACTCAGACATCTCTGATAGAGTTGTATATGGCTTCATTTCTTGGGTCACAAATAATACTCTCTTCTTACTCATATACGCTTATTCAATATTTAAACCTAGTACATTTTTAAAACGGGCTGCAAAGATAGTAAATAATTTACTCTTTTTATCTAGAAACAAATTGATAATCAAATGTTTGAAGCACTTTTATGTTTATATTAAGATATTTTGATTCACATTTATGAATGGTGACCAATCTTTTATACGATACAGTTATTGTAACGTTAAATATGCACTATTGACAATCATTCCGCAGAAGAATTACATTAATCAAGTATATTTATACGTTTAAAGCTAGAAGTGTATCAAAGTTTATAGTTGATTTTGAAATGTTTATAAGCTTGAAATGATGTACCTTGTTGAACAGATATTAAGTAAATACAGATGAGAATTAAACCTACGATTTTAATAGCACTACTTGCTGGAGTTTTAGCCATTGGAGCATTTTCGCCTTTCGATGGTGTGGCTTATGAAGAAAGAGAAACTCTCATTTTGCATGGAGTACTTACATTCATAAAACAAGCACACGTCAATCCAAAGCCCATCGATGACGATTTTTCAAAAGAAGTATTTGCTACATTCCTTAAAAGAATAGACAGCGGGAAACGTTTTCTTTTGCAAGATGATATTGACAAATTGAAAGCCCATGAACTAAATCTTGATGATCAGGCGAATAGAAGGACGTTGGAGTTTTTTGATGTCAGTTTAGAATTACTAGATGCAGGTGTAGCCAGATCAGAAATTATATTTAATGATGTCATTGACAACTATAAATTTGAATTTGCCAAAAGTGAATCCATTGAATTAGAAAGTGATAAAAAGGTTTTTGCAAGAGATGAATTGCAATTAAGAGACTATTGGAGAAAATATTTGAAATATGATATTGTCCAAAAGTTCACAAGAAAAAAGAACAGTCAGAAGAAAGCGATTGAAGCAGAGATCCAATACAAAAAGGATGTTAAAGAGGGAAAGGCTGATGCAGAAGAAGCAAAAGATAGAAAACCTATAGAAGAGAAATCAGACGAAGAATTGCTCAAGGATGCAAAAGAAGAGACAAAGGAAAGTTTTACAGATTGGTTTGTACGTTTAAACAAATTAAGACGATCTGATAGATTTGAAACATATCTAGGAGCTATTACCAATTATTTTGATCCTCATACTGATTATTTCAACCCAAAGGCAAAACAGGATTTTGATATCAATATGGGAGGAAAGTTAGAAGGAATCGGCGCTAGATTAAGTATTGATGGAGAGTTTACAAAAGTAGTGAGTATCATTCCTGGCGGACCTGCACATCAAGGCAAAGAATTGGAAGTAGATGATCTGATCATGGCAGTAATGCAAGAAGATGAAGAGCCTATTGACATTGTAGGTTGGAGAATTGATGATGTTGTGCAAAAGATTCGAGGTAAGAAAGGTACAGTTGTCACTTTGACTACTAAGAAGAAGGATGGAAGTATCGTGGATATAGAAATCGAAAGAGATCAAGTAATAATCGATGTGTCATTTGCCAGATCTGTTGTTATTGACCTTCCAGGTACAGCTAATAATATTGGTTATATCAAATTGCCAAAATTCTATAGCAGTTTTGAAAATGAAGATGGTAACTCTTGTGCAGTCGATGTGGCTAAGGAGATCGAAAAGCTGAAAGGAGAAAATGTCAATGGAATTATTTTAGACCTTAGAGATAATACTGGAGGATCATTATCTGATGTTGTGGATATGACAGGATTATTCATCGAAGAAGGTCCGATAGTTCAAGTAAAACCAAAAGATAGACCAGCATATATCCATAAAGACAAAGATTCAAGTGTACAATACGATGGACCTTTGATTGTGATGACTAATCATTTGAGTGCTTCAGCTTCTGAAATATTAGCCGCAGCGTTACAAGATTATGAAAGAGCATTGATCGTAGGGAGTAAATCTACTTTTGGAAAAGGATCAGTACAACGATTTTTTGATTTGGATCGAGCATTAAAAGGGAATGAAGAATTCAAGCCATTGGGTAATCTGAAAATTTCAATGCAAAAATTTTACAGAGTCAATGGAGGAAGTACTCAATTGAAAGGAGTAACGCCTGATATTATTTTGCCAGATAACTATCATTTTATAGATACAGGAGAGAAAGAATATGAGAATGCACTAGAATGGACTGAAATAGAACCTAAATCATATAGCCAGAATGTGGTCAAGCTTCAGAATAAAAGTAAAGTTGTGGCTTTGAGTGCAAAAAGGGTAAAAGAAGATGAGCAATTCAAACTTATCTTGGAGAATGCTAAACGTCTTAAAACAAATCGTGATCAATCTGAATATCCAATTAGTATAAATGAATACGGTGAATTAATCGAAAAGAGAAAAGAAGAAGCAAGCAAGTTTAAAAATTTATATGAAGAAGATGTTGCTTTTTTGAGTGTTAGCAATATGGCTGTTGATACGGCATATATCAATGCTGATGAAAGTAGAATTGGAAGAAATGAATCTTGGATAGAAGGATTGAAAAAGGATTTCTATTTAGAAGAGACTTTATTTATTCTTAGAGACCTCATCAATTTAGAAGATTCATATTCTGCAATAGAAGAGAAGTTTAAAGATTCTGAGAAAAAAGTTATTAAACCATAAAAGATATTGACAAGGTCTTGCGTTTATTATAAAAATGATATATTTTACGAGTAAGTAAATAGTTTTTGAAAGCAGTTTGCCGTTAGAATTTCAATTCTAGCGGCTTTTTTGATATAATAGATTATAACTTGGAACTGAATATTGAGTTTTTGAAATATTGTTAAGCATTATTTTAACCGCTCGAAGGAATCGCAAAGCACACAAAGTTTTTTGTCTTTTAGTAGCTCAGACCATGCCCAAACCGATAAAGTGGATTCTTAGAATCATAGGGAACATCCTCTTTCTGATTCTCTACAGCTTCCTTAGAAGATGGCAATTCAAACGGTAGTTTGCCTTCTGGTTTGATATTACCAACAAGCACCTCAACTAGCATTTCATCACTAGTCCCGAATTCAGCAAAGAAGGCTCCTGCGGCGTTGTCAATATTCGTAAAGATGCCTGGACGCTCTATATTAGCAATCACTACAGAAGGTTTTTGATTTATAAGATCTAGAATTTTATTTTCTTCTTCATCAGTAAAATAGAGTCTTCCCTGATGAAAGAAACGCTCCAAAAAGTAATCTGATCGTTCATCATATGGAGTCTTTATTCGCTTGAGGATTACATCTGCATCTTTTGGACTTTTAACAATTGTGAAATGGGTTCCAAACACTTTTGGAGATAGCATTCCTTCAGTGTAGACTTTTGTTCCTTTTTTAAGAGGAAGAAGATTTTCATTTTTGAGAAGGATCATTGATTTTGCTTGAGCGATCTTGCCCTTTTCTCTGAATTCAGCATTGCCAGCTATTCTCTTAGATGCTTCTACATCCACATAAGGATTATCAAATAGACCTAGTCTAAATTTATCTCTCATGATTCTTTTGACAGATTCGTCAATTCTTGCTTCTGAGACCTTTCCACTTTTGACAATTTCTATTATTGTCTCAGGAATCGATTCTCCTCCAAATTGATCACAGCCAGCATCTAATACTCTTTGAACTCGATCATTGACGGATAATGATTCTACTCCCCATGCTCTACCTTCTCCCATTTTAGAATCTGAGATTAAATTCCAATCTGTACAGACCACACCCTCAAAACCCAAAGAATCTCGAAGAAGAGTAGTAATAATATCTTTATTAAAAGCAAAAGCAACATTCTCACTCGTCTGATCTACCGGAATACCATAATAAGGCATAATCTGGGCTGTTTTTGCAGGGAATGCACCATCCGTAAATGGTATCACATGATAGTCAAAATTGTCCCCTGGATATACTTGTTCTTTGCCATAAGGGAAATGTGCATCCTCTCCATCTTTTTGTGGTCCACCTCCTGAGAAATGTTTGGTCATACAAGCTACACTTTGCGCACCTAATGAATCTCCTTGAAATCCAAGTACATAAGCTTTGGTCATCATAGCTGAGAGATTGGCATCTTCACCAAAAGTTCCATTGGTTCTTCCCCACCTAGGTTCTGTAGCTAGATCAGCCATTGGATGCAATGCCAGTCTGATACCAGAGGCTATATATTCTTGTCTGGCAATATCACCAAATTCTCTCACCAATGTTGTATCTCTCAATGCAGCTAATCCAAGTGAGCTCGGCCATTGAGAAAACGCTGGTGTATAGAGTGATGCGCCAGGATTGTTTTCTGTTCCATGTCTTGGGTCTGTCGCTATCGTTATGGGAATGCCTAGCCGAGTACGTTCAGCCATTTTTTGTATGGTATTATTATACTTTGCCATTTGATCAGCATCAAGAGATGCTAGAATATTGAAACTATTCATCTTTTTGCGAGCGATCATCTCAGAATTGGATGGCAACATAAGTGACATCATAAGCATCATTGGATTTGTCGAAATGACAGGAGTTTCCATGGGCTCTCCTTTTGGTGTAGTCCCTATCATATTGATAAACATCGACCCAGCTTTTTCTTCTAGATTCATTTGACTCACCAGATCATCTACTCTTGCATCGATGTGTGCATCTGGATCTTCATATATATCTACTTTGCCATTCTTGTTGAGGTCTCTTACAGATTTTCCATTGTATGAGATCGATTGTGCCTCAGCACCTAAAAGTGACATGTTCTCTTTAGAAGCATTTGACTTCATGAAGTAAATAGCTGCGAATCCAAGAATTACAATCGATAGGATGGCTAGTATGAAATACTTTAGAATTTTGAAGAATTTTCTCATGTTGTGAAGGACATTTATAATGTAATAATTTCTAAGAATATGATTTTAGATATGAATGAAAATTGAATGAAGGAGACAAAATACTAATACAAAACAAACACATTGTATAAATGTGGCAATCTTTTGTTATTTTTATCTAAATCAAATACGATAATAATGAAATTACAATATCGCTTTTCAAGCTTTTTTAGTAGCGTTGTTCTAATCATTTCTCTTTGCTCGACTCCAGTTTTGAGTCAAGAGCGAATTAGTGAAATCATAACCAATGGTACTGGTCAACGCCAAATTTTAAAACAGTATAATGGCGAAAATTACATTCTTACTATAGATCAATTTGACAGCTTGAAAGTGTACAAGTACGAAGAAGGTGAGTCAATATTTTTGCATAGTAGAAAATACATAGCACTCAATGATGAGGTAAACTTCACTACAACGGATCAATTTCTTCTTCATGAAAGCACAGAGGGGTCGATCGCCTACAATTATATAACGGATGAAGAATTGCTATTTCCGTATGAAGACAGTCTGAATTATACCTATTGGTCTCAACTGTATAAAGATGAAGTTGTTCTCAGACAATCCTCACTTGATTTTAATCAGAAAAAGCAAATGCTTATAAATTTGGTTACGGGAGAAGAAACACTCATAGATAATAAATATACTGCTGTTGGAAACATAGAACATTCGTTGTTACTCAGAGAATGTATTCCTGGTGAAGACTGCTACATGTATACATACGACAAGGAAGATGCTTCATTGGATTCGTTGGCAAGAGTCCGTCCATATACCAACAATAATTATTTTGATGATGAAATTTTTGTTTATTTAAATGATAATAAAGTCGAACGTTATAATCGTGTGACAGGGATAAGAGATGTAATCCACCTAGAAAACAGTGAATTAATAGGATTTAGAATTTTCGGAACTGCGAATCATTTTGTTATGAGTTTCCGATTGAATAACACTCCCTATTTCATGGTCATCAATAAAGCATCTCTAAATTTGACGACCATTCAAAAATCTGTTTCATTGAAAAATGTACTCTATGACGAGCCTTCGAACAAAATCATTTTTGGAGAATATAACGATGTCTTTATTTATCATATTAATTCAGGTACGCTTGAAGAATTTGAAACTTGGCTGACTTTTCCAGCCCTAGCTGTATTAGATAACAAATATCTATTTTATGCCTTCGACTTGACATATAAGCTCCATGATTTAGTGACCGGCGATGACCATGATCTTGGGATTCCTTATCAGAATGGAGGTGTCAATTATAAGAGCATCGTCAAAACAGAGGATGGCTACTTAGTTAATCTAGATTACTCTACAGAAGATTTTGAACCTTTGTGGCACATTGATACTGAAAATAAGACAATGTCTTCTGCCATGGACATTGTTCCCACTATGAGGGCGGGATTACAACGAAGGGGTTATGTAGTTAAGGTAGGAGATGAAATCATAATTGTAGAAAAGGACATTCATAAAGTTGTAGAAGATGAAATAGTTCAATTGAACATAGGCAATATTGTTGAATCTGAATATGAGCCTATCAAGATTAGCAATGGTGATTTGTATTGGGTCGAGAATGTAAATACCAGTGTCATCCTATGTTCCATATTAGAAGGAGAACGCATTGAAATAGTAACATTGCCTCAAACGCTTCCATTACATTACTTTCAAAATACCGAGGAGTATGAAGTCACGGATAATTATGTGTATTTTATCAAAGGTGATTTTTTTATTGACAAAGAGCTGATAAGGATCAATCGAGAAACTGGCGATGAAGAGAAGATTTTGAATGCTGCTGGTTTTGGTATAGATGATTTATTTTCACATAATAATCACGCCTACTATATCGATGAATCTATTTATGCCATAAACGATCCAGGCGAAGTCAATTCCTTAGATATCAATTTAGGATTTTTTCTTTTTGGCCAATACGCAGTTTTCAAAAATGAAATGTTTTACAAGACTGATTCCATTGTTTATAAAATTGCTGGCAATGAAAGTGAAAATGTACTAAAAACAGAATCGGATTTTCTTAATGTACCATATATTTTTGGCGACTATTTGTTTGTGCAACAAAATCCTCAGGCGCGTTACTTTTCTTATACACAGGATGGAGAAGTATGGATGGACCTCGAAACACCGGATGACCATAGTGTGAGCTTTTTACAAAATGGTTATATAGCATTCATGAAGAATGTAGAGACAAATAGATTTGAGACTACTTTATACCACTTACCTACTGGAAAGACCATAAATATTCCCGATGAATTCAAAGAGTTGAGATACTCATTTATCATTGAGCAAGACGAAAATACGATAGCATTGGCTACCCAAGGTTTTTTCCCAAATCTAAAGGTGCACGTCATACAATTAGATAATGATCCCAATGAGATCATTAGTATTGGCGAATTTGATAGTAGTGGTAGAGGGCTTAAAAGTTCTTTCGACCAATATGAAAATGAAGGCTTCCTTTATTCCGGGACAAGACTATTCTTAATGAATGAGGAATTGGAGTTTATTAGTTTGAGCCCTGAAGTAGCTGGAGATTCAGAATCTGTGAATTCAGTTGAGAAAGATGGATATTTTCACTTTATTGGCTTTCACCCAACTCTGGGACGTCAGGTATATAGAGTGCAAGTTTTCTCTGAAAGATTGGTTGAAACTACGAAAGATTTCGAAGTTCAAGACGTTGTAGTAAGCCCAAATCCAGCGTCAGAATCTATATCGTTGAAGAATATATCTCTTATCGAAAATTGGAATTACACACTTTTCTCTTTTGATGGAAAGAAAATGAAGGAAGGAAGATATGATCAAACCATCTCAGTTTCGGATCTGAAACAAGGTCCATACATTTTAGTTTTACAGAATACAGTGGGTAAAATCCTGCTTGGGAAGTTTGTAAAGATTTGAAGGATTAATTCTCAAATTGAGAAATTATGATATGCCATTACAATGACATTTAAATCAAAAAGCAAACCCCATCTGCAAACTGAACGTATTCTGCTCATCATTAAATGAATAGTAAGGTTGTAAAACCATTACACCTAACATGTCGAACCACATCCCTACCGTTTTACTAGATAACCATGGATTGTCTAAGTCATCTTCGAAATATACCTTGCCAATATCATATCCTCCAAGTATTCCGACATCCATTGGAATGATATTATTGTCCCATTTAAAGAGTTTAAGCCTGAGATCTAGATTGTTATAGAATGCTGAGGTGCCCCGAAAACGCTCATTCCGATATCCTCGTAAACCTTTATTATTACCAAGCGAAGGATAATGATAGAATTGGCGATCACCAAGAGATGCCATAAATCCTATATTATTGGCTATGACAAGCTTAGGTCTTACCAGTAATTGGACATACATCTGAGACTCCAGATTGAATTCTGTGACGTTTTCATCCTTAGAGGTTTCTATAAGATGAGTTGCAGAAGCGGAAAAAGTGAATCCATTGGTAGGAAATGCACCTCCTGATACAAAGCCTAAATTATAGTTTGCTTTACCACCAATATATATCCGACGATTCAATGTTTCTTCTGTAAAGAATGTATCCTCATCATCTGTTATACGACCTTCTGAATTTTCTAAATTTCTATATCGGAATGTAGGACCAAAATCCAATCGACTCGTACTTCCTATATTGAGTCGAAGCAAAGGATTGATATCTACATTTTTCATTCGAACCCAATTGTATTCAGTTTCTCTCAATGTGTTAATCGAATTTCCTCCGAAGCCAAAGTAGTTTTCGTAATGAGGGAAATTTATTTCTACATCAGGTAAAAAATCAAGCCCACCTAGGCTATTTGGAAAATGACCATGGTAACCAAGTTGAAGCGTACTTCGATTACCAGGAGCGACACTAAATGATATGCCTTGCATGGCTTTATAAGGATCTTTCCTCCAACCATGAGTGGTCCAACTAAATGATGCCCCAACCCAAAATCCATCATCTACAGTATTCCCAAAACTAATTCCAGGTAAACTTGTGTTATAAAAGAATCCATTTCTGTCATATTCATTGACTTCAAATTCGTTAGATCTTTTGTCAATGACCTTACCTTCAAAGGCCATTCCTTTCATATCATCATATCCATATACCTTACGTCCACTTATTTTATTATTAACGATATCGTCATCTTCACCACCAATAATTCTTAAAGTGATAGCATTATTTTTTGCTCCGGTTATTATAAAACTATCTTTCCCTCTCAGTCCATAAAGTCTTACTTCTTTCGTCTCTTTTGGATAGAAGGTTCGCTCATATTTTAAAAGATCTTCCTGATCTTTTCTTTCTACAAATAATTTAACATTAAGATTTCCATTACCACTTTGCTCAATTTCAAATCGATCTTTATTGTCAGACCCAGTAATCTCAACTTCTTCAGAGAGATAATCGTAAAGCCGTTTTCCTATTTTCATTAAATTCCCTCTCCTGCCTTTTAGGATAGTGGGAAGTTTCAGGACATCTTTATTTTGCATAACTTCATTTGGAAACAGATTCATAGCTTTTTCTATGTCTGCATCTGAAACGTCGTTTTGCATTTGCGTTATCACAGCTTTCCATTCTGACCATTCTAGGTCATGGAGAAAATATCGATCGAAGTGCCTTGCATTGAAGGACAAATGTTTCGCATCTTTTGCATCTGCTTTCATGGTTTTGAATTGCTTCAGAACAGTCATTGAAAGCATCCAAGGAATGATTCCTTTGAATTTATAGAGTGCCTGATCTCTATCTCTTGGGATAGGACGATAAATGTGTTTACCATCTTCTTCAAATTTTGCCCATCGCCATTGGTCATCATGTCGATCCCAATCGTGTATGAGTAAATCAAACATTCTTGATTTCAGTACCCAATCTTGATCTACAAAATGATTCTTCTTAGTCGTCAGAATATCAAGCAAATCTGCATAACCAATAATCTCTGAAGAATTTCCAAATTGCGCTGCCTCACTCCAGTTTCCGCTAGGTCTTTCTTCCAGTAGATAAAGCTCTTCTGGGAACTGACTGTTATAATTTCCCAATCCTCGTTGATGTTGTAGATAGACTAGTTTTGGTTCTGTATAGAAGATTCCAGCGGCCTTAGAAAGTGCAGGAATGATCAATGCTCCATACGGTTGACTGGCACTATTTTGATCTGATAAGACATCCATGATTTTCAGATTACTAAATCCGGCAGGCACCAATTTAGAATAGTCTTTTTTAATGGATCTAAGTATGTACTGCTTTCCATTTTCTTTTTGCATTCGAAGTGAATTGGATGCTTGGCCGCCACCTTTTTTGATGGGTGTCAAACCTCCAAGTTTTGTTTCTAAATCTATGATTTCTGCATCTACCGGAGTTGCCCACATATCTCTGTATTGTGAACCAAAGAAGAGTTTTTTTATTGGTCCTGCAGCAAATTTTTTATTCGCTGCTATCGTCATTGTTGTTTTTGTTATTGGTGGATATTTGATTTCTTCCTCTACGGTACCAGCACGAGGTGTACGTAATTGTGTACGATATTCCAAAACAGGTTCTTGATCAAATCCACTAACTGTATACATCTCTAGCCAAGATTCATTGTTTTCATAGAAGTTGATTTTGGCAAACCCACGAGCTGCACGAGCATAATCCACATTCCCTCCTGCTTTGACATAATCATGACGACTACCACCACCACTTACGATGTACTTGATTCTATCTCCATCAAAATACTGCATCCCATGTTCATGACCAGAAACGAAACTAACATTGACCAACAACTTTTTTGCTATTCCATCCAAGCTTTGCATAAGCTCTTTGTTTTTGATATGTGTGATATCTTGCTTGGAGCCTGTGACATTTCTATAGATAGGATACAGCGATCCAATAATCGGAAGCGGAATCCAAAGATAATCTTTGAGTTCTGTTAAAGGAAATATATGATGTTTAAGACTGAAATGACCACCATGCTTACCATTACTCATGATAGGGTGGTGGAGCATAACTACGATCTCATCGTTTTTGTGATCTACGAACAACTCTTCCATGCGCTTCAGTAAATCTCCTCTAGATTTTATTTCGCATTTCCGATTCATTTTCTTTTCTCTACTCCAATCTTGCAGCCACCATTGAGAATCTAAAAATATATATACAAGATCTTTATTGATTTTAACTATTTCAGGGTCTCCGCAGGCATTGGGTGGATAGAATTTTATTTTTTCTTTGCCTTTGTCAAATGCTTTGATAAATTCTTCTTGTCTGAGAATGGCCTTACGACCGCCTTTTTTGTGTTTGTTCCAGTCATGATTTCCTGGTATAAGGTAAGTCATTCCTGTATGTGATTTTGATAGTTGGAGCTGAGCATCTAGGGTACGCTTACTTATATCAAGATCAGGGTCACCATCCTTTGGTAGACCATGTGGATAGACATTGTCTCCAAGGAAGACAAGGCTAGTTTCTGTAGTTTCTTTCTTTAGTAACTCGGACGCTGCATCCAAGACATAGTTTTTGTTCAGGGTCGTATCATCCAATTCTCCTCCGTCACCTATAAGATACAATGAATGGATAAGCTTGTTTTGAATCGGTTGATTGTTGGATGCCCAATCTTTTACGTCATCACTATAATACGGTTTTTTAAAAGTCCCACACGAACTTATGAAGAGCAATAAAAAACTAAGGAAGAAGAGATTAATCGTAGTTCTATCCATTATAGTTGAATTTAAAAATTTTGCCACTGAAACCTTTCCCTTCAGTACTGATATATAGATTGTTTTTCTTGTCAAAACAGATGCCTTCTGGTTGAGGGTTTGTTTTATTGTTAAGGAAAGCAATTTCTTTAAGCACTTTATTTTTACCTATAATAACTAGCAAAGACCCTTTGGCAGATATTAAAAAGTAGTCACCACTCACAGGATGTATAGCTATACCTGAAGGAGAAAAATATTTCACTTTATTTTTCAATTTTTTGAGTTTGGATTTGGATTTATTGGCAAATGTAGACGCTACATAAGATTTGAGCTCGCTATCAGAAATAGACAAAAATGGTTCAGAAATTAACTTTTTTTGCTCAAGATCAAATTTGTAAATGCATTTTTCATTCTTTTTACTGTCTGTTTTGGCCAAAGGGTGTCCTTTGCATGCGAGAAGTAAAGAATTGCTGCTTTTTTCATAACAAAGTCCTTCTACATCATTTTTTGCACTTAGTTCAGTGTTGTAAGTAGTTGTTTCTTTACTGGTCTCATTATAGAAATAGAGTTTGCCTGTGTTTTTACAGACGATGATGTCATCCCCAATTTTCTCAATTGATTCGTAATCTCCTCTTTTAGCAAATTTTTCTCTTGATATAATTTTAAAAGAATTAGGATCTAAAATGAATATATGGCCACTTTCGTCATTATTAGTAATGAAAGTATTGTCTTCGTTACTATATGCAAGGCTAGATATTTCACTAAGGTTTCTGTCTAGAACAAATGTTTCAGAAGGTATTTCAAAATTATAGTTTGAATCTTGTTGTACTGATTGCTTTATTTCAGTGGTCCTGCTTTTAATAACTTCATTGGAAGTTTTATTATCCTTTTGCATAGGACCACAACAAACAAATATGAGGCAATAAAATAGAGCTATTCTTATAGTCACTTGAATCATTTTACATGAAATTAATATAAAAGTTTTACAATTTAATAATTTAAAAATGACTTATTGCTAATTGTGTAAAATCATGGAAGTATTGCTCTAATGCAAAAATTGAAATTCACTTATAACAAGAATGAGCATCACATATTTAATAAAGTGGATAGTAATCTGGATTGCAAGGTAAGATGTTGACGATTTAACCGAAAAGTGCGCAAAGAATGCGCTAAGAAAGCTAAGTTAGATGTTGACTTATCCTAAGAAGCAAATTTTGGAAAAAGCGTTCGATTTGTCTGCGGTGTCCACATTTATTTGGAGCGATCTGTCCTGAATTGTCGAAAATACTTTCCAATTCAATGCAAGCAGGAGAAACTATTCCCAACAGATGCAATTATCCAAGCAGTTTCTTGATGTCTGCTTCAATTTTTGATGGCTTTGTTGTTGGCGCATATCGTTTATAAGGTTTGCCATCTCGATCAATTAAAAATTTTGTGAAGTTCCATTTTATTTTACTGCCTAGCAATGATCCGAGTTCTCCTTTGAGGTAAGTAAACAAATGATGTGTATCGCTACCGTTCACATCTATTTTTTCTGTTAACTGAAATGTAACGCCGTGATTTATTTTGCATGACTCTGCCATCTCCTCATTCTTCAACGGTTCTTGATTGCCAAATTGATTGCATGGAGTTCCTATGATTACTAGTCCTTGATCTTTGTAGGTTAAGTGTAATTTCTCTAAGCTATCAAATTGTGGTGCAAGCATACATTTAGTAGCTGTATTTACAATAAGCACTACCTTTCCTTTGTTGTCTTGCATTGAAAGTTTCTTTCCTGCTGGAGTATTGATATCAAGTGAATAAAAATTCATGTATATTTTTTATTGAATAGTTAAAAGAACTCATTCTTTAGCAATGAGTTTTGTAGATTATTATGAGTTGAAGTAAAGTCTAAAAATATGAATTTTTGTTTGCTATGAAAATAAAAATTAACCTTGCCAATATTGACAAGGCTCTCAGCTCAACGAATTTTGGAATCCTTACCCTTACCATTTAATTAAAATAAAAAGAGCATTAAGATAAATCTTAATGCTCTTTTTATCACTTGAATTCAAGTTTTTTTTATAACAAAACACAAGTATATGGCACATAGGTTCACTCATTACAGAGGCTAAACACCAAATACTAGGCTATCAATCCTTTAGTTGTTTTTATCACAAAAAAAGAAGTAAATGATATAGTTGTTTTTCGAACTGTGACCAACTGGTTCTGATTCGGATCAGAAATAGATAGAAAGATTTCTATCGATAAGGAATGTTACTTTATTATTGAATCATTCCTAAGCAGTAAACTGCAAACTTTGACTTACAGCATATAGAAAATAGTTTTCCGAAGGTACGATTGTCCTGCAAGCGAGAATCTAAGGATGTGAGAGAACTGAGGTAGTTAATATTAACTACCTCAACCTTTTCGATTATGCTTAGTTTTTCAAGGAATTAATAATCTGTCTTAGATTTCTTTAATCTCTTTTCCGCTTTTTTTTCTTTTGGAGTTTTAGCAGCTTCTTTTTTAACGCTTTTCTTTGCGTCTTTACCTTTTCCCATTTTGTTATCTTTTAAATGTTATTAATATTTCAATTCTACAGATATAACAATTATTTCTGACATGAAATTCCATTCTCTAAAAAAAATAATTCAAACCGTTGTGCTTAGTCTTCGTTTATCAGTTTCAAGGATTGAGTATTCAAAATTATCAGACCAACCTGATTTTAGCGGTAACAACTGCCTTCCTCTTCCTTCTCTAATCATACCTACTTTTTCAAGAACTTTGATTGACCCAATATTGTCTACTGCACATCCTGCTTGAATTCTATGTAAGTTTAATTTATCAAATCCAAAATCTATCATAGCAACTAAAGTTTCTGTCGCAAATCCTTTATTCCAGTATTTTGAATGTATCTTATACCAAACTTCTCCTCTTCGATGTTTTTTGCTCCATAGTTTAAATCCAAATAAGCCAATGAATTCTTTATCCAATTTATCTTCAATTACTAAAGTGTAATTCGTTATTTCGATTAAGTTATTTTCTACAATCCAAGGCTCAATTATAGATTTAGTCTTTTCAATATTTTCGGGAATCCCTAAAGTATTGAATTCATCTGTTTCTTGCAAAGAATGTAGATCGTGTATAGCGTCTAAATCAGATATATCAATCATCCTTAATCGTGTTCTTTTCGTTAATATTTCGATTTCGCTCATTCATTTTCATTGAGGACAATGCTTTAAGTACCTGATTGATGGGCTAACCAAAGGAAGTCTCGCATAGTCTACATATTGTTATTGAGAGGACTAAGGTAGTAAACATTGTCAAAAGTAGGAACAGCCATTGTTGCATTGTAAGCTTCTTCGTTTTTTCAAAGAGAAAAACAAAGAGAATTTCTTTGTTATCCGGAGTTTTTATAATACCGTGCCATACCCCGGAAATATCTTGGGAAAGGGCATTTGTTATAGAGAATGCTATTAAAAGCTTTGTTATTATCAATGATTTTATATTAATTATAAATATTGGTGTCCAGGCCAAATGTTTATTGGCGATGTTGAATTGAAAAGATAGTGCAAATCATTTGGTATCAGAATATGTTTGCCGTGATATTGATTATAGCATCTTTCCTGCAGCTTTAGCCTGAGAATCCATATTACGACCGATAGTTAAGCCGATTAACATTCCAAGACTAATTCCTAGAGCTATTCCTAAAGACTTCTCTGTACGCTCCCCAATAATAATTCCAAAAACAATACCAAAACTAGCTCCAAGTGATATATATAAATTGGCGTAATGTCCAGCTGAAACTAGGGAATGTTTTTCTTTTAAATATATTTTAAATCCCTTTAGAATTTTCTTAAAGTACTTTTTCCTGTTCTCAGGATTAGATTCTAAATTTAAACTATCAAGTTCCGTTTCTATGGATTTAATTTCGTCAGTAGAGAACGCTCTTAATTTCATTCTGGTTAGAATTAGAAGGAATTCTTGGTAAACTTTGATTTCAGATTTGTTACTCGTCTCAGATACTAAACTTTCAAAAAAGTTAGATGCATTATTTAGTGTCATAAATTTTTAATGTTTTCTTGGTTAGGAATGGTACATTAATAAAGTTCTCTTTTATACGCAGGTATATTATTTTTCAACAAGGCAAAAAACCTGCCTACTGGCAGGCAGGCGTAAACAATGCAGGGCATTGGCGAGGCTTTTTAACGCTGTAGAAAGATAATATAACAAGTAGAAAATGTTACTTTATTATTGTATCATTCCTTAGTGGCTGAAAACACAATTTATTACATGTAAACTTATTTTTTTTAAATAAAAATTGAAAAGCTTTTAAACACTGTACTTTAGGAAGCACTTATTTTTTTAACTCTTCTATATCTGCCATTAATTCTTCTAATTTTTTAAATACTCTACCATAAATTAAGTTTAAATCCCATTGGTAAATTCTCCCACCAAAAAAAGCCAATAAAACAACAATTAAAATTATTACAATAATGGCTATTAGTGGGATTCCATAAATCAAGTATATATCTGGAGAACCTATTAAAACTTTATTCACAAGCCTTTCCCCTAAAGGAATACCCTTTGCATCTTTAAACCAAAATCCTATAATAAATGACATAAATATAATAGGGTACAAAAATGTTGACATTCTCCTATTGATAGATATCTGCTTTTGCACCCATTGGTTGAATGCCTTTAGATATTGATAGCAACTTACACCCTTCTCTATTTTCTCTAAACCATTCAATAACCTTTTATTAATAATAACAAGCACTGTAAGGGTTACAAAAAATATTGCACCCATTAAGGGTATTCCTATAAAAAATGTCACAATTAAAAAAATAAATGAGAATGCAACAATTGCAATCAAATTTATTTTAAACATTCTTTTAAATTTATCAATGATATGAATTGATTTTTGGTTGTATAGGTTATTTATTTTTGGCGCTACTAAGGCATCACTTTTAAGAAAACCTTCTTTCCATATACTTTCAATTGATTTTTCCATCTAATATTTTCTTTAATCTAGTTTTAATTCTTTTAACACGTACACCAATATTATTTGGATTTGTTCCTATAATATCAGCGATTTCCTTATATGGTTTTTCTTCTAAATAAAGCATAATAATGGCTCTATCAATTTCTGATAGTTGTCTAATAGCATCATATAGTAGATTTAGAGATTCGTCTGCAAACGCATAATTATCTTCAGTTTCTTCAGCTGTCAAAGAATCAGATACAAAATGCTGACCATTCTTTTTCTTTTTCTTAAGTAAAGTCAAACAAACATTTAATGAAATTCGGTAAACCCAAGTACTCCATTCCGATTCCTCACGAAAATTTTCTTTACTCCTCCAAATTTGCAAACATACTTCTTGAAAATAATCTTCAAAATCCTCTTGTGAATTGGTATATGCCCTGCACAATTTGATAATTATTCCCGAAAAAGGTAAAATAGAAGTTTTATAAAAATCGTTACTCAATACTGCTTTTTTTAGTTAGTGGCAATAATTTAAAATTATTACACGTATTGAAAAATTTGTGCAAAAAGATCAGGTTCGGTCAATGCTAAAACCTAAAGAATAGTCCACTAACTGTAGAATAGATGAAAAGAACGTTTTTTATTCCGTTAAATATATTATTCCGTTCCGACGAATCTCTTATTCCACATAATTTTATCTATTGTACGGCCGTTCATTAATCCAATTAAAACCACGAGAGTTTAAATTAAATTTTTCGTGATCTTTTCTGGAGAATATGATGTCCAAAGTATCAGATTCTATAATTCCATCGAGTAGAAGATATTCAGCATTCGGATATATATAGTTGAAGTTATAATTTTCAGATTCAGAACCCTTTTTATGAATCATTATTTTTTGAGTAGTTGAATCTGTTACAAATTTATATTGCTGTTTTTTATCATCCATAGTTTTTACTATCGCTTCATCTTTTAAGTCAACTATAAGGTAACGCCATCTAAAATCATCAGTAATTAAAGGCTGAAGTGTGTCTCCATTTTTAATGAAAGATGAAGCTTCCCAAATTCCATATAGTAACGGTTTTTTTCTGTGCTTACCTCTATGACTTTCAGTTGTATAAAAATTAAAAGATAGGAAACTAACAATAATAAATAAGCCAATAGTTTTAATCCAAAAAATGACTTTATGATATTTAGCATTTTTAACTGGATGATAATAATTATATTCTTCTACCGCTTTGTTTTTAATAAATACATTTAAAAACCTGTGGTCTGTAATAAAGATAACCAAAGCCATTAAGACTAAATGAACTGAAAATAATTTGACAGGAATATCATAACAGAAATTCATCACAGCAACTTGAGTCATTACACCAATAACTATAAACGAGCCAAGTGTTTGTGTACGTCTAGGGATTAAAAGTAAACCTCCTAGTACTTCTAAAAAACCAACAAACACATTAAAGCCTTTTGAAAATCCCATGTATGTCCATGCTAATCCCATTGGAGAAAAATCACCTAAAGGGTCAAGCAAATGTGTTAATGAAGCTGATGGAAATTGAAGCTTAAAAATTTTTACAAACCCATAAAGAAACATTGCAGCAATTAAAATAAAACGAAGAAATACTACTAACCAATATTGGAGCGTATTATAGCTTTTACGTTTTCTATCTAAAAGATTCCAAATAATGACTATTACAAAGGTTGAAATTGCATTTACAAATAAAGTTAGGTAAGCAAAAGTATGATCTCCGCTGCCATTACCACTTACCTCATATTCGTAATGTATTCTAAAAATGAATTTACCAATCCACCTATAAGGCGTTTCAAATAATGGACTCAAAAGCGCGAGGAGTATATATAGAACAAAATATGTAAACAATAATCTGAATAACACTTTGCTTGTAATATTCCAATGTTCTCTATATTCTTGTGTCAAAAGTTTCATGTAGAATTAGTATTAAGCAGAATGATTTATTTCACAATGTATTACAATGGTCGACCCGGCTAAATGCCGAAATATTAAAGGTGTCTCGGCCCTTACTTCTTTGGTATAGTGCTCTTAATTTTGCTCCTAACAGTTCATTGATACTATAGGTTTTATCTCTGTTTTTCCAGAAGACCATTTGGAAAATTTACCCAATCCAAAGCATTGAAATGTTCTTTGCAATTGATCTCCAATTTTAATCGTAATCTAATTTCTTCGTATTCTGATGTGAAGCGATACAAAGCTTTAGCTCCATGACTTTTCACTTGTGTTCTTCTTGGTTCTTCGAAAAAAGTAATGACTTCTTGTAACCTTTTCATTATAGGCTTTATTGGTCCAGCTTTTATTTGCAACAAATCTATATCTTCCGAATATCGAGATGCTGGATTTAGATAAAGCTTATGCAAAGCTGTTCCTCCTCTAAAAGCTAAATTATCCCTCAATAAATCGTCTGAGAATATTTCTACCAAAGCTCGACTTATAACCAAGTCTTGTTCAACTTGATAGAATTTTTTCCAACTCCATAAAGATAAAAATCTAAATCCTAATTTTTGAAGTAATCAAAAATGTAGAGACTCGGCATCAGAATCAACGAATGCTACTCAGTTTGAATTCTATCTTTTTGATAAAAGCAAAATGTCATCTCATAAAAGAAGAAAAAAAGAATAATTACAACTTAAGAAATCCATCCTAAATCAAATTCCCCATATCCGTTCCAGCAAAAACCTTCGCCTTCAAATCATCAATATTCACTCTCTCTTGCTGTAAAGTATCTCGATCCCGAATCGTCACCGTCCCATCCTCCAAAGTATCAAAATCAATAGTCACACAATATGGAGTGCCGATGGCATCCTGCCTTCTATACCTTTTGCCAATCGCATCTTTCTCGTCATATTGACAATTGAAACTGGTCTTCAGTTTATCGAATACATCAGAAGCGGCTTTTGTCAATTCTTCTTTGTTTTTGAGCAAAGGAAGGATTGCTACTTTTACTGGTGCTATAGCAGGATTCAATTTCATGACGATTCTTGTACTGTCTTTACCATCTGCATCTGGGACAGTCTCTTCTTGTAGAGAATTGGCAATCTGAGACAAAAACATACGATCACATCCAATAGAGGTTTCCACTACATAAGGAACATAACTCTCATTAATAGATGGATCAAAATACTGCAATTTTTTACCTGACAATTCTTGATGTGCCTTGAGGTCAAAATCAGTACGAGAATGAATGCCTTCTAACTCTCTAAAGCCGAAAGGGAAATCAAATTCAATATCTACAGCAGCGTCCGCATAATGCGCCAAATTATCATGATCGTGAAATCTCAATTTTGAAGATGGTGTTCCTAGTGCTTCATGCCATTTTAGTCTTGTCTCTTTCCAATATTTGAACCACTCTTGTTGAGTGCCTGGTTTTACAAAAAATTGCATTTCCATTTGCTCAAATTCACGCATTCTGAATATGAATTGTCGAGCAACAATTTCATTTCTAAATGCTTTTCCGATTTGTGCTATACCAAAAGGAATTTTCTGACGGGTAGATTTTTGAACGTTCAAGAAGTTAACAAAAATCCCTTGTGCAGTCTCAGGTCTTAGATATAGCTTGCCTTCTTCACCGGCGATATTTCCCAACTGAGTAGAAAACATGAGGTTGAATTGACGAACTTCAGTCCAGTTTCTAGAACCAGAATCTGGGCATGGGATTTCTAGATCGACTATTAGATTTCGAAGGCCTTCCATGTCTTCATCTCGCAAAGCATCATTCATCTTGCCAAGGATTTCGTCTATTTTCTTTTGACGATCTATGATTCTGCCATTGGTTTCTCTGAATTGTGTTTCGTCAAAGTCATCACCAAAACGCTTTTTAGCTTTGTCAACATCTTTCGTAATTTTTGCCTCTATCTTTTCACAATATCCTTCTATCAACTGATCCGCACGGTATCTCTTTTTAGAATCTTTGTTATCGATCAATGGGTCGTTGAATGCATCGACGTGCCCAGAAGCTTTCCAAGTTTTTGGATGCATAAATATGGAAGCATCAAGGCCAGTGATATTATCATGCATTTGGACCATGCTTTTCCACCAATATTGCTTGATGTTGTTTTTTAGTTCTACACCATTTGGACCATAGTCATAAGTTGCACTTAAGCCATCATAAATTTCGGATGATGGAAAAATAAAACCATACTCTTTGCAATGCGATATTAGATTCTTGAAATCCATAATTGTACTTCTTTTTTAAATTGGAAGGTGCAAAAATAGATTAATTTGCAGAAATGAAGTACTTAGGGCTATTTTTTAACCGCAAAGGAACGCAAAGATTTCACGGAGGTTCGCAAAGTTTTTTTTGCAATCTACTTAAATCGAAAATAGTCAGAACTTGATTGTATAAGTATAGCCTTTAGATTTTTTGATGACTTCTGATTTCTTCTCTTTTTTATCCGAAAGTTTGATTGTATATGAAAGTTGTGTAGTTGTTTGCTTTGGTTGAGGAGAATCACTTATCTTTTTTAGTGCTTCTTTAGGAAGTCGAAAGTGTATTTTTATTGTTTTATGAAATTTGAGTTTGAGTTTTCTTGGACCTTTCGGTACTTCGAATTTGAACTTGGAGACAACTCTTTGTGCCTCTTCATCACACCCGTATCCAACCCCACGTAATATTTTTGAAGAAAAGACAGTGCCCTTATAATCAATATTATATCTCAGATAGACTGTGCCTTCTATTTTTGATTCCAGCGCATCAGAAGGATATTTTAATTCTTCACGAATCAATTCTCGCATAGCTTTAAGACCACCCGGAAAAATTGGTTTTTTAATAAAGTGTTTATCTTTTCTTTCTTTTTGCATCGTGCGGTTTCAATGTCAAATATAATCCAAAGTATAACCAAGTCATCATCTAACTCCGTGAATCTCACTGTAATTCGTCAACATCTAGTTCCATTCAACAACTCAATAACTCATCATCTAACTCCGCGAATCTCCTCTACTTCTCCATGAATCTCCGTGTAACTAGTCAACATCCAGCTCCACTCGATAACTCAACAATTCAAGCAGTTTAGCGATTCTGCGATTCAGCACACAAACCTACTCATACCTCAACGACTCAATAGGATCCAACCTCGAAGCCTTAAGCGCCGGATAAATACCAGAGACAATACCCACGACCACACAAACAGTAATCCCCAATAACATCCACTTCCAAGGGGTCACAAATTCACTATTAGTACCAAAAGATACCAAAACGCCTAAGATGATTCCAAAAAAGATACCAACAAGACCACCTAAAATACAGATTACAATCGCTTCGGTAAGAAATTGAAGAAGCACATTTGATCGTGTCGCTCCCAAAGCTTTTCGGACACCAATTTCAGCAGTACGTTCGGTAACAGAAACCAACATTATATTCATCAGTCCGATAGCTGCTCCTAATAAAGTTAATCCTGCTATAGCTATGGTGATCAAGCGTATAGTGGAAGTCATTTCTTTGAGTTTTTCTAAGATGCCATCACTCTTTCGGATTTCGAAATCATTTTTTTCTGATGCTTTGAGTTTCCGTACATTCCGCATTACTCCAATCCCTTGAGAGACCGCGTCGTCTATTTCAGTAGACGTTTTTACCGCAACAGTGACATTATAATTCTTATCGGAGTATCCGTACAATTTTTTAGCATTGATTAATGGTATGAAAACTCTTTTGTCATTGCCATCACCAGATGAATTTCCTTTTTGCTCTAAAGTACCGAGGACTTTATATTTTGCACCATTGATAGAAATGGCGTTACCAACAGCTTTCTCAGGCTTTCCATCAAAGAGCTTTTCTACGATATCGCTTCCTAGAATTACCCTGTTGCTTCCAGAATAGGCTTCAGATTTAGTAAAATTCCTACCTTCTGATAATTCAAATACTGAAGTAGAAAAATACGCATCATCGATTCCAATTATTCGTATCGTTGGAGTGGTTTCTTTATCAGCATACTTGATAGTGGCATTGCCAGAACAATACGTATCGATGGACACCACAGAGCCACTATATTTGAAGGCTTCTTTAAAGTCATAAGCATCATCAAAATCTATAACATCACCTCTTTTTCGCTGACGACCTCCATTGTTGGTTTTGATGGTTTCGCTGGTTCTCCTAAAATTGTATGAATTAGCTCCGAGTCGATTGAAGTTATCGCTCATAGAAAATAGTAGCCCATCTATCGCGGTAAGCATTCCTACCAGACATGCTATCCCTACAGCAATAATTAATAAGGTCAAAAGAGATCTTAGTAGATTGTCCCTAATTGACCTCAGCGCTATTTTTACATTTTCGATTGAATTCACAGACCGAAAATAATCAATCTTATCTCATTTTTACTGTAAATTAGAAGTGTGGTATAATTTCTTCGATAAAAAGCACTTGAAATTTGCTTAAAATTGATATTTCAAGTTTATATTTTTCATCCTTCAAATGACAACTAAGGTGTTATATTATCGTTATAGTACTGATTTTTATGAGTTTCCATAATGGAATTGTTAATTTTGCACGCTTTTAACTCTTTAAAACTATTTATTAAACTTAGTCATTTAAAAAATGAAAAAATTACTGTTATTGATTTTTACATTGGTAAGCTTTTCTGCAATGGGGCAAGAAAACACCAATCAAAACAAATTTAGGCAAATGAGTCAAGATTTGCCTACACCAAATTCTTATCGAAATGCTGCTGGAGCACCTGGTGCTGATTATTGGCAACAAAAAGTCGATTACAAGATGGATATCGAAATTGACGACGATAACGAAAAGCTAATTGGCTCTTCAAGGATCAAGTATCAAAATAATTCTCCTGATGCCTTAAGTTATTTATGGCTGCAATTGGATCAAAACGTAAGAGCTCAAGAAAGTGATTCTCCAAAATTGAGGGGAAGTTCAGTTTCAGATAGAGTTTCTATGAGAGGACTTCAAATGATGGAAAATGATTTTGATGGAGGATTCAAAATTCAATCTGTTACGAATAGTAGTGGACAAGGATTAAAATATACCATCAATAAGACTATGATGCGTATTGATTTGCCACAGCCATTGAAGCCAGGACAAAGCATAAAATTTAATATAAAATGGTGGTATAATATCAATAACACTAGAAAAAATAGAGGAAGATCAGGATATGAGCCTTTCTCAGAAGATGGAAACAATGTATATGTGATAGCTCAGTTTTTTCCAAGAATGTGCAAATATTATGATGTATATGGATGGCAAAACAAACAATTCCTTGGTAGAGGAGAATTCACTTTAGAATTTGGAGATTATGATGTGAATATTACCGTACCTGGTGATCATCTAGTAGCATCTACTGGAGAATTGAAAAATGAAGGTTCTGTTTTGACTTCTCAACAAAAAACGAGATTGGCACAAGCAAGAAGAACATATGATCAGCCAGTCACTATCGCTACTAAAGAAGAAGCTGATGAGAAGATAAAAGGGAAAGCAACCACGAAAAAGACATGGAAATTCTCAGCTAAGAATGTTAGAGATTTTGCTTTTGCGACATCAAGAAGATTTATTTGGGATGCTTTTAACGTGAAGCTTCCAAATGGTAAAGAAGCTATGGCGATGAGTATGTGGGTAAAAGAAGGAGATTGCTTGTGGAAAAAATACTCGACAAAAGCTATTGCTCAAACATTGAGAACGTATTCAAAATATACGATTGACTATCCATATCCAGTGGCTTGGTCGATTGATGGAAGCATGGGTATGGAATATCCAATGATCTGCTTTAATTTTGGTAGATGTGAAGATGATGATACATATACTAAGAGAACAAAGTATGGCCATATCGGAGTGATCATTCATGAAGTTGGGCACAATTGGTTTCCTATGATTATCAATTCTGATGAACGTCAATGGACTTGGATGGATGAAGGTTTGAATACCTTTGTACAATACTTGACGGAGCAGGAATTTGAGCGTAATTATCCTTCAAGAAGAGGACCTGCAGCCAATATTGTAGATTATATGAAAGGAGATAAGGACAAAATCTCTCCAATAATGACAAACTCGGAATCGATCTTTCAATTTGGAAATAATGCATATGGCAAACCTGCTACAGCGTTGAATATTTTGAGAGAGACTATAATGGGTAGAGAATTATTCGACCATGCATTCAAAGAATACGCTACAAGGTGGGCTTTCAAAACGCCTACTCCAGCAGACTTCTTCAGAACTATGGAAGATGCTTCTGGTGTAGATTTGGATTGGTTTTGGAGAGGTTGGTTTTTTACCAATGACCATGTAGATTTAGCAATGAATTCTGTAAAACACTTTAAACTTGATCCTGAAAATCCTTCAGAAAGAATGGAGATCGTTCAAGCTCAGAAGAAGAAAGAATATAAGGATATTTCTACCATCAGAAATGAAAAAGAAATCAAACAAACGTATAATGAGAAAGATCCTACGTTGGATGATTTTTATACTACCTATGATCCAGATGTTCCGAATGCATTAGATATGCAAGAATATGATGAATACATAGCTGGGCTTTCAGAAGAGGAAAAAGCACTATTGAGCAGTGGGATGAATTATTATGAGATAGAGTTTGAAAACAAAGGTGGATTGCCAATGCCAGTAATTCTCGAATTTGAATACAAAGATGGGACTACATCATTGGAGCGAATTCCAGCAGAATTATGGAGAATGGGTGCCGAGAAGATCACAAAAGTATTCCCTACTAAAAAAGAAGTAAGTAAAATCACTCTTGATCCTTACAATGAGACAGCAGATGTTGACACTTCAAATAACAATTATCCACCAAAAGCTAAGGTAGATAGATTTGATATGTTCAAGAAGAGTAAGAGACCTACAAGTGATAATTTGATGCAGAGGGATAATAAGGCTAAGAAGCTAAAGGTAATAAAGCCGTAAGGCAGGATTAAAATTGTAAATAATATAGAAGGCGATTGACTTGGGTTGATCGCCTTTTTTTTGGGGGAAATTCAGAAGTAAGCCAAGTTTTTGAGTTAGAATAAGTCATATTAATCTGAGGCAATTATTGGCATTAGTCAGTTTAGTATTTTGAGTTGCTATGTTCCGTTAAAAGCTCAAAACTGTTTGAGTATGTAGGATTACACTTTGAAAGCTAACATATTGAATACCAATAATTATTATTTGAAAATCAAACTTAATGTACGAGTTTTTTGTGCTTAGGAACATAGCAATTCAAAATGCGTTTAGAACTGGGTAAAGCCTTAGGTTTTTTGATTCGTTTTTGGGCTAAGCCAAAAATGAATGCCCGTCATGGCGAATGACCTTATTGTTATGAAAATAGATTGCATTGACTTTACGTAAAATGTTAAGAAAATGGGGCGATATTAAAATCACAACAGATACCATCAATAGTGGAATAATTACATTTTATAGGCTAGAATCGAACCACTTTTTTAGTCATACTTTTACCTCCATTTGAAGTCGATATTACAATTGCATAGACACCAGATTCAAGATTGCTCAAATTTACATCAATGGTTTTTCCTGGCAAGGTTTCGTTTTTCACACTTTTACCATCGATTGAGAATATTTGGAGATTTAAAGTTTCTCCTAATTTATTATCTATCGTCAATATGCTAGAGCTGAGATCATATCTCAATTCGATTCCTTCAAGTATGTTTTCATCATTGGTGGCTACTTCTTGGCATTTGTTAAACTGGCTGTCTCCTTCTATCAATTCTCCAGGTGTGAGGTCTACATCTTCAAATGCGGGATAGTCAGGTGGATATTTGTACGCTCTGAAAATTGAGTTCCAAGAAATAAAATTCCCTTGAGTGTTGGGGCCAGAGAAGTCAACAGGACTTTTGTATTGCCACACTATGTTGTCATTATTGTCAATTTCGAATAATCGACCATTTTCCCCTTCATTTATAAAAACGTGCCCATTAGCTAATTGCTGAGCATTTGACAAGTAAGTAGATACAAAGGAAAGTGGATTCGGTGCTTTATAAACTACTTCAGGTTCTAATGGAAAATAGAAATTGTTAGAATTTTTTAAATATTCTCCTCCAGAAAATTGAGGATCTATCATTTCCACGGTACTGTAATATCCTTGAGGACGGTCATCCCCATTATTGAAATACATAATCTTTCCTGCATTTGGCATGCCTTCAGGAATCCAATAATGACCATGAGAACCATACATTCTTAAGTTACTTGAATTTCCACTATCATAAGTTTGAGGATTGCCCCACCGGTAGAGCAATTCTCCACCTTTATTGCTGTTTCCGCCTGTAGTTCCAGTAGCTTCTTGTGTAGATGTACTATGATCGATGATCCACAACTCATTTATGTTTCTAGAATTTACAAGGATATGATCTAGCGAAGGATTATAGTCCAAAGCATTGCAATGCCACCAATCATCATCATCCCATGCCCCGGGTCCATAGTAGTTGATATCTACCTTTCCGATTTCATCTTTAACCGTGCTATAATTGGGCAATGAAGAATCAAAGTCTTGAACAAAATGATCTTGCAAATGCCATTCCCATACAACTTCATAATTAGAACTTCCAATCGGTTTTATTTCTTGAATGAATTCTCCCCAGAGATAGGGAGAAGAAATATCGTTTGATCTTCTTCCATAAGCCAGCTGTTGTTGAGGAGAGATTCTTTCCCATCCTATATATATGATATTCCCATTTGGAAGAAGTCTGGCATCATGATGTTGGATATATTCAAATTCATTAAAATCAGATGACCACACAGTATTATTATCCCAGTCCACCAATTCTAAGTTTCCTCCTGTACTGGCTTGACCATATTCAGGGTTATTTACTTTATTCGTTCTTAGCATCAGTCCAGATTCCGTAAGGTAGCCACTTAAACCTGGCCTATTTGCTCTATCCCATGAATTGACCAAAAAGCCACAATTGTCTATTAAATAAGCATCGGTATAGGATCCTGGCGAAAAGAAAACATATCCATCCGAAGTATTTTCTTTGTCGTAAATATCAACACCCATTGTCTGTATCTGTCCATCAGCAGGATTGCTAAGCAAAAGGGCTAAACAGATAAATAGGATATTTTTAATTGTATTGATTATCATAATCTTAAAATTTGAAATAAATATAGTGCAATTATTTCTTTTCGATTGATTGAAATTGGGGTTATCATTTCTGAGCGACTATTTTTATGAAACAACAAATTGCTTTATTCATTTTTTTATCGTAAGTTATGTATTAATCGACCAATTTGGTAAACCAACAATATTTTACAAATATTTATGTCAATGCATTTGACGTAACTAATAAAAGTGTCCCATAATAAAGTTGATCAATAGTCTATCTCGTTTAAATAATTCACTATAAAAATTAATACTTATGAATAAGTTTTTACTTCTCTTTTTATTATTATTTCCTTTAAATATTTTTTCTCAAACATGTGGACTTCAGCAACCTATACCAACTGACCCAGTTGTGCTTGAATCTGTAAATAATGCTATTGCAACATGTTATTCTCCTCCTATAAGACAAATGGCAAGGATAAAGGATCAAGACAATGATGAATATGAAAATGGATTAGAAGGTAGAGCTGACCTAATAACCAGTGTTAGATATGATGGTAATGATGACGCAGGCGACAACTGGGATAATCTTGTTAATTATACTATAACTACTACATAAAGCTATGATGAATTGGATCCTGTGGTGTATTATTCCATTGTATGGACTAATAGTCATTGGATTATAACATATGCCTTTTATCATCCAAGAGACTATGCCCAAACTGGTTTGCCCTGTTGCGAAGACAATCATGAAAATGATCTTGAAGGTGCAATTTTAGTTGTTTCAAGAAGTTCCGAATTGGTTGAAGGAGTTTATACAATATCGCATTCTGATCTTCTCTTGTACAATAATGCAGCAACCATACCTATTCTATCTATAGATAACGCTACACATGCTGTAGAAGCCAATATAGGCACAGGCTGTATAAGTACGACTCTTAATCCATGTGATGAATGTGACCCTTTTTTCCCTGGTAGTTTTATTATGTATACATTATCTACTAATGGAATAGCCTCTGTGAGTGCAAACGTTACTGGTGATTTTCTCACTGGAATAGGGAGTTATATACTTGAAGACATATATGGATCTTCAGTGAATAGCCTGAACAATTTAAGAACAAAAGCTAATGCTACTATTTTCAATGGAAATGACTTTGTGCAATCTGGGATTGATGATTGTCAGTCAAATGGAGTAGCTAATGCTCCTTGGGGTTGGAGCCAATTCGATTACTATACGGACGAAATAGAGGCAATAATATTTCTAGCTGGTTCTAATGTTGGCATTCCTTGGCGAAATATTCCTGAACCCAATACGCAATTCAATAGGTCGGTAGTAGTGTATGATAATCCATATTACAATCATTGCTTTAACAAAGCGGCTAGTATTTCGATTTTTGCTGACTTTACCTGGGATATATCAGATGTAGCTTCATTCAAAAAAATTATTGTAGAGGATGGAATTACACTTACAATTAAAGATCATACGATTAACTTCATTGATGATGGAGAAATAATACTTAAACCGGGAAGCACTTTAATAATGGATAACGCAATCTTAAGAGGCTGTGAAAATTACACTTGGAAAGGAATTAATACGCCTGAGCCTTCAACCTCAATAATAACGATCGATATATCGAATAATAGTGAAATCAGAAATGCTGAAAAAGGAATATCCAATAAATATTATACTTCTCCAGGAACACCAGAGAGTGGGTCTGATATAAATCTTCATGTACGGACTTCCTTATTTGAGGATAATGATACTCCTATAGAAATAATGGGAGCCATAAATCATGATCAGGACTATATTATAGAAAACGTTACTTTTCTTGCCAATAGAAAGCCTGTTTCAATACTAGGGCATCAATCTGGTTCAGGGTTAGTAGTAAATTCATGGTTTATTGATAATGAGTTAGAAGGATTGGAATTTAAGAATGGAGAAGTCCAAACTTCAGTTATCAATTCAAATTTTATTGATAATAAGGTAGGAATTTACATGGACAATAACAATAAAATCTCAATTTCAAAGTGTAATTTTATTAGTGATTATGTTGGCGCCGATTTTTTGGATCATGGAATAGGAATCAAAAGTTTTGAATCCACTAGTGAGGTTAGTAATGCCAATAAGTTTTATGATATTCATATAGGCATATCTGTAGAGGGCACTTTTCCAACATCTTCTGGGATGATCATTGGCAATATTGACTATCCATATAACAAATTTAACAATAATCATACTTCAATATATGCTCCCGGAAATGATCATCCAGCTGGAGTTACTATAATAAACAATATATTTAATGAATTTCCCTCCAATAATTCATCTCTGGCTGTTAATTTTAATGGTGTAAATAAAATTCCCTTTTTTCAAAATAATACCATAAAGAATACCAATGCTGGAGTAATTATGGGTGGAACAGGATCAGATAATAGTGATTTTTTATGTAATGAATTTCTCAATACAGCATACTTTGACATTGATATTTTTAATGATAACTCCCAAATGTATATCATTGATAATGATTTTCTGAGCCCAAATGTTATTGCAAATATAGCTATCTCAGAAGCTATAATTGGTGAGACACAAGAGTATGATGAAGAACCAATGGCGAACTGCTTTACAGACAATATACCCGAAATATATGGAACCACAAAAAATGAGTTTGAGTTTGATTATCATTATTCTATTCACTCTTCTGCAGAGCCCTGTGAGGTTCCTACACCATTACCTAATGAATTTGATTTGTCTCCTGAGAACATATTAGGAGATCATTGTCTAAATGGGAGTGGAATTATGAATATTCCTCCTTCAAATTCTGGAGGGCTTACACCATATGTATTAGATCCTCCAATGCTTGAACCTGACTCTTTGATAGGAGGTTGCCCTAGCTGCATAAGAGACAGTATAAATGCTTGGGTAAATGTTGTTATTAATAATGGTGGAGACAATCCATATACTCCAATTGAAGAAACGGCGTCAAATATATCTATTAATGGCTTAGCCGAAATGGAAGATTGGATAAATTATGGATTATATATTGCATTAGAGAATCAGGATTATGCTTTTGCAGAGCAAATTCTCTTACCGTTCGGGAAGTGGAAATGGAAGGTAAGACTATACGGTATTTATTTGACTTCTGGTCAATACACAAAAGCTAGAAATTTAGTAAATAGTTTACCTATTAGCAGTACAAATGAAATATATTTTAACGATGTTGCGGATATAAATATTAAACGGCATGAGGCAATTAATGGGATTTATACGCCATCTGCCTCAGAAGAATTAAAATTGATCGAAATCGCATTGTCAGACGAGCCAACTTCAGGATATGCTACAAGTTTGTACAATCATCTTACTGGAAAATCTGTAGTCAAGAACTACCCATTCCCTTTAGATATTCACAATAGAAAAGCTAAATCTGAAGAAAAAAAGAAGTATTTGTTGTACCCTAACCCTGTGGACGACAAACTGTATGTTGAATTCATTAGTGACTTGTTACCAAAAACTGTAACTTTATACAATCTAAGGGGGGAACTTGTAGAAAAGCATAAAGTAAATTCCAAGAAATTTACTTTGGATTTTTCAAATTATTCTTCTGGCTTTTATATTTTCCAAATTTTGTTTCCAGGTGGGAAAATTGTTAGTGAAAAAATAATCATTCATTGATCTAGAAGCGATATAATATGAAATCGATAATAAAACTCATTTGCATAGTTTATATTATAGTGCCAATAATTGTTTATGGTCAATCCTATTACAGCATGGTTGTACCAGTAGAAAGGTCTGTTTCTGTACACAATTTGGTTACTGAAAATGACCAAATTTGGGTATCTGCTCTCATGTTTTTTGAAACTTCGCCAGGGGTAATTACACCTGGCTCAATAGTCACGGAAGTAAATCTTAATACAAAGGGATTTGAACACTATGCATTTCCTGATTATATCTTTTCTTATGGAACGCCTACATATGATGGTAATAATTTTTATGCCTATGTAGACGACTATGAGAACTATCCAACTGCTACTGTTTTGAACTTAAATTTAGAACATGAAATCACAAATACATATGACTTAGAGCAATGGAATGAAGATAGCAATGTTCTATATTCAAGACTCTATGAAAATTATTTATTTGGAGTCAGTCTTATTCAAGATGCAGAAGGTGCAAAGACATTGTTGAGATTGAATAAAATTGATATCAATGATTTTTTGGTTTGGGGAAAGACATTTGGAATTGGAGATAAATTTACAACTCCAAGAGGACTAAATATTTCTGATGATGGAGATGTGTTTATAAGTAGTGGCGTATATCATTTTGATAATACTGGACCTTTTAGTCAATTGCACAAATTGGATCAAGATGGTAATCTAATATGGAGATATGAAGCTATTGAGGAATCCTACACTATCGTCTCATCTCAGTATATTACTTTATTAAAAAATAACGAAATACTCCTAACTACTAGAGTGGATGAAAGATTGAATTCTGATTATATTGTAAATGACTGGTATCCCTTGCCCGCTAAGTTTTCATGGTTGTCTGAAGATGGCACGTATATTAAGGATACTATATTTAACACTCCAAACGATGTCCGACCTATAGTCAAAGGTACTAAAACAGCAAATGGAGAATGTGTTTTTGTTTTTGGGGAATGGGAAGATGAAGATGGAGAAAATTTTGGTTGGTTACTTAAAATGACAAATGAAGGAGAGATTTTGTGGAGTAAAAGATACAAACATCCAAAGTATACCAATACTAGTCATAGGTTTGAAATTGCAGAAATTCAGGAATATGAAAACGGTGATATTGTTGCGGTCGGCACAGCCAAGATAATAGGCGAAAAGAATGAGATCTGGATCATTCGATTGAATGAACATGGATGTTTTGGAGAGCCAGATTGTGGAGAAATCGTGATGACATCAACCTTAGAGCTAGATAAAAGTAAGGATGGTGGTGTAAATATATTCCCGAACCCCAGTTTAGGCATCTTAAATTGGGAAAGTAATCAGTCCATAAAACACGTTGAAATATTTAATATTTTAGGTGAAAGACTTCTTGAATTTAGAGGACATCAAGTAAGTAAGGTGATTGATTTGAATCAATATTTGAATGGAATATATTTTGTCAAACTTTCTGATGAAAATGGAAATTCATATTCAAAATCATTTATTCTTTCTCGTTAGATGATTCGATAAAAAATAAAGGAATCCTTGAAGCACTTTTTAGTAAAATTGCTACTTGAGGATTCCTTTTTTATAAAAATTATGTTTTGGACTGTGTAAGTAGACGACAAATTGCATGTTGAATTCATTAGTGGCTTATTACCGAAAACTGTAACTTTATACAATCTGGTGACTCAAGTAATAAGCTATCAAGTATTTATGATTTGAACCACTAGGAGGAGAACTTGCAGAAAAGCATGAAGTGAGTTCCAAGAAATTTACTTTGGATCTTTCAAATTATGCATCTGGCTTTTACATTTTCCAAATTTTGTTTCCAGATGGGAAAATTGTTAGTGAAAAAATAATCATTCATTGATCTAGAAGCGATATAATATGAAATCGATAATAAAACTCATTTGCATAGTTTATATTATAGTGCCAAAAATTGTTTATGGTCAATCCTATTACAGCATGGTTGTACCAGTAGAAAGGTCTGTTTCTGTACACAATTTGGTTGCTGAAAATGACCAAATTTGGGTATCTGCTCTCATGTTTTTTGAAACTACCCCTGGGTCAATCGCACCTGGCTCAATAGTTACTAAAGTAGACCTTAATACAAAGGAATTTGAATATTATCCATTTCCTGACTATATCTTCTCTTATGGAACTCCTACTTATGATGGTAATAATTTTTATGCGTATGCGGATGACTATGATGACTTTCCCACTGCTTCTGTTTTGACCTTAAATTCAGAACATGAGATAACGAATAAATATGACTTAGAGCACTGGAATGAAAATAGCAATGTGCTATATTCAAAGCTCTATGAAAATTATTTGTTTGGAGTCAGTCTTATCCATGATGCTCAAGGTGCAAAGTCATTATTAAGATTGAATAAGATTGAAGTTAATGATTCATTGGTTTGGGGAAAAACTTTTGGAGTTGGAGATAAGTTTACAACTCCCAGAGGGTTGAATATTTCTGAGCAAGGAGATGTATTTAT
>Ga0256847_1000081_pt1 | contig 65035 bp, 49 predicted proteins | sample TeddybearmetaG_FD_189099 | JGI IMG/M metagenome (GOLD analysis project Ga0256847, IMG submission 189099) | Hydrothermal vent microbial communities from East Pacific Rise, Pacific Ocean - Teddybear | ecosystem: Environmental > Aquatic > Marine > Hydrothermal vents | place: Pacific Ocean: East... | reverse complement strand
AAATAGATGAACAAGGAATCAAAACAAAACGAAAAAATTTGGGATGAATTAGCAAGGAATGGAGTTCTATGTTCACAACCTAAACTTGGATTAACTCCTGAAGAAGCTAAAAAATATATTAATAAGAAAGGGTTTTATGAGGACAATTTAGAAGGAAAAAATATTCTGTGCCTTGCTTGTGGTGGAGGGCAACAAAGTATTGGATTTGCATTATTAGGAGCAAATGTTACAGTTGTGGATTTTAGTATGGAACAATTAGAAAAAGATAAATTAGTGGCAAATGAATATCAAAAACAGATAAGAATAGTGAAATCAGATATGAGGGATTTATCATTTTGCAAAAATGAAGAATTTGATATTGTCTATCAACCATATTCAATCAATTATATTCCAAGTGTTGAAAGAGTCTTTGATGAAGTATCAAGAGTTTTGAAACCGAATGGAGTCTATGACATTATGTTTCATAACCCATATCTACATGGTTCTTGGAAAAGTGGTTGTTGGGAAGGAGACTGGAAGGAAGAAGAACTATGGGAAGGGAAAGGTTATCCAATATGGCAACCCTACAAGGATGGGTGTCCAATAAAAATAGCAGACCCGAACTGGAATTTCACAAATTCAGAAAAAAACGAAGTGAAAATAGGCGGTCCGCAAGAATATAGGCTTACCATGTCGACAATCATAAATGGATTAATTAGTAGAGGCTTCGAAATACTAAGTTTTAAAGAAGAAATAGGCTCAAATTATAAAAGCAAACCTGGAACTTGGGAACACTATAAATCTTGTGCCCCTCCTTGGATTTACATACTGAGCAAAAAGAAAAGCCAAGCTGAGAACAAAGCATAAAATGTTCATGTCGGCTAAACGCCGCCACGCCATTTATGCGAGCCGATAGGTAGCATCTCCCTACGGTCGATGCCACCTATCGGTTTGGGGCAAGCCCCAGACATGTCGCCGCACCTCCCTACAGGAAGGAGACGACAACATATCACGGGATATGATTCCATCAAAAAAAAATTGCTACGCAGTTTTTTTCTCGACGAAAACATATCCCCAAACCGTCATGGACAACGAAGGTCAAAATTTATTAAATAGGATACACACATAATATTGGAAAGTATGAATCATTAAAATAACGTTTATTGAAATAAAACTAAATATCATGGAATACAAGACAATAGCTATTTCCACCCTTTTATCTTTTTATTCTTTTTTTTCAATTGCCCAGACTTTTCAGAGTATTTATTTCCCTTTTAGTGATCTTAGCATCGACAGAATGAGTCATGGTGATTTTAACGGCGATTCATTACCTGATTTCTTAATAGTAAATTCAAACTCTGGATTAATGCAAATAGGAATCAATAATGGCCTGGAAGCTCCCGAATTTAAGGATATTCCGGGATATAAGGCCACAGATGACGCAGTGATTATTGATATTGATGAAGATGGAGATCTTGATATAATTGGTAGAACAATATGGGAGGGAGTATATTTATATCTGAACGACGGGAATGCCATTTTTGACAGGCGAAAATTTGATTTAGCAGATTACGAAACGATTAAATTTAGTGATGTTACTGGCGACGGAAATATAGAGGTGATAGTGGGAACATTTGAATTAGCAGTCTATAAAATGGATAAGACATCATTCAATTTGACACTGCTTTATGCGGGAGACTTTGGAAATGGTGTTATAGGAGCACTTAATGCTAAAGATCTTGATAATGATGGAGATCTTGATATTATAGTAAATATCAAAACAAGTGGCCTAGTCCTTTTCGAACAAACTGCTCCATTAATGTTTGAAACTAAACTATTGTATGATGATATATATGATGCGGGTATTTTGGACATTGCCAACATAAACAATGACAATATTGATGATTTTGTTCTTTATAGTTATGACAATAGACATGGTAAAATAGTACTCAGCGAAGGGTCTGGACAGTATTCAGATGTAATGATTGATTCAGGATTTTTTACTAATACATTAACTTTGGTCGGCGACCTTAATGCTGATAATAAACAAGAGGTAATAGTTTTTGAATTCTCATTGACTAACGGCTTCAAAATGTCTATTTATGAATACGAAGAAGAATTAACAGAGCTATTGGTCGTTGAAGATCATCTTTTTGCATTTGCAGGCGGAATAACAGATCTTGATAATGATGGAGATACGGACTTCTACTTCTTTCAGATCAATGGAACCACGCCAGGCTTAGTCTACTATCTTTCGGATGGATTGCTTATGGATTCTGAAGGAGTTGGATTTAACACAGACGTCGAAATATATCCAAATCCTGCGAAAGAAATAATTAATATTGACGTTGGAGGTGATTTAAGTTATCAAGTGAATCTATATGATCTGGAAGGCCGACTCCTAATGTCATCAACAAACACAAAGCATCTTGTATTGGACTCGACACCTAAAGGAACTTATCTATTGGAAATAAAAGACAAGAACTCAGATCAAAAAGTTGTGAGAAAAATAATCATTTGGAAATAGAATCTCAGCCTCTAACAAAAACTAAAATGTCGATGGTAGCATTTTGCGACCATCGACATTTAACAAGGACGCTACCTTTTAATTCAAAAATATTAGAAAGGATTCACTTCCATTCTTTCCTGTCAATGCCAATTGGTACATCCCACTCTGTTGACAATAAATAGGTATTTCAAGCGTATGTTTTCCTGCTTGATAATATCCTAAATTTTTGCCAGATTGAACTGACTGCCCCAATAAATTAAAAAGCTCAATGTTTATGAGAGGGGGATGCTGTTGTTGAGAGTTATTAATTCTTAAAATTTTAGAAACGACTTATATCATTCGGATGATAAATCAACAAGATGCGATTTTACCAAGTTGTTTGGAAAAAGGAGTTATCTTGACTTTTAGGGTGTAGGTGTATGTATACAAATGTTGTATTTAATTAAAATTTAATAGTATGAATAAAAATAGAAGGACAGCTTTATTACTCTTATTATTGATTGTTTCATGAGCAAGTTGTAAAAGTAAGAAGAATGTAGTCAGTGACCCTGTGTTAGCAAAGGTAGAAAATCCAATTTCAATTGCTGAAAACCTTCCTCCAAATACGCTAAAGGTTTCTAATATTCAGGGAAGAACTGGATTTTGGGTTTTAAATGGCGTAAAGATGTATACTATCAATGTCAATATTCCTAATACTACTGACAGTAGAATAACTGGTATAGTAGATGATATGCCTTCAGCTTTCCGAGAAAAAAGTCTTGTAGTTATATTTAGTGGTGAATATAAAGAATCTCCTGTTAAACCTCAGTATGGAGGTCAAAGTGTCTATTCACTTACTTTGACTTCAATTGAAAAGAAATGAATAGGACGTAGGCATATTCATTAGATAGAGCCAGTTAACTGGAAGAATCTGATGTGATAATATTATGTGAAAAAATATAATAAACGAAACGATAATAACACTAAGAGAAGAAGCATATGAAGGCCTTATTCATTCATACAAGAATAGTAGTGTTTTAGGTCTTAACTAATTTAATTTATTAGATTAATCGAAAGAATTCCCCTAGGCTCTGCCTCGGGTGTTTGAAATCAATTAGGCAGCAAAGCCAAGGCAGCTCTTGTGGGATGAGGGAGCAGCCATGCGTGCTGCATTTGAGCTGTCTAGAATTTTTGGTTTCGTTTTTTTCAATGAAAAAAGGAAAATCCAGCTGATAAGCGAATAATAAAATGAAATACCGATTTTGGTAAATTAACAATTTATATTTGAAAGAAAAAGAATTTACTGTCTAGAGAAAAAGTTATTTTAAACTTGTTAAGGAGAGGTGATACCCCGTCTGCTTGCGGCGGGGTAGTTCATTAAATATGCAGTTATGTTAGTTTGATTCTCCCTGTTTTCGAAGCCATATAATTATAAGCATCAATCCCTTGAAGTCCACCTGTATGCACCCACAGATAAGATTTTGATTTGTCGACGAGCTCATCTGAAACCATTTCAAAAAAACCACTGACTAACTTTCCATTATAAATAGGATCTAAAGGAATCTTTGTTTCTTCATTAAATTCGTTCATAAATGAAATCAGACTTTCAGGAGTTATGCCATATCCTCTATAGTGATTGGATGATGGTTTTTTGATTCTTTTGTAGATCAACATTTTTATAAAAATTCCACATCATAGAATTAAATTCCATATATTTGTGTTTAGCAAATCAAATTAATGCGTGTTGTAACACCAAAGAAATTAAGAGAGTATTCCATTGATAATGCCCAAGCTAGGATTCCATTGTTAAATTGGTATGAGATAGTAAGAAAAGCAAATTGGGAGAACTTAAGCGACATCAAGAAGGATTTTAATTCTGTGGATTATGTTGGTAATAACAGATACATTTTCAACATCAAAGGCAATGACTATAGGATAATTGTAATAATAATATTTATCTCAAAAAAGGTTTATATCAGATATATCGGCAAACATGGCGATTACGATAAAATCGATGCTAAAAATATTTGAAATGACATCAACAGAATACAAACTAAAAACAAAGAGAATGGAGGAGTTGCTCAAACTTCTCACCAATAAAGGAGATCTTGATATTAAACTGCAATCAGAGCTTGATCAAATATCAGATGAGATTGCGGATTTTGAAGAAGAAAACTTTCCATTTAAAGTAGAATCATTAAATGAGATGATAGAATTGAGAATGTATCAACGCAAACTCAAACAGAAAGATATTGCTCAAATATTAGGAACAACGCCTTCGAGAATAAGTGAAATATTAAGCGGCAAACGTGGATTAACAATAGAATTGGCAAAAGGATTATATAACAAGCTAAACATTGATCCTAAACTTATTTTAAGCGATTAGTAATTATTACTCTGTCAGGCTATTAAATCAACCAACCCTAACAATCTCTAACCTCCCCTTCTTAGCAGCCATATAATTATAAGCATCAACCCCCTGAATTCCCCCAGTATGCACCCACAAATAGGATTTAGATGTATAAATTCGACCTTCACCTACCATCTCAAAAAATCCACTAACTAACTTCCCATTATAAATAGGATCAAGTGGAATCTTCGTCTCCGTACTAAATTCATTCATAAATGAAATCAAACTTTTAGGAGACTTTCCATATCCTCCATAGTGATATGACGAAAAAAACTTTAGTTGTTGTTCTTTTTCTGAATCAAACTTTTTCAATATTTCAGAATGTAGATAATCACTTTTAAGACTTGAAAATACCCATAATTCTTTTGATGGATCCAACAACTTTAATATACCTGTTGCTGTACCACCTGTTCCTGCCGAAACCATGATGATATCAAAAGGAGTTTCATTTATCTCTTCAGCCAATTCTCGAAGTCCTTCATTCGCCAATTCATTTGATCCGCCTTCAGGGATTAAATAATATGAATCCTGCTCTGATAAGAAAGCTTTCACAACTTCACTATTTTCTTTGTCTCTGTAACTTGATCTATCTATGAATTTGAACTCCATCCCACATGACTTAGCAAACTGAAGTGTAGGATTTTGTGCGTCATACTCCCCTCGGATTATACCTATTGAATCAAGTCCAAATTCTTTGCAAGCTGCAGCTACTGCATAAATATGATTTGAGAAAGCACCACCAAATGTGATAATCTTTTTTACACCCTTTTCTTTTGCGTATTTGAGATTGTATTTTAGCTTACGCCACTTATTACCAGAAATGTGAGGATGAATTAGATCTTCTCTTTTTACATAAAGCTTTATTTTTTTTTCAACCAATAACGAATTATTGACCTCTTGGATGGGGCTAGGAATGACTAAAGATGTTTGTAACAAATTGTACAAAATTTAATGTTTAATTCTTCTATAAAAATAAGGAATACTTAATTTGACGATTTGTCTTTCAATTTATTTTCCCTTATCAGGGGGATTTTGCCACCCATCGCTAACGCGTTCCTTCGCTTGAAAATTTCATTTTCACTTTTACTTTATAAAAGATTACTCAGTCTTATTGCCAAAAAAGTAAAACAAAAACGCTAGGGGAACGACTGATCTCGCAGAGTGGCGACGATAGTCGACAAAGGAGAGAACGCGTGAGCGATGGGAAGCAAAAATACAGTATATCATCCACCCACAGCTAACGCGTTCCTTCTCTTAGCAGCTATTGCTGCTACATCTTCGATGATTGTTCAGTCCCCACAATAGCCGCCACGGCTTTGCTTCCTAGATGTTGTTTAAGATGCCCTCTGATTAAGCCGTTTATGAATTTAAATAAAGGTATTCTACAATTCTGCCACCAATTCACTCGCCTGCTTTATCGCTCTCTTAGCATCCAACTGATCCGCAATATCCGCCCCACCAATCAAGTGAACAGTTTGGTCAGCAGCTACAAGATCATCATACAATTCTTTAAGAGGTTCCTGACCAGCACATATCACGACATTATCCACAGGCAATACTTGCACCTCATCATTGATAGAAATATGAAAACCATCATCATCCACTTTCAAGTAAGAGACATTACCCAAATGTTTGACGCCTTTCATCATTAAGCTTGCTCTATGAATCCAACCTGTAGTTCTACCCAATTCTTTGCCATGTTTTCCGCCAGATCTTTTTAATAGATAGATTTCACGCGGAGAAGGACTTGGTTTAGCACCATCAGCCAGTGAGCCACCTTTTGCATAAGTCATATCTACTCCCCATTCTTTCATATACGCTTCAATGTCTAAGCTAGGAGATTCATGATCTGAGTTATGTGTGAGATATTCAGCCGTATCATAACCAATACCACCCGCTCCAACTATCGCCACACTTTTGCCAACAGGCTTTTTCTTCATTAAGACATCTACATAGGACAAGACTTTTGGATGGTCAGCTCCTTCAAAATCAACTTTTCTAGGGGATACTCCAGTCGCTAATATGATTTCGTCAAAAGATTCTTGAACCAATTCCTCAGCCGAGATTCTTTTATTAAGATGCAATTGGACACCATGTTTTTTGATCATCGTGTCATAGTATCTTATTGTGTGTGCATATTCCTCCTTGCCAGGAATAATTTTTGCCATATTGAATTGACCTCCTATTTCAGAACTGGCTTCGTAGAGTGTCACATCATGTCCTCGCTCGGCAGCTATAGTAGCAGCTGCAAGTCCTGCAGGACCAGCCCCGACAACAGCAATTTTTTTCTTTGATTCTGTAGGATAATAATTCAACAATGTCTCATGACAAGCCCGAGGATTCACAATACATGAACTTAACTTCATATTAAAGGTATGATCCAGACAAGCTTGGTTACACGCTATACAAGTATTGATTTCATCAGCTCTATTTTCCATTGCTTTCAAAACCAATTCAGAATCTGCAAGGAAAGGTCTCGCCATTGATACCATATCTGCACAGCCATCTTGAAGGATTTGCTCTGCAATGTCAGGCATATTGATTCTATTGGTGGTAATAAGTGGAATATTGACTTCGCCCATGAGGCGTTTGGTCACCCATGCAAATCCTCCTTTTGGCACTACTGTCCCGATAGTTGGTATTCGAGCTTCGTGCCACCCGATTCCAGTATTGAGTATTGTCGCTCCAGCTTTTTCTAAAGCTTTTGCTAATTGCACTACTTCTTCCCACGTGCTTCCACCTTCTACTAAGTCAAGCATCGAAAGTCTGAAAATGATAATGAAATTTTCTCCGACCGCGTCTCTTGTCTGTTTTACAATCTCAATGGGAAGTTTGATTCTATTCTCATATGCTCCTCCCCATTCATCTTCCCTATGGTTCGTTTTCGTAATAATAAATTCATTGATAAAATATCCTTCAGAACCCATTATCTCAACCCCATCATAGCCAGCAGATTGAGCCAGTAAAGCACAATTTTTATAGTCCGTAATGGTTTGCCATACTTCATCAGATTCGAGTGCTCTTGGTTTGAAAGGCGTTATTGGAGATTGAATAGCGGATGGTGCTACACCTTTTGGATGGTAAGCATATCTACCGGAATGTAGGATTTGCATACATATCTTTCCACCTTCATTATGAACAGCTGATGTTATTTTTTTATGTTGCGTTGCTTCTTCTTCATTGGTCAATTTCGCCGCACCCATTCCTACTGATCCTTCAAGATTTGGAGCTATACCACCAGTTACTATCAGTCCAACCTGACCTTTGGCTCTTTCTGCATAATACACTGCCGCCCGTTCAAAACCTCCAGGAATCTCTTCCAAATTAGTGTGCATAGAGCCCATTAAAACCCTATTCTTCAAAGTAGTGAATCCCAAATCAAGAGGGGAAAGCATTTTGTCGTACATATCATTTTTTTAACTCTGAGTAAAGGTAGTAAGATTTGCTGAATCGCTGAACAGTCAAGTGTCTAAAACATCTTACACTATTTCATAAAATCATATCTCTCATAGATTTTTCATTCAGTGCGAGAGGAGGAAATAAGAAGCATGAAGGCAACCGAAGCAAAAAATGCTCAGAGTAATTTTTATCTTGGGAAAAAGTTTAACCAGAAAGTTCTCAAAGTATTTGCAAAGAGCGTAAAGAAATTTAGAAAACGAATATAAAGATTGAAGAAATTGAAGAGTAGAAATATAATCTCTCCAATTTTCTCCAATCTTCCCAATCTTTAATCATGAAAAAAGTTGTCACTTTTGGTGAAATAATGTTGAGGCTCAGTCCTCCTGGATGGAAGCGATTCTCTCAGACAAATAGTTTTGATGTGATTTATGGAGGAGGAGAAAGTAATGTTGCTGTCTCTTTGGCTAATTATGGAGTCCCATCTGAATTTGTGAGCAGATTGCCAGAAAATGATCTGGGAGATTGTGCCTTGATGGAAATGAGAAAACGTGGGGTAAATACTCAAAATATATTGCGAGGTGGAGAACGTCTTGGAATATATTTTCTTGAAACTGGGGCTGTAAGTCGCGGAAGCAAGGTAGTTTATGACAGGGCACATTCAGCAATGTCGACTATTGAAAAAGGAATGGTAGACTGGGAGTCTGTTTTTGCTGATGCAGGATGGTTTCATTGGACAGGAATCACACCCGCAATATCACAAGGAGCTGCGGATGCGTGCCTTGAAGCTATACAAGTAGCAAACAAAATGGGAGTTACTGTATCTACAGATTTGAATTATAGGAAAAAGCTGTGGAAATATGGCAAAGACCCAATGGACGTAATGCCAGAACTTGTTGCTGAATGCGATATTATTTTGGGAAATGAAGAAGATGCTGAAAAGCACTTTGGTCTCCATCCTGAAGGCGTAGATGTGACACATGGTAGATCGGTTGACGGAGATGCTTACTTGTCCGTACTAAAGCAGTTGATGGAAATGTTTCCAAGAGCTAAGAAAGTGATAACTACACTCAGAGGTTCTATATCTGCTTCACATAATACTTGGTCAGGTGTTCTTTATGATGGAAAGACATTATTCAAGGCACCTTCTTATGAGATTACCCATATTGTGGATAGGGTAGGAGGTGGTGATAGCTTTATGGGTGGACTGATTTATGGTTTATTGAATTATCCAGAAGATGACCAGAATGCTTTGAATTTTGCGGTGGCAGCATCGTGTCTAAAACATACGATTTTTGGAGATGCTAATCTTGTGACTGTGCAGGAAGTGGAAAAGTTGATGAGAGGGGATGCTTCAGGACGAGTCTCCAGATGATTTAGGAATTACACGGAGATTCAACGGAGTAAAAGGAGATACACTGAGATTTTTTTTACTCTGCGAATCTCCGTGTAACCTCCTCGAATCTCCGTGTAATAACCTTAACTTACAACGAATAATAAAAAACAGGAATGTCAAGATTTAGCAGAATTCAAGTTGCCAATACAATGAAAGAAACAGGGCTAGTACCCCTATTCTACCACAATGATATAGAAATAGCAAAGGCAGTAACTAAGGCCTGTTACGAAGGCGGAGCCCGATTACTAGAATTCACCAGTAGAGGAGATTTTGCACATGAAATATTTCGCGATCTATCTATTTATTGCAATGAAGAACTACCAGAGATGATTCTTGGAGTTGGTTCTGTTACTGATGCTGCTTCAGCTTCTTTGTATATGGCACTTGGAGCCAATTTTATTGTGACGCCTGTATTGAGAGAAGATATTGCATTGGTTTGTAATCGAAGAAAAGTACTTTGGTCTCCCGGTTGTGGATCATTGACTGAAATATGCAGAGCCGAAGAATTAGGATGTGAAATTGTAAAGTTGTTTCCTGGTGGAATCTATGGTCCTGGATTTGTTAAAGCAATTAAAGGACCTCAACCTTGGACGAGTATTATGCCTACTGGAGGAGTATCGCCGACAGAGGAGAATATCAAAGATTGGTTTGAAGCCGGAGTGACTTGCGTAGGCATGGGATCAAAATTAATTACTAAAGAAGCGATTCAAATGAAGAATTATGCATCTATTACAGAAAAGTGTATTCAAGTCATTAATATCATTAAAGTAGCTAAAAGGAAAACTTTATAGAATATTTGAAAAATTTAGTTTCTTCATACGTAATTCTACTGATTTATTAAGTATTTCTACGTAATCTCTTTCAAGAGAAGGTCTTAAACAAATTATTGAGGTTATATTTAGAGGCATTTTCGAAATCTTTTTTGGCGTAAGAAAAGATTATGTAATGCTTTATTATTAGCCCCAAAAAACATAAAATGAGAACTTTTATATGTTTGCTTTATTTTGTATTGAATTTTGGTGTCCTACAAGCCCAGGTCAATTCTGCGTATTACGTTAGTTCAAAAATTCTAAACTTGCGATCTGCTCCAGATAAATCAGCAGACATAATTAAAAAATTAAATAAGTATGACAATCTTATTTTGCAAGAAGAGATAAATGCTTCGGGTTGGGTAAATGTTAAAGTTGGTAATATTTCTGGATATGTCTTTAAAAAATATATCCGTGAGGGGCAAGCAAAGGTAAATTTTTACAGCTATAGAATTGGTGCAGTATGTAAAGATGGAACAAATAGTAGCGCAACAGGTCGTGGTGCTTGTTCACATCATGGAGGAGTTTCACGATGGAAAACTAAAAAGAAATCAAATGTAAAAATTATCAACCCAGATTAAAAGTTAATTCAGGAATGAATTCGCTTGATTATTATTGAGGTGCAAATAAAAGCTCTATAGATTCCATTAAGTTTGCCTTACTGCTGAAATTCAAAACACCCAAGATCAGGCATATTGTCCCTACTATAATCCAGTATATCATCCATAACCATCCCATCAAAAAAGCCTTTATCAATAGCTATTGACATGGTGTCTAAACTGTAATCATTATTTTCGATATCCAGAAAAAGGGTATCAATGGAAGAAAGACTAATGCAGTCTTCACAGTTGTCAAAGAAGTTAGGATATAGCTCAGGTTCTAAAATTTCGTCAACGGTAACAGCACAGTTCTTAAAACTATAATTAAACATATCTGGCTCTTCTCCATCGGTCCAATCGAGTGGGAAGATCTCATCTGTTTCATTTCCAGCAAAAATGCAATTTGTGAAATTTATATTCAGTTGGTTCACAAAGACAATCTCTTGGCAAAGAGGAGGGTCAGTACACCTAAAATTATCAAACCTGACGGCAGAACTTTGATTGCCATAGCTTGCAAAAGTACAATGATTGAAATTATAATTGCCTCCATAAGTAAGGAGGGCAGCATTTTGACCATTATTATAAATCAATGTATTCGTAGCATCAATATCTGCTCGGACACCAATCAAACCTGCTGAGGTAGTATTATGTATAGAACAGGACTCTAGTGTAAGCTGAGCAGCACTATCGACCCTCATGCCCACCACTGAATTTTTAATATTGACATGTTCCATTCTGTTTCCTACACTCCCAGAGGTGAATCGAATACCCACCCATTGTCCAGCTACTTCATCAAATGATTCTTCGAGACGATCGCCTTGGAAAGTTACTGGTTCCATTGCTGTCCCATTAGCCGTTATTTTACCATTTTCTTGCACAATCAATAGACCGTCATTATAGATAAAACTATCTTGCCTTACCAGACCTCCATGAATAAATATATCTGTACCCGCTGGTAAAATCAATTCACAACTATCGATAAACAAGACTCCATAAATTACATACGGCTTTGGGTCATCCCATGTCTCTGTCTGAAAGTCACATGACAAAAGACTGAGAATTCCTTTTCGTTTTGTGCCAGGAATATAATTGGCATTTTGTCCCCACGCTTCTAATAAGATGTCTCTTTCTGAACCATTTGTACTCACAGTCAAAAACTCTTCAAATATAAATGGACTTATGCTTACAGGCTGATCAGGATCTACGGTGACATCTACAAAGACGTAGATGCTATCATTTCCCTTTATGAATACATCTTTGATGTCAAGGCCAGGCGTGCCATCAACATTTATTCGAAATTTTGAACTTGGACCATTCATCAGTTTTACATCTACTTCGATATCCTCACTTTCATTGTTATAAATTTTGAATAATCGGGTAGCAGATCCAACTGTAGTAAACACAGTATCAAATGTCAAGGTATCCACAGATATGCTTATTGCAGGATCGAGTCCTTCAAAAGTATTGTCCTTCTGACATGCATTCAAAATGATGATAAATAGGATAGAAAGAAGAAACAGTAAATTCCGATTTGACATCTGCTTTTATTAGTTCAGATTTTAAAACGTGCAAATCTAATGGAAAAGTACGAACTATGAAGGGAATTTTATTGCTTAATCGCTAAACTGCAAAATCGCTGAATCGCTTTTATTTTTTTTGCAAAAATCTAGTGTTGAGGAAATAATCTGGAAGTTGGTTATAGAAGTCATTTAAGAATACAAAGTTTAATCGAACCAAGTAGTGATTTATTCTATCGCTTTTCGCGAATAGATCTTTTTTTAAATATCTCAAAAATCTTTCCTCCAATGTATGTCATAATTGCAATTATAAAAGCATAAATTAATCCAGTAATAAAAGCAAAATTTCTGGCAGTGTCACTGGCAACTAAAGTCATCGCTTTTAGCTGTTCAGGAGTTCTTTCAATTGTAGAAAAAAAACCATTTTTATCCAGGTCGAAACTTTGTAAATTCCAGTAATAATAATTATTCAAGTAAATCACGCTAATTAAGAGGAATGAATATGTACTTAAAAAAGCAGTAATACTAATCCAAAACCACTTTCTGCGATTGAACAGTGTTTTTTGTTTGACCCATATAATTAGTATTAAAAAGAGACTTATAAAACACGGAAGGGCTAAGTGATATGGAATCGTAATAAGGGGCATGATAAAAATTAAAGTCAGAATACTCTTAACGAAGAAAATGTTTCGAGCGTATAAAAACTATAATAAATATTTTAAATCATCTCTTCATATGATAGAACAGTAGAAAACCCTTTACCTTCAAAATAAGCTTTAGTATCTGCTGCTGATTTATTGGATGTCGCCAACACAAAATCACCTCCCCAAGCTCCCAATGATTTGACAGCTCCCCAGTAATCTGAAAAATGTAAGTCTTTTACTTTTTCGAATCCAGTATGATGGGCTATGACATCTTCGTGTTTTTCCATCAAACCAGCAAAGGTTTTAAGATCTTTGGCTTCAGACATTTCCTCTGAAATATTTGTTATGGTTTTGACTAAGATCTTGCGGTCTTTTACAGCTTTTAGATAAGCTTTTATTCCTTGTTTGGAATCTTGCTTTTTGTTCAAGTGAACGAAGTATAGGTTTTTCTTGAAAGACGGATTGAATTCTATTGGAGTGTAACTTACTTCATCATCATTAGAAAAATAAATAATAGGCTGTCCAACACCAGAACATGCTACATCACACCCTGATCCATTTTCGACCTTGAAGTATAGCATCAAAGAATTTATGTCTGCCCAATCACTAATCAGTGAAAATAAAGTAGAACTAGAACCTAAGCCCCATTCGATTGGAAATTCAAGTTGAGTCTCTACCTTGAAGCCATTCCATTTAGAAAGGAATTCAGAATTTAGACGAACAGCATTCTTCAAAACCTTCTGAAGATTATCGCTAATAACTTGATCAGTGGTATTGATTGGAGAAAAATCGTAGAGAGATATGTGGCTATTGAACCATGATTCTCCGTTTTTGTCAATGCATTCCCATATTAGATCAGAGCCTCTGGAATTTTTTACGATCATCTTTTGCCCAAATTTAGTAGGCAATGCAAAAGCATGTGCTCCGTCTAGGACAGCATACTCGCCTGAGATTAATAACTTGCCGTGAGCGTAAAATTCCTTTTTGATATGTCGAAGGTTTAAGCTTGTTCGTTCTTTCTAAATGCGAAAGTAAAAACAATAAAAGACATATAGTACTATTTCTTATATAAAAAATTTTAATATGTTGTTTTTCTTTGTTAAGGGGTTGATAATATTGATAAACTATACAAAATATGAAGTTTTGAGCACACCTTTTCTCTTGGAATTTAAAACCTCAATTTTTAGTAAGATTTTTTTTGACATTAATAGTAGAACTAAATCCAACAGAAAGTTAGAACCTTTCATTATGGACATTATATTTGCATTATGGAGCAAAAGACTATAATAATCGGGAGCAGAGGAAGTGATCTTGCACTCTGGCAAGCACACTATTTGCAAGATCAATTGAAAGCAAATGGACATGAAAGCGAGATTAAAATAATCAAAACAAAAGGGGATGCAATCCAACATCTAAGTTTTGATAAAATTGAAGGCAAAGGATTTTTTACTAAAGAAATAGAAGACCAATTGTTGGATGGAAGTGTGGATGTTGCTGTACATTCTATGAAAGACCTACCGACGACCAGCCCAGAAGGATTGAGAATTGCGGCAACTTCCTATAGAGAAGATCCATCTGATACCATACTAGTAAGAAATTCTTTTTTTGATCCAAAAGAGAGCCTAAGGTTGAAAGAAGGAACAGTAGTCGGAACTTCATCAGCTAGAAGAAAGGCACAATTAATAGACTTAAACCCAAAAATTAAAACTGAAGATATTAGAGGAAATGTGCCGACTAGAATCCAAAAGCTAAGAGATGGTAATTTTGGTGCAATAGTTTTAGCAACTGCAGGATTGAATAGGCTTCAATTAGATGTGTCAGACTTGACCGTAGTAGCTTTGCATCCTCGTGAATTTGTTCCAGCTCCAGCGCAGGGTGTTCTAGCTTATCAAACAAGAACTGATGACATGACAATGCGTAAAGTCATTGCTCAAATCGGTAATAGAGATGTTGCTTATTGTACCAATATCGAACGCAAAGTTTTAAATATGATGGATGGAGGATGTCATTTACCTCTTGGTGTGTATTGCGAACAAGATCAAATGGGCAATTATCACACGTGGGCCGCTATGGCAAATGGAGTTGACCAACCTGTAAAAAGATGTAAAATATCCCAAAGTACATCCGCAGGTTTGGCAGAAGAAATCTACAATAATCTACAATCCCAATTTAAATAATTTAGAGGTAATAATAAGATATGAAATATTTAATATTTGATGCAACACCAATAGGAAAACCTAAGGATTATAAAGCTCCTTTCACAGATACCTTTAGTTGGCCAAGGTTGATCCATCTATCATGGATTACCTTGAATGATGAGTTGAAGCCAATCTCAGACTACGATTGTATCATCAAGCCAGAAGGATTTGTCATTGATCATCATGTTGTGAAATATTCAAGATTGGAGGAAGATGAAATCAAACAAAAGGGACAGGATCTAGAAGATGTTTTCAAACAATTCACTAAAAGCGTCGAAGAAGCTGATTATTTGATCGCTCACAATATGAATATGAATGAAAATGTCGTAGCTGCAGAATACATGCGAAAAGGAATGCATCCCCCATTATTTACCAAAGAAAGAATCTGCTTGATGATGGAAGCAACCTGGTACTGTAAATTACCAGCAAGAGGCGGAGGGTACAAATGGCCAAGCTTACAAGAATTATACACCGTCCTATTCAATCAAAAATACGCTCCATCAAGCAATGCCAGAGCAGATGTCATCGCCGCTGCCCGAAGTTTCATAATGTTAATGAAGAGAGGAGAACTAGAAGATTGCTTCGATGACGAGTAAAAAATTCTCCGTGAATCTCTGTGAAGTCTCCGCGAATCTCCGTGTAATATGAACACATCTAACTAAACCTTCCGCATAATCATCAACCCATCCCTAAGTGGCATCAATAAAGTAGAAACCCTATCATCACCTTTCATTTTCTGATTAAAAGCCCGCAGAGACACCGAAGTAGTATCCGTACTCCCATCCAAAACTTTCCCATCCCACAGCACATTATCTGCCAGGATAATTCCCCCAGAATTCACCTTGTCAATAATTAAATCGAAGTACAAGCCATAATCCTTTTTCTTAGCATCAATAAATACCAAATCAAAAGTCTCATCTAACTCTTGAATAATCTCCTTCGCATTCCCAATTAAAGAAGTCACAGTGTCTCTAATTCCAGCCAATCGGAAATATTTATCTGAAATATAATTCAATTCGGGATTCACTTCAATAGTAGTAATATGCCCTCCGTCAGACAAACCTTCTGACATACAGATAGTAGCATATCCAGTAAAAGTACCAATCTCCAATATTTTTTTTGGTACTAAGAGCTTACTCAACAGGCTTAGGAATCTACCTTGAACTGGTCCAGAAGCCATTCGCGGAGCCATAGTCTTGAGATATGTCTCCCGATAAAGGTCATACAAAACGCCACCTTGATCATCAGATACACTTTCGCAATAAGAATATATGGCTGATATTATATTTTCATCGATCATACCGAGGTGCTAAATCTTTTTTTCAAATATGGATATGATAGCACTATTGCAATAATAATGCCTCCTCCAATGTAGAAATTTGTAGTAAGTTGCTCATATTCTTTCAGAATGGCAGCGGCAAGTAATATCCCATAAAGTGGTTCCAGGTTTATGACTAGATTGGTAGCGAATGCAGTGAGATGTTTGAGTGCTCTCAATGATAATATATATGCTAAAGTGGTACACAAAAGAGAAAGGATTATGATATACATCCAATCTTGCCAGCTCGTAGGCATGAAAGTACTCAAATCAATATAAGATTGACCAACTAAAAATAGAACAGAAATAAATAACCAAGCACTACCTAACTCGATAAATGTTATGATATAGGGATTACTATCATCCACATACTTTTTGTTCAATGTGCCAAATAAGGCTGCGAAAAAGGCGGCAACAAAACCCACTAACAATCCTGTCTTCATCGATAAATCTATGCTCCAAATCACTAAAACCATTCCTGGAATAATAAGAAGCCCTAGAATAATTTCAAGCATGTCAATTTTACGTTTCATGATCCAAGGCTCCAAAAGTGAAGTGAATACAGAGGTCGTTGCCATTGCAATCAAAGCTACTGAGGCATTCGCAAGTTTTATCGAGCCATAAAAACAAATCCAATGTATGGCGACCAAACAACCAATCCCCATTAACGGCAAAGCTGTCGATCTTTTAAGTGATAAGAGATCCTTACCAAAACGAATAAAAAATAATAGCGAAAAACTGGTGAATAACACTCTCCACCAAACCAAAATGACGGCTGGTAGTTGAATCAAATCTCCTAAGATAGCAGTGAGACCATATAATATGACGGCAATATGTAATTCAATATATGATCGTTTTTCATTTTGCATTATTGATTCTATAGAAATACTGAATTAAGCACTTTTTGGGAATATTTCCCTTTCCACTATTTCACAAATCGCATGACCTAAGAGCATATGACATTCCTGAATACGAGGGGTATCTGTAGATGGAATCTGGATGGAAAAATTTGAGATCTTTTTTAATTTGCCTCCTGTTCTACCCGTCATTGAAATGGTTTTCATTCCTTTTTTATTTGCAGCTTTTATTGCGTTGACTACATTCATAGAATTTCCTGATGTTGATAAACCAATAAGAACATCATTCCTTTTACCAATTGCATTAATTAGCCTAGAGTAAATCTCTGAAAATGAAATGTCATTTGCAACTGCTGTCAAATAAGATGTATTTACATGTAACGCTTCAGCAAAAAGGGGAGGGCGGTCATAGTAGTATCTTCCAGAGAGCTCAGCCGCTAAATGCTGGGCATCAGCAGCGCTACCTCCATTTCCACAGAAAAGAACTTTGCCACCATTACTTAAAGCATCGATTACTGCAAAGGCAACTTCTTCTGTAGTAAAAATAATATCTTCATCATTAAAAATTTCATTTTTCAATAGTATAGAATCCTCAATATTTCTTCTTATGGTAGATATTCGATCCATTTTGATTTGTATTATTGGTCAATAGTACGATATTATCTTGAAGTGATTAAATCAAGTACATTTTTAACCGCAAAGTAGATATGTTTGTATAAAAGATCACAAAGTTGTAACTTCTTCAATTTTACAATCTCTTCAATCTCTCCAATCTCTCCAATCTCTCCAATCTTTCCAATCATTCCAATCATTCCAATCTTTCGAATCTTTCCAATCTCTAAGAGCTTTTCTTTTTTCTGCTAAACGTGTAATTCAACCCATTTTTCACTTGATAATTAATTGTGGGCACATCTATTGGTGGGCGTGAATCATATAAAAAGCTAAATACTGTTGTGAACTTCAGATTTTGCGTGATGCCAAAATTTATAGAAGTACTATTTGCCAATCTATAATCTTTAAAATCCTCTAAATTTGGTTGGACGTAGGTAGTGTTTCTCATTGAAATAGTTTTTACCGGGGCAAGAGTAAATGTAAAGTAAGTACTCAATCGATTGTCCTTGTTTGTTATTTCAGGGTCACTTAGTTCTTCATACTCGTTCATAAACGCTAACCCCCAATAGACTTTTGCATTCTCATATGGTGATAACTTGAGTCTGAATCCAATTCCATTCAATATTCGCCTGGTGATTTTAGTGACAGAATTGTATTGTATTTGGGTGAAAAACTCACCTCTTATGACATCACTGAATTTTCTATTATATCTGAAATGTCCGAATCCACTATTGTTAAAACTTTCTCCTCCAGCATTCACAATTTGAAAATTGCCAACCAATAAGTACAAATTTCTATTGGTTTTCCATTGAATATGACCTTTAACTTCTGCTGCGATGTAGGATTGTGTAAAACGGGAGGCAGACAAAGCAAGACCCATACTACCCGAAAAACCGGTGGTATCTGTGGCGATTCTTTTGCTTTCCATATTGATGATTTGGGCTTCAGTATATGGTAATAGGAAGCCAAGGAATACAATAAGAATGATGTGTTTTTTCATGGTATAAGAATTCAGGGTCATGAATCAAGATAAGTAAACGACAAGAAGTAGACCAAATTCTTGAAAATAAAAGTTGACCTGTGGTGTATTTGGTTCTTAAGAGTAATTAATTAGTAAATTTTTATAAGATAGAATCCATTGATATACACGTAATTAAATCACTGCCTGCGCTTCAATTTCTATCAAAAATTTTTCATTTGCCAATCCTTTTACATTGATCCAGGTGCTTGCAGGTGGACTTGTCACTCCAAAATTGTCTTTTAAAATTTGAGAAATTATTGGCCCATTTTCTTTTTGATAATCCACAACATATATTCTCAACATTACAATATCACTTAATTTACCACCAGCCGACTCTATAGCTATCTTTAGATTGTCAATTGACTTTTGAGTTTGAAATGCCAGATCATTATCACCTATAATATTCAGATCTTCGTCCCAAGCAACTTGACCTGAAATGAAGACCATTTTGCCAGGGTCAGAAATTATCACTTGAGAAAGCCCATATTGCCTTGAGTCAAATAATGATTTTGGGTTTATTGATACTTTTTTCATTAGTATTAATGCACCAATTGCTTCCCTCGACTCTTCCTTATCCTCACAGCCACAACCTTATACTCAGGACACATAGCCTCAGAACAAGATTCATCTGAAGTAATATTATTCACCATAATCTCAGGAAAATGGAAAGTCGTACTCAGCACCCCTGGATTAACACCATCAGTGATAAAAGCTCGAACATCTACCTTACCCCTTTCAGATTCAAGACATACATATTCATTGTCTTGAATGCCATGAGCCTCAGCATCTTTTGGATGGATCCAAAGTGAATCCTGAGTATTGATCTCTACATTGTCAGTTCTACGAGTCATTGCACCACAGTTATAATGTTCAAGGTCTCGATTGGTAGTGAGAATATATGGATATTCTTTTCCGTGCTTGACAATTTCAGGACTTTCTTCGAATGGATTAAATACAAATTTTCCTTTCCCAATTTTGAATTCTTCTTGGTGTAGAATCTGCGTGTCTGTACCTGTAGTTGCAACTGGCCATTGTTTGCCATTTATGCCCAATTCATCCCATTTGATACCTGCAAAAAATGGTACAATTTGAGAAATCTCCTCCAGCATTCCTTCAGGTGTATAATCTGCCTGCTCATATCCCATATGATTCATCATATCGATGATGATCTGACCATCAGCCTTGCTATTTCCAATTGGATCTACTACTTTATTCACTCGTTGGACACGTCGTTCTCCATTTGTGAAGGTTCCACTTTTTTCTAAAAATGAAGCTCCAGGCAGTATGACATCAGCATATTTAGCAGTCTCTGTCATAAAGAGTTCTTGAACAATGACAAGGTCTGTACTTTCTAATGCTTTGATTACTTTCTTTGTATTTGGGTCAGTCTGCACTACATCTTCTCCAATAATCCAGATTGCTTTTAGTTGCCCTTTGATCGCAGCATCAAACATCTCAGGTATTTTTAATCCTACATCTTTCGGCAATACGGCGCCATAGAATTTTTCGTATTGATCGATTACCTGAGGTTTTGTGATGTCCATATATCCAGCACCTTGATGCGGTTGAACACCCATGTCAGCGCTTCCCTGTACATTATTCTGTCCACGTAATGGATTCACACCAACTCCTTTCCTTCCGATATTTCCTGTAATCAAAGCTAAGTCAGCAATCTGCATCACTGCAAAAGTACCTTGAGAATGCTCTGTAACCCCAAGCCCATGAAAACTCATTGCATTAGGAGCAGAAGCATAAGCAATAGCTGCTTCTCTTACCAAGTCTCTGTCTACTCCAGAAATCTCTTCAATTCCATCTATATCAATATTTAGAATCTCAGTTTTAAATTCCTCAAAACCTTCAGTTCTACTTTCTACAAAAGAGGTGTCAACTAGATCTTCTGTAATAATGTAATAAAGCATCAAATTGAGCACAGCCACATTGGTTCCTGGTCGAAGCGCTAAGTGATAAGTGGCATATTTCGCTATTTCAGTCTTCCTTGGATCTATGACAATGGATACATGATCTGATTGCATGCAAAACTGCTTCATTTTAGCTCCTGTCACTGGATGGCCAACTGTAGGATTAGCTCCAATTACCATGATACAATCCGTATGCTTAATATCTTCAACAGAATTGGTCGCAGCACCAGTACCAAATGTACGTTGCATTCCCAATGCAGTAGGAGAGTGGCATACTCTTGCACATCCATCAATATTATTAGTGCCAATTACTGCTCTAATAAATTTTTGCATCAGGTAATTCTCTTCATTTGTGCAACGTGAAGATGAGATACCAGCAATACTATCTGATCCAAAATTTTCTTTATAACTAGTTAGTTTATTTCCAATATAATCATAAACCTCTTCCCAACTTACTATTTCAAATTTTCCATCTTTCTTAATCATTGGATCACGAAGACGCTCTGGGTGATCGTAGAATTTGAAAGCATATCTACCCTTTAGGCAAGTATGACCTTCATTCACTGCGGCGTCAAAAGGTGCTTGAATAGAGTTTATCTTTTCTCCAGTGACACTAACATCAAGATTGCATCCTACTCCGCAATAAGTACATACTGTACGCACTTTTTCATCTGATCTTACTGCTTTGGATTCGAAGACATCAGAAATTGCACTAGTCGGACATGCTTGAGAACACGCACCACAACTCACACAATCGGATTCCATAAAAGACTGATTTAGCCCTTTTATAATCTGAGTATCAAAACCTCTTCCTGCCATACTGAGCACAAATTGACCTTGTACTTCATCACAAGCACGGACACATCGATAACAATTGATGCATTTCGACATGTCGGAAGTCATGTATGGATGGCTAAGATCTTTTTCCCGATGGAGATGATTTTCTCCTTGCGGATATCTTACATCTCTAACTCCTGTACTTGCTGCCACATCTTGCAACTCACAATTACCATTCACTTCACACGTCAGACAATCGAGTGGATGATCTGTCAAAACCAATTCAATGATATTTTTTCTTAGTTTTTGAATGTTTTCAGAATGGGGATAGATATACATGCCTTCAGATACCGAACTATGACAAGATGCCATTGTCTTTCTCTTACCTTCTTTTTCCAGAGCTACATCTACAGAACAAACCCGACAAGATCCAAATGCTTCTAAATTAGGTGCATCACAAAGTGTAGGGATTGATTTCTCACCAATAATTCGTTTGCAAAAATTCAATATTGATTCGCCAGGTAAGAATTCGTGAGATTTATTATCGATATATGCTTGCATGTCTATTTATTTTTTGATCGTGAGAATTAGTTGACAAAATGTGGTTCCAATTCATCTTTGAAATAATGGAGCGCATTTTTGACAGGTAAGGGAATTCCTCCTCCATGTGCGCATAATGAACCTTCTTGAAGCGTATTCAATAAGTCATCAAATAATTCCCTATCTATTTTATAATCCTCCTTAATTGATTTTAATAACATTTCCTGGCCTCGTTTAGTGCCAAGTCTACAAGGAAAACATTTTCCACAACTTTCATATTGGGCAAAATCAAACAGATGTTCCAGATAATTGATCATTGGAAAATCTTCAGGGATACAAACTATCGATGCATGACCCAACAAAAAGCCTGCATTGCCAAATGACTCAAAATCAACATTCAGTTCATCTATCTTGCTTACGGGTACAATTCCTCCCAATGGTCCACCAATTTGCATGGCCTTTACATTCGATTTGAATCCGCCTCCTAGATCGTTCACAACTACACTTAATGGAGTACCCATTTCCACTTCGACAATTCCTGGATTGTTAAAATGACTGTCCAGGCTCAGTAGTTTGGTGCCGCTCGATTTTTCAGTACCTAGGCTTTTATATTTATCGCCTCCATTCTTCAAGATATATGGCACTGAAGCCAAGGTCTCTACATTATTGACAACAGTCGGTTTATTGAATAATCCTTCGACTGTAGGATACGGTGGGCGTGTTCTTACTTCTGGGCGTTGACCTTCTAGTGAATTGATCAATGCTGTCTCCTCTCCACATATGTATGCTCCTTGTGCTTTTACGATTTTGAAATCAAAGTTGATTCCGCTATCCAGAATATTCGCACCTATCAAACTAGCATTTCTCAACTCCTCGACAGCTTTTTCTACTACGGTTACAGATTCAGGATACTCAGCTCGAATGTATAAAATACCCCATTGAGCCCCACAAAGAATACCAGATATCATCATTCCTTGTAGTACAGAATGAGCTCTTTTTTCCAATAAATATCTATCGGAAAATGCTCCAGGATCTCCTTCATCTGCATTACAAATGATAAATTTCAAATCACTTTCTACTCCCTTACAAATGCTCAATTTTAGGCCCATCGGGAAACCAGCTCCTCCACGACCTCGAAGACCAGAGTTCTTAATTTCTTCTAAGACTTGATCTTTTTGATCTGATTGGATGAATTCTTTATATTCTTTATAATAAGTATCAAAATCTGGAATTTCTTCTGTCAAAAGACTTACATTTCCTACTACATTGTAGCTGTCTTCTTCCTTTTTGACACCTTCCACAATTTCATTTAGTTCACCATCACTAAGAGCAGAATAATTTTTTCCTTGATAATGAAAAGCACCATTTTCATGGCATCTCCCCAAGCAAGTCATGTGACCAATTTCACTATCTGAAAAATGATTTTGAAGGTCTTCCTTGAGTCCATCTTGAGTGCCAGCACAAAGACATGCACTACCATTACAGACGTATACTTTTTTACCGCGATTTTCTTCTTTCATGAAGTCATAAAAACTGACAGCACCATATGTATTGGCAGTTCCAATCAAAAATTCATCCGCAAGATTTTGCAGATCGGCTGCGGAAGGAGTACCTGTTTCTTCGGCACTTTCACCCATTTTCTCAAATAGAGATCCAAAAATTCCCTTTCGCAGGGAGAGATCACTTAAATTTTTTGACATCTGTAGATTTTACTTTGATGAGTGAATATAAACATTTCTAATTATCTATAGGAAAGGAAATTCAAATATTATGCCTAGTGTAATGTGTAGATGACAAAATGTTAAATGGTGTGTGGTCGATTAGTAAGAATAATTTTGAATTAGGATAAAATTCTTGAAATCATATAAATAAAATTTATCACTTATTTCATTAAAACAAATAATTACTGATTTATGCTATATTGCTTTAGTGAATAACATATTTAACAAAGATTTCAGAGAACTTATTCAATTACTAAATGAATGTGATGTAGAGTACATACTTGTCGGTGGGTATGCAGTTATACTTCATGGTTATGTGAGAACTACCGGTGATTTAGATCTTTGGGTTCATCGAACTGAATCTAATTATTATAAATTCATTAAAGCCGCAACTATCTTTGGACTTCCTACCTTTGAGTTGACAATGGACAAATTCCTATTTAATAAAGATATTGATGTTTTTTCGTTTGGCAGACCTCCTTCAGGGTTAGATATTATGCTAAATGTCAAAGGGTTGAACTTTACAGATTCGTACAAAAAATCTGCATGGTTTGAAACTGATGACATTAAAGTACGGTTAATACACTATAACCACCTTATAACAGCGAAAAAATCTGCAGGTCGCCCAAAAGATTTAGTAGATATTATATACCTTGAAGAAGAATGAAAGAAAAACGATTTGATAAAACTTCTTATGCTGAAAAATCATATGAAGAGGCCGATAATAGTGTTGCCTACTGGCGGTCTCGACCTATGTGGGAAAGATTACAAGCAGGATACCATCTCTCTTTGCGAGCGTATGGGTATGATCCAGAAGGACCAGATCCAAAAATTGATGTTTCAATCGTGAAGCTCGGTTTGCAGGAAAACCAGAGTTGACCAAATCATTGTTCAATTGTAAATGTTAATCTAGGAATCGTTCAATTGATTCCACTATCCTCCTCCCACAATTCCCATCTCCCAATGCATTAGTATGAATCTCTGGCTTACTCCGCGATATCACAAATTCAATAATCTTATTTTCATCAGGTCCAGCAATCTTATTCCATCCTTCTTCAATCGTCTCAATCCACTCAGTTTGGGCATCAATAATGATTCCCGGTACTTTGTGAAAATACGCTTCCTTGATTATTCCACCCGAATCAGTAATGGCTATCGAAGCATATTTTAAGAGACTTTGCGTTTCCCAAAATCCTAAAGGTTCGACTACGACAATATTTGATGATATTTTATTTCTAAGATTGTGTTTAAGGATAGCAGCTTTAGTCCTTGGGTGCATTGGAAATAATACGGGAAGTTCACATTTGGAGACCCCATTAAGAATTGCCTCCAGCTTTTTAGGATCGGATGTATTGGCATCTCTATGACAGGTCATAAAAGCATATTCTCCTTGAAGATTATATTTTGTCCTTATCTCACTTTCACTGATATATTTTGGATTTTGAAAGAGGAGATCTAGACTGATATCACCCGTTAAAAAGACATTTTTAGTAATCCCAACCTTCTTCAAATTGTCAACGCCAGTTTGAGTAGGGCTAAAAAATAGATCAGTGACGCTATCTGTCAATAGTTTGTTGACTTCTTCAGGAATGGTCTTATCCCATTCTCTAAGACCTGCTTCTACATGAGCTAGAGGAATGTTCCTCTTGGCAGCTGCGATCGCTGTAGCAGAAGTGGTGTTAGTATCTCCATAAACAACGACCAAATCTGGTTTTTCAAGGTCCAATATATCATCAAAAGCAATAAGGAATTGCCCAATCATCTTATTATGCGATTGAGATCCAATGCCTAAATTATATTTAGGTTCAGGAATTTCTAATTCTGAAAAAAAGTCTCCCGATAGATTGTGATCATAATGTTGACCAGAGTGAACTATTGTTTCTTTGAGTTGAGATGACTTTGCAATGGCTCTGCTTAGTGCTGCCGCTTTGATGAATTGTGGTCTTGCGCCGACTACTGTGATAATATGATATTTACTTTCTTTATGCATTTCTATTATATATAGGCAAGAAAATAAAACCAACTATTCCCAATACTATGTTTACCAATTGAACCGTAAAAAACATGATATTTGAGAATGCAAATGCTTCTGCAAATGCAACTCCATATAACATCAAAGCTTCAGAAATAAGATATTGATAAGTTCCCATGCCTCCTGGGGATGGTATAACTATTCCTAATGTTCCAAAAACAAAGACTACAAGACCACTCACTGGTGGTAGATCAGCAACCGGTGAAAATGAAAAAAACATTATATAAGTCATTAAGTAATAACATACCCATATAACAATGGTGTGAAAAATAAATAATGATGGATTTTTTAATTCTTTAATAGAAATGATTCCTTCCCAAAATCCCAATAATATTTTTTTTATCTTCTGTCCTATTTTTGATGCAAATAATTTGTTTCTTAATTTCCAAATAAGATAAAGGAACATCAAAAAAGAGAAGCCTAATATAGCAAGAAACATAGGAGATATTAAACTTCCAAATTGTTCTGAAAGATTTACTTCTTCGCTAAAGTAGGTTACAAAATTGTCAAACGATAATAGCAAAGTCAACCCAATAGTGATAAGAAGACAGATCACATCAATAACCCTTGATGTGACTATCGTCCCCATGACTTTTTCCGCCTCCATTTTTTCATATCGAGCAATTAGCCCAGCTCGAACAAATTCTCCAGATCTAGGAATTCCTAGATTGACAAGATATCCTACCATTACAGTAGCGAATGAATTGAGAAATTTGGGCTTGTGGCCGAGTGGTTCAAGGAGCATCTGCCATCTTATCGATCTTGATATATTGCTGCATATATAAAATGCTAATGCAAATAAGACCCATAAATAATTGGCAGATTTTATATAACCAATGATGGTTTGCAAAAAGTTACAATCCTCAGGTGATTTCCCTAAAGCAGCACATTCTTTTTGAAAGTCACTATTAAATTTTAGGTAGACTACATATAGAATTATAGACCCTATAGCCAGGAATAAAAGCGTTTTAAGTAAATTTTTCAGATTCTTATTCATACGCTTTTAAATCACTTCTAAGTAAAACTTTGTTTAGTCAAGCTTATTAAATTCGTTAGGAAAAACGGTAGCTGGCTTATGTGCTTTAGCTTCATCAGGAGTCATCAATGCATAACAGATGATAATTACGATATCTCCTACTTCTGCTTTTCTAGCAGCAGCTCCATTCAAACAAACGACACCTGAGCCTCTCTCTCCTTTGATAACATAGGTTTCTATCCGCTCCCCATTGTTATTATTTACAATTTGGACTTTTTCGCCTTCCATTAATTTGGCTGCATCCATGAGATCTTCGTCTATAGTGATAGATCCCACATAATTAAGATTAGCTTCTGTAATGCTTGCTCGGTGAATTTTAGATTTATGTATATATAATAACATGGTGCAAAATTATAATTTTTGGAATAGGTAGTTCGATTGAGTAGAAATAATTTCAAATCATTTGTTTAATTCTACTTTGAGACATTTAAAAAATTGGAGATATTGAAACAAGTATGAGGTTTAGGGTTTAAGGTTTGCAAGGTGATGATGTTGACATTTAATTTGTTTTGTCAACATCTAGCCCTAAACCCCAAACCTCATAACTTTAAACCCATTCTTTATTTTACAATCTCTTCAATAGTAAAAATGTGTAACTTGAAAATAACTAATCTATCAAAGTAGAATTAAATGCATTTTTCTAAAATTAAGTTTACTTCTAAATCACTTCAATAAGTGATTCCTGACAAATTAAAAGCGTTTAATCATTTTTTACGACGGAGTAATGTAATTTTGTCGCTTCATTTAATAACAGCGATTTGAATAGATTAAGAAAGATATCTTGCATTATAATTATTGGTTTTGTGTTTAGTTTAATTTTGACAAATTGTAAATCATACAATTCTGACTTTAAAAAAGAAGTAAACGATCCAAATTTTGTCTATGCTTCCATGAAAAAGTTGTCAGATGTTATAGTTCATGACATATTTTCGCCACCAGTTGCTAGTAGAAATTATGTGTATACAAGTATTGCTGCCTATGAAGCAGGAAGGTTTTTAGATTCATCATATGTAAGTCTTTCTGGACAATTAAAAGATATGCCAAAGATTGATCTACCAGAAATGGATAAGGTTTATTCATTTGGGATATCTTCAAATATTGCTTTGCTAAAAACAGCTAAAAATTTTATTTTCTCTGAAGCCAAAATCCAAGCCCATGCCGATGAATATATTGTGAAGTTAAAAGAGATGAATATTGATCCTGCAATAATTGAAAGGTCTGTGGCGTATGGAGAACAAGTGGCCAACCAAATTATTGAATGGTCAAATAAAGATAATTATAAAGAGTCAAGGTCATTTCCAAAGTTTTCTATTCATGATGAAGCAGCTAGATGGAAACCTACACCACCTGGATATCATGAAGGGATAGAACCACATTGGTCCAAAATCAGAACTTTTGTAATCGATAACTCTGATCAATTCACACCTGAACTACCTACAGAATTTTCACTAGATAAAAACAGTAGATTTTATAAGGAAGTTATGGAAGTCTATGATGTTGTGAATAATATCAATGAAGAAGAGAAAGCTATAGCTAGCTTTTGGGATTGCAACCCTTATGTACTGAATGTTACAGGCCATGTAATGCATGCAAGTAAAAAGATTACTCCTGGAGGACATTGGATAGGAATAACAAAAATTGCTTGTGAAAAAGCAAATGCTCCTTTTGTTAAAACGCTAGAAGCTTATGCATTGACTTCGATAGCTTTGGCAGATGGGTTCATTTCTTGTTGGGACGAAAAATACAGATCAAACCTTACCAGACCCGAAACAGTTATAAATGAACATATCGATAAAGATTGGCTTCCGACACTTCAGACTCCACCATTCCCAGAATATACAAGCGGTCACAGTGTAATCTCAACAGCAGGTGCAGTCGCATTGACATCGATTTTTGGAGAAGGGTTTGAATTTAAAGATGATACAGAATTAGAATATGGACTGCCTGTGAGAAGTTTTAAATCATTCTTTGATGCTTCAGCTGAAGCAGCGGTATCGAGATTATATGGTGGGATACATTATAGACCAGCCATTGATAATGGTGTCATCCAAGGAAAAAAACTAGGAGAATTCGTAGTTTCAAGTATAAATTTCAAGCAATAATCGTCATAGAAATGTAAGGGAAGCAGAGTTTATTTTTACTTTTCTCTGACACATATATTAAATATCGTATGTGTTAAATTTCTAATAATTGAAAAAAATATTAGCATTTGCACACGAAAAGGGTTATTTTGCGTTAAATATATAGTAGAGAAGTATTACAATAATTTAAAACCAATTAATATGAAAAATGCGTTTTATTTACTTTTAGGTGGATTTTTGTTTTTATCAATACAATCCTGTAGCGATAAAATAGATGATACTTTACATCATTATACAACAGATGAATTTGATATTCTTACTAGAAATCTAAATATTCCAGAAGGAACATTCGATTATAGTCTAGTTACGAATAGACCAGTTGAAAGAGATGCAGATTTACCATTTCACAAGGCAACTTTAGGTAGAGTTTTGTTTTATGATAATATGTTGTCAGTAGATGAATCTACATCATGTGCATCATGTCACAAGCAAGAGCTTGCTTTTGCTGATAATGTGAAATTTAGTGAAGGCTTAGAAGGAAATATTGGAACAAGGAACTCATTACCTCTAGGAAATACGATTGGATTTGTGAGATACTATGGTACGGACTTATTTGTCCCTTCAGGTCAATTTTCTTGGGATGAATCTCAAGTATCTATCAACGATCAATCTAAAGCAGCCATTACTAGTGAGATAGAAATGGGGCATAACATGCCTGACCTTGTGAATAAATTAAAAGATTTAGATTATTATCAAGTACTATTTAAAAAAGTTTACGGAAGTGAAGGTATTAATGAAACAAATGTTCTTGATGCCGTTACTGAGTTTGTTAACAGTTTTTCTAGCAGAGAAGCACCTTTTGATATGGCAATAGGAGCATCTGGAAATGCTAATGCAACTTTTTCAGCATTCACAGATTCTGAAAATAGAGGTAAATCATTATTCAATAGTAAATGCGGTTCTTGTCATGATATGAATCACAATGCAATCATTTTGACTGCAGCTAATAATGGACTAGACCTAAACTATGCGGATCAAGGTATGGGAGAAAAAGTTTCAAATTCAAGTTTAGATGGAGTATTCAAAGTTCCTTCATTGAGGAATATTGAACTTACTGGTCCTTACATGCATGATGGGAGATTTGAGACTTTAGAAGATGTTGTTGATCATTACAGTAATGGAATAAAGAATCACCAAAATCTTCATAATTTCCTAAAAAGTGGATCTCAAGCAAAGAAGTTGAACTTTTCTGGTACAGATAAAGATGACTTGGTTAATTACTTAAATACTCTTACCGATCAAGAATTTATTACAGCTGTAAAATATTCAGACCCTTTTAAATAAAGGAGAAAACGAAATAAAATGAAAAGCTCTATTTCCGAAAGGAGATAGGGCTTTTCTTATTTTAAAGTGATATAAAAACGTATTTGATAAGTCCTCTGAATGTCATCTTCCTGCCAATCGAAATTAAATTTAGCCAATACACTTTTATTATTCGACTTCGTTAAAAAAAACCGCTCAGTATGACAAAGTGTTTAGGCTATATGTCAGTTTAATATTTTATGCAATTTGATTACAAAACATATAATCCATACTGACCCCAAAATGATTTCGTCTTGATCCTCGGTCAGTCCCTCAATTTTTCATCATGTAACTTGTGCTTCTGCCAAAGCTTCTGCAACACGTGGATGGCTACGCTCTTCAGTAATCGGTTTAATTTGATAACCAAACACTACCTGTTCGGACTATAGCAGGATACAAATCATTTTAACATACATTTTTAAATCACTTCTGTATTTGATAGAAATGCTTTTCTTTGTGATTCCTAACCTATTCGAACTGAAGAAGTAAATGTATTAAAAGAGAATTACATTAAAAATTACAAAAAATGAAGGTTTTAAAATTTGGAGGATCTTCTGTCAAGAATGCCGAAAATATAAATAAGGTATTGGATATTCTTCAAGATAAGATCAGCCAAGGAGAGAAGTTTACAGTGGTTTGTTCAGCTATGGGCGGAATTACCGATTTACTAATCAAGATGAGTGAATTGGCAGCAAGTGGTAAAGACGAGTATATTGCGTTTTATCATCAATTTAGAGATAGACACGAGACTACGGCAAAAGATTTGCTTGGAGATGAGTACTATATGCAGATAGCAGATGAGCTAGATCAGAATTATAGTGTCCTTAAAGATCTATTAAAAGGGATTTTTCTTGTCAGAGAAGTTTCCAAAAGGACTATGGATTATGTTCTAAGTTTTGGAGAGAGGAATAGTAATTTTATTATCGCAAAAGCACTACAGAAAAATGGTGTAGACGCAGAATATCTTGATGCTAGAAATATAATAGTCACTAATAAAGATTTTGGATCAGCGAAAGTTGATTTTGATTTGACTAATGAAAAGATTTTGGGTCATTTTTCTGGTGTACAAGCTATCCAGATAGTTACGGGATTCATAGCATCTAATAAAGGAGGTCTTACTACAACATTGGGTAGAGGAGGGTCAGATTATACGGCGGCTATATTGGCTGGAGCACTAGCTGCGACTGATTTAGAAATTTGGACAGATGTAGATGGCGTTCTGACTAGTGACCCAAGAAAAGTGAAAAAAGCATTCACTGTTGATAGACTTTCTTATGCAGAAGCAATGGAGATGTCTCATTTTGGAGCGAAAGTTATTTATCCTCCGACGATTCAACCTGCCATGTCTAGGAGCATACCAATTTATATCAAAAATACCTTTAATTCTAATCATCCTGGGACGAAAATTCATAAGGATGCGGACGAAAACTTTAGATCACCAATCAAAGGGATAAGTGCATTGTCAGATATAGCCCTTATGAATTTGGAAGGGAGCGGAATGATGGGTACACCTGGAATATCTGGCCGATTGTTTTCGACTTTAGCTAAGGGAAGTATAAATGTTATCCTGATTACTCAAGCATCATCAGAGCATTCTATCAGTTTTGCTATAACGGATAAGGATGCTCAAAAAGCAAAAGAACTTATTGAAATTGAGTTTCTAAAAGAAATAGAATCTAGCAATATAACACCTATCGGAATTGATAAAAATCAAGTGATTATCGCTGTAATAGGAGAAAAGATGAAATCTGTACCTGGTGTAGCTGGTAAGTTATTCAATAGCCTCGGAAAGAATGGTATCAATGTAGCTGCAATAGCTCAGGGGTCATCTGAGCTGAATATATCTTTTGTCATTAATAAAAATGATCAGAGTAAGGCCATGAACCTAATCCATGATTCCTTCTTCCTATCTGAACAAAAGAGAATAAACATTTTCAGTATTGGTGTTGGATTGATCGGAGGTACGCTCTTGAGCCAAATAGAAGATCAGAAAGATTACCTGAAAGATGATTTATCATTAGAATTAAATATTGCAGGATTAAGTAATAGTAGAAAAATGCTTTTTAATGCGGATGGAATTGAATCAAAAGACTGGAAAGGTCAAATAGAAAACTCCGAATTGAAAGCAGACATTCGATCTTTTGTCGATAAGATGATAGCTATGAATCTTCCCAATACCATATTCATAGACAATACCGCTAGTGGTGATGTTCCTGAATTTTATAAGGAGATTCTGGAAGAAAGTATTTCGATAGTGACGCCAAATAAAATCGCAACTTCTTCATCTTATTCACATTACTTAGATCTAAAAGCTACAGCAAAGAATAATAATGTCCAATTCTTATATGAGACAAATGTTGGTGCTGGGCTTCCTGTACTTACGACGCTTCAAGGTCTGATAAATAGTGGGGACAGAATAGAGAAGATAGAAGCTGTTGTTTCTGGTTCATTGTCCTATATCTTCAATAATTTTGATGGATCAGCACCTTTTAGTGATCTGGTACTGAAGGCAAAAGAGTTGGGGTACACTGAGCCAGATCCTAGAGACGACTTGAGTGGTTCAGATGTGCGAAGAAAGATAATCATACTGACCAGAGAAGCGGGGATTGCTATAGAATCAGAAGATGTGGAATTAGATCCAATCCTGCCTCAAAGTTGCCTCGATGCTGATGGGATAGATGCCTTTTTTGAAACATTAATTGCAGAAAACGATCATTTCAATTCCATGATAAAAAATGCGAAAGATGAAGGGAAAGTCTTGCGTTTTATTGCCAGCACTGAAAATGGTAAAGCAAAAATAAGTTTGCAAGCAGTTGGGCCAGAAAATCCATTTTACAGCCTTCAAATGAGTGATAATATGATTGTATTTACTACAAAAAGATATAACAAAAGGCCATTAATAGTCAGAGGACCTGGAGCTGGAGCTGAGGTTACAGCTGGCGGAGTTTTCTCAGATATTATTGCAATTGGAAAGTAAGAATTAAAAATTAGTCAAATAAAAGAATGGGATCTATATTGATGTATTTGGTGATAGGTTTGTTTGTAGGATTGCTTTTCCTTCAATTGTATTTCAGATTTAAAGTGCTCAAAATCTATAGGAGATTGGTAAAAAATGAAGTGCAATTTGAGGCTTCCCATGTAATGAGTAAGCGTAAGATGGAAAAGGAGGTTTTACCTAAATATCCTGAACATAGAGAGGACATATTGAAGTTTGTAAAAGAGATGAGATTTTCACTTCAGATTGCCTCTTTGCTCATTGTTTTGATCATGGTAGCAGGACTAATATTAAGAGCTTAATTCAGAAGATGAGTAGAATAAAAATTGGATTATTTGGAGTTGGACACTTAGGGAAGATTCATCTGAAGTGCCTTCAAAATACTGATTTTGAAATTGTCGGAGTCTATGACCCTGATCCAAAAGTACAGGCATTTGTAAAAGACACATATAATCTCCCTGTATATTCTTCAATAGCGTCGCTAGTAGATGCTGTAGATGCAGTGGATATAGTGAGCACTACAATAACACATTTTGACTTAGGAATATATGCTATTAATAAAGGCAAGCATGCATTTATAGAAAAGCCAATAGCTTCTACCCTAGAGCAAGCAAAAGAATTAGAATCAGCAACAGAAAAAAACGGCGTAAAAGTTCAGGTGGGACATGTAGAGAGATACAATCCGGCAATTGTCTCCTTGAAGGATAGGGATGTAAGTCCTAAATTCATAGAAGGACATCGACTTACAACTTTCAATACTCGTGGTAATGACGTGTCTGTCATTTTGGATTTAATGATCCATGATATTGATTTGATCTTGGAATTGGTCAAAAGTAATATCAAGGATGTACAAGCCAATGGAGTATGTGTGGTCAATGATACACCTGATATTTGTAATGCTCGAATAACTTTTGAAAACGGATGTGTAGCTAATCTTACCGCCAGTAGAATAAGTGTGAAACAGATGCGTAAACTCAGATTATTTCAAGAAAATGAATACATCAGCTTAGACTTTTTAAAAAAAGAAAGTCAAATTATAAAGTTGGAGCCATTGGCGGAAGGCGAAATCTCTGAGTCAATGACAATCGAGACTGCTGTTGGAAAGAAAACGATCAAGTTTGAAAACCCTTCTATCATTGAAAATAATGCCATAGAGGAAGAGTTAAAAGACTTCTACAATTCAATAAAAAATGATAATAGCGTAAGTGTAAGTGTCGGAGCAGGTGTAAAAGCACTTGAATTGGCTTATCTTATTGCTAGTAAAATCTAATTGTCATTTTTCTTTTCCTACCTTTGCGCCAGTTTTTCAATTATGTGGTGTAAGATTCGTATTTATATCACTTCAAAAACATATTCAGAAATTCTAAACCTAATCTAAATGAATACTAGTTTTTTAAAGAAACTTGGACTGCTCAAGAAAAATGACGGTACTTGGACAGGACAAAAGTCTACAAAATCTGATACTTATATTGATTCATATTCACCAGTTGATGGAAAATTAATTGGTAGCGTAAGTGTAACTACCAAGAAAGAATATGAAAAAGTAATAAAAGCTGCTCAAAAAGCTGCTATTTCATGGAGAGCGATACCTGCACCTAAAAGAGGTGATATCGTAAGACAATATGGAGATGCTCTGAGAGCAAATAAAGAATCTCTTGGAAAGTTGGTTTCTTATGAAATGGGAAAATCACTCCAAGAAGGTTACGGAGAAGTTCAAGAGATGATTGATATCTGTGATTTTGCTGTAGGATTATCAAGACAGTTGTACGGACTTACTATGCATTCAGAAAGACCTAATCACAGAATGTATGAGCAATGGCATCCACTTGGAGTTGTTGGAATTATCTCAGCATTTAATTTTCCAGTAGCAGTTTGGGCATGGAACTCAATGATTGCGATGGTTTGTGGAAATACAGCAATATGGAAGCCGAGTGAGAAAGCTCCAATGTGTGGAGTTGCATGTCAGAAATTACTCTTGAAAGTTTTGAAAGAAAACAAAGTTCCTGAAGGCGTTAGTTGTGTCATTAATGGAGATTACAAAGTAGGAGAGTTTATTACAAAGGATACTAGAGTAGCTTTAATTTCAGCTACAGGAAGTACTCGTATGGGAAGAATCGTTGGAGCTGAAGTAGCACAAAGATTCGGTAAGTCACTTCTAGAATTGGGTGGAAACAATGCTATTATTGTTACTCCTAATGCGGATTTGAACCTGCTTCTGACAGGTGCAGTTTTCGGAGCTGTAGGAACATGTGGACAAAGATGTACATCGACTCGTAGATTAATCGTACATGAAGATGTGTATGATCAAGTAAAAAAATCAATCGTAAAAGCATACAAACAAATCAAAATTGGTAACCCTCTAGATGCAAAGATGCATATGGGGCCTCTAATTGATACTGATGCTGTGGCAACTTTTCAGGCGGCTATCAAGCAAGGTGTAGAGCAAGGAGCCAACTTCATTGTGAAAGGAGGGGTAAAGAAAGGAGCTGGTTTCGAAAGTGGATGTTATGTAAAGCCAGCAGTAGCAGAAGCAGAGAACAGTATGGCAATAGTACAACATGAGACATTTGCGCCAATTTTATATTTGATGAAATATAGTGGAGATTTAGAAAATGCCATTGCGATTCAGAATGATGTTCCTCAAGGATTATCATCAGCAATCATGACTACAAATTTGAGAGAAGCAGAATTATTCCTTTCTTGTCACGGTTCTGATTGTGGAATCGCAAATGTGAATATTGGAACCAGTGGAGCTGAGATCGGTGGTGCATTCGGAGGTGAGAAAGAAACAGGAGGCGGAAGAGAGTCAGGATCTGATGCTTGGAAAGCATATATGAGAAGACAGACGAATACTATTAATTATAGTACTGAGTTGCCTTTGGCACAAGGGATCAAGTTTGATTTGTAGATAAACAGAAATATAATTTAAAGAATGGCCGTAGCAAATGATATGATTTTGTTGCGGCTTTTTTTTTAACCGCAAGGAGCGCAAAGGTTTGCGCAACGAGCACTAAGCTAGATGTTGAAGGATATTTCCCTTTGCGAACTTTGCGTATTACTTCGCGATCTTTGAGGTTAAAAAAACATTTAGCAAGGATATTATGGATAAAACATATTAAAATAATTTGTAATATGTAATAAATTGATTACCTTTGTCAGTACCTTTATATTCTATCGTGTTTTGACTTTTCCCAAAAGAGTCGAATCATAAGAAAATAAAATAAGATGCTAATTCTCAATAGCAGTCCCATCCCAAATTCAAAGACTGATTTAAAAAATTGAGAAAACCGATTTTATTATGCAGAGAATGATACTCCGCACTATAACAGTTATGACTGTTATGTGTCTATGCTATCTAATTCCTTTACAGGTATTAGCTAATGCTTCAGATTACGCTCCAGAAATGGATCCGATAATATCTGAGGAATCCGAAAAAATTTCACTTACGTGTCCACCACCTATTACCATCGATTGTGATGAGGATGGAATTTATTTGTCTTATGCTGAGTTTGAGGCCAATGGAGGATCTGTCAATATACCTGACGGTTGTGAAGTGGATTCATTTACTTTTGTAGTAGATGTTCAAGTTTCTCAAAATGGATGTTCTTTTGTTTACATGAGAGAATATTTCATTACCGAAACTTGTGGTAATACATTTACCTGTAACCAAATAGTGCAACTTGTCGATGATGATGATCCAATAATTATCAACTGTCCTTCAGATACTACACTTGCGGTTACAGGAGATCCATGTACTCTAAGTTTTACTATCCCAGAAATCGAAACGAGTGATGGATGTAGTGATGTGACAGTCACCGACAATGCGCCAACTGATTTCGGCATAGGAACCACAACAGTGACTTATACTGCAACCGACGAATGTGGGAATTCATCTCAATGTTCGTTTGATGTTATAGTTGTGAATAATAGTCCTTTGACGGTAGAATGTTCACCAGCAATATCAGATAGCACGGTTTGTGATGCAAGTGAAATCCCTGCATATGCGGATTTTGATGCATTCATTACAGCTGGAGGAAGTGCCACACGTGATTGTGATTCAGCAGGTACAACATTTATAATTGATAGCTTTAATGATATACAAACAGGAGGGTCTTGTCCCAAAACAGTAAACCGTACCTATGTAATATCAGATGGAAATGGCAATGTAGATTCTTGTACTCAAGTTATAATCACTGTTGATACGATTCGACCTACGTTTACAGTCCCTCCTGATGTTATGGATATAGATTGTGCTCTGGCTCAAGATACGTCTGTCACAGGAAGCCCCACGGATGTGATGGATAATTGTGATCCAAATCCATCTGTGACATTTATGGATTTCGATCTAGGTACAGGTGCATGTATTGGCGAAACCACCTTTTCTAGAATGTGGATGGTTACTGATACATGTGGTAATATAGCATCTGAGGTACAATTAATAGGCATAGTTGATAATACGCCTCCAACAGCTATTTGCCAAGATACAGTAGTTGTGTATCTTGATAGTAATGGTGATGTTGATGTTGTTGCTGAAGATTTAGATAATGGAAGTTTTGATGCATGTAGTGTTGTGACATTTGAAGCAGATATGTCAGATGCAAGTTGCAATCAGACCAATATTTTTACAATAGTGAAATTGATAGTTTCTGATGATTGTGACAACAAAGATTCTTGCGATGTTGTACTTGTTGTAATAGACAGTCTGGATGTTGTTTTAAATTCACCAACGAATGATACAGTATCATGTTTAGCAGATTTAGATCCCGTTTTTCCAAATATTAGTGATTTTGAAGATGGAGGTGGAAGTGTAGACGATAATTGTCCTGTAGGTCATACTTTTGTAATGATTGAAGCTGACACTTCTGGTGTGTGCCCCATCATTGTTACCCGGATTTATGAATACATTGATGTCAGTGATAATTCAGATACTGCTTTACATACGATATACATTATCGATACAGTGCCGCCAAGTATTACTTGTCCGATGAATATTTCGATATCTGAAACAGATTTATGTGATACACTCTTGGTTTTCGGACCACCGACAGTCACTGAAAATTGTGGAGATTATACCATGACGAATAACTATACAAATGATACCTCCAACGTGGCAACATTTTCAGGAGGAGTCACAGAAATAATGTTTACAGTTATCGATGCATGTGGCAATCAGGATTCATGTACCATGATGGTTACTGTAGATGCAGACCCCGTAATTTCTTGCCCTCCTTTGGGTGAAATAAATTCTGAGGCTGATTTACCAAATTATCCAAGCCTTGTTTCATTTTTGATGGCAGGTGGAAGTGTCAATATGTTTTGTGCTATTGATGACACCACATTTATGTACACAAATTCTTTTGTAATCGAAGATGATGGTTGCACTGCTACAATTACAGAAACAATCACAATAAATGATACTTTAGGCAATCCTTTTGTAGAGACTAAGATGAATACAATAATGGATACCTTAAATCCAGTGATTACAAATTGTTTTGATCAGTTCGTGCCGTTGATCCATGAAACTTGTGAAATAGATACTACTTTTTTCTTTCCTTCAATGTCTGATATTACAGATAACTTCGGTATTGACACTACATATTTCACAGTAGGCGCTTTTGTAGATGATACTGCAGCAGTGGTTTATTATGCAGAAGATTTTTGTGGCAATATAGATTCGTGCGAATTTGAATTAATTCTCTATGATCCGACTTCACCTGACATAGGTATTGATGATATTACGATTATGTGTGATACTACAGACGCAGCACCAATCTATACTACAGTTCAAGAATTTCTCACTGGGCAGGGAGCAATGGTTTATGATTGTAGATTGGATAGCAGCAGCTTTACTCACATTAATGATACGATTATAAATGGAATTATCAATAGAACTTATTCTATTGAAGATTCTTCAGATCAATCTGCAACAGTATTACAATTAATTACAATTATAGATAGCACTGATCCTGAAATTACAATGTGTACAGCTGATATCGCTATGAATGCAGAAACAGACACTTGTGGCATCACGATTACGGTTCCTATTCCATTGTTTATGGACAATTGTAACGGAACAATAATTTTAACAAATGATTATACGGGTACTGATGACGCTAGTGGTTTCTATCCAGTAGGGATGACCACAGTGATTTGGACAATAACAGATGGAAATAGTTTGACAGATACGTGCAGTTTTACTGTCACTATTACAGATGTCACAGACCCTGAAGTTAATTGTCCACCAGACACTACGATAATGTGTTCGATCGATAATTATCCAGCTTTGGCATCTATTCCTGACTTTATTTCAGGAGGAGGAGAAGCTAGTGATAATTGTGAACTGATGAGTATTAGCTCTTCCATAGATTCTACAGGAAACACATATACAAGAACATACACTGTTTTTGATGTAAATGGTTTGCAAGATACTTGTACACAAACAATTGAAGTAATAGATACGATTGCTCCAGTGTTGGATTGTGAGAATACTATTATTGTAAATACGGATTCTTTGACTTGTGATATGTTTGTTGACATAGAGGAGCCGACGGTTACTGATAATTGTGATGCTGATCCGGTAGTTACCAATAGTCTGACAGGAGATTCAGACCCTTCAGGAGTCTATAGTGATACTACTTCTATAACATGGTATGCTGAGGATGATTTTGGGAATGTAGACAGTTGCACTTATATGATAATAGTTGTTGACGGTACGGGTCCATTAGTAGCAGATGCTAATGATACTTTGATTATGTGTGTAGAAATGCTTGCAGATATTGATATTTTCATGACTGTCCAAGATATTGTCGATGCGGGTGGAAATGCAAGTGATAACTGTGGAATTGAATTTATCAATTTAGCGGATACTCTAATGTTAGGTGATACGATTAGGAGAATTTATGAAGTTATTGATAGTACTGGCAATACCTCAACCCTCATTCAAAATATAATTATAGATGATACTACACCTCCTACATTTGACGCCCCAGCAGATATTACTATCGAATGTGATGATGATGCGAATGATCTCACGATAACAGGAACAGTTGATTCCACTTTATTTGCTGACAATTGTATGGATATCGATACTTTGATCTATATAGATATAGTTGATGCTGGAGTATGTCCTTTTGTAGCAGAAATTTCAAGAATATGGATATTAACAGATGATAGCGGTAACGAAACCAGAGATACGCAACAAATTTCTACTATTGATACGATAGCACCAGATTTTGATAATATGCCAGATGACCTGGATGATATTGATTGTGATGGAGTATTTCCTACTTTGCAAGATGATATCACAGCAACTGACGATTGTACAGGTGCGACAGTTTTAATGGATATATTGCCCTTTATGGAGAACATTTGTTCAGGATACGATGTGTCCTACCGATGGATAGCTGTTGATGGTTGTGGGAATGGAGATACAATATTGAGGACGTTTAGCGTGAATCCAGATCTTTCACCACCTTCTCTTGTAAATATCAATGATGTGACTGTTTATTCTCCGGGTGATATTTGTGGGATAAGAGTCGATAGCGTGCCAGCACCTATGTTTGACGAAGATTGTTCAGACTTTGATGTGACCAGAAACTATACAGATTCGATTTATCATGTTGGAGTCAATAATGTGAGTTGGACTGCTACAAATGATTGTGGATTAGATACGATGGTTTCTCAGACGGTTCTTGTTATAGATACTATTCTGCCCGTTGCAATTTGCAAAAGTGCTACGGCAGGAATCACAGCTGACCCTCAAAATTATGTTTATGCATCTTCTTTTATAAATTCAGCTACTGACAATTGTGGAGTGGATTCTATTTTCGTAAGAAGGACTACGGCTGCTTGTGGAGATATGAGCAATAATGTATTTGGAGATTCCATACATATTTGTTGTGAGGATATTGGATTAATCATCGACATCGATATAAGAATAGTAGATGAATCTGGGAATGAAAACTTCTGTAATACTACATTAGAAGTTGAAGATAATCTAGATCCATTAGTTTTGTCGCCTTTACCCAATATTGTGATCAGTTGCTCATATGTATTTGATACATCGGATTTGGATGTATTTGGTTCATTTACTACTGATCCAGCAGGAAGAGAAGATATTGTGATTGAAGATATTTTGTATGAAAGCCAAGATAGTATAGCCGGAATAGATGGTTTGATATCAGATGAATGTATGGTTACTATAATTGATACAACAATTGTAAATCTTGATAATTGTAGCAATGGCTCTATACAAAGGATATTTACGTTTACTGATGTGAGTGGAAATATTACTATGTCATCTCAATTGATTGTAATACAAGATGTTTCACCTTTTACCGAAAGCGATATTTTGTGGCCTGAAAATTTTACTTGGGACGAGTGTGGAGCACCTGCGCCAGATACAACTATATCAGGAGCTCCAGTATTTCTAAATCTAGATAAATGTGCTCAGGTAGCTGCTTCATTCAAAGATCAGTTGTTTAATTTTCCAACTACAATTTGTCCTAAGGTGAGACGTAAATGGAAAGTCATTGATTGGTGTCAGTACGATGAAGATCTTACTCCAAATCCAGGATTATGGACATATAATCAATATATTTTTGTTGTGAATACTGTTCCTCCTACAATTCTTTCAGCGTGCACTGATACTTTGATCTGTGCTCCAAACAATGAGTGTTCAGCTATAGTAAGCCTTAGCATAGAAGCGGAAGATGATTGTGAAGCAGACAGTCAATATTTGCAATATGAATATACTATCAATATAAATAGTGATTCAAATTCAGGAAATGATATAAGTGGAGAAGGTAATTCATTCAGTCATAATGTTGAGAGTGGAATTCATGAAGTGACCTGGACAGTCACAGATCGTTGTGGGAATCCAACTACGTGCAGTTATATACTTACAGTAAAAGAATGTAAAGCGCCGACAGCAGTGTGTCTTACTGGTTTGGTAATTGGGATCGATGATGCTGGTCAAGCAGAATTATGGGCCTCAGATGTAAATCAGAGTAGCAATGACAATTGTACAGAAAATGATAATCTGATATTCTCATTCTCTGCGGATGTAACCGACCTTGTGAAGATATTTGATTGTGATGATGTAGAAATACCTCAAAATATTGAAATGTGGGTTACAGATATGGACGGCAATCAATCTTTCTGTAGCACTTTTGTCGATGTTCAGGACAATAATGGATATTGTAATAATATAAACGGTAATGACGATCCAAATTCATTGCAAGGAAAAATTGCTACTGAAACCAATAATGCAATTCTAGAAGCAATGGTTAGCATTTACGGTGCTGAAATGGATGAAGAATATATGACAACTGACGATGGAGAATATGCTTTTGAAGGATTGAATGTCGAGAATGATTATCAGATTGCTGTAGAGAGAGATAAGGATGATAGTGAAGGAGTATCTACATTAGATTTGGTATTGATCCAACGTCATATATTAGGACTTGAACAATTAAATTCTCCGTACAAATTGATAGCAGCAGATGTTAACAATAATGAAAAAGTATCAGCTTCTGATTTAGTAGCATTGAGAAAATTGATTTTGGGAATTGATGCTTCCTTTCCAGATAATGAGTCTTGGAGGTTTGTATCTATGGATGCTGAAATGGATGATATGAGTAATCCGTGGCCGTTCAGTGAAGACTTGATCATAGGGAATGAACCTTTGCAAAATATCGAAGCGGGTTTCATTGGTGTGAAAATAGGGGACGTCAATAATACTATTGATAATATAATAGGGGAGAATACGATAGAAAGTAGAAATGATAGGTCTTTTGGAATCGTAACCAAAGATCAGAGAGTCCATAGGGATAATGAAGTATTAGTTGATTTTATAAGTGGTTCTAATAAAAACTTGGAAGCCTTACAAATGACAATTGAATGGGATACGGAGTCGATGAATTTTGTAGACATCATTCCGATTGGCATTCAGATAGAAGAAGCATTTGTAAATAAGTCACTTATCAATGAAGGCAAGATTTCAATAGCTTGGAATTCGGTAGAAAGTAAGTCGATTCAGGAAGGTATGCCAATCTTCCAGCTGATTTTTGAAGGAAATAGATCATTTAATCTTTCCGAAAATCTTACGATATCGTCAGAGATCACAAAAGCTCTAGCATATGATGAGCATGATGTTGAGCATGATGTAGAACTACGATTTGTAGAAGGAGAAACAGAAGGATTTATGTTGTTCCAAAACAAACCGAATCCATTTGCATCTGAGACCGTTGTAGAATTTGCGCTTCCTGAAGATATGGAGGTTACATTTAAGGTATTTAATGGAGCTGGAAGTTTGATTTATACAAATACTCGATTATACAATGAAGGTATAAATGCTTTCAAATTGAGCGAAGAACTTAAAGATCATAAAGGGCTTCTATTTTTAAAAATGGAAACAGCCGAATTCAGCGAAGTCAAACGAATGATACGAATTGACTAGATAATATCAATATCACTGAGAATGATAATATAACACCTCCTTACTTGATTGTTTGGAGGTGTTTTTTTTGTAAAGAAGTAGAAAAAGAGGAATGCCTGGCGCTTTATGTGGGGACTGACCGATCATCGTAGATGTATCAGCGTTAGCTGAAAGGGAGGGAACGCGTAAGCGGAGGGAAGCTAACCCATCCTGCAATGCAGGTTTCTTCATTTATATCTACCCACCCCTTTCGGGTTTCCTCCTTTATTGAGCTGTTGCTCAATACTTTGGCTTCACCAAAGACCAGTCAGTCCCGCTTCAAACTATCTACGATAGATCATTCAGTCACATTCGTAGTTTAGCCATTTTAGTGGTATGATTTTTTGATTCGTTTTTCATCACAGGAAAAATGAATGCCGTCCGGCGAGGACAAGAAACCATAAAAGAAACTTACCTCGATTTTACGTAAAATATTGATTAAATGGAGGCAGCTTTTCAAAAATATTGACGAGTAATGTTTTGAAAATCAAACATAAAAACATATTCTGAATAAGTGTTTATAAATCACTATAAACACTTAGGATACTTAATCATCACATACCCCTTTTCCAACTTTTAACTTTACTGTTATTGGAATGTCTACGTCGTGAGAAAATGCCAAATTAGGAGAAATAAAAGTAATATCTCCAGTAAGGCTAAAGGTTACATTGCTACCAATAATAATACTATCCGCAGCTTGATATACACCATCCAATGGGCTATCAAGTGCAGTAAGCGTAAGTACTTCAGGGTAAGTTGTTTCTCGAACTTCGTAGATGCCTCCAGATAAAGTCGATAGAAATAATTCTCCAGCTTCATTTTCTCCAAAAGCTACAACTCCATTTGGTGTATCCACCATTTGTGTACCAGTGCCATTCGAATCTACTACCCATGTATTCCTAGTTACATAATCTGTGACGATATAATATCCATACAATTCGGTGTACTTACATCCTCTATAAACATATCCTCCAGTGATAGAATATCCTCCTGTCGCAAAATTTTGAAAATAAGTAAAAATAGGCCCAGTATACGAATTTGAAAAACACGATGGCAATCCTGCTACACAATTATTATTTATAGGATCTGGGTCATAACATTGAGTACCTTCCATTACAGCCCAGCCATAATTTTCTCCACCTGTACTAGCAAAGGATTGAAAGTTTACTTCTTCCATCTCATTTTGTCCAACATCTGCAATCCATATGTCACCTGTTTTAGAATCAAATGAAAACCTCCATGGATTTCGCAAGCCAAAAGCCCAAATTTCGTCTGGAACATTTGGAAAATTGATGTATGGATTATCAACAGGAATCCCATAATAAGGTGATGTATTTTCATTTTGATCCACATCGATACGAAGCATTTTGCCAAGTAAAAGTGTAGAATCTTGTGATCTACATCCAGGATCTCCTCCTGAGCCTCCATCTCCCATAGGTATGTATAAGTAATTGTCAATAGGACTGAATTTTAAATCACCCGCATTATGGTTCGCAAATGGCTGACTAATGGTAATCATGATTTTTTCAGAAGCAGCATCTGCAATGTTAGCATCTGTATCAGAAACCTTGAATCTAGATATGGTAGTTGTACCTGAGTTATTTGTATAGTTGACAAAGAAATATCCGTTCGTTTCATAATTAGGATGAAATTCCATTCCTAGAAAACCTCGTTCACTTGCCGTAGAATTTACTTGGGAGTCTATATCCAGAAAAGGAGTAGAAAGGATACTCCCGTTTTCAATGATCTTAATTTTTCCAGCTTTCTCAACTATAAACAATCGATTAGATCCATCCCCTGCATTTGATATATCAACAGGACTGCTTAAGCCTGAATAGACTTGGACATATTGAAGTGTTGGTTGTCCTTGAATGAACAGACAACAAAGCAGGAAGAAAAATACAGAAATCACCTTTTTCATATTCTCAGATTTATATGTCTTGCAATATAATAATTTGATTTACAAAGGCTTAAAATTTTTAGGTGAACGGGTGTTTATAAATGTGAATATGTAGACATTTCAGTGAAAACCCTTGCTGGTTTTTAAGGGGATTCACTTATTGTAAATATTGGTGAATGGGTATTATGAAAGATACAATGCTTAAATAAATAATTATTTATACTCCTGGATTCTCCATCATTGTTTTCTGAATAGTATTTAGATATCTAATCTTGTAGGAGAGATAAGAGTAATGAAAATAAATTTTATATGCTATCTAATAACGGTGACATTACCACTGATAAAATCTTTATCGCCACTCTCATACATAATATTTGCTGTCCACAAATAAGCACCTTGAGGTACTAGTTTATCTCTAAATTTACCATCCCAAAAATCAATCGGTTCACCATCCAAAACTTGATTTAGGGTTATGATTCTATCTCCCCAAGGAGAATAAATATTTAATTCATATTCTTTTATTCCAATACCTTTAGGTTTGAAAATACCAACTTCTTGATTTCCAGAATTTTTCTCAGGACTTAAGGCATTTGGGACAAAGAAGGTATTTATTATTTCATACTCAATTAGTTCGATTGCCTTATCTATACAAGTAAACTCACCATTGTTATTATTATAAGCGAAAAGGCACACATTGATAGGTCCATTTTTATCATATTTGTGAGAGGGGTTTGATAAAGTGGAAGAATTGCCATCACCAAAATTCCATAAGTAAGACTCTGCATCTAGTGATAAATTGATAAATCTCACATCACCAATAATTGGATCACTTTCATTCGAGATATAGGAAAATTGAGCAATAGGAGAATCATAGACCGTTATTAAATTTGTAAATTCGAACGTATCACTACATACCTCATCGTATTTTGCAACAAATTTAATTGCATAATCCCCAAGTTCATTTATAGTTATTGGGAAATCATCAATTAATTTTTCGTTTAGATAAAACTCAAATGAAGTTGAATTTTGCGAGTTATTGACAAAGCTGAGTGTGTCACCTTCACAGAGTTCAAAATTTGGTAGCTCGAAATCAGCAAATGGTTGAGGATAGATATTAAAAGTACTAAATGATGTATCAGGACATTCATATGTATTATTTGTGATTAGACTAACGGTGTATTCATCAGACTCTGAATAAATACTACTAGGTTCAAATAGATTTGATTGGTCATTATTTCCAAAATCCCAATCATAACCATCGCTCTGTTCAGAAAGATTGTCAAAAAACAACTCAGTGGGGAAGCCACAAGAATCAAAATCAACTATTTCAAATTTGGAAACAGATCTTGGATCAACTTGAATATTAATAATTAGTGAATCCGATGGGCAATTATTTGAATTGGAAGCTATCAACAAAGCTGAAAAAAGTCCATAATCTTCATAAGTGAATATCAAATTACTGTCAACTGAAGTATTAATCCCATCTAATGACCATGTGAAGAGATCTGAATTTTGTGACAAATTCACAAAATTCAGTTTTAGATCTTCGCACCCAGAAGTATCGATGAAATTAGATTCAGCAATAGGAGAAGGAAGTACTTCAAAATCAATAGAACTGGTGTCAGAACAAGTGAAAGCATTAGTAGAAATGAGTTTGATGTTTTGTGTTCCATGTTCATCAAAAATAAGTTTAATACTATCTTGTTGAATAGAAATCGAATCTCCATTCAAGCTCCATAAACTGCTGTCATCTCCCTCAGAGAAATTCAGAACTAAAACTGTATCATAAAATTGACAAATTTCTGAATTTACAATCTGAAAATCATTGGAAGGTACCTCATGAACTAATACGTTTATTTTTGTAGTGTCATCGGAACAATTGTACTCATCTTCATAAACGACCAACGTAACTTCGTAAATCCCTGGCTCGGAGTATACATGAAAAGGGTTCTCTTCAATGCTTCCTATACTGTCACCAAAACTCCATTCAAAATTTTGAGCATCTAGACTTAAATTCGTGAACTGTACTTTTGCATTTGGGCATATCTCTTTTGGATTGACCTCGAAATCTGCAATAGGTAATTCAGGAACAAGTATGGTTTTCGAAAGTGTGTCAGGGCAATTGTTGAAAATCGAATACATAATTAATGAAACTTCATATGTATCAGGAGCGGTGTAAATATGGAAAGGGTTAGTGTCAAATGATGTATTATCATCTCCAAAATTCCATTCACTTGTGACCGCTTCAGTAGAATTATTAATAAAATTCGTGGTGTCTCCTACACAGACAAAAGAAGGTAGATCGAATGATATATTTGGTAAAGGATATACTGTTATTGTATCACTTTGTATTGAATCTTGGCCACACAATGCGGCATATTGGGTAATTACATAGTGTCCAGGTTCGTCATAGACATATGTAGTGTCAGCAGTATTGCCAGTACCTCCATCGCCAAAATCATAACTCACCGTTGACCCTATAGTGGCATAATTTGTAATGGTAACAGCTAAAGGCGGGCAACCAAATATTTTGTCAATTTCGAAAAATGCATCGACATTATTGGGGTAGACTTGTATCTCTTTTACCAATTCATCTTCTCCACACATATTCGAGGCATAAAGAGAAATAAAATAGGTGGATATAGAGTCGTCAGGACTAGAGTAAACTTGATATGGGGGATCAGGATTATATTCTATTGAATAATTATCATTTCCAAAATTCCATAGAAAACTATCTGGCAAGCCTACTGTGGCATTCATAAAATATACTGTATCTGGTGAACATCCTTCATCATCATTTATCCCAAAATCAACAATCGGGTAGGGATGAACTAATATGTCTTCAGACTGCCTTAATGTTTCACAATCATTAAAGACGACTAATTCAATTGTGATCATTGAATCAGTAGTAACACTATCAAGAACAATGGTTGGATGAGATTCGAACAAAGTGTCTACTCCATCAATTATCCAATATTGAGTAATACCTTCACCATCACTACTGTTGTTATATTCTATTTCTAGTGGCGCACACCCTTCCGTCGTCATAATAGAAAGGTTTAATGATGGGGGTGCCGTTACGTGTACATTTTGCGTAGTTGTATCTTTGCATCCAAAGCTTGTAGTTGCAATTAATGTTATGTCATAGTCATTAGCTTCAGAGTATAAGTGGGAAGGTGATTCTTCTACAGAATTTGTAGTGTCGTCAAAATCCCAATAATAAGTTGAGGCATTATCACTACTAATATTTATTAAGTTGAAAGTCTGATTTTGACATGGGGAACCATTTAATAAAAAATCCGCAACAGGCAAAGCTTCGATTCTAAGAACAGTTTCCTTACAAGCTTCACAAGCTACTTCTTCAGATTCAATACAATAAATGTATATATAAGTAGTGTCTTCTTTTAACTGAGACAGGTCAATAATTCCATTAGTAGCATCTATAATGTATTCTCCCGACCATGTCCCACCAGGAGGTCCAAAATCAGAAAATGTATAATTTGATTGAGCATAGCAGACACTATCATTATCAGGAACGAATAAATTATCTTGTAAATCTAAAATGGTAATCTCAACTTCGTCCGATTGCTCGCAGCTATTACCTTCGCTCACAATATATTGGAAAATACACGTATCTGCACCGATCGATTCTAAATCAATTTCTCCTGTGTCAGGATCAATGTCGCAATTTGGAGACGACCAATCACCTTCAATGTTTGCTTCCAATACCAAACTTCCATCAGTAATACAGACAGTCATGTCAGGAGGTAAAATCAACTCTGGCTTTTCGTCCAGCTCAATGATAAATGAATCTTGAACAGAGCAACTTCTTCCTTCAAAATTAATCATAATGGTGTAAAATCCAGACGCTAAAGTCCCACCGTTAAAAATTCCATCATCCGTATTTACAATCCCATTTCCTGAATAGGTAATGTTTCCTTCTTCTCCACCCGTATCTATATTTACAAGATCTGCTAATTCAATATCATCATTTCCGATACAAACGAAAACATTTTGATTAAATAATAGATCAGGTATCGAATCTACTTCTACTTCGAAGGTGCTATTGATTATGCAATTATTAATATCTGAATAGTTGTAAATGATATCAAAAGGCCCGACCCCTGATTCACTTGGGTCGAAAACTCCATTAATGGTATCAATAATTCCATTTCCAGAAAAAGTGCCACCAATTGGCATTACATTTAGGTTCAAAGGTGGATCTGTAATACACAAAAAAGTATCTGGAGCAAATACTTGTTCGGATGCTACAACTACAATAATTGATGTGGCTTCAGAGCCGCATACACCATTCACTGTAGAATATGTGATTTCATAATCATTAGGAGTCAAATTGGAAGGATCGAAAATTCCTAAGATAGAATCAATGATACCATCACCAGACCAAATTCCATCGGGTGGGGTTGCCTGCAAAGTATCTGGACTAGATCCTGTACAATAAGGGTTGTTAAATGGATCAATAACAGCTTGAATGTATGCTTGGATGATTAATTCTGAAGTATCTAAAACTGCTCCACATTCATCGGAAATTAACATTAATTTTATGGAAATAGTATCTGGGATATTATAGTCAAACATTGGGTTTTCGTCAGATGAAGTGAAGATCACATCACCAGAACTACTACAGAAAGTCCATTCCCAATCATCAATGTCTCCACCCTGTGAAATAATAGCAGGATTAAAATTACTTACGCTTTCGCAAACTGAAGGATTTTGATCGAGAATAATATATGGACCTTCTTGAATTGTGAAAATAAAATCATCTTCGGATGGACATTCAGGAACATCACTCAACACATAAGTAACTGTATAATTCCCTGGAGATAGCCCAGAAGGGTCTAGCTTGTGAGTTGTGTCGTTAATAAAAGTGGCTTGAGTACCATTATAAATGTACATCCCACTGGGTTCAGATGGGAATAAAGGAATTAGTCCTGAATTTTGGCAAATGATATTTGGAATAGGATCAGGAATGCTAACATCTTGTGTATTAACTACATTTATATTGATTATTTCTGATAGATCCATACAAGGGTCTTTTGCCTCCACAACCAACTCTATCATTCCTGAGGTAGTAAAGGTGACACAACCAAAATCCTCATTAGAACTATTAGCCACAGAACCATTTGTAAATGTCCAATTGACACCCGTGTAATCGCCTGAAATATCTAAATTAAAATCATCATAGCATACGATGACGGTATCACATCCTACTTGATTGGTGAAATTGTCAATAGAAGGAGGTTCGTAAACATATATGGTATCTGATATAGATTTAGATTCACAAATATTACCATAGTCTAGTGTGATAATATATTCTCCAGCTTTTTTAAAATATAGATTGACTTCATCAAAACTTAAGAGACTATCTATGGCGTTGTCAGTAAAAATACTATCATGCAAACAAGGAGTTGTTGTATTGACAAAATCTGGGTCCACAAAACACCAGTCTCCATTGATATCTGAATATCCAGGAAAAATAGACCATTGAAAATCTCCAGTAGGGCCATTGACCCATTCATTAGCATCCAGACTAATTGTGATATAATCAGGATTGCATATCTCACCTCCTTCGACACTGAAGTCTATTTCTGCTTCTGGGAGTCCTATTATAGTCACTTGTCTCATTTCAGAATCAGTGCCGCAATCAAATTCATTAGTCACTGTTAAAGCAACGGTATATGTGCCAGGATCGGAATAGGAAAATGAAGGATTTGGGTCTGTAGAATCAATAATACCATCATTGTCAAAATCCCACTCGTAAATCGTTGCGAAGCAACTTGAATCAGTAAAAGAGATCATCTCATTTATACACCCAACTGTAGAGTTATCAAATTTTGCACGAGGCTTAAATGCTACGGTGAGGCGCTTTAATGAAACCTGACAACTTACATTATCTGGCGAGCATTCATCAGTATAAATCATAAGGTTTAACCAAAAATCAATTTTACCATCATCGCCAAAACAGTTTTCTATATCGTCCAAACTTATTGCATATTGAAATACATTTGTAGAAAAAATTGTAGTGTCAATAATAGTCTCGGAAAAATTTAAAGTATATACTGCCCATCTATAATAAGCAATATCTACTCCAGTAATTGTATAGTCCGCCTCAATTTCAAACACCTCTCCTTCGCAGACATTTGAGGAAGATGTAAGAATCCAGTCCGCATTGATTACTCCACAGTCATCACAATTACAAGAAACAGGAGGCCCTGGATCAATTTCGCAAACTTGTGCAGTAATATTGTTAATAAATAAACTTAAGATGAGAAGAAATTTAATTTTTTTCATTCTATATATTTATTCCTTGAACAGATGTACCCCATATATTTTCATATAGTGATCTATGCCGCTTTGAGGTTGGAGGACAATCGGACCTTGTTGTTGGAGTAGAAGCACAACCATCATTTTTTAGATGGTAGCTTATGGTAACTTGAATTGTCTGTCCAAATACTTCTGAGAATCCTCCTATATTATGAATATATTGAAATCCTATAGTGACTTGAGATGTTCGGTTAATAGTTGTACTTACACTTGTATCAAAAATGAGAGATTTTGTGTCTTGATCGAAGTCTTCAAAATGACTATTCCCAAAGTAGAATCCCAAACTATAAGCATATCTATATTTTGCCTCAACTCCCATTTGTATATTAGTCAATGTACCTTCTTGGAGCATTATGATGCTTGGTCGCAATCCAAAATAGCTGTTATTTGATTTTGCAACCGGAAATTCTGGTGCTAGGTACAAAGACCATTTGTTAATGTGTTTTGTATTATTGTTTTGAAGTTGAAGAATGCTGTCGTAATCTCTCTCTCCAAAGAGGTTTGTGAAATTTTCAATTGACACACCATAGGTCATAGACCATTTATAAACTCGTCCGATGTCTACTTTATGAATGACTCCAAAACCAAGAGTGAATCGAGATAAGGAATTCGAATTAGGAACTTCAAAGGCACTTTGGTTCAATGCTCCAGATGCATCTTCTAGATTATACTTTGGATTGATTTGATCGGAAAAAGTCAGCTTGGTCCAGTCAATGCTCTTATGGGTATATTGAGATTTTAAACCGAATCTAATATTATTCAGTTCGCCTAAAAAATTAAATGGTATTGTATAAACAATGTTTAATCCTGTATGGTTTGTAGTAAAAAGACCATCTCCTTCCTTGTCAAAAACATGAAATATTCCAGCATCAATTTTATGACATGGCCAACTTTGCTCGACGCTTAATCCGCCTGAAAAAAAATCTCCGGTAGTATTTAAATATTGCTCTTTTCCTATTAATGTAAAAGACCATGAACCATTAATACCTGTTAATGCAGGATTGAGGTAGCCATTGATTTGTTTATTTCCATAAAAAAAGGCGTCTTGCGAATTCCCAATAATTGCGAAAACGAAAAAGATAAATAATAATGTTGTTCTTTTCATTGTCTCTCATTTTAACTATTAGAAGCAAGCTATAAATTAAAAAAATGAAGCTGACAGCTTTTTTGTCAACACATAACTTTTCTTTGTGAACAAGTTGATGGCTTGTAAATCTTTGAGTGATTGTTCGTTTATGTTTCGTAATCGGAAATATTCAGATAATGAAGTGACCTTTTATTCTTCTTATCTCTTTATCAATATATAGAGTAATCGATTAAGAATTTAAAAGTAAACAAAACGATATTATCATCATGCCATTAATAAAAAAATATTAGCAAAATGAGGAAGATTAAGTAGATATACGTAAAGAGGTGCGTAGAATTACGCAATTGATGGTTGTCAACTTTTTATGTCAAAAAGTTTTTAAATTTTGATTCAAGGGTATTGTAAAATAAAATTTATTGTTTATGGTTGAAAGAACAATAAAAAAAGGCACTCACAAAGTGAATGCCTCTTCTTAAATTCTTTACAGAATAAAATTCAGGTAATTCTTAGTTTACAGAATCTCCTAGAGCTTTACCAGCTTTGAATTTTACCATAGTTTTTTTCGCTATTTGGATAGTAGCTCCAGTTAATGGATTTCTACCTTCTCTTGCTTGTCTTATTGATGTAGAGAAAGTTCCAAAACCTACAAAAGCAGCTTTGTCTCCTGCTTTCAATGCACTCTCGATTGATCCAAATACTGTTGCTACTGCTTCACCTGCTTGAGCCTTAGTTATTCCTGCTCCTTCTGCTACTGCACCGATTAAATCTCCTTTGTTCATACTAATATAATATTTAATGAGTTAATTATTAATGACGCAAAAGTATATTAATGAATATATATAAACAAGTATTATATGTAAAAAAACCTCCAAACACCCATATTTACAGGGTATTCACCCATTTTTAACTTATTATTAAGCAAAAAAATGCTCAACTAAGTCATTCATTATCATTTTGTTGCATTGTTTCTATAGTTTGGATATATTTGAGAAATATTTTTGCCCTTTAAATGCTCCAAAATGAAGAAAAATCTCTTATTTATCGCCTTAATTGCTGCTTTTGGCTTAATTGTTTCAACAAGTATCACTAGTTGTAAGACCAAGGAAGGGTGCGGATTAGAAGAAAAATATAACACTTCTGTAGGTAAAGATGGCAGAAGATCTACAAAAAAAGGTAAAACCAATCTATTTTCAAAGAAGCAGAGAAAGAAGATGAAGAAGAGAGGACAGGGATAATTGCCTTAGGAATGATTCAATAATAAAGTAACATTTTCTACTTGTTATATTATCTTTCTACAGCGTTAAAAAGCCTCGCCAACACCCTGCATTGTCTACTTTTTTTGCCTTGTTGAAAAAAATAAAATACCTGCGTATAAAAGCGAACTTTATTAATGTATTATTCCTTCTACAATAGTTCGGTAATTTTTATTAAAAAGAAAATAGTGGTACAGAATATTATTTTATTTGGAATTTTAGAGATAAAACTAAGTAAACAGAAGCATAGCCCTGACTGGGTATGTGGGCTGAGGGAGCGGCATTGCAGGGCGGGTATTAGCCAGTCTTGATTTTTTTGCTTCTGTTTTTTATCAAGAAAAAATAGAAGGCCCAGCTGGCGAGGCGAAAGATAGATTGAAATAAAAATTATCAAATTAACAATAAAACGTCATTATTAAATGTACAAAGTAACACCTCGTATGCTTGCATCGAGGTAGTACATTACTAAAATGTACTAAAACTTAGCATTAATACTTACAATAAGATTTCTTCCAGGAGCACTTACACCCGAAGCAAATGGGCGATAATGTATATTAAATATATTTTCTAATGCTACACTAATTGATAGAGTATTAGTAATTTTTCTCTGGTAGTATGCGTTTATAGTGTACCAAGCTGGAGTGCCATCGACAGTTGCGTTTTCTAAATTGTCTTCAGATCCGCCATATTCAGATAAGGGTTTTTCGCCATTGTAACTCAGTTTTAGATTCAATTGTTGGCTTTCATCCACATATGATAATGATACCTTTCCATAAATAGGTGGAATGTGGGATAGTGGACTTTCATTATTCCCTTCATCAAAACGCTTTCCTTTTAGATAATTTATAGATCCTGATAATTCAATATTATTGGTCAAAGAAGATTTAATATTCAATGAAACTCCTTGGACTTTTGCAGTATTCGCATTGATATTCGAAACAGTCTTCAATGTGTCACCTTCATCGATTAAAAATGAAGTGCCATCTGGAAGTGTAAAGTCATCTCTAACAATGGCATTATTCAAAGTTGTAATAAATCCAGTAGCGGATATCAATACCTTAGAATTGATTTTCTTTGAAATTGACAATTCTCCGTTAAGTGATTTCTCAGGTTGTAAATTGATATTAGGTACTGATATTTCCGCTGATCTTACTCTAATCTTTGCCAAGTCATCGATATTAGGCGATCGGAAAGCGGAAGAGATTTGACTGCTCAACTTAAAACCATGACCTGGAGAATAAGCCGTGCCCAATGACCAACTCAATGCACTGCTTGTAGTCGGGACTCCCTCATAAAAAGATTCTGGCCAAGGCAAATTGTCTGATCTGTTGTATCTCACATTGAGGCCATTATTGCTAAATCGGAGACCTCCGAACAAATCTATTTTTGAGAGTGATTTTTTGATCAATGCATAAGCTGCAATATTATTGGTACTGCTTCCCCCTGAAGGATATCTTGTTAGAATATCATTAGTTGTACTTCCATCAGCAACATTTGTCCTGAAAGCAGTTGAAGTCAATTTGTTGTAATTGGCCTCAGCACCATAATTGATTTCAAAAGATTGATTTGGATCTAAAAATTTGTGCAAATCTACCGTAACACTGAATACATCCACATCTTCTTCTTGTCGATCTAGGTTGTCACTACCAAATTGACGATCTATCCTGTCTTCATCAATCTTTTGATATGCTGCGATCAAGATGATTTTGTCAAATAGTGCACTTTGCTGATTAATATCTGATCGTAAACTTGAAAGAAATCGCTTTTGTGGGCCATAATACCATTCTGCAAAAGACAAACTTCCACTACCATCTAATTCTGACAATGCGTCATATCTTGGCACATCAGAACTTGTAGAATATTGAAAATTGGCAATGAGTCTAATCTTCTCTGAAGGCTGAAAAAGAAACTTCTGTAATACATCTATTTGGTTGTATCCTGTCCCTATTTGAATGTTGGGATCTGGGTTTAATATTTCTACATCTTCTCCATTTACTCTATCGGCGTAAATTATACGTTTTCCAAAATCTGGGAAATCATCTCCCCGTTTTGAACCCGTCCTCAAATCATTATAATCAGAAAATGACAAAGAAATAAGAGAACCAAATTTGTCAGATCCGATATTGATGTCTATATGAGCAGATTTTTCTTTATTCGCTGTAGCATAACGGGTGTAAGCATTTCCAAAGAAATTGATATTGCGATTTTCATCAAAATTCAATTTTGGATTTTTACTTCTGAAATGCACTACGCCTCCAATCGCATCACTTCCATAAATAAGTGATCCCGGACCATACAAAACTTCTAATCGCTCCAACATGGCATTGTCTACAGAGATAGCACTTTGAAGATGACCGCTCCGATAAATGGCATTATTCATCCGAACACCATCTAAAACCAAGAGTACTTTATTAGCTTCGAACCCTCTTACTACAGGGCTGCCACCTCCCATTTGACTTTTTTGGATATATACGTCTGCGTGTTGGCCAAGAGCATCTGCTGCTGTCTGAGGATTAGTCAATTGAAATATCTTTGCATTTATACTTTCAACTTTACCAGGCAAATCTCGACTTTGGTTATCTGTACGACCTACCATCAATACCTCTTCAAGAACTAGACCTTGCTTTAAAATGACAACTGGATTATTAATTAATTCTTCTTTCTTATATGTTGATTGCTGATATCCTAGAAAATTAAATACGAGAATTTGGTTATTTTTTATTTTTTGAGGAATGATTACTTTGCCTTCCTCATCAGAATAGGTGCTGAATTCAAAATTACTGGTGTAGACTTCTACATATGACAAACCTACTTGACTTTCATTGATCACCCGAACCTCTAGTTGACCAAAAGCAAACACGTTCATAAGAGAAAAAATACAACAACTAACCCATCTTGACATGTACATAATGTATTTTATTGGAATCTAAACAATTGAAATACAGTGTTTTGGGTATATCTATTGTTTCAATCGAGCCCAAAAATAATAGATTTCAGGTCTTTTTGGACATTGGTGCTAGTTAAAATAAGCCTAAAAGGCATTTAAATGTCTTTTATAATTGGTAGGAATTTGCCTTTCAATACAACTCATATTAACTACAACGCGTTTTAGATTAATTCTACTTTGAGAGATTAGATATTTTCAGGTTACACATTTGTACTATTGAAGAGATTGTAAAAAAAAAGACGAGGTTTAAGGTTACGAGGTTTAGGGTTCAAGGCTAAATGTTGACAAAACAAATTAAATGTCAACATCTAGGCTTGCAAATCTTAAACCATAAACCTCATACCTATTTTCAATATCTTCAATTTTTGAAATGTCTCAAAGTAGAATTAAATTACATTTACAGACATATAGTGGATATAAGTAACAAGGAAATCTGCATTCAAATAGCTAGCCCTCTTGATAAATTAATTAATTTGGAGTTTGATATTAATGCTAGAGAAAACAAAAGCGGAAACCATTAGAGCTATATGATGTTATTGCCAATTTAACAAATGATAATCCAAGAGATATTAAATACAATCAAACACAGTCTTGGGGTATTACTGACTGAAAGATGGAAGTTTTATCATTTATGCAATAATGTGATATTTCTTCATTGGTAATTGGAATTGACCGAATAAGAGAAATTCGTGCAGTGAGAATGGAAATTGACCTTTTTGACGAAAAGACTTGGATTTCTGTTGTTTCATTAAAGATGACATTAACGCTGTTGTATGTCATCACAAAAAGATGTGTAGGGCGAAATAATAACATTAAAGGAGAGAGAAGAAATGCTATTTAACTCATTTGACTTTGCGATTTTCCTACCAATAGTTTTTATACTTTATTGGTTTGTAACCAACAAAATCTTGAAACTGCAAAATTTGCTAATTGTTGCTGCAAGTTATTTGTTTTATGGTTGGTGGGATTGGCGATTTTTGTCGCTAATTCTATTTAGCACAATAGTTGATTATACGGTTGGACGCAAATTGAAAACGGAAGATAACCAAACAAAAAGAAAAGCCCTTTTATGGGTTAGTATCTTTGCGAATCTGGGAGCTTTGGGGTTTTTTAAATATTATGACTTTTTTGTTGACAACTTTATAACGGCTTTCTCTTTTTTTGGAGCAGAAATTAAGGCAAACTCATTGGATATAATTCTGCCTGTAGGAATTAGTTTTTATACCTTTCAGACTTTGAGTTACACCATTGATGTGTACAAACGAAAACTTGAACCGACAAAAGACTTTATTGCATTTTCAGCATTTGTGAGTTTTTTTCCGCAATTAGTGGCAGGACCTATTGAGAGAGCAACTAATCTATTGCCCCAGTTTTATTATAGAAGAACTTTTGACTATTCCAGAGCTGTTGACGGTCTGCGTCAGATACTTTGGGGCTTATTCAAAAAAATTGTAATTGCTGATAATTGTGCTGAATATGCAAATTTAATTTTTAATAATTCGGCTGAATATTCTGGTAGTACATTGGTTTTGGGTGCTTTATTATTCACTTTCCAAATTTACTGTGATTTTTCAGGTTATTCAGATATTGCAATAGGAACATCTCGACTTTTTGGGTTTAACCTAAAGCAAAATTTTGCTTTTCCGTATTTCTCAAGAGATATTGCAGAATTTTGGAGAAGGTGGCATATTTCGCTTTCGACATGGTTTAGAGACTATTTATATATCCCCCTTGGCGGAAGTCGAAGGAACAATGCCATTAAAGTCAGAAACATTTTCATTATTTTCATTGTCAGTGGTTTTTGGCATGGAGCTAATTGGACTTTTATTGTTTGGGGAGCTTTAAATGCTATATATTTCCTTCCACTTCTATTGACAAGCAGCAATAGAAATAATTTGAATATAGTTGCACAAGGAAGGATTTTTCCTACTATCAAGGAGTTTTTACAAATAGTAGTAACTTTTGGATTAACTGTCTTTGCTTGGATATTTTTTAGGGCTGAAAATATTGGACATGCTCTTTCTTATATTTCCAGCATCTTTTCTCCATCACTTTTTTCAATCCCAGTAGTTAATACAAAAATGATAATTCCATTAATAATAGTTTTTGTTTTTATCGAATGGGCAGGTAGAGAAAGTCAATACGCTATTGCTAATTTGGGTTATAAATGGAAAAGACCATTTAGATACGCAATGTATTATGCCATTGTATTTGCAATTTTTTGGTTTGGTGGCAACAAACAACAATTTATTTATTTTCAATTTTGAATTTATGAAGAAATTTTTAATAAAAACAATTTGCTTTATTGGGTTTGGAGTTGTGGCATATATATTAAGTTTTTTGTTCCTCAAATCAAATCTAAAAGAAACGATTTATAAAAGTGATTTAATCATTTTGGGAGATAGTCATACGCAGTATTTGAATTTGAATAAATCATATAATTATTCAATTAATGCTTCTCCATATATAGTGCATTACAATTTTGCAAAAAACTTTGAACTTGAACTTCGAGGCAAAAAAGTTTTTATTGCTTATGGTTTACATAATGTATCAAAGTTATACGAGAATCGATTTAAGGGGACTGTTTACAGCACTGGATGGATACAAATGGTTAATAATGAGCTTAATGCTCTCAATCTCATAGGAAGTTCGTACAATTATAATTGGAGGGTCAAGGATAAAATAATTAACATGATTTCGAAAAAGAAATTATGCAAAATGTATGATATGAATTTCAACAATGCAATTATCAATAGTAATGGAGTAAGTAAAGATACAATATCATTTAATAAAACTTTAAACAAGCATTTTAGTCCTAGGCATACACATTCAGACACTACGCAGTTGAAATACTTAACGATGCTGATAGAATTGCTCAAAAAAAATGATTGTACTATTTTTCTGATAAATACACCTACAACAAATCACTACCTTCAGCGTGTACCTAGGGATGCGAAAAATTATTATTCCGATGTATTAAGCAAACTTGAGGTACAATACTTTGATTTGAATAAAATATTAAATATTCAGATTGATGAGTCGTGGTTTAGAGATGCTGATCATGTAAATGAAAAAGGAGATAAAATGATTGAAGAATATTTGAAAAATATTTGAATAACGATATTATTAATGGAAAAGCAATTTTTTGGTAGAAATTGGAAGTATAAAATCTTAAGATTTAATCTCTTTGGGTCTAATTCCCCGATGCTTGCATCGAAAAAGCAACTTCAACTGAAGCATTTGTGGGTGTAATGCGGGCGAATTTCATTTTGTTTTTTCTATTTTATTGGCATTTTAGTTTGGGGTTAAATCTGAATAAAAAGAAGCATAGCCATGACTGGGTATGTGGGCAGAGGGAGCGGCATTGCAGGGCGGGTATTAGCCAGTCTTGATTTTTTTGCTTCTGTTTTTTATCAAGAAAAAATAGAAGGCCCAGCCGGCGAGGCGAAAGTCTGATTGAAATAAAGATTATCAAAATAACAAAAAAAGGTCATTGTGAAATGCACCTTTTGATACCTCGTATGCTTGCATCGAGGTAGTTCATTTACTCGACTTGGAAAACACTTTTCAAAAAAAGGCAAGTGACCAAACTCAAATTCATATATTTATGTTGGAAATATAAAATAGACAAAGAATGAGTAATACAGCGCTAGCAACTGCAACCGAAAAACTGAATAAGAATGGATATCTAGACATAGAAATAGATCCTACATTAGATTTAGTAGCAGAAATAGAGAAACTCAAAAAAGAGAAAAATGCTATAATCTTGGCCCATTATTATCAAGAATCTGAGATTCAAGATGTAGCGGATTATATAGGAGATAGCTTAGGCTTGTCCCAAAAAGCAGTGAGTACTGATGCACAAGTCATTGTATTTGCTGGCGTACATTTCATGGCAGAGACAGCTAAAATGTTGAATCCTCAAAAGAAAGTGCTATTGCCAGATTTAAAAGCAGGGTGTTCTTTAGCAGATAGTTGTCCGCCACACCTGTTCAAAAAATTTAAAGAGAAGTATCCTGATCATGTTGTGGTTAGTTATATCAATTGTACTGCTGAATTGAAGACGCTTACTGATGTATGTTGTACTTCGTCGAATGCAGAAACGATTATTAATAGCATCCCAAAAGATAAAGGAATCATATTCGCTCCAGACAAAAATCTTGGAGCTTGGTTACAAAAGAAGACAGGAAGAGATTTAGTGCTGTGGAATGGAGCATGTATGGTGCATGAGATATTCTCAAATGAGAAGATTACCAAATTGCAGGTAAGACATCCGGAAGCAAAATTTATTGCCCACCCGGAATGTGAAGAACACATTTTGGATAAAGCTGATTTTATAGGAAGTACAAGCCAATTGTTGAGATACACCAAAGAGAATGATGCGAAGCAATTTATCGTAGCTACAGAATCTGGAATCCTCCATCAAATGGAATTGGCGAGTCCTGATAAAGAATTCATTCCTGCACCTCCAAATAATACTTGTGCTTGTAATGATTGCCCACATATGAAGCGAAATACAATGGAGAAATTATATCTTTCTATGAAGTATGAGTTGCCTGAGATCATCTTAGAGGATTGGGTGATTGAGAAAGGAGTAGCAAGTATAGATCGGATGTTGGAAGTCAGTGCCAAAGCTGGATTCAAAATGTAATAAATATAATTTGAAAATGTATCAAACACACATGAAGTATTTACCGATGACTCTTGTGTGTTTGATATTTTTTATTTGCTGCAAAGACAAAATTGAAACTACACCTACAATAGAAATAGATAAGAAGGAAGATCAACAAAAATCCATCATTCTATCAAAAGTAAATACGGCGGGTTCTACGATCTTAGCCAGATTTTCTCCCCCACAAGATTTTATACGAAAAGAAGTTAATAATCAAAGTTTTGCCTCTTACCTCAGAAACTTTCCACTTCTAGATTCTAAAGAACAGGTACATCTTTATGATGGACAGCTAAAGGTCAATCAAGATGTACATGTATCGATACTTGATATTGATGTCGGGGATCGAGATCTTCAGCAGTGTGCTGATGCAGTAATGCGGCTGAGAGCTGAGCATCTCTTGGGTCAGAAAAGGTATGATGACATCGCCTTTAATTTTACCAATGGATGGAAGTTCGAATATTCAAAATGGAGATCTGGAAATGATCTTGTCGTCAATGGAAATAATACAAAATGGAAATCTGGTTCTGCTGCAAAAGAAAGTTATGAAGACTTCAGAGAATATTTGGATTGGGTTTTCATGTATGCTGGTACGCTATCACTGTCCAAAGAATTGAAGCCCAAAAAACTAGAAGATATTGAGATTGGGGATGTGTTTATTTATGGTGGGTCGCCTGGACATGCTGTATTGGTGGTTGATTTGGCTGTAGATGAAACTTCGGGAGATAAGGCATTTTTGTTGGCACAGAGTTATATGCCTGCGCAGCAGATACATGTTTTGAAGAACCCTTTGAATAGTAGTATTAGTCCATGGTATCTTTTGTCGGAGATTGAATCAAGTTTAACTACTCCCGAATGGACTTTTGAAAAAGACGATTTGATGAGTTTTTAATCTATTTTCGCTCCTAAGTAGCGTTTACTAAAATGCACAACTTGTTTTTTATGGTTACTTAATTTGATTTAAGCACTATGACTGAGATTCCCAAGCCCGTAGGATTGGTAAGCTCTGTTTTATCGACAGACGCAAAAAGTAGGCAAACATTTTTGAAGTCGGGCTTACCAATCTTTGCAAGCTTGGGAATCCCTTTAGGCATTATTACAAAGTAAAAATATCTCTAAACATATAAAGAATAAAATAATGTGCTTGAATTATGTAAATGAAGACTAAAATGCACAATTTTTTTTTTAACGCTCCTAAGTTAACTCCATTTCAAAAACCAATTTGTCTAAACCATAAGAGTTAATCAAATCGAGATTAGTTTTTCTTCCCATTCACAAAGTTTTGCAAACCAAACACTTCAAATTTGAACCGTTCGTAATTCTTTCCAAAATTTAACCTGTTATTTATTCTAACTTCCAATTTATTAAAGTGGTTTTTAAACCACTTCAGTAGTGAAAATAACACTGTGTACACTGATAAAAAAATGCAACAAACAGAAGATAATCAGACAAACTCTGATTCTAGTTATAGGCAAATATTTATCAATTAAAAGTTAAAAATTATGGGTAAAAGAAGCAGGGCTGAAAGACGTGCCAGAAGGAAAACGAACAGAGCAAATAGAAAATTAAAACGAGCCGATAAGAAGGAAGCAAAAGGAAATACTAAAAGGGCTGAAAAATTAAGAGCCAGAGCTGCAAAGCTTAAAGGTAAAGCAGCAGTAATCAAAACTCAAATTGATGGAAATGCAATTAGAGGACTTACTGCACAAGTTGTTGAATTCAATGAACTTGGCAATACTAAAATCAAAGCCAGTTGGAATTATCAAGCCAATGAACTTCAGGGTTATGATGAGTTGCATCTTAGCGCAGCACCTTCGAGCCCAATAAGAAGTTCCACTTGGAATCAAAAAGGAACAGCTAATATAACGAGCAGCTCTTTCACTTTTGGACTTGCAAAAAACTTAAGATACACAATCAAATTATTTGGTTATCGAAACGGAAAACAGAAATTGATAGACAGAACTTTTGTTAAAAAGTGTAAACGTTAATTTTCATGATTGGATAACAAAATAAATAAAGATTGATATTATTGAGTCTGGGCAGCTTATATTTAAAATGTGCATTTTAGAATGATGTTTCGCATTGTCATCCCGACTGAAATGGAGTCCGTATTGTCTTTCTGAGCGAAGTCGAAGAACAAGAATGCCAGAATTTTCTTTAATTTCGACCGAAGTGGAGAAATCTCGCTCATCCAATATTGAAAATTTATTTCAAAAAACGACATCGTGAGATGCACCTTATTTAAATTTCAGGTCGCATTGTCTCACTATTTTATTAAATAGGGTTACCCATTTAAGGCACAAATAGTTGTATGTCAGGATATTAATTTGTATTTTGTAGTATAAATTATCACTATGAAAATACTAAAAGAAACTAGACCGAGATACCTTTAAATCACGATTTGGGACCAAACTTGCCTGTTATCAATATTTGGCTGATCAAAAGTGGGCAAACGGGTATTTTTGCAAAAAATGCCACCACACTAAACACACCAGAGGTAAGCAACTCTGTAGTAGAAGATGTCGTAAATGTGGATATGATGAATCTACGACCTCAGACACCTTGTTTCATAAATTAAAATTTGGAATTGATAAAGCATTTGAAATGTTATATGAGATTTCGACTAGTAAGAAGGGTGCTAATAGCATAT